>Ga0209992_10000049_pt1 | contig 183052 bp, 135 predicted proteins | sample 2SBtaG_2_FD_182564 | JGI IMG/M metagenome (GOLD analysis project Ga0209992, IMG submission 182564) | Deep subsurface microbial communities from Kolumbo volcano to uncover new lineages of life (NeLLi) - 2SBTROV12_ACTIVE470 metaG (SPAdes)... | ecosystem: Environmental > Aquatic > Marine >... | reverse complement strand
GCTCATTTATCGATATTTTTAGATTGTTTTGAAGCCTCTATTTTATCATTTTTGAGCAAGTCTTTTTCTTTTTTTAGCTATTCAAGCTACTAAGTCCACTCGCTTTGATGAGTTTTGCAAGTGGCTCAACAGATTACATCAAATTTTTGATAATGGCGACAAGGTTGAGTAGGAGTATCAGTAGTAGAGTAGCTCTTGCCAAAGATGGCGCTAATGCCGAAAATCCGATGGCAGCAATAATCTGTAGAAACTTAGCTATTGCAACCCCGGGAAAGACTCCCAGTGTATAAGCTAGATTACGAACAACTGCATTCCCTTCAGTATGAATTCCATCACGCTGCATAAATAGCACTGTCGTAACAAAGTCAAAACAAACTGTGACTAACAAGATCAACCACAAGTACCAGTAAAGACGAAAAGATTGCTTTACATTCGCGACAAGAGAAATTTCAGTTCCAAGAATAACCACGGGTACAAACCTAATAAGAGTGCTGTCACAATCCGGTCGTAAGGAATCGATTCGAATCAGACACGTCTATAGATAATTATGAATCAATTGGAAACACACCCAACAAAACGTAAATTCGGTAAATTTGCGTTGTTCAATTGGCAGGAAACAGAAGGCTAAACTCAGCACCGGGCTCACGATTAACAACAGATCACTACCCTTCTCACTGCGGTCGTCAACCGGAGAACCAGCGCCAGACCAATTCCTGTTCCCACCGTCTCGCGCGTAAGCCCGCATTCAGAACGATAGAACAACCTGAATATTTTTTTCATTTGGTTTCGCGGAATACCCGGCCCGTAGTCCCTGACTCTGAAGACAACTTGAACATCGCACTCTTTAGCACAAGAAATATCGATGCGCTTCAGCGCTGACCGATTAGAAAATTTTGTCGCATTGTCGACCAGATTGATTAATATCCGCATAAATTGATCGCTATCCGCCCGAATCGACGTGTTTAACGGACGGGGCGATTTATCCGCAATTGATCATGACGATTTACCCGAAAAGTTGCAAGCCATGTCGCCGGAAGCGCGTAAAACATTGATCCAATCCAATGCCGACCTCCGTCTTGAACTCAATAGTGAGATAAAAACATTAAGCGGAAAACGATCCGCTTTCATCGATAAAAAATTTGCTGAATCCGGCGATGCAAAAAAATCGTTAGACCAGCAGATTCATGGTGCAATACGGGAGCAAGCCGCCGCCAAAGGTCTGCATTATGCAACCGGAGCGATCAGCTATTGATTGCATCGTTGCGAAAAGCGGTGGTTCGCGAGAGCCACCGCTCCAATTCGTCTATAGCGCCGCCGCACCGGCCGCCGCAATTTGTCCATCTTCATTGGATTTAACACCACTGACTCCGATCGCCCCGACAATATCTCCTTGATATTCCAGCGGCACCCCACCTTCTATGGGTAGCATGCCGGGCATTGCCAGATATCCCTGACGACCGTCGGCCACGGTTTGTTCCCAAAACTGAGTTGGCCGCCTGAACATCAGTGCGACCTTCGCTTTGGTAATTGCAACGTCGATACTACCCAACTGTACTTTTTCACGTTGTAAATACATCAAATGACCCCCGTCATCTACGACAGCGATGACGACATTCCAACCATTTTCTTTGGCTTTGGCTTCCGCCGCGGCAACCACGCGTTTAACATCATCAAGACTTATGATAGTTTTTGTTTCCATTAATATTCTCCCGCTAATTTCATATTAGAAAACCCCGATATTGGGTTAAGGAAACCCTGATTGAATCAGAGTTGCTGAGGAACACGCCGGTACCTCCCAAATCGATCATGCTAAGTTATTGATTTTTAAAGCCCGGTGAACATCGAATTGCCGCTGGTCAGATGCGGATAATTCATAGATAAATACTCAAAAGCTTCATCAACATAAATACGCCGGGCTCGTCCTGTGAACAAGGTGCAGCGGTATACTATAGAGGACATCGCAAATTCTCAAAAAAAGTTTTACCGGCAAACAAGATCAAAACTCATAATCAGTTCCTCCGCTTGGTGTATTGACCATAAACCGTAAAGTGCCAGTATAATGGTCAATTTTCCCAAGGAATCCCGCAACGTGCCCGAAAACCCTGCCTCCCTACAAAGTAATTCCAACATTGAAAAAAAACAATTGGGTGTGTTGGAAACTGCGTACATGCAGATGGTCGAACAAGACCATATTAGTCTGGACCCGGCACAAATTCCGGCGGTTCGAGAGCTGCAAAGGCTGCTCGAAGATTTGCAGAATTATTCCCCGCTAAAGATGGTCGAAAAACCACAATCGTTTGTCAAAAAACTATTTTCAGCAACGATCAATAACGTGCCTTTTGAACGAGTTCGCGGGGTCTATATATACGGCGATGTGGGCCGTGGCAAATCGATGCTGATGGATTTATTCTTCGACCACTGCAAACTTCCGCACAAGCGCCGCGTTCATTTTCACGCATTCATGGTCGAAGTACACGCATATATGCATCAGTGGCGCGAGGGTGACGGCGGTGACCCCATTGCACCGCTCAGCCAACGAATCAGCGAATCAGCCACATTATTATGCTTTGACGAATTTCATGTGACCGATATTGCCGATGCGATGATACTCGGCCGTTTGTTTGAAGCGTTGTACCAAGCAGGAACGGTTGTCGTTGCAACCTCCAATCGCCATCCAGACGAACTATACAAAAATGGCTTGCAGCGGCAACGATTTCTTCCCTTTATTGAATTGATCAAACAACACGACGTTGTATTGGAATTAGCTGCGGAAAAGGACTATCGTCTGGTTCATATGCGCGCTCTGCAAACGATGTACTTTACGCCGTTGGGCGATGAAGCCGATGCCTTCGTCAAACAAAGCTTTGAAGAACTCTCCCAACAGACCGTTATGGAAGCGGGCATGTTAACCGTTAACGCCCGACAAATTCATTTACCGGCGGTACAGGGCGATATTGTAATGGCCGGGTTTACGGATTTATGCGAAGCCACGCTGGGGTCGGCTGACTACCTGGAAATCGCCTGTAATTTTGGTTTCGTTATAATGCATGATATACCCGTATTGAACGCCGAAAAGCTCAATGAAGCGAAGCGATTCGCCACGTTAATTGACGCGCTATACGAACACAAAGTGAAATTTATCTGTACGGCGGAAGCCCCGCCGGACAAACTATATACCGAAGGCAAAGGCGCGTTCGAATTCGAGCGAACCGTCTCTCGTTTGATGGAAATGCAAACCGAACGCTACTGGAAAGACGCCCACGAATCGGATTAATCCTCTGGGCTGGCAATTTCAAAAGCAATACATTGCCAATCCGACGCAAGCGTTTAGAAATCGATTTTTGACCCGAAATCCCAACTACAGGCTCGTAAAACAATGCCGGAACTGCCCGAAGTTGAAACAACCCGGCGGGGTATAAAACCTTTTATCATCGGTCCCGTTATCAACCGCGTGGATATTCGACAGGCACAACTGCGCTGGCCGATTCCTGAGATATTAAAACGCTGCCTACCCGGTCAACGCTTTAGTTCTATAGATCGCCGCGGGAAATATATTCTAATGCACACCAAGGTTGGTAGCGTTATCAGCCATCTAGGCATGTCCGGTAGTCTAAGAATCGTCAACATAGAAACCCAACCGAGAAAACACGATCACTTTGATATCGTTTTCGAGAACAATCAGTGCCTTCGATTTCACGATCCCAGACGGTTCGGATGCATGTTGTGGACTACGGCATCAGCATTCAAACATCCGTTAATCAAAAATTTGGGCATCGAACCGATGTCTTCGGAATTTGACGGACACTATCTTTATAGACAAGCCACTGGACGCAGCATCGCGATTAAAAATCTACTGATGGACAGCCGGATTGTCGTCGGAATAGGCAACATTTACGCCAACGAAGCACTATTCAGAGCCGGCATAAACCCAAAGCGGGCGGCCGGTCGTATCGCTAAAACTCGATTGGAAATACTAGCGAAAGCCGCAACCGAAATATTATCGGATGCGATCAGCCAAGGCGGAACTACATTGAGAGATTTCGTAAACGAAGCGGGCCGCCCAGGATATTTCCAGCAAACTCTTAACGTTTACGGGCGTCGCGGCGAACCCTGCCCCAAATGTACCGCGCCGTTGCGCTACGATAGAGTGGGGCAACGCTCCACATTTTATTGCCGTCGATGCCAAACCTAATACCCGTTAGATATTGGAATCTCTAGTGGCATCAGTTTGGCATCCATGCCATTTATGCTAAGACGTTAACGTTAAACGATGAATGGGACTTTGCTACAACTATTGGTTGGCATTCGTGGTCAAGGCATCAACCCGGTCAATAAACTTAGAGCCGCGGTCGATCTTGACACCCGTCGCCAGTGGTAGCGTTAATTTATCGCCGGTACGGTTAAACGAAAAGCTCAATACCCCTTTCAACGCCCTTGGACCCGAAATCAAATATTTTTTCTTCGCGGCAAAATCGAAAACCCCGGATTCAATAGTGTCACCAATCACATGTTCAAATGGCTCGGAAATTACGTCATAGTTATTCTCTTGAGAAAAGAATCCTAAAAATTTAATTTTATTGCCTTCGGCAACGCCCACTCCGGTCGATGTACTGAAGAAACCGAACAGATTTGCGCGCGTCGTTACAACGCCATTGGGCCCGGGGGGAAATTCGTGGGTAAACGTAATCACGACTTCGCTGGCAGCGACGGGAGATTCACCTTTAACCGGTTTCGCAACCGCACTCGGCGAAGTTGCAACAAAGGTTACATGGTGAATTTCGAGGTGATTTTGCCGGCGGTTGTCAAAACAGATCTGTGGAGTTTTATCGATTTCGCTGGGCACAATCTTAAACCCAGGATAATCGCCGGTAATATCAATACACGGGTCGCCGTCTTTCTTCGGTTCCAAGCGGTTCCCATTGATATCAACCACTAACGCGGATGAAATACTCGGAATTGCCAGGAAAACAAGCAGACCGATTACCAGTAAGCGGTTGATAGCCATGATCATCGTTCCTCAAAATTAACAATTATTATCCAAAACAAAAGGCTTACATTTGCAAGCCGCAGAAAGCCTAATGCACAAGTTTAGTTGAATTTAACGCAACTTCCCCGATAATTCCACCTCACCAGTATCCAATCAACATTAGAAACTGGGCCAGAAAACCTAGAAGGGTTCCGCGACGAGATTGACTTTGGGTTATTACTTGGCTGATATCTCGCCAATATCGTTACGCGTTGCTCATTTTACGTTGAAAAGTCATAAATCGCACGCACGACGTGGCAATTTGATAACAAATGTGTAACTTTTGATTACATCCAACCGGTAAATATCATGCACAACAAACTTTGGATTGGATTTCTTATCCTGTCTATCATATTTTTGATTCCGGGACTTAACCTTCCGATGCTGACACTAACAGCGACCGTCGACAAAGCAGAAATGATGGACCTGGCGGTTAATTCGTTGTTTGCACCCGAAAGTAGCAATTCTTTGGCCGCGCAGCTCGCAAAATCCATGCTCCAGCAGATACATATCGAAGGCACAGTGAAAATATTCGATAAAACAAGGAGTATCTTGGGCACCATGGAGGATTTGATTTCGAGCGGAAACGTTTTTATTGGCCTGTTGATCGGACTGTTCGCGGTAATCGTACCGCTGAGTAAATTGCTGTTACTCGCTAGCGCCGCTCTATTCCGACACCCGGAACGCAAAGACTTATTACGAAAAATCAGTGCGCTGATCAGCAAATGGTCGATGAGCGATGTCTTTGTCATGGCAATCATTGTCGGCTATTTGGCCGCAAACGCGACCAAGAGCGGCGCAGACGCAGTACAAATGGGCGCCGAACTTGGACCTGGCTTTTATTTTTTCGCAGGTTATTGCTTATTTTCGATCCTATCGTCACAGCTTTTGGAAAAGCAATACAAAAGCTCTTTTCAATCTACATGACGATTTTGATTATCGCTTACCAAAACCCCGACTGTTCATCCGCTGTGGCGATACCGCGATGCACTGGCGTCCGCTGGAACGTAGATAGCGACAGGCTTTGCCGGCTTGGGATCGTTTTAACTCTACAAGTAATAATTTCCAAGATGCGCCGAGCTTAAATTTGCGTTTTAGAATAGCCACGCGGCTGCTACCGATAATCTTTTTGAGCTCGGTTCGATAACTAATCCCTTTGGTCCTAGCCTGCTTTTTATTTTTATAAACACCCAATAAAACGCCCCACCCCGGCAACTTTCCGTTGGTAAGGATACGATTTTGACCACACTCAGAAGCACTAAGCCGTACCGGTGGGATGACATTGAATGCTTCTGCAACATTCCGCGCACCTATAACGGGGCCTGTTCCAGCGTCCTTCAGTTTCACAAATCCACGGTCGAGTAACCTCCTCATTCTAGTGCTCCGCCCCGCACTGCTGGCGCTCCCCAACACGACCCCAATCAAACGCCGATCTTCACGCTGAATCGACGCCGCCAGGTTATAACCCGACGCACATGTAAATCCGGTTTTTATCCCATCTACGCCTGGATAACTGCTAAGCATTCCGTTTATATTCGCTCTGGATCGTCCTTTGTATTCAAAATTTTTGGTTCCAAATTTTTTAAATTGCTTTGGAAAATCGTGCAACAATCTATAACCAAGCAAGACCATATCATGAGCGGTAGTGACCTGCTTAGGATTTGGCAAACCCGAGGCATTTTTAAACAGCGTTGCCCCCATACCCATATTTGCCGCTTGCGCGGTCATTTTTTTTGCAAATTCGGTTTCATCAACGGCAAGCCGTTCGGCCAAAACTACCGCCACATCGTTCGCGGATATCGTTGCTACAGCCAATATTGCCTGCGCTACCGATATTTTTTCACCCTTAGCCAAGCCTAATTTACTGGCCGGCTGCGAACTTGCATTGGCCGAGACCTCTAATTGTTCATCAGGTGTCAATTCACCCGAGGCCAAAGCTTGGAAGATCAGGTATAAAGTCATCATTTTCGTCAGCGACGCAGGATACCAGGCACGATCGGCACCCGTCTCATGCAAAATCGCACCAGAATTTCCATCAATAACAATTTCCGGATACTCCACGGCACTGGCAATGGAAACCCAAACGAGACAAACGGTTAGCGCAGTTTTAGACAATATTTTGTGCATATGTGAAAGCAAAAAGAAAGTTGTTATTTGCGGCGTTGTGTAACTTAATCCGACCACCTAAACCCACGTTGATGATACACTGTCTCCATGCATATAGTGCCTCCAAAGCGGTTTGGAAGTGGCTTAACACAAACCCCTACGCCAGAGGTTTTCCGGATAAAAGTAAGATTGGCTGCAATAATCTCATCATGATCCATTATCCTTTGTACTCCCATCAACGCGTTCGACTATTCGGTTTTGAATACCTCAATAAACGGACAATATTGACGCCTTTCCGATAAAAAATGGGTTTAAAAAACGAATTACCGTACTAAGCGTCAAATTTATTGGTTATTTAAAAGCACCTAAACTCAATGAGATCCTTTTTTAATTTAACCGCTTAAGTGAATGCAACTTGCAATTATAATAACAGGTGAAAACAACCTTAAAATTCTGTCAGCCGTGACAGAAGTGCTAAACGATAGCCGTTGCAACATAGAGGAAAGCCGGTCTGCGGTGTTGGCCGGTCAATTCACCGGATTCCTGTTGATCGACGGCAATTGGAATCACATCGCGAAATTGGAAAACAATCTGGATTCTTTAGCCAAACGACTCAATCTAAAGATCACCACAAATCATATAGAGGGACCGACGCCTGCATCCAATGAATTACCCTATGTTATCGACATTATGGGCGCCGATACTTCAACAATGATCAAGCAATTGACGGCTTTCTTAGCGGCACGAGATGTCTCGATAATCGAAATGAATACCAGCCGCTATGCAGCGGCGTATACAGATACCTCTATCTTTGGCGCGCATTTGATAGTCGGCATTCCCTCTCAATCAAGACCCATTTCGCTACGCGACGAATTTTTGGATTTTTGCGAACAGAATGGATTTGATGCAATATTGGAACCGATCAAAAAACCCTAGAAAACATTTTTGTCTGAGAATTGCATGGCTTTGGAGAAAGCCAACCAAGCAGTGAATTTTTTACATTCTTGATGACACCAAATTATCCATTGATGAGACCCAACAATTTGTTACAGGATACATCATCACAATAAACTATTAGGCAGGATCCAGCATGACCAAAATCAACATAGGCGACCCCATCCCCAGTTTTGATGCCGCTTCGACCGGCGAACAAACGCTCAACCTTGCAGATCTTAAAGGCAAAAATGTTGTCCTTTATTTTTACCCCAAAGATAATACGCCCGGATGCACGCTTGAGGGTCAGGATTTTCGGGATCATATCGCCGAGTTTGACGCATTGGACACTCTAATTCTGGGTGTTTCCCGCGACAGCCTCAAAATGCACGAAAACTTTAAAACCAAACAATGTTTCCCATTCGACTTATTATCCGACCCGGATGAAAAACTGTGTGGGTTGTTCGATGTTATAAAAATGAAAAACATGTACGGTAAAAAAGTCCGGGGCATTGAACGCAGTACTTTTTTGATAGACAAGCAAGGAAAATTGGTATTCGAATGGCGTAAGGTCAAAGTCAAAACACATATTGCCGAAGTACTGGAAAAGCTCCACGAAATAAACGCTTGAACCGGACTAGTCTAAGACTGACGATTGGGAAAAGCGGGTAAACTTACTGGGAACAACGCTATTCCAGCGAATTAACTCACTCCGAGGAATTCGTTATAGCACTGAGGAAAGCTTGTTTTCTGGCGAATCCGGGCCGATCAAGACTCAGCTAAATCGGATCAAATCCAGAAATCCACGAGAATCGATACCCACCGAAAACTGAACAAATGTCCGAAAAAAACCAATGCGAGAAAAAACTGTTTGTACTCGATACCAATGTGTTGATGCACGACCCGGCATCGTTGTTCCATTTTAAAGAACACGATATTTTTATACCTATGATCGTGCTTGAAGAATTGGACCGGTCCAAAAAGGGCTTGTCTGAAGTCGCGCGTAACGCGCGCCAAGCCAGCCGTTTCTTTGACGAATTAGTTAGCACCGCAACAGCCGGCCGTACAAACATTGACGATGGAATTCCGTTGAATTACTTACAGATCAATGGTCGCATCGGACAAGGAACCGATGGGCATTTATTCTTCCAAACCCGACGCATGGCCTCGTTGCTCCCGGAATCATTACCCGGAAACATGCCCGATAATTCCATACTCAGCACGGTGCTGGCATTGCAAAAGGAACGACCCGATATTCCCGTTGCACTGGTGTCCAAAGATATAAACCTCCGAATAAAGGCGGCAGTACTGGGTATCCCGGCGGAAGACTATCACAATGACCAAGCTTTAGACGACATTGACTTGCTATATAGCGGCAGCTCGCGGTTACCGGAAAACTTCTGGGAACAACACGGTGACAAGATGGAATCCTGGCAAGAACAAGGCCGCACCTTCTACCGGGTTGAAGGCCCCGAAGTCAAAGATTGGTACCCAAACGAATTCGTTTACGTGCCACACAACTCCAATTTTGAAGCTGTGGTTCGATCCTGCGACAAAACCTCGGCGGTCATAGAATTGACCAAAGACTATCGCAACAAACAAAACAACGTATGGGGGATACAAGCGCGCAATAGGGAACAAAATTTCGCGCTGAACATGTTACTGGACCCTAAAATCGATTTTGTCACGCTACTGGGAACTGCCGGCACGGGCAAAACGTTGTTGGCACTGGCAGCTGGCTTAGTGATGACGCTTGACGATAAAACCTACAGAGAAATCATCATGACCCGCGAGACCGTACCAGTTGGTGAAGACATCGGATTTCTTCCGGGTAGCGAGGAAGAAAAAATGGCGCCGTGGATGGGTGCATTATTGGATAACCTTGAATTGATCAGCAATACCAGCGATAGCAACGATTGGGAACGCGGCGCATCGAATAATCTTTTATTGAACCGAATCAAGATTCGGTCGCTCAATTTTATGCGTGGACGTACTTTCCTAAACCGTTACATTATACTGGACGAGGCGCAAAACCTAACACCCAAGCAAATGAAAACTTTAATCACCCGCGCCGGACCCGGCACCAAAGTTATATGTATAGGTAATATTGCTCAAATCGATACACCTTACCTAACCGGCACCACCTCCGGCCTTACATACGCGGTTGATCGGTTTAAATATTGGCAGCACAGCGCGCATATTACTTTGCGGCGGGGTGAACGTTCAAGATTGGCGGATTACGCTGCCGAAACTTTGTAAACCGATAAATTTGGGCTCATTTGGCAGCACGACAGCGATGTTGGTTCTGCTTTGCTACAGTATGTTGCGAGAAGCAACCGCTGTAGGCAGGCGTTCCGGCTCATCTTCATCTTCATCTTCATCTTCATCTTCATCGCCGATCCGCGGCCACGCAGTTAGTACGGCCTGGACCAGCGACGCCAGCGGGATTGCGAAAAACACGCCCCAAAACCCCCACAATCCACCAAAAAACAAAATAGCAACAATAATCGCGACCGGGTGTAAATTGACCACCTCCGAAAACAATAACGGTACCAGTACGGTCCCGTCGATGGTTTGAATAATCGTGTAAGCAATCATCGCGTAGATAAATTCATCGGTAAATCCCCACTGGAAATAGGCAACGATCATCACCGGAAAGGTCACCAGGGTTGCGCCGACATAAGGGATAATGACCGACAAGCCCATGCATACAGCCAGCAACAATGCATAATTCATTTGCATCATAGAAAAAGTAACAAAACTGGCCAAACCCAAGATTAGAACTTCAATAAATTTTCCGCGCACATAATTACCAATCTGGATATCGACCTCGGTCCAGACTTTGGAGGAAAGGTGACGCTCGCGCGGCATATATTGCACGAACCATCGGATTATTCGGTCCTTATCCTTAAGAAAAAAGAACACCAACAATGGCACCAAAATCAAATAGACGATTAGCGTGACTAACGCAAAAAAAGACGACACCGACACCGACAGCAATCGCTGGGAATAAGTAATCATTTCCTGGCGAACGACCGAGAATGTTTCATTGATTTGCTCAACGGTCACGTACTGCGGGTAAAGCTTCGGCAGCTTCATAACCTCCAATTGACCTCGACTTATCATGTAAGGCAATTGCTGCGCCAGCTCGGCCAATTGCTGATAGAGCAACGGCATCAATGCAAATAAAATAAACGAAACAAAAGCCAGAAAGGTCAGGTATACAATCAGCACGGCAGCAGAACGTGGAATTTTTTCGCGCTCGCAAAATTCCACCAGTCCTTCCAGAAGATATGCGATGACACCCGCGGCAAACACTGGCAACAATATGTCGGATAGTGTATAGATTAATAAAAAACCCAACACCAAAACGATTGCCAGTGAAATGGCTTGGGAATTGGGTAATACGCGTGTAATCCAATCCTTAAAAAACTGAATATTCGAAAATTTAGCCCGTTGCTTCATAATTATTATATTTTACCAGCCAAATTACTGCACCTACCGTACTGCGGTATAATTCGGATATCGAGTCCAGATACGACACCCATCTAGCTTAATGGTACCGTAAACAATGATAACAGCCGAATTATTAGCGGTTGGAACCGGTACCCTATTCCGCCAGCGCTGGTTTTTCAAGTAAACATAATATCCGATCTTCTGCGGATTATTTTGAACCAAACACAAGCCCCACCTTTTTTCTGCAAAACGGGCCTTTTCAATGGCTTAGAAAACCGCATTTTCAAGCCTGTAAGCCTAGGCTTTCATTCGACCTATTAATACACAGGTTATCCACAACTCATCCACTTTAAAAACACAGGATATTGTACTTGACCAGACAGTCATATACAGTCTATAGTGTTTTTAGGATGTTAATCAACCCTATTGGATAAACCGATTTATCCACCCATATGGAGGACTATTATGGAATCAGAATCCACCGCAGCCGGTCCGGCCACTTCCCCGTCAATCCCAGCGGAATCTTTGTCCACACCCGAGATTCAAGCCGTCGCCCCTGGCGATGTGCGCGTGATACGCCGAAACGGCAAAGTCACGATATTCGATAGCAATAAAATCTCGGTCGCGATCACAAAAGCATTTCTTGCCGTGGAAGGCGGTAACGCAGCGGCCAGCACACGCATTCACGATACGGTTACAGAATTGTCGGCACAAGTCGCCAAAGCTCTAACCCGTCGGTTACCTAGCGGTGGAACTGTACATATCGAAGATATACAAGACCAAGTCGAATTATCGTTAATGCGCAGCGGCAACCAGAAAGTTGCCCGAGCTTATGTATTATACAGGGAAGAACGCACCCGGTTACGCACTGAAAACGACACACCAGCTGCTGAAGAAAAATCGACCGATTTACAGGTTACATTGGAAGATGGCAGTAAGGTCGCATTGAACACCAAACGACTTCGACAGGTTGTGACAGAAGCGTGTAAAGGATTAAGCGACGTAGACGGTCAATGGATTTTGGAAGAATCCATGCGCAATCTGTTTGGCGGTGTCCCCGAAAAAGACGTTGTGCCGACCTTGATCATGGCAGCCAGAACCCAAATCGAAAAAGAACCGAATTATTCGTTCGTTGCCGCACGTTTGTTATTGGAAAGTATTCGTTCCGAAGCCTTAAGCTTCTTGGACGGTAGAAAATCCGATGCAACCCAAAGTGAGATGCAAGATCGCTATAGCGAATACTTTAAAGAATACATTCACCGTGGCTGCGAACTGGAATTGCTGGATAACACCCTGGCTCAATTCGACCTGGAACGCTTGGGTAACGCGATAAAGGCAGATCGCGATCTACAATTTACCTATCTAGGTTTGCAAACGCTGTACGACCGTTATTTCATCCATTACCAACTAACCCGCATTGAACTGCCTCAAGTATTTTTTATGCGGGTTGCGATGGGGCTGGCGATCAACGAAATCGACCGGGATGAGCGCGCGATAGAGTTCTACAATCTACTGTCGAAATTCGATTTTATGAGCTCGACACCAACACTGTTCAATTCCGGAACGCTAAGACCACAGCTTTCGTCGTGTTATCTGACTACGGTACCCGATGATTTGGATGGGATATTCAGCGCGATCAAAGACGACGCAATGCTGTCCAAATTCGCCGGTGGTTTGGGTAATGACTGGACCCGCGTTCGAGCCATGGGCGCGCATATTAAAGGCACCAATGGCCAATCTCAAGGCGTGGTTCCATTTCTGAAAGTCGCCAACGACACCGCGGTTGCGGTTAACCAAGGCGGCAAACGCAAGGGCGCAATGTGCGCTTACCTGGAAACCTGGCACCTGGATGTCGAAGAGTTTTTGGATCTACGCAAGAATACCGGCGACGACCGGCGACGCACGCACGATATGAACACCGCCAACTGGATCCCGGATCTATTCATGAAACGGGTTGCCGAAGAGCATGACTGGACCTTATTTTCGCCTGATGAAGTGCCCGATTTGCATGATTTATACGGATCGGATTTCGAGCAAGCCTACATCGCTTACGAAGAAAAAGCCGATCGCGGTGAAATTTCCAATTTCAAGCGTATTCCGGCGTTGAGCTTGTGGCGCAAAATGTTGTCCATGTTATTCGAGACAGGACATCCGTGGATTACCTTCAAAGATCCGTGCAACCTGAGGTCGCCCCAGCAGCATAGTGGTGTTGTCCACAGTTCCAACCTGTGTACCGAAATTACTCTGAACACCTCAAATAGCGAAATCGCTGTCTGCAATTTGGGATCGGTCAATATCGCCGCCCACGTGAGCGACCAGGGCCTGGATATGGATAAGCTGGAAAAAACCATTGGCACCGCGATGCGCATGCTCGACAACGTAATAGATTACAACTATTACAGCGTTCCGCAAGCACGCCGAGCCAACCTGCGCCATCGCCCTGTAGGGTTAGGTATCATGGGATTTCAAGACGCGCTGTACAAAACCAGAACAGCGTATGCGTCAGACCAGGCGGTAGAATTTGCTGACCGAACCATGGAGTCTGTCAGCTATTTCGCGATCAAAGCATCCTGCGATTTGGCGCAGGAACGCGGCAGTTATTCCACCTTTGACGGCTCCCTATGGAGTAAAGGCATTTTGCCGATTGACTCAATTGAGCTTTTGGAACAATCGCGGGGCGACTATCTACAAGTCGACCGAGTTTCGACCCTCAATTGGGATCACTTGCGCGAACGGGTTAAAACAACCGGAATCCGTAATTCCAACACAATGGCGATTGCGCCGACCGCAACGATTTCTAATATATGCGGTGTATCGCAATCGGTAGAACCGACGTACCAGAATCTGTTCGTCAAATCCAATCTGTCGGGTGAGTTTACTGTGGTCAACCCGTACTTGGTCGCCGATTTAAAGGAACAGAAAATCTGGGACGAAGTCATGATCAATGATCTTAAATATTATGACGGCAGCGTACAACGCATCGAAAGAATTTCTGATGAACTCAAGCAGCTTTATGCAACCGCCTTCGAACTGGACGCGCGCTGGCTTGTAGAAGCCGCCTCGCGCCGGCAAAAATGGATAGACCAAGGCCAATCGTTAAACCTATATATGTCAGAACCGGACGGTAAGAAGCTTGATACTTTGTATAAATTAGCCTGGATTCGCGGTTTAAAAACGACTTATTACCTTAGAAGCATGGGCGCAACCCATGTAGAAAAAAGCACGTTAGCCGACGGAAAACTCAATGCGGTACAAAGCGAACAATCGATGGCAACCCCCAAAGCCTGTTCGATTCTGGATCCGGACTGCGAATCATGCCAATAACTAGATCGACCGACAGAAAAATCCCCTTAATTTAGATACATCAAAGGAACACTTAATTATGCTTAATTGGGATGACCCGCTTGCTATCACCAAAAATGACCGCGCAGACCTGGACGAAGCGCTAAAATCCAACACCGCTAGCGCAATGCCGGATGATGGAGAAACGCTATTTGACAATAGTACAAGCCCCAAGCCTGAACCCGAGCAATTGACACAAAGTATCGATGGTTATTTTGGCCAGTTGCACAAAGCATCAACTACCGGAATCGGTCGTGGCAATATAGGGCTGGAAAAAATTCAAATGGGTGCCGACCGCATTCGCGTAGATGACAAAAAAATCATCAATTGCCACGCCGATTTAAATCAGCTGGTCCCGTTCAAATACGACTGGGCCTGGCAAAAATACCTCGATGGCTGCGCCAACCACTGGATGCCCCAGGAAGTGAACATGACCGGTGATATTGCGCTTTGGAAAGACTCCAACGGTCTAACCGAAGATGAACGTACCGTAATCATGCGCAACCTGGGGTTCTTTTCGACCGCCGACTCTTTGGTCGCAAATAATCTGGTACTTGCCGTCTACCGTCACATCACCAACCCGGAATGCCGCCAGTACTTGCTACGCCAAGCATTCGAGGAAGCGCTACACACCCACGCCTACCAATACGTGATCGAATCACTGGGCATGGACGAAGGCGAAGTCTTCAACATGTACCGCGAGGTCCCTGCCGTTGCGCGCAAAGCCGAATGGGCACTACCGTTCACCAAACATCTTGCCGATCCGAACTTCCACACCGGCACCCCGGAAAATGACCAGAAACTGCTACGCGAACTAATAGCTTTCTACGTCATATTTGAAGGTATATTCTTCTATGTCGGTTTCGTACAAATCCTATCGATGGGCCGGCGCAACAAAATGACTGGAACCGCCGAACAATTTCAGTACATTCTGCGCGATGAATCCATGCATATGAATTTCGGCATCGACGTCATCAACCAAATCAAACTGGAAAACCCGCATTTGTGGGGCGATGCATTCAAAGACGAAATGGCGCAGATGATTCGCGAAGCCGTGGAAATCGAAACCCAATACGCACACGATACCATGCCGCGCGGCGTACTCGGCTTGAACGCACCCATGTTTGAAGAATACCTGCACTTCATCGCCAACCGGCGCTGCTCCCAAATCGGCCTGCCCGAGCAATACCCGGGCGCAAGCAATCCATTCCCATGGATGAGCGAGGTCCTGGATCTTAAAAAAGAAAAGAACTTCTTTGAAACCCGCGTCACCGAATACCAAACCGGTGGCGCGCTAAGCTGGGATTAATCGGCGAGACTCACAGCGGGCGCAACGCCCGCTTTTTTTGTTTACTCAAATTAACGGGCTAACGCTACCGAATAACCTAGCCTTTAGCTTGATCCAATGACCCCACCCAGCAGACTGGCCACGGCGTTACCGCCGCGATTCAATACGTACGTATAAATCTGCGTGGTCCGAATGTCTTTGCACCCCAATTGCTCCTGCACGGTACGGATATCCATATCTCGTTCCAAAAGGTGCGTTGCGAAGGAATGGCGTAGTGTGTGGCAACTGGCTGGTTTAGCGATATTCGCTTTTCTTATTGCAATTTTGACCGCGCGTTGAATGGAACTCTCATCAAAATGATGCCGTCGAGTAATATTAATACGAGGGTCGAGACCGCACTTTCGCGCCGGCAACACATATTGCCAACCCCATTCTTTCGACGCATTGGGGTATTTTCGCGCGAGCGCATAGGGTAAATGAACCGCGCCAAAACCGTTGGCTAAATCTCTATCATGAAAATTATGAACGGATTCCAGGTACCTTTTAAGGGGTAAAGTCAGTTCATCGGCCAGCGTTACCACACGATCTTTCTTGCCCTTTCCATCTCGCACAATGATAGCGCGATGGTCAAATTCAATATCTTTGATTCGTAATCGAACACTTTCCAATAGCCGCGGTAGATTTCAAGGTAGTTGTCGCATAAATGAAAAAAGTCAATGAACCGACGAATAGGAGAATAAACGCCCTTTTTGATCAATTGGAAATGTACTGAAGGACCTGTAAGTTGCAAATGTGACGTTCTCGGATGAAAAATTGGTATTTTTGGAGTTTCAAAAGCGCACTAGAGTAGTGATTCCGACGATTTTTCGGGTTTCGGATAGATGATGGCCAAAGGGGATCGCCGGCTCCGAAGGTGAGCCGAATTGAATCGTGGTACCGGTGTAAGATCAGGCTATTTCGAATAGTTTGAATGACTGCGCGGGAGCGCAGAGGGCTGGTGGGCAGGCCAAGATGGTCAAGAATCCTGGCAACGACTCTGGGTTCCTGGATGGCAGTGATGATTTTCAATTCACCCCCGCAGTGCGGGCAGTGTTCGATGTCGATATCGAAGACCCGATTACGAAAACCATTCCATGGTTTTCGCCCTTCGGGTCGGCATGTGCCGTTCAAAACCCGCTCCCGGCGGTTTTGGTTTGAACATTTAACTTCAGAGCTTCGAGTACCATTGGGTATAGGGGCTATAAGGATTGCAGATCATCATATATTCTCCTGCTTCCCAGTCCGCTAAGCAATAATGATCGACTAAGCAGTCGTCGTCGAAATTGACAACACAGAGGTCTTTATATACAGTAATTTTTGGTCCCATAGATGTATATTTTTCACATTCTCTGCTCCAATGGTGACGGGGTAACGAGATAGGATCCGAATATCCATTATTCGAGGAGGTAGCTCCATGATTCGTTCTCGCGGTATTGCTTTCCTGTTGATGATGTTTGCGCTTCTGATGTCCGATTTGGCGTATTCCGGCTACCAAGATACGGATGATCTATTTACGATCGAAGATGCGACCGATGTTGACAGGTTGGTCGCTGACATTAGTAGACGGCTGAACGACCGGGGATTTATAGTGTTGGGTGTTATCAATCACGCCGCGGCCGCTGATAGCGTGGGCCTTGTCTTGGGGCCGACTCAGGTTGTATTGTTCAGCGCTCCACGTAAAGATACGAAGCTAATTCGCGCAAACCAATCTATCGCTATCGATCTACCACAGAAAATCTTGGTGTGGGAAGATCACGCTGGCGAGATACGGATAAAATACAACGCCCCCGGTTATTTGACGGATCGCCATAATTTACCGGTAAAACGCTTGTTGCGTTACATCGATAGAACCTTAGGGCAGTTCGGTGATGTCGATGATGGACTCGTCACTATCGACAGTGAGCAATCGGTAGAGATGACCGTCGCTGCGCTGCGAGATGTGTTGACGGACGCAGGGTTCCGCATCCCGTTTGTGATCGATCACGCGAAAATCGCTAAAAATGTCAGGAGGCGTTTGCGCCCAACGGTCACGATTATTTTCGGTAACCCCAACGTAGGCACTTTGCTTATGCAGAACAGCCGCGAAGTCGCGCTGGATTTGCCGCAGAAGTTTTTAGTGTGGGAAGACCGAAAGGGCCAAGTACATATTACCTATAATGCCCCCGCATTCGTCGGTCAACGCGGCGGTGTTCAAGAACTTGACGATGTGCTTAACAATATTGCCAAGGCACTGGCCAATTTCGCTAACCAGGCTGCCATGCCTTAGTTTATCATCTAAATACCTGGCGAGTTCTTTTGATGCCGCAATCCTTCAATAAAACCTGGATCTGTGGCTTCAATGCGGATAACAGGGTGCAAGATATTGGTTTCACAGGGGGAATAAAAAAATCTTAGCTTCACCCTACTGTTAAGCGGGTATTTTTTTGACCGCTGTGGAATCAAGAGCTTGTGCCCTGTGCTGAAGTGGAGTCACGGATCCAGGTAAAAGCGCATTCAATTTGTCTAATCGCATCAATTCATCGTAAAGATGTCATTGACGTTAATCAGAAAGGCCGTTTTCTTTCTTAAAGGCAGATGACCAACGTATGACCCAATAATACCAAAAATATAGAGAATAACGATAACAATACACATGCCACATCCCAATGTGGCTTTCTTTGAATAAGGAGATAGAATTTGTATGTTGCATCCAAACGTATTTTAACGGAACTCTATAAATCAACGTTCGTAGGCTTGATTATTGGTAATGCAATTGGGTTAGCCCTGGGTTTTTACCTGATTGCAAATCAATATTTCCCGTTGGTTTTTTTTGAATCGGGTCAGCGCGTCGCGGCCGTATTCTTTTTTATGGCGGTTATGGGCTTGCTTGGGAGCGGGCTACTCGGTGTACTGGGCACGATTACCGGGGTTGCTCTTATATTATTAAAGCAACCCGCCGGAATACCGACGCAAAAATTTTATATCGGAATAGGGTTGATTGTTGCAATAGTATTCAATCAATTGCTAAAAGCTATCTTTTTGCACACCCGGGATATTACTTCGGTCCAGTCGATTACAGTTATATCCAGTTACGCCGGAATTGCGATCGTATTAACAAGTTTGTTGTTCTTGTTGACCTTAAAAAAAAGACCGCTAAGCACGGAAAGATTTGTTCATGTAAAGACGTTAATCAGTATTTTGTGTGTCTGGTTTTTAGTTTTTTATTTCAGTGTTCAGAGGCTAGTACCCAAGCAACCACAGTTAGCGAATCGCTCGGTAGATAATCCAAAGGATGATTTGGTCCGGTCGACTGATATCGATTCCACAGCTGGAATGCCCAATGTAATACTGATATCAATCGATACGCTAAGATCGGATCATTTGTCATGTTATGGCTATCGAAGATCAACGTCACCGAATATCGATGAAGTCGCGCGCCAGGGAGCAATGTTTGTAAACAGCTACGCTCAGGCCCCGTGGACGCTACCTTCTCACGCAACGATGATGACATCTCTCTACCCGAGCAGTCATGGGGTAAAGTTTATGGACAATATCAGATTTGGTGGATATTACATCAATATGCTGGACAAAAGCCATACGACGTTGGCGGAAATACTCAAAGCGAATGGATACAAGACCTGGGCTATAACCAGCGTTATTTGGCTGAGCAGCAGATTTAATATGGATCAAGGATTTGATCGTATGGATGTGAATCCTGAGCAGCATACCGCAGAAGCCATTTTGAAAAAGGCAAGAAGATGGATATCCAAAACGCATGATGAGCCGTTTTTTTTGTTTTTACATTTTTTTGATGTACACAATTACGAATCACCGGCATCTTTCGAAAATCTTTACCAATCTTCAGAATACAATGGCGCATTGAAAGACGATCCGACTATTGTAATGTCTAATACAGTTGAATCGATGTCCGAACAGGACATCAATTATGTTACCAACTTATATGATGGCTCGATCAACTACGTGGATTATCAACTAGGTTTATTTTTCGATTGGATGAAAAAAAATGATCGATACGAAAATTCTTTAATAATTATCACATCCGATCACGGTGAGGAGTTTTGGGAGCATGGGGGAAAAGGACATGGTTTTACACTTTATGAAGAACAGCTTAAAGTACCTCTGATTATCAAGGCTCCGAATAACAATGAAACCCGGTCGCATCAACCTAGGTCATTGGTAGGGGTCATTGATATTACGCCTACCGTTTTAGACTATATCGGTTTACCTTCTCGATCTAATTTTGAAGGTATTTCGCTTCGCCCACTTATGGAGAAGCGCGCAAACGTCACACGCAAACTGTTTGCCGAGGGTAGTTATTTCTTTAATTCAATGGCCGTTTTTGACGGGTCTTATAAATATATCAATTATCGACTGATACCACCTGTTTTGTTCAACAGAAGATTTCTATTGTCGAATATTCGGTCATTGTACAAGTTCAAAGACAGCGAACTTTTTAATTTGGCGGAGAATAGATTAGAAAGAGAAAATGTGGCTATGCAAAATGAACAGGTGGAATTAAAAATGGCAGAATGGGTTCAAGATCATGTCAATCACATTAAGCTTGAAAATACGAAAGAAATGGATGAAAAATCGGTTGATCAACTGAAGTCTCTCGGATATATCAATTAGTTTATGGTGAAAAGGACTCCGTCTGTCAAACCGGATCACCGGTAAGTTTTGCACGCTGATTAACAAAATGGCGCGGTGAATCACCTGTAATACCGGCGATAGCAGATCGGTATGACTGGCGAACAGGACAAGAGGCATCTATCAGGTAACGGGTGAAAACCTTCCCTGGTGCTTGGTTCGGGTCCGGACTTACTGTCCGGCCGTTCGGTGTGCTGCGTTTGTCCACCGGACTAACCGTCACGCCTCACCCCATTGGCGCTCCGGCACTTTGGGGATGACGTTCCACCAGGTGAGCCGCCGTTTGCGCCATACGCCGCGCAGCGACCCGAAGGGTGAAGTCCAGGATGGATTTCATCAGAACGCGACCAGTTTCTCATGCGCGCAGTCGCTACAACGCAAACGTAGAAACCCGTGAGCTAAAACACCGCATTCCAGAAAGGCATCAAACTCAGCTTTGACAAAATCGGGTAACCCCGGTCCGATTTCATTTTCAACCTGGGTAAAGAACGTCTCGACGTGTTCTTGCACCAACGGGTACAACGTTATATCTTCCGGTCGCCATCGGTTCATAATGAACAGGCTTTCCAGCCGCTGCGGGCTGATCCTCTTGATCCAAGGGTTGTTGGCGGGATTGGAGACCCGGTGTAGCCGTCGACATAATCTTTGGGAACCCTTGTTTTCGTTCCCAAACTGTCGGTTGTTATCACTAGCCCTTGAGTGATGCTGTCGGAATTTGTGATCTCGTTGGCCGATGTCGGCTGTTTCAAACGCCCGAAACATTGTTCAATGCCAATTGCAAAAAAACGATGAAACCAGAAACTAATAGATTGGGACTACTCCGTGTTCCCGTCCACGCCATAAGCGGCGATTGGCAGGACTGAATGTGGTTCTACATGATCAATGATCGGTTGCCGAACCTCTGTATCGCGACACGAATGAGCCATTGAATTGGTTCAACGACGACAGAAAAAATGAGCTATAAGTTACACTGCTCCCAAAATAATTTTAATGTTCCTTGAGGGAATGATTTTTGGTAACATGATCTACGACCGGCCTGTCTACTGGTTGAAAGAAAGCGCATTATTTACCATGTGATATGGTCACTTACCGATTCAAAATAAACATTTAAGTTGTGGTCGCATAGGTGACATTCTGCCATGGGCATGGGTTCAGGGGTATGAATCGCTGGCGGCTTTCAGATGACGGATAACAAGGAAATAGTATGCAATCATTTACTAAAATGGCCTGTGCGTTGCTCGCGTTTCTACTAGGTTGTGCCGATATACCTATCGCGCGGGATAAATTTGATCGTTCGATTCTACCCTTACAAGAACCCAAACGACCGACCTTCAACGAGCTGGATGTGCGTAACGTAGACACGCCGCCATTGTTCCAGGTCAAGGCACCCGAGAAGGCCCCCAATGTCGTGATCGTGCTGATCGACGACATCGGCTTCGGTGGCCCTAGCACTTTCGGTGGTCCAATCCAGACGCCGACGCTCGACAGGCTTGCTGCAGAAGGCCTGCGCTACAACAACTTCCACACCACAGCACTTTGTTCACCGACCAGGAATGCGCTCAAGACCGGCCGCAATCATCACACCACCAACACCGGATCGATTATGGAAACCGCGACGGGGTTTCCCGGGAATACCGGACAGGTTCCGAACAGCGTTGCACCTTTGGCCGAAATGCTCCGTCTCAACGGTTATAGTACGGGCGCGTTTGGCAAATGGCACGAAACCGCTGCTTGGGAAACTAGTGTATCGGGTCCCTTCGACCGCTGGCCCACCCATCAGGGTTTCGATAAGTTCTACGGCTTCATTGGAGGCGAGACGGATCAGTGGTACCCGCTGGTCTACGACGGTGTCACCAAAGTGACGCCACCGAAGATGAAGAACTACCATTTTACCGTTGACATGACCAACCAAGCAATCAATTGGGTCAAAGCGCAGCAGTCAATGACACCGGACAAACCCTTCTTCGTCTATTTCGCGACCGGCGCTGTCCACGCACCGCACCACGTTCCTAGAGAATGGGCCGACAAGTACAAGGGCCATTTCGACTCAGGCTGGGACAAAGTCCGCGCGGAAACGATCGCGCGGCAGAAAAAAATGGGCGTCATCCCCGCCGAGACTGAATTGGGACCGAAGCCCAAGGACATTAAGGATTGGGATGCCCTTTCCACAGACGAACGCCGTTTATTCGGCCGTCAGGCCGAGGTATTCGCCGGATTCCTCGAGCAAACTGACCACGAGGTGGGTCGCTTCGTTGCCGCGATCGAAGAAATCGGGGAGATGGACAATACATTGTTCATCTACATTGCCGGTGACAACGGTACCAGTGCCGAGGGTGGTTTCGTCGGTATGTACAACGAGATGACCTACTTCAATGCTGTCACCGAGAAAGTGGAAGATCTTGTTCCTTTGATCGACGAGTGGGGCGGCCCGGAGACCTTCCCGCATATGGCGGCCGGCTGGGCGGTGGCCTTCGATGCACCCTTCTCGTGGACGAAACAGGTGGCCTCGGATTTTGGCGGCACCCGTAACGGAATGATCATTCACTGGCCGGAGGGCATCAAGGCGAAGGGTGGCCTGCGCAGCCAGTTTGGCCATGTAACCGACATTGCGCCGACCATTCTCGAAGCGGCCGGGCTCCCCGAGCCGACGAGCGTTAACGGGACGCCACAGACGCCTTTCGAAGGCGAGAGCCTCGTCTACTCGTTCGACGACGCAAATGCCGACGAGCGGCACACGACCCAGTATTTCGAGATTTTTGGCAACCGGGCGATCTATCACGAAGGTTGGCTTGCACGCACTATCCACAGGGCGCCCTGGCAGACCCTCGATATGCCTCCATTGGAATCGGATACCTGGGATCTGTACAACGTCCGCGGCGATTTCAGCCTCACTAACAACCTGGCCGCCGAATATCCTGAGAAGCTTGCCGAGTTGCAGGATCTATTCATGAGTGAGGGCGAGAAGTACAACGTGCTGCCGATCGACGACCGGGTTATCGCGCGTGTGAACCCCGCCCTGGCGGGTCGTCCTGACGTGATGGGTGATCGTAAGAGCCTAACCCTCTACGACGGGATGGACGGCATGCTGGAGAACGCGTTTATCAATGTAAAAAACCAGTCGAAGACGATCACGGCAAAGATTGAGATCCCCAATGGCGGTGCGAACGGTGTGATCCTAACCCAAGGCGGGCGTTTCGGTGGCTGGTCCCTCTATATGAAGGATAGGAAGCCCGCCTATACTTATAATTTTCTTGGGCTCTCGAATTACACGGTTGCATCGGAGCAAGAGATTCCTGCCGGACCAGCGACCATCATACTCGCCTTCGACTATGATGGTGGTGGTCTGGGCAAAGGCGGCACGGCAAGGATGTCGGTGAATGGAAAGAGCGTCGCCGAAGGCCGTATCGACAAAACACAACCTTTGCTATTCTCCGCGGATGAGACTGCGGATGTGGGACTCGACAATCAGACACCCGTTGTCAAAGGTATAGGTATCGGTCGGGAAGAGACTCGCTTTACCGGCACCATCCACAAAGTGACCGTCGAGGTAAAAGAAGCAAGTTAGTATTTGGCTGCATCAGTTTCCGATCGGGTTCACACTAGACGGTACTAATACCCTGCTGCTGAACCCTAGCCCGGATTTCTCATCAGAGTGCAAGATGATCCGCGCAGAGAATTATTTACCCAAGGGGTTTTCTGAAGACCCTGAAGATTTTCTAGTCCGAAGCACTCTGGTGCTCCGCCAATCTGAGAATCCGAATAAAACTGTGGCTGCCTTCGATATAGAGGTACCCTCTATAATCGATAACATGGAGTTACCTCAATACACTTTTAATTTACCTGGTAAGAAGTATAAGACCATCCCTATATTTCAGAAATAGATCTGAAGCCGCCCCCCCAGAACCCATGGATCACTGACATTCTTTTGTGCCGGATTTACCCACTGAACATCACCGGTCAACTGAGCCCAGGGTGTTAGAGCAAAATTATAGAAGGCTTCGATTCCATTTTCGGAACGCAATCCTGCCAGCCTTTTAAAATTGGTTGGAAAATCCATAAAGTACCAGCCAATACCATAACGGTCGTTGGGACGATTCGGTATTAACCCGCGGCCGCCGATGCCAAAACTTCCGAATAAATTGATTAGGTTTCCGCTCGACCCTCCGTAACCAAAACGTCCAAAAATGCCGATGCCTTGAGGTCCCCTGAGCCCGTCCAGATGTAGATCGGTACCCACCGCATCGCTGTCAACGTAAAGATATTGGTCAAAATTGAAATTGATCATCCAATTGCTTCCGGATTGAGGTAGCCGCACGCCCCGTATAAGATTACGAATTATCACTCGAGTATTATTAGTATTCAGCTTCGGCTCGGATGTCCAGAGAAAGTCAAAACGCAAGGTGCCCGGTAATTCGGCGGGTTTTATCCGGACTTCCAGTTCGGAAGCAATGGTTAGGTCTTTAAAAAAATTCTCGAACCAGTCAGTGGCCTCGCCGCCCGGAGAAAGTACGCCGACAGCGATACTGGTACTGTCAGAGAGATTGAATACTCCGGCAAGCGTCGCCGCGGTGTAAGGCGCGTATAGCCCAAGCATCAGGTTATTTTTAAGACCACCGTTCAAAAACTGCGATCGTTCATTGCCGGCAAATTTATTTCTATCCATTAGCGACGCGCCGTCAATCTGCCCCAGTAACAGCACGAAATTTTCCGACAACGCCTGGGTAAGATAAGCTTCCGAAAGCGCAATTGATTTCGAATCGATCTTCGGCATGGTGGCGTCAAAATTCGCCGGAGAAACTGCTCCACTGGAACTGTTTAAACCAATCGGGTTCCCACCGTTACCCCAAAGTCCTTCGGTATGCAGCGTTACCAAACCTCCCGGCCACCATCCCAGACGGGCAGTATCGAGGTTCAGCCAGAGATCCGCTGATCCGGTATAGGCAGATTTTGCAACTAGACCCCCGGTTAGACCCTGACCCACCTGGGTTAATCCCAGATTGACGAAAATCCCCTTATCTGCCAGCGCTTTACGTTCACCGCCCCAGTTACCTGTCAGGGTGTTCCTGGACCAAATATCTCCAGATGTATACTGATCTGCAACAATCAGATCTGGCGCAAGGGTTACCAATGAAACTTTATCCGGGTGTTCGGTAGCGGAACACATAGCTGACGTTCCGGCGATTAACGTCAAGCCTATGAACGAGATAATATTATTGATATTCATCGATATCTTTGGATGGGACTAATGTCGGCCAAGATTGATGCGTTAACAATCTGTGGCGAGAAGTTGGCAATCATGATAAACAGCTAATGTCACTTCCCATAAAAACTCCCAATCTAATTGTTTTTATTAAAAATTCAAATGCAATTGCCATGATACAATAAAAAGCGTTCCATCGCTCCATAGTTTGTAATGTTAAACTACGACTGATTTTTAAGTAATAAGTAGAACTTTAATTGAATGGTGTCTTATGGAAGGTATTAACTGTTTTGCTTTATTCGCATTAATTTCTGCAAGTAACTGTCTTGCTGATACTACCACCACAACTACAAACCCCGATGGCAGTACAACCGTTGTGGAAACAACAGAAGCACCTTCTTCAGCGACAGCACCTACCCGAAGACTCATTGGACCCACAGGTGTAACAGGTACAATTCGTCGTTCAGATAGACGTCAAGACAGGCGATTGGAAGAAGATTTATAGGACTTAGGGGTTTTGTCAACTAGTCCGCAGTAAGACAAATAAAGTCGCATCCGGAGCTTCCCCGTGAAATCAACAGGCGCACGTCATCTGCTGACATGTATCAAACGAGCGAGCACGGAACATCCGATAATGGTGTGTTTTCAAAAGATGGCGGCCAACGTTAAATAAATTATGAACCTGGCTGTGAACAGCAAGAAAACGTTGGGCTTGTCCGGGTGATTTGAATCGGCGCATTTTTCGTTCTTGCTGTCGGGTATAGCGGTGTGAGGCCTCCACCCGATTGTTGGCATATTGATCCTGGCAATGTATGGCCGAAGGCATGACTTCTTTACGGGCGGCGCCATAGCTCCGTAATTTATCGGTCACGATTTTTCTGGGTGTACCCTGACTTTTCAGCATCTTACGAAAAAACCGCAGCGCGGCCCGCTTGTCACGCCGGCTCTGAACCAAAATATCCACGACGTCGCCATCTTGATCGACAGCACGCCAAAGGTATTGGCGTTTTCCATTGATCTTGATGAAAACTTCATCCATGTACCACGTATCCCCTAATTTACCTTGTTTTTTCATGCCGAAATTATGAATAATCGGTGCTGAAGTTGACAGAACCCATTGAAATATTAAACTAATCCTCCATCAAGCCAAACCACACAAACAATAGTTACCAAACCAACTAGCACGAAGAGGAATCCCTGGCTAAAGGGTACCCCTCAATTCTGGGTAGCAAAGATTGCGATTCAAAATTCTTAAGCGCACGACTCTAGAGATGCCAATTAACAACTTATTGGACCGGTAGCACATTGCTATTTCCTAACGAAGAGGATCTATTTTTCTTGAATTCAGATACCTGTCTACATAGCGTTTTGGCGTTCCAAATGGCTAACCAGCTATGGTTGCGATAGGACTGCGAATATTCGGGTTGAAATTCGTGAACTGGCGGTCGATTCTTGCTGTAACTCACCGCATAACCGTGACCGTGATTCTTGAGCCAGAAGCATATATTTCGTTTTGTGATTTCACTGAACGGCTTCGTCAGGCGACCTAAGAAATGAAACTGTCCGTGGTATTTTTCCGTATTCACCAGCGCCTCGCCCTGACTCTCTAACCGACCTAAAAACTTAGCTGCATTCTCGATAGAATAGGCCGGTTGAGCTGCAGTAAAAATCCCGTCCTCGATTAATAGGACTGCCATGACGGAAACCAGAGCAATGGGAATCACGGCATCTTTTAGGTTGTCCCTGCGGAGTAACATCAGAAAAATCCCAAGGACAACTAGAGCAATACCCGGCAACGGATGGATTTCGTAGCTCCAATGGGGAAGCCTCAAAAAGTTAATTCGTGGCAGTACCAACAACGCAATACCTGCCAGAACCAACAATATCGAAATTGTGATAAACGTCCAACGCGAGATAATCGTATCGTTTGACACAGCCGCGCGGGCAGCCACCAAAACACATCCAGGTAACAACGGCAAAAGATAATGAGGCTGCTTGGATGGCAAGATAGAAAAAACTATAAATGTCGGAATAATCCACGCGAGGCAAAAGCGTAGACCGGGGTCTTGAGAGATTTTGAGATTACCGATTGCTTTCCATATCGGCAGCCACAAAGACCAGGGCAACAAAAGAATCGGTAGAACAAACAAATACCACCACCATGATTGTTTATGAGGTGCTGCCTGTCCCAGGCGGTCAACAGTTTGATGCCAGAGAATTGCCTGCTCATAGTCTTGTCCGCCACTGCTTGCCGCTGGCAACGCCCAGGCAAGTACCAAGGCGATAGCCGCTACGAGCGCCAAACCTAAACCGCTGTACCAACCGAACAAATTCTTGCCCACACTGTTACTCCACCAAGGGGCCAGAATTGCTGGAAATGCCAGATGAAGTAAAACAACAGGCCCCTTGGCCAGGATACCCAAAGCAACAGCTATTATGAATAGCAACCAGCCTGTTGTTACGCGACTCCCATTGACCAATAGCAATCCCCATAGCCCTAATAAAACAAAAAAGGCTAAGGCCATATCAAACATGACAAACGGAATGAAAAATGCCCAGACCACGCAGCCGATAAGTAGCCAAGGAGATGCAACGGCGATATTGCGGTATTCAGGCCAGAGTTTTCGGGCCAGAAGCATGGTCAAAGCGCCAGTGAATAACGCAAACAGCGGTTGGACGAGGCGAGGCCACCAATCGTTAACGTTGGAAATTGCCCATCCTAGGTGATAAATCCAAAATAGCAACGGTGGCTTGTGGCTATACGGTTGGCCGTTTAAATAGGGGACCAAAAAGTCATTCCGTTGCCACATTTCCCAAGCAACAGTTAAATATCGCGTTTCGTCTATTGGTATCGGTCCGCGCCAAGCGAATGTCGCCAGCACCAACGCCAGCCAGATTAGCACCCAACCGTACGCCATCCACAACGTATTTTTCATCGTGTCGCTAGTCTACAGGGCCGATTGGCAATTAGTGCGCGTCACAAAATAAAGATTGCGGCAATAAATAAAAATACCCGTTAACTGACCCAGGATGAACACCGGATCTTGGCGATGAACCGCATAAGCCAGCAACACCATTCCACCAGAAATACTTAAATACCAGAATGCTACAGGTATAATGCTGCGCCGCTGCCGTTCACTCGATATCCACTGGACCAAGAAGCGCATGGAGAATAATAATTGGCCGGTCAGGCCTATCCCTAACCAGATCCATTCTCCGGAATTTAAATCATTTAGATTCATTGTCTAACTCCGGCACGTAAGGTCGGCGTTGTAACCAAATGACCCCGAACAAGTCGATAATGCCAACCCAAAAGCGATTTAATACACCATATTTCGATACACCATGGGTACGGGGTCTATGGCTTATTTCAATATCAATCACGCTACCCCCCGCTCGTTTGAATAACGCGGGTAGGAATCGATGCATATGATCAAACCTCGGGAGTTCGAGAAAGCCTTCTCTTTCGAATAGCTTCAGGCCGCAGCCCGTATCGGAACAATTATCATGCAGCAAAGCTTGTCGGACGCCATTCGCAATTCGGGATGAAACGATTCGAAGCCAGGAATCGTGTCTTTTTGATCGCTTTCCGGTAATCAAGAAGTGTCCAGCGTTTCTGAATTGCGCCGCTTTGATCAAAAGGCGTTCAATGTCCGCGGGATCATTTTGTCCATCACCGTCCAATGTCGATATCCACGATGCTCTGGCCGCTTTGACGCCGGTAAGCAGCGCTGCACTCTGTCCAGCATTTCGCCGATGCCGAACAATTTTAAGCTCAACCATATCCTTGCTATAGCGCTTCAACACTGCCCATGTTTGGTCATTGCTGCCGTCATCCACAGCGATAATCTCGAAGGTTCGCTTACCGTTCAGGGCGGTACGAACTTCCTCTATCAGGGGGCCGATACTACCTTCCTCGTTAAATACCGGGATGACGACGGAAAGATCCAGATTATTGGGGCTTCCCTTATTGTCGCTTTCTCCCTGCTTCATAAGATAATTTTTACTCATTTACTCTCCTAAACTGCATAGCCGGGCACATCAGCATGCTTAAGGCTGAATTCTTTTTCGCCGATCACCAAGACACCCTTATTCTTCGTACAACCTGCGCTTTCATCACTGAATCGCGCGGCTACGAGCTGCCCGTTGTTCAAATATTTTGCTCTCCCGCTTACGGCTAATAACTCGATACAAGCATGCCTGCATGCAAAACTCGTAGCCACATCAAGATGATTCGGGCAGAGAACTTTTTCACCGATTGTTAGCGCACACCTGTAAAGCGGTTCCGTCTCCATGTAGCGACCTTGGACTGTGTGTTTTGCGGAACGACAACCCAGACGCAACACCTAAGATTACGTAAAAAATCCTTTGCGCGAAAAGTCTAGCGGTATCGCCTGAATTTCTGTTTTCCTATGGATAACGAAAGACCCAAACATCCTATCGATGGTTTGCTACAAACACATCTGAAATCTATTTAAATAATACTTGTTGTCTTTTAAAACATTAAAGGAAAGAAACGTTTTAAATCTTTCCACGTCGCCTTCAAATTGTTCATGTGAAAGGTGCGTATTTGCAAAATGCAATTGGTACCATTTATCTAAGGAGAAGATTTATTTCTAGCGTTTAATGACTCTTTTGCGTATTTGCGACAAATACTGTGACCGCGACGAGATTCGCCAAGAATGAAACCGTAATTCGATGTTATGGTAAGTATGATAAAAATCCAATCGATGACCTGGTTCGTGTTAATCAACCGAATATTTTCCCGTGTTGTTAAAGCAAGTATGACCCCATTTACATTTCGATAAACGCCTTTTGGTTTTTACAGTGATGGTCCATGTATTAGGCGAAATTTATGCCACTTTGGCGCAGGACGGCAAACATCCGCCATTGCAAGCATATTAGGCTCCTGATAGTTATTTCAAACCCTTGTTCAGACTTTGACTGGTTTATATGACCCGAAATTGGTGGTTAATTTGAACCGTTGTACCAATGAACCCGGCATGTTCTATCGACCGATAACGACGACTCATCATGCTTCTCTATCATATTCGGCCGGTCCGATATGCGAGCCAAAATTACGCACCCGAAATAGCCCGCGGCTCTTTACTCGCATTGATCGTAATCCGTCACATCGCGTCCAGAAATGTGCCGGGTTTTTCGATCCAATGCGTCAAAATTACGTAAAAAAACTGAGTGAACAACGACTAAAAACGAACCTCATGGCATCGCACCGACAGACTGATTATAAAGCGCGATGTTACGCTGTCGGGTAATCGAATGAAGTTTAGCATTCAATATTGCCCGCTGGGTTGTGGACTGTATCTTCAAAAAATCAATCAGGTCAATTTCGCCGACCGAGAACTTCACCTCGGTTATTTTCATATTATGCTCAGCAACCTGCTTCAGTTCATTGGCGATCTCCAATTCGGCTCGGTTGACCTGTAAGTTCTGTTCAGCTTCCTGGTGCATGCGATTCAGATCTCTGGAAATCTGAGTGCGCTGCGCAATCAATTTATTCAATGCGACATGAGCGGCAGCAATTTTGGGCGCTAGATGCGCGTCGCCGCCGAACGGAATTTCAAGCGTGATATTAAAGCTTTCCGTATGGTTACTACGGGAATCACCGTGGTCGCTATTAACCCCGACCCAGAGTTTGTTTTGACCTGAGCCAGTCAGTCGTATAGCGTCTATTTCAGCTCGTTTTCTATCGATCAGACTATTGATAGCCTGTAACCCCGGATGGTTTTGCTCTATCTTGCTCAGACCGAACAGGCTTTCGTCAAAGTGCGCTGGGACAATGTTGGATTGCGTAATGCTGATATACAATTTTCGCGCGCGCATGACTTCGGCCCCTGCTTGCACCAATGTCAACTGTTTTTGCAACAATTCGCCTTGCACCAACAATAAATCGGACTTCGCCATCTCTCCCAACTTATAGCGCTTTTTAATCTCCGTGACCAAACGTTGGCTGGTTTCGTAATCCAAGCGCGCCTGCTCGTGGCGAATATTCATCAGTGACATATTCCACAACGCGGTTCTTAACAAACCCGTGACGGTAAGCTTGGTTAGATCTTTTTGGCTTTGCGCGCTCTTTTGAGTTTGTTGCGCCAGCGCTTTTTCTGCGTCGCGCTGCCCAAAGTTCCAAAGCGGAGTCCCAATCACCGCATCTCCGATATGCAACGTTCCACTGGAGGCTTCCTGATACGCCAGCACGAGGGTTGGCGAACCGGCAAACCAGCTTTCACTGCGTTGTGCGATGGCCTTTGCTTCTTCTTCCAGCGTGTTGAGCCACGTGCTATCGGGATAGAATTCCAGGGTCGCATCCACCAAGTCGGAAAAGTTCAATTCAGCGTCAACCTCAATAGGATTGAGATGAGCCAAAATCACCGGGGTTTCAGCGAATCCCGGTGGGACGGCCAAGCCAGACATAGCTAGAAAAATTAGCAATAGATTACGAATAAACATACACAGCTCCACTTCGAAAACAACACACTAATTTCACCCAAATCTCCGCGGAGAGCGGATTAACCGGTTTCCACACAACTCTAGACTCAGCCAAGAAAAGCTGTAGGAAAGTTAGGCCAGCGGTGTCCACGATAAAGTGCTGTTCAGATTCATTGATCTACTGAATATTGATGCATCCAGGCATACAGTACGGGGGTCACCACCAAGGAAAGCAGCACGGATATTGCCAGAGATCCAATCACCGCGATCGCCAGCGGTTCTAGCATGTCGGCACCCGCTCCGATACCATAAGCAAGCGGTAACATACCCAGTGCCGCGGCTAGCGACGTCATGAGGACAGGGCGCAGACGCCGTTTCCCTGCGAGCACCAGGGCTTCATGTAAGGATTTTCCTTCGCTACGGTAGTGATCCACGAAGTCCAGCATCAGAATGCCATTTTTTGCAACAATACCGACGCCGATTATCGCGCCAAGCAGTGAAACAATATTAAGCGATGTGCCGGTCATCATGAGACCGAGCACCGCACCCATCAATGCCAGGATTGACCCACTAAGTATGGCGAGCGGCGCGCGGTAGCCACGGAACTCAATCACAAGGACGATGTAGACCAGCAGCAGGGCCGCAATCAGCACCAGCAACAAGTTACGGAACGATTCCTGCTGTTGTTGAAATAAACCGCCAAACTCGATAATCCCGGGTGGCAACGACAACGAATCATCTAGCCGTCGCCGAATATTCTCGATGGCGCTCCCCAAATCGCGTCCTTCAAGCTGTGCGGTAACGGCAATATTCTGGCGTAGATCTTCGCGCCGCATTTCAAGTTGTCCCGGTGTTTCCAGAATATCGGCCACCTGGGAAAGCTGGATTAAACGCCCGTCCGGCGCACGAATAGCGAGCGAAAGAAGCGCGTCGATTCGACCGGTCTCCCGTGGGTCGGTCCGCACCCGGATTTTAACAAGCCGGTCGCCCGCCAACACCGATGAAGCCGTAGTGCCCAGCATTGCAGTGTTGACTGCCGCCGCGATATCCGCCGCGGTAAGGCCAAAGCGGCGCGCATCCAGATGGCGCACCTGAATATTTAACGAAGGACCCGCCATGACCAGTCCGTCAAAGGTATCCACGACACCTGGAATTTCATCCAATGCCGCCTTTATCTGCGGGCCGGTACGCTGGAGCAAGTCTGTATCCGTTGAAAACACTTTGACTTCAACCGGCGATGGCGACCAGGTGAGATCCCCAATCAGGTCACTGAGTATGCCCGGAAACTCCCATTCAATACCTGGGACCGACTGAATGAAGTTGCGCCGCAATTCCGAAATCACGGTTTCCGTATTACGATTGCGATCAATATGCAGTTTGACCAGAAAATCACCGGTATTGGGCTCGGCGATCGCCAAGGCAAGGCGCGCGCCGGTACGCCTGGAATAACTTTCCACTTCGGGCGTATTCCGAAGGATGGCTTCAGCGATTTTAAGTTGCCGGTCGGTCTCCTTAAGGCTGGTACCCCAAGGTGTGTGGTAGTCGATGACAAAACCACCTTCGTCCATCGGCGGTAGAAATTCGTTGGTAAGCCGCTGGTACAGCATTACACCGGCAATCATAACCACCAGACTCAGACCGATAGTCAAACGACTAAAACGAAGTGCGCCCCGAAGACTGCGTTCATAGAGTGTTTTGACCGGAAGCAAGATAAATCCAGTCTTCGTGCCGGCTGCATGCCCATGCACAAGATGTTTGCGTGAGGGGAGCAACCAGGACGCAAGTGCCGGTGTTAAGGTTAGCGCTAATACCAGCGAGGTTAATAACGATACCACCATAGTCATGGCCAGAGCCCGGAAAAAGACACCGGCAATACCTACGAGAAAGGCCAGCGGCAGAAAAACGACGACCGGGGTGAGTGTTGAACCAACCAATGGATGAATGATTTCTCCCATCGCCGTTTCGATGGCCTGTTGCCTCGGCAGGCCCGATGCGACACGCGAATAAATCGCCTCCACCACCACAATGGCATCGTCAATAATCAGGCCGATTGCGGCGGCAATGCCACCGAGCGTCATGAGATTGAAGGTCATACCGGTAATGTACATCGCGACCAGTGTTACCAGGATAGTCACCGGGATGACCAGAATGGCGACCACGGTAACCCGCCAGTTCTTAAGAAATAAGTAAATAATCAGCACCGATAGAAACAGTCCGAACAGAATCGCGTCCCGTACACTGTGAACCGATTCGAGAACGCGTTCGGATTGGTCATAGAAAAAAGCCAGTTTGACATCTGGCGGTAGTTCGCCAGCCAGTGCCTGTAATTCGCGGCGCAGTTGGTGTGCGATATCGAGCGTGCTGCCGTCAGGCTGACTCCGAATGTTCAGTAATACCGCGTTGTTTCCGTCAGCGGTAACAATATTAAATACCGGTTCGGGACCGCGTTCGACACGGGCAAAATCTCGGATCAGGACCGTATTATTCTGATCGACGCGAATACTGAAATTCTCGATTTCTTCCGGTGTATAAATACGCCCATCAACGACGGCAAGGTACAGGGTGTGATGTTCTTCGTGCATTCCGGCGGGCACGATCGTATTGCCGCGGTTCAGCGCCGTTACAATTTCTAGTGGGCTGACACCCAGTGAAGCCAACTTGAGCGGGTCAATCAGGATCTGGAATTCCGGTCTGCGCCCACCGACCAGGTCAACACGCGCGACGCCGGGAATTCGCAGAAAGCGAGGTTTAAGTTCGTAACGCGCTTTTTCCCATAACCAAGTGATATCGCGCTGCTCGCTGGTCAGGCTGACGCCGATGATTGGAAACGCCGAAAATGTCAGCCGCCAGACATTGGACTGTGCGGTCGGCGGTAGTACGCTACGAATCTGTGCCAGACGACCCAGCACATAAAGTTCGGAGCGGTTCATGTCAACCTGCCAATTAAAAAATACGTTAATTTCCGCCGAACCGCGCCCTGTGGCCGAGCGGATGCTCTGCGCACCCGGAATATCCTTCATCGCCTCTTCGATCGGACGCGTAATGCGGGCCATCATTTCATCGGCGGGCATCACGCCATTGTCCACCAGGATAACCACGCGGGGAAAATCCGTTTGTGGAAAAACCGACGACGGCATGGAGACGGCCGCATAGATTCCCGCCAGGCAAAGCACAAGACAGATAAAAACGATAGCTTTGGCGTGACGAATTGCGAAGCGCCCCGGCGCGGAACCGGGGCGTGGTTTATTTTCTAACACCGAGTCAGCCATGTTATCCGCTCAATGCTTGATGATGCGAACGTGGGCGTTATCCGGCAGACCATAAGCCTCCAACGTCACCACCTGCCCGCCTTCACCAATCCCTTCGCCGCTAATTTCCACTTGATCGCTCTCCTCGATACCCAGCATCACCGGTTGGAGATTGATCCGGTCACGGTTAACCACCGCGACCACACCCGAGCCATCCGCTTGGTATCGCACAGCGCTGATCGGCACGACCAGACCCGTATGTTTCTCAACAATCACCCGGGCCCGAACGAACTGCCCGGAATACAGCCCCGAAGCAGCCGGCAGGGTAATTCGTGCCGTTGCTGTACCGGTGGCGGGATTGATGCGCCTTCCGACATAGTTGACCTTGCCCCGAATAGCCTTTCCGCCGGTTTGTACCGCCGCTTCCTGCCCGTTTTGTACTGCCACCAGCTGGCTGGCCGGTATTTGTATCTCTGCGGTCAATCGATCGATATCCTCAATTTCCACCACCGGAGTGCCTGCCAAAACCGTTTCACCCGGCCGGACGTTAACCTGTAACACGATTCCGCTGATTGGCGTCCTGATGTCGAGCAATGCGCGCAAGGTTTGTGCTTCTTTGACGCTGGCTTCCGCCTGGGTCTGTTGTTGTTGAGCCTGTTCGAGCTTTTTGCGCGAGGTGCCTTCCAGCTTGGCCAGTTTCCGTTGGCGGGCATAAGCGGCTTGCGACTGTTTGAGCGAGGCCCTGGCCGTTTGAACAAGGGCATCCGCTTGACGGCTGTTGAGCTTAACCAGAACATCGTTAACCCGTACCCGATCTCCTTCGATGGCCGGTACGTCAATAATCTGTCCGGAAATGGTGGCTGCAACGATAGCGCTCGCAGCATGGTGTGAGTCGGAAGCCCGCTCGGGGACAATCCTTCCATAAAAGGTTAATCCGCGATGCAGCTCCGCACGTTTGATGGTCTCGATATGCACGTCGACCAAGGGTTCCGGTTCGATACCCTCCTCGTCGGCGGATACTGAACAAAGCCGACTGAAACACACAAGCCCCAGCACAACTGCGGGCAAATTAAAACGGTTTATTGTATTCATATAGGGTAATTAAACGCTTTTGGGTATTCAATCTCGCTCGCTGGAATCAGTCAGGCATCGACAGTTTGGCCTTGGCGCAACAGGTCACCAGCCTTGGCGAAGTTGCGCTGAAAATTTCTCGAGCAAGAACTCGATCGGGTTTAAAAGCGGTAGCGAATATTCGCCATAAGGTTATGGCTAAACAAATCTCGGCCCGTGTCATTCACCACGTATTGCCCCAGATAACCCAGATCCGCTCCCCAGTGTGCATTGAAGAAATAGGTAAACCCAGCGATCACTCGGTTTTCACTGAACCCACTGCTGCCAAAGGAACTTCTATTTAAATAGAAAAGTACCTCATCGCCGACATAAAAGCTTAGTTGTTGACTTACAAATGTCAGCGGAATACTGTATTGAATCCACTCCCTCAAACGCATTCCGGTACTGCCACTAGACGAATTAATACGCTGTTCAAACCGCGTGCGGCTCATCCACTTGCCGTCGAGGAACGGTACTTTAATGAGTACATCTTGATAGGGCCTGTTCTCTTGAAAAGATGACTTTGCGAGCGGATCTATCCAGGCGTGTGTATAGCCGAGCCAGAAGCTTGTGTATGGCGCAAGCTCGTAACCCAGCTGAACCCAGAGTAGATTTTCGGAATATCGAGTGCCTGCGCGACTATCATCGCGCGTTCTGACCTGATCCATAACGAGCCAGCGGAAACGCTTCAAATCAGGCGTCAAACCTGCAAAATTTCCGGTGAGCATGAGTGAATTCCAGGTTCCAAAGACTTCCTGCGTGGAATCGTCATTCGCCGCAGCTGTCGTAATGTAGATGGCTAGGACCAGTAACAAGACTATTGAGTTTCGCCAACGAAAATCTTCTCTGTTTCGATTGGGATAACAATAATGGAGAATTTTAAGCACTGCGATATTGCCTTTAATTGTGAAAGTTGGCGCACACGACCATCTGTTCTAAATCGCCTCTTCTGTATTATTGATCAGCAAGTCGCCACCTCGTGAAGATTTTGGGACGGCGCAGTCGCCAAAATCGACTCGCCTAGGCGACGACCATCGGTGGCCCGGCCACCCTTGTATCTGCGTCCGTGCCGCTTATCCACAACATTCCCTCAAATGACTGGATGTGATTTTTCGAATACCTACTTTGTTTTTTCTCTGGCGCTTCACACGACGCGAAAAAGTGCGTGCTGATCGATACCGGGAACTAACTACCTTCGCTCTCCCAGGCGGTAAATGGGGGACTAACCGCCTTCGTTTCGCTCTCCTTGGCGGTTAGCGTCGGTAATCATAAAAGCGATATTCATGCCAACATGGCACTAGGCAGAAAACCGGCTACCGATAGCGGGTGGCATGAGCTGAAAGACTTATTGCGAAGCTTAGAATGGCTATAAAACGGGTTATATCAACCAAAACGGGTGGTTAATTTGAACCGGGCCCTAGCCTGACAGCTGCAACCACATTTGTAAGCGTATACAACCTTCCACATGAAAGCCTAAATCTAGGCTATGGGATGTGTTTTTAGATTATTATGTCTCAAGAAATTCAATGCATTCGAATATTCGCCGACACCACTAATTCGTTTTTCCACAGGACTTGAAATGACACTCGACGTTTACTTATCGGTATTTACGCTCATGTTAATTGCGCTTGGAGTTAACCTTCTTTCCATAAAAACCCATATCCCCTATACGGTACTCCTGGTCATTGCCGGTTCAATTCTAGTGCCCATTTCCGGAATTGAAACATTTTCATTTATTGCCAGTTTTCAGTTGACGCCCGAACTGTTGTTTTTTGTCTTCCTGCCCATTCTGATATTTGAATCGGCATACAATATCAATGTCCGTAATATCAAGGAAAACAAATTTGCCATTTCGATACTGGCAATTTTTGGTCTAGTAATATCGGCATTTTTTATCGGTTTTGTCGGTCACTGGAGCTTTCAGCTATTGGGCTTTGAAATCCCCCTGCTGGTCACCTTGTTATTCGGCGCGATTATTTCTGCGACCGATCCGGTCGCGGTTTTGTCCCTGTTTAAAGAGTATGGCGCACCGCACCGTCTCACCCTTATTTTTGAAGGCGAGAGCTTATTCAATGACGGCACGGCGTTCGCGATGTTTCTGGTGTTTCTGGAGATTATGGCTCACGGCTATCACGGCCAATTGACCATTTTGGAAGGCATCGCCGCCTTTATCACGATGATCGTGGGGGGCATCGTGTTTGGTTTGTTCATGGGCTTTCTGTTCTCCAAGCTGATAGAACTGGTTAAAGGCCATGAACACCTGGAAATGACCCTGACCCTGTTAGTGGCACATTTTACTTTCCTATTAACGGAATTGATCTCTGAAACACTGGTGATAGACGGACACCAGATTCATTTATCCTCCATCATTGCGACCATGGTCTCATCAATGGTCATGGGGAATTACGGACGCTTCAAAATGTCCGTTGGGGTCGAGGCCTATATGGAAAAATTCTGGAGCTATTTTGCGTTTTTGTCCAACTCGCTGGTGTTTATTTTGATGGGCTTACTGTTTACCAATCTTTCCATTTCGTTGCACATCGCGATCCTGCCGATATTGATGATGATTCTGGTGGTTGCGCTTGCCAGATCCGTATCGATTTATTTGTCCGTCGGCCTTGCTAATGTAATAAGCGCCGAAGAAAATATACCGTTTAACTGGCAGCACTTGCTATCCTGGGGCAGCTTGCGGGGATCTCTGGCGGTGATTATGGTGTTATTAATACCGGATGATTTAAGTCTGCCCGGCTGGTCTTACGACTTTTCGATCAAGGAGTTTATTATTGCGATCACTATAGGCAGCATTTATTTCTCATTATTGATTAAGGCGACCAGCATCGGCAAAGTCGTGCGCTGGTTAAAAATTGATGCGCTTTTGCCGCATGAAGAAATGAGTTATTACAAAAGCAAAGCGTATATTTACCAAAACATTAACACGCGAATCAAAGAGCTTTACGAGCAGCATCATATCAGCGAATCACAATACGAAACGTTTAGCTCGGAATACCAACGCTTGTATCAACAGGTTTGTAAGCAATGCACAGAACTTTCGGATAATTCAAGCCACGTCGTAGAGAATATACTGCTTATTTATACTTTAGCGTTAGAAAAAAGCGAACTGAAAGAATTGTTTCGACGCAATGAAATCAATGAGAGCATTTATAAGAAAAATCTCAATATTCTGGAAACCCAAACAGAGCGTGTTGAACAGGATCGAGCAGATCAGGAATCACTCAATGCCTATATTAAAACCTGGGGCGTTTACCTAAGATCCGGCATTCAGCGGATGCTGTTTTTGCCAGGCAATCAGAATGAATCGCAGGAGGCTTATCTTTACTATCGGACGCAATACAAGGTGATAACTAAAGTGCTTGACGAATTATTGCTACTGGAACAATCTCCATTAATTGAAATTTTCGATGATAAACAGGCTATACAGGATGTTATATCGATTTACCAGCATTTAAAAAGGGATGCCGAGCAACAAATGAAGGCAGAACTTATAACCAACCAGAGGCTATTGGATGATATGAATGAACAAGCCTTAATAGCGTTGCTGCATACATTCCGTAATGATACCTTGAAGGAACTGCATGACAATGAAATCATTACCGGTAAATTATACGTATTGCTCAATCAAGAATTAAGCGAGTAAGGTGCGGGCGCTCGGCGTGACTATTCACGCGCACCCATCCCATAGACAATATTTCTGATGCCTCCAGTTATCCCTTGCACACATACCTCGCGGAAGACAACGCTCCACCGATGCCCGGTGAAAACTGCGAGAAATCCGGGCTAATAAGTCGGATCGTACATTTGCGCAGCGATATGTTGCCGTAGGTTATCCGGTTCACATTCCTGCGTCAGCGTGGCTGCATAGGCCTGCCGGGCGACGGCTTCGGCAATATTCAGCGATACCTCGCGAATATTTGTGAGCGATGGGTAGAGCGCTCCGGCATCGAGGTCCTGCACGCTAACCATGTCCGCCAGTGCCTGGGCCGATGCCAGAAACATGCTATCGTTAATGAAACTCGTATTCGAGATAATCGCCCCTAAACCCACTCCCGGAAAAATATAAGCGTTATTCCCTTGGCTCGGCCGAATCAACTTACCCCGGTAGTACACCGGTGCAAACGGGCTGCCGCTGGTAAAAATTGCTTTTCCTTGGCTCCAAGCATAGGCCTGTTCGGCTGTACATTCCGCTTTTGACGTGGGGTTGGACAAGGCAAAAATAATCGGCCGTTCATTGATTGATGTCATCAATTCGATAACCTCTTGGGTAAATGCCCCCGCGGCACCGGTCGCACCGATCAGAACGTGTGGTCTCAGCTGTTTGATGGCATCCGGGAAATTCATCGCCTTATGCTTATGCGCATAGGGAAGGTTGTGCTTCATGAGCTCATCGCGATCGGCAACCACCAACCCCTTCCGATCAACGAACCACAACCGTTGTGCGGCGTCCGTTTGACTTAATCCTTTTTTTTGCAGCGCGAGCACCATGAGATCTGCTATACCGGTCGCTGCTGACCCAGCGCCAAGGAACATGATGCGTAAATCGGCGAAAGTATTTCCTGAAATACGTATTGCAGCGTATACACCGGCCAATGCGACAGCGGCGGTGCCCTGAATATCATCGTTAAAGCAAAGGGCTTTATCGCGATAGCGCCGCAGTAACCGATAGGCATTGGGTGTCAAAAAGTCTTCAAATTGAACCAGAACCCGGGGAAATTTATCCTTTATTGCGGTCATGAATTCTTCAACCAAATCCAGATATGCCGGTCCGGTAATACGCCTTTCGCGGCGCCCTAAATACAGCGGATCATTCAAAAGTACCTCGTTATTCGTACCGACATCCAGCATGACGGGCAAACACTGATGTGGTTGAATACCAGCGCAAGCAACGTAGAGCGCCAGTTTTCCGATGGGGATGCCCATACCATTAGCGCCCAGATCGCCCAGGCCCAGTATTCTTTCGCCGTCGGTTACCACAATAACTCGCACATTGTGTTCCGGCCAATTGTCCAATATCTTGCGAATGTCCCCTCGATCTTTGGGTGTGATATAAAACCCCTTTGCGGTTCGAAATATATGGGCGAATTCCTTACACGCCTGACCTACCGTGGGTGTGTAGATCAGCGGCATGATTTCTTCAATATTATCGATGACTGTTCGATAAAATAGGCGCTCGTTGCGTTCCTGCAGTGCGTTCAAGAAAATATAACGTTCTATGTCGAAGGCTTTACGGCGCAGATTTTCCATCACCCGCTGTTGTTGTGTCTCCTGATTACACAGGCATGCGGGTAATAATCCTCTCAGACCCAGTCTTTCGCGTTCTTCTTCAGAAAATGCCGTAGACTTGTTTAGCTTCGGGTTGTGCAGAACGTCGTATCCTTTCGGGGTTTGGCGGGGTTTCATATTTTTCACCAATTACGCGGTTTTAGCGGAATCGCTCCTAAAAGATAAAGAAAGCATTAGAAAAGGGGGCGGATTTATTTGTTTGTCGCCGCTTTCTCTGACATCCTTGTTCAAAAGCTGGAAATGCCGATAAATTAAAATCGGAATAACTCCATTAAAACGACCAGTGACGCCATTCATAAACGCGCGTTCTGGTAGCGTCAATGTCACTTAGCGTGTTATTAACTCCGCCAATACGCCGGTGTTATTAACACCAAGAGCGTAAATAATTCAAGCCTACCCAATAGCATCGCGAAACAGCCCAGCCATTTTACAGGGTCACTGACTGTAGAAAAACTCGTCGCGACGGTTCCTAAACCAGGGCCGACGTTATTGATGCAGGCAGCAACTGCCGAAAAGGCACTTATTTGGTCCAACCCGGCTTCCATCATCGAGAGCATAAGAATCACAAACGATACAACATAAAGCGCGAAAAATCCCCACACGGCATCGATTACACGATAGGGTTGGGGCTTATTGCCAATTTTAACGGGAACCCATGCACTTGGATGGATCAGCCGCGTAATTTCCCGAACACCCTGCTTGTGTAACAGCATAACCCGTATAACTTTTAATCCGCCGGCGGTTGAACCCGCACAGCCTCCTATAAAACCGACGAATACCAGCAATACCGGCATGAAACCAGGCCACTGGTAAAATTCGGAGGTGGTAAAACCCGATGTTGTCATGAATGAAACGACTTGAAAAATGCCGTGATGCACGGTTTCCCCCACGGTATAATCCGTGCCTTTTAGCAAAAGATGTGTGCAGACCAGTACGATTGCCGACAGCATAATTAATATATAAGCGCGCATTTCCCGATCATGCAGATAGATCAACAGGCTGTTGCGGCGCAATGCCATATAGTGCAGCGAGAAATTAATCCCTGACAAAACCATAAAAACAACGCCCACCATCTCGATCAACGGACTTTTAAAATAGGCGAAACTCGCATCATGGGTAGAAAAACCGCCGGTGGACACTGTGGCAAAAGCATGGCCGATAGCGTCAAAGATATTCATGCCGGCAAGCCAGTAAGATAAACTGCAGGCCACAGTAATAGAGAGGTAGATCGCCCATAATGCTTTCGCGGTCTCCGCGATTCGGGGGGTCAATTTGGCGTCCTTGACTGGCCCCGGCGTTTCTGCGCGATATAGCTGCATCCCCCCAATGCCTAATACCGGCAATATTGCGACAGCCAATACAATAATACCCATGCCCCCTAACCACTGAAGTTGTTGGCGATAGAACAGGATCGAATGCGGCAAACCATCCAGTTCGGACAAAACTGTAGCACCCGTCGTCGTCAATCCCGAAACAGCTTCAAAAAACGCATCCGTAAAGGTCATATGCGGGTTATCCGCCAGTATAAATGGAAGGCTACCAGCTGCGCTGACAACCACCCAAAATACAGCGACAACAATAAAACCGTCGCGTAAACGGAGATCTTTTTTTTCCTTTCTGTTCGGTAACCAAATTAATATGCCCGACCCTAGAAGCAATAAGAATGCATCGACAAAAGCAGCGCTGGAGCCGTCTCGATAGATAAGGGATACGAGCATTGGGGGAAGCATGGTAATACTGATTACCATCAGCAATAAACCGATACTTCGCAGTATTATTTTGAATTGCACAGCTACCGGTTTACAGATTAAACATTATTGTAGCTACTCAGCGAACTTAAAATCCACTGTAACTAATCTGATTAGTTACACATTATTTAACTTTGAATAATTGTTCTACACTTGGAATCAATTCTTTCTCCATCAAAAACATCACGACATGGTCGCCCTCCTGAAAAACTGTATCACGGTGGATCATTAGAATTTGATCGTCCCGCACCAAGGCGCCCATGATAACCCCTTCCGGCAATTTCACTTGATCGACGCGGAGCCCGACAACGCTTTGTTTTTGCTTGGAGTGTGCAATAACTTCCATAGCTTCCGCACGACCGCTCCGCAATGAGTATACCTGCTGCATGTCTCCTTTGCGTACATGTTTTAGAATTTTTCCGATAGTAGCATATTCAGGAATAATGCTTATATGTATGATATTCTTATCGATAAGATTTTCGTAAGCGGCGTGATTAAGGAGGCACATAACCTTTTTAGCGCCCAATTGCTTGGCCAGGGTGGCCGAGATGATATTAATTCCATCATCGTTGGTCATCGCGCAAAACAGATCGGTGGAATCTATCTGCTCGTCCAGCAACAGTTCCTGGTCCGTGCAGTCGCCGTAAATAACGGTGCAGCGTTCGAGTTCGTTTGCAACATTTTTGGCCCGATCCAGATCCTTTTCGATGATTTTAATTTGGTACTTGTATTCCAGTTCACCGGCCAGGCGCTTACCGATATGGCCACCCCCGGCGATGATCACACGTTTATAACCAGGTTCCAATTTTTGCATCGCGCTCATGACGGCTTGAATATCTTCGCGCGGTGCAACAAAATATACCTCGTCACCGTCATGTATCACTGTGCTACCGTTGGGTATAATCGCGCCACCGGTTCGAAATATTGCGACAATTCGTATTTTTAGGCCGCTCAGTAACTCGCGCACTTGCTTAATCCGCTTGTTCACCAGCAATCCCTGACTGGCGACCAAAACCGAGACAAGGCGTACTTTTCCATTCGCGAAGTCCGATACATACAATGCACCGGGGTACTCCATAAGATGCATAATAGATTCCATCACGATCTGCTCGGGGGAAATCACCACGTCCACCGGAATTCCCTCGTTAGAAAAAAGCTCCATATTATTCAGAAAATCAGGCGCCCGTACACGTGCAATTTTTTTAGCAGTACCGAACAGCGTATCGATTATCTGACAGGCCAGTAGATTGGTTTCATCTTGATCGGTTACCGCAATGACCATATCCGCTTCAGCGGCATTGGCCCGCCGCAATGTCGTCGGGTGGACGGCATTACCGACAACCCCGCCAATATCCAGGCGATCACGTAAATCACGCAAGATATCGGCGTTTTTGTCGATGACAACGATATCATTTTGTTCTCTGGATAGTGCGGCGGCAACCGAGGAACCGGTTCGCCCCACCCCGAGGATCAAAATTTTCATTACCTTAAGCTGGCATAGTCAGAACAAAAAAGGGCTTCATATTTCTTCACTACACGTTAGCAACGTTTTCCGCAGGGTTCATGGTTCATCAGAAACTCTTAGTTGATAGGCATCAGACCGATCTGCCGAATATCCCTCTATTGATTTATTTTTAAACGCCTGATAAACGAACGCCGCAAACGCGAATACACCGATTGCGAAGACAATATCGCCGGGAACACGCGCCCACACCAGCCCTTCCATCACAGCACTATGGACAAACTCAGCCGATCGGGCGAATGCGTAATAATGTTTTACACTGGCATAAGTTTGCCAAAGACCTTGGGGTAGAAGGGATAAAAACGTCATCATTGCCAGGCCAATGTTTAAGCTCCAGAATGAGATTTTAAGAAGTTTTGGATTCCATTGATTAACATCGGTCAATCCGCGCAAACAATACAATGTTAATCCCAAACCCAGAATTCCATAAACACCAAACAATGCAGCATGACCATGATTCGCAGTCGTATTGAGACCCTGCATATAATAGAGCGCAATGGGCGGATTAATCAAAAATCCAAACAGACCGGCGCCAATCAGATTCCAAACCAACACGGCACCGAAAAACATAAAAGGCCAATGATAGTTTTTCTCCCACACCCTTTGGTGTTCTATTTTTGATCGGTTGTAGGCCTCGAAACCAATGACCATAAGCGGCACAACTTCGAGTGCCGAAAAAGTTGCACCCAGCGCTAATACCGAAATGGGTGTGCCGCTCCAATATAAATGATGAAAGGTCCCCAATACACCGCCACCTAAGAAAATGATGGTGGCAAATAGAATCATTGTCGTGGCGACGGATACTCTCAGCAAGCCCATGCGTACAAATAAAGTAGCCGTGATCGCTGTGGCAAAAACTTCGAAAATACCTTCAACCCACAGATGCACAACCCACCAGCGCCAATATTCCATGATGCTAATGTGGGTGTGCTGACCCCACATGAGACCTGCTCCGTAGAGCAGTCCAATCGAGATAGTGGAGATAACAACCAAGAACACCAGAGACCCAGAAGCTTTATCCTGCAATGCCGGCCATAGCCCTCTTAAAACTAGGATAACCCACAGCAGTAAACCTATAAAAAGATAGATTTGCCAAAACCGGCCCAACTCAACATATTCATAACCTTGATGTCCGAACCAAAAGTTTATTTTTAGATTATCAATAAAACCGTGTATCGCCAGCCACTCACCTGCAAATGATCCCACCACGATAATTAATAAACTAAAAAATAAAAAATTGACGCCAAATCGTTGATATTTTGGCTCATACCCGGAAAGCATGGGCGCAATATAAAGCCCTGTCGCCAACCAGGCTGTGGCTATCCATAATATGGCAAGTTGCGTATGCCATGTCCGCGTTACAGCATAAGGAAGGTAATCCACCAAGGGTAAACCATAGAGCCCTTGACCCTCAACAGCGTAATGGGCTGTCACGATGCCGAGCAAGACCTGAACAACAAGAAGCGCTGTTACCACCCAAAAATATTTAGCCGTCGCCCGCATTGACGGCGTGTTTTGCACGGTGCTCATCACATCGGATTGCGCATAACCTGATTCCGGTTCTAAATCTGATCGCCAGGCATCAAATTGGCGCGCGTAATACCAAACAATCCCGCCAATTCCGGCAAGTAAAAGCAAAATGGAAATAATGCTCCACATAAAAACGCTGGCGCTAGGCGTATTCCCGACGAGAGGATCGTGCGGCCAATTACTGGTATAGGAGGTATCATCATTCGGACGATTGGTAACAGCGCTCCAGGCAGACCAAAAAAAGAATGCAGTCAATTTTTGTGCATCTTGGCCATTTAACACCGAGTTTAGCGGAAAGGCATAATCTTTCCGCAACTTTAGAGAGCTTTTATCGCTAGCCGTGAACATATTAATATAATGCTTCGCCACTAATTTGATCGCCTGAGCACGGTTGGGGCTGATCGTCACGACTCCGGTGTCAGGATCATAGGTATTTTCACGTATTTCCTCGCGCAGCGTGACTTTATACATTTCAAGCCGTTGCTTGTCAGATATCGATGCACTCGTGATTGCATCTTTTTGAATCAGCGCAAGCAACGCTATAGCTTCACGGTGTAACCAATCCGCGCTCCAATCGGGTGCCAGGTAACCCCCATGCCCCCATATCGAACCCTGCTGCATACCCCCAAGGGATTGCCAAATATTCTGACCTCGTTCTATATCATCACGCGTATAAACAATGACACCCGCCGCTGTTGCAATACTCTCAGGAATTGGAGGGGCTTTAAGATAAATTTGTCCACTGAACAAGAGTAAGAAGGTGAACGAGACGATTTAGCTTAGCGACAATATCTGCCAAAGCCTTTTAACCGTAAATGTTGTTTTGTATATTTTCAATTTGGGCTCCCGTCAAAGCTTTGCATCGTAAAGTATCTTTGAGAATGCAGATCTGACATGGAGCAATAATGCTGGACATTATTCCGCTTGATCAGTAAACGCCTTATGAAAACAAATCTCTGCGCGACCATCTTGCCCTCTTGTGAGGTATACGGGCTATCTTACTGACCGATAGATGCGCTATCTTTAACGCCCAATGGCAACACACTAAGAAACTGTTATAGGCCGTTAAGATACTGACTGACTTTGCTTTGAAGCGGTATCCCCGCGTTCTCTCATACTCCTCTGTACTCAGAACGCGGGGCGTTACAGCTTATTCTACCGGATGAACCAGCCTGTTCTTAAATCGAGTGATCGATTCTTTTAATTGTTTCCATTTACCTTTAAATCCAGCGGTCCCGATCGCTTTTTTCAACGCATCCATACCGTCGTACAAATCGCCATAGTCGTCTTTACTGCCATATCCAAGCGACTCGGCAATCTTGAGTTCAGTTAGGGTTCTGGCGACCAGATTTTCAATTTTGTCGCGAGTTTCCTTTTTGGACAGGTCCGATTTATGTTCGATCTGGAAGGCTTTTGTTAACAATGCTTCGGCGCGCAACACCGGCAATGGAATTACTTCGTGTTCAATCACCAACGTATCGAGCGCACCGTATAGTGAATTTTTTGCCTCATCGATTTTTCCCGCATCAATTAACTTCACACTTTCCGCAATGGCGGCCGGATAAACTGCCATCGGCAGGAGAACCTGTGTAATCCGGATTTCATCGGCAAGACTGTTCAATAGGGCGCGTGCTTCATAATAACGATGATCATCGACAAATTCCTCCAGTTCGTCCTCCAATAGCTTAAGCGTCGATAAGTCTGCATTGGTTTCAAAAACCTGTGCCTGGACGTCTATCGGAATCAAACCGAGATCCGGGTCGCGCGCCAGCAGCAGATCAAGGTTTCCCGAAGCGACGCGCAATGCAGCCAATGCCTGTTTGGGCTGATCATTGTCTAGGGCATTTAAGGCCTTTTGGGTGGCTTTTGCGGCATCGACCGCTTCTTCAATAATTTCTTTTCGTTTTTCGGCCAAAGCTTCGTGCCTTTTCGCTTCAGCTTGTCCCTGGCCTTTAGTTTTTACGATGGTTGACTGGTTATGTGTTTTTGGGTTGGCCGCCCAAGTATGTAGAGGCGACATAATCAACGCCAAGGCAACTAACAACAGGTTAACGTTTTTTGTTAATTGTGATTTTTTCATGCGAATAAACTCCTTCATTTTCTTGATTGTATTAGATCTTTGTCCGGTGAAACCGTCTCATTGGCGGTTTCGATAATGGGTTGCGATAACGCATCCCATACCCTCGAATGGCTTTTAAACCCTAGTGTTAGAATACCCCAATAAATCCAACATGAATGCAACCTAGGTGACAGAGAGTTGGTTAATTGAACTGAAACCCAAGAACCAGACTGCCGGCTGTCGATACACGGGCGGCCTTTCATGAATAGCGAATAAAGAGTGCGCAGTATAGATTTCGTATCTCATCGGTTTGAATTGGTGTTCGGATTCCTACCGTGTCGGCGAACTGTCAGTTGCAATTTTGCGCTATTTTTCTGGTCACTTTGTTGTATCACAACTGAAAGCGGGAGGTACACTGTGTGGGAGATATACCAGGTTATGCTTTGGGGAAGCCTGTCCGGTCTGGCTTTGGGATTAACCGGCAGTGGCGGATCTATTCTGGCGGTACCTATTTTGGTTTATAGTCTGAAAACCTCGATGCATGACGCGATTGCTATTTCGCTCTTCTCTGTTGCAGTCACCACACTCTTTGGCAGCCTCCAAAAATTCATCAGCCGCGATACCAATCTTGATTGGAAGGCAGGACTGATTCTATCGGTTCCCGGCATCGCATTCGCCCCGGTTGGTACAAAGATCGGCAGCTATTTTTCACCAACCGTGCTACTGATCCTTTTCTCGCTGTTGATGTTAGTAATCGGAATTCGGATGTGGTTGAAGGTATCGAAAAAACGTGAAGCGTCCTGCGTTACGGAAATTTCCTCATCGGAATTTAAAGAAAGATCCGACAAGGTGTTGATTGGTGGTGGTATTGCGGCCGGTTTTTTCTCTGGATTTCTTGGTGTTGGGGGAGGCTTTTTAATTGTACCGGCGCTGATGGCCGCAGGGTTGAACATACAGAAAGCGGTTGCAACTTCATTAGTAGCAATTTTTATCATATCGACCGCTGGTGCGGTGTCGCATTTTACTCAGAATCCGTCTTTAAATATCCATGAAGGTATCGAATTTGCCATTGGTGGTGTGCTTGGTCTGAATGTGGGCATGGCCGTTGTACAACATCTGTCGGCTGAATGGGTGCAGAAATTTTTCGCCATTTTCGTAATTGTTGTTGCGGTGGTAATGTTTGTTGATAAGGTCGATTTCTGAGATTATACTCAGATTGTAGGAGATATCTGATTCATTCAGATCAAGCACAATCCGAATCTTAGCCCTGTTTGCGAAACAGACAACGGCGGCAAAAAGGCGATCCTAGGGGAGTAGTCCGCCTCGGCTAATAGGCGTTAAACTAACGTCTGTTAGCAAATATTTCTCCGCCGCAACCAAGGCAGTGCGATTCCCTAATGAAAAAACTGATGCAGCAGCAGTTTTTATCCCCGGCAACTGATTGGATACACCCACAGTGAAAAGGGATCCGGTTTATTATAATCATTGTAAAGCAGTATTGTCCCTGTCACCGCTTTTCTTCGGACTGGACGGAAATTTACTCGATGACATGTTATCGTTATTCCAGCGTGACACTTGGCGGCGTGGAGTGCATCTGGATCCGAAGATATTCCAGCAGCGCTTTTATTTGCTCATCGAAGGCCGCATTGAAACCATGCGCACTAACCTAGATTCTGGTAGAAGCATTACTCTGTCGATTTTAGGTCCGGGTGACGGTATCGATATGGTAACTCTGTTGAACACGCAACCACATGAAATAACACCTGTGGCCCTGGATGACGTAGCGTTAATTTCCGTGCCAATAAAGGCTGCCCGTAACTGGATCGAGCAACACCCGGAATTTAACCGCAATTTCCTGCCTTACCTGGGCGAGCAGATGCGCAAAATGGAAGATTTGGCTACTGACCTAGCGTTGCACGATACCATAACGCGACTGGCCCGCCTTATATTACGCCACGTAGCTCCTGATCACTCACAGTCCGCCGACGGCGAACACCATCTCAACCTGATCCACGATCTGCACGATGAAGCCTTGGCACGAATGGTGGGTTCGGTGCGGCAGGTCGTGAACCGGCATCTCCAACACTGGCGCAAGCAAGGTATTTTGCACCGACAGAAATTCCATACAGAGGTCAATGAACTTGAGGCATTGAAAGCTTATGCCGGAGAAGCGATAGAACACGCAGTAAATAGAAACAAGGCTTCTTAAATCATTGCAGCAGTTGTTACGTTCATATTATCCGCCTATGCTTGGCAGCTGAGCCAGTAGTCATTGAAATATGATTTTTAATGCCGAAAACTGCACCAGGAACCAATGATGTGGGACCAAAATAAAACGAGGAATTGTCATTCCGGTGAAAAACGCGGGCCAGTGCCGCCATATTTTGGCTGCATCCGTATTCTGCCTTCAATTGCGTCTCGAACAGTTGAACCGGCACACCATAACAGGCGCAAGGTTACGCGGAAGAATACGACCTAATAAATGAACAGACTTATTTCGTATACTTTGGAAGTAGCTCAAAATCGGCATGACCGGGTTAGACAGGTGAGAGTTTCTACGATTTACCCCGCGCGTTGAAGTAGGTTCCCGGATAGAAATCGACTATGCCCCTTGTATTGCCTACGGCATGGTTACTATTTGGCTTCTAGGTGTTGCAAATAGGATGTCATCTTTGGAAAGAAACATCCAATTCGGAGTCAAAACTATATAGCATATTGTAATTCAAGAGCAATCGTATTCTCGGGGGCTCATAGAATTCAAGATGAACGGCGTTTTGACTTAAAGCACCAAAGCTCATTGCCGAGATGTTAAGAATACTGGCATTGTACGGGTGTCTGCAGTCATTTCCACCGATGAATATGCGCGGATCGGATTCAATTTGCCCAGGATCTTCAGCGGCCAACGAGTGACCGATCCATTCATAGCCGACACGGTACACATCAAATTTCGTTCCATAAGGAACCGTGTCCATTGAACCTTTAGCCCGCTGATACACGACCGAACGGAATACCCGGTTGACGGGTACGCCACTGATATCCGATTCGATGAAATATTGTCTTATCATCGGGCGAATCAATTCCAGTAGGCCCCGGCCCAGAACTGGAAAATTACGCCAAATTGTGTGCCGGGTCTGAACCACATCGTAAATACCCAGAACAACAATCGGTAAAACTACAAGCAACCCCCATAACACCGGAGGCCAAAACACCGCAATGATGAATAATGTTATCAGCGATATTAACGCTTTCGCTATAAATTGTTTTTGCATACCGTTCTCTGTAGCGGACTAATTATTCGGATTAAGTCGTTTTGGAATGCATTGCCTTGCCTTATTGAAAAGATGAAGCCTTTCATGCCGTTTATAACTCGAAAAAGGTAGTTATTTTGAACCGTTGCGTGAGTTCGCATTTCTCATCAGAATGCCCTTTTTTTGTTAAACGTTCAGAGACTAGTGAGGGTTATGGATTTGTTTCAAGACGATATTTGCGAATCCGATAGCGTAATGTTTCACGGGTGGTTCCAAGAGCACGCGCGGTAGCGGTGATGTTGAAATCCGAACGTTCCAGCGCATTTTGGATAATAAACCGATCCATGTCATCCAGATTCATGGCCCCATCCAGCGGGATCATCAGATTTTCGCGGCCGTTTTGTTGCATTTCAGATTGATTTGCATTCGCCTTCTCGCCAGGTAATTGTAACCATTCCAATGGAAATACCTGACCGTTCGAAAAGAGTACGCAACGTTCGATCAGATTTCGTAATTCGCGCACATTTCCAGGCCATTGGTATCCGCGCAGTCGGTTCCAGACTTCCTCCGGTATGATTTTTACCTGCTTTGCCGACTTGGCGTTGAATTCCGCAACCAGCAGTGATACCAGGTTGTCCAGGTCTTCTGGGACTTCCCGCAGTGGCGGGAGGATTAACTTGAACACACTAAGACGATGATAGAGGTCGGCGCGAAATTCTCCTTCTTGCGCCATTTCCTCCAGATCCAAATTACTCGCTGCGATTATCTGCAGGTCAACCGAAATCTCCCGCTCGCCACCCAGCCGACGAATCTTGCGGTCTTCGATTGCTTTCAGTAACTTGACCTGCAATTCCATTGGCATATCGCCAATCTCGTCAAGGAATAAGGTCCCACCATCCGCTTGCTCGATCAACCCTCGATGAAGGCTGCCTGCACCGGTAAAGGCCCCGGATTCATGCCCGAACAATTCAGATTCCATAATTTCTCTTGGCAATGCCGCGCAATTGATCTCGATCAATGGACCTTTGGCCCGAAGGCCGTTGTAATGCAGGATTTTTGTGACTAAGCCCTTACCGGTTCCCGTTTCACCGCCGACGATGAGGGCACTGAGTGGCACTTGCACCAACTTTAGAAGCAGCTTGCGGATCTTCTGCGCGGCTTCACTTCGACCGACGAATGCATCTACCGAGTACCGCCGATGCTGGTTTTCCACCTGATCCGATAATTGCCTTTGTGCCTTGGCGGCCCTCGCCGCACTGGCAACGACCAGATCCAGGCGTTCCAGATCACAGGGTTTTTCCAGGAAGTCATAGGCGCCCAGTCGCAACGCACGTACGGAATCAGGTACGCTACCGAAACCAGTCAGAAAGAGCCATTCGGTAGAGGCGGCTCGACTATCCAATTGCTCCATAAAATCGAGTGCATTTCCATCCTGTAAGTTCATATCCGATAGCACTAAATTTGGATCGAAGTGGAGTTCCGTTAGTGCTTGACTGGCTTCGGCCAGACTGGTGACCCACTCGACTTCATAGCCCATTTTTTGATAGCGACGGGTCAACTCTTTACCGAGCAGAGACTCGTCTTCGATAATGAGGAGGCGACCGGGCATGTTTACGAAACGGTTTCAGGCAGTTCCAGAGTGACACAACCTCCGCTTGGTCGAAGATTGCGAAGCTTTATTTTGCCTCCCGTATCCCGGACGAATCGCTGGACAATGGCCAAACCGAGCCCGGTCCCGTCGGCGCGCGTAGTGTAGAACGGACGTATACCTTCGGCAAGCAGTTCCGCCGAAAAGCCCGGCCCATCGTCAGTGATTTCAATGTTCAGTACATTTGTCTCGCGGTGTGCATCTAGCTTAATGACACCTGCCGCATCACCCATTGCCTGAGCGGCATTAAGAATCAGATTCAAAATTGCCTGGCGGAGATTCGATTCCGGAAATACACAGATGATTTCATCGGATATATTCGATTCCAGGGCGATGTTGGACGGTATCTGGTAACGGGTTAGCGAAATCAACTCATCGGCTAATTCGGCCAGCTTGAAACTGGTTAAATTGGCGGGTGTTTGCTTAGAGCGATTCAGAAAGGTATTTAACAATTCCGCCATGCGCTTGAGTTCCTTGGCGACCAGATCAAGCCGCTCCGCCTGATCAAGATCCTTAATCTCCGCTCTGAGGTTTGCGCAACTCATGATGACACCAGCCATTGGATTACGCAGTTCGTGGGCCAGACTCGCTGCGAATTCACCAACAGCTGCTAGTCTCTCTGCTCTGGAGAGACTGATTTGTTGGTCGATGACTGCTTTTGTGGCTGAACGGACTTTCTTATGCAGCTCTTCCGCATTACGCTGATCGGTCTCTTTCAAGGCGCTTAAATGCTCAATCATCAGATTGTAGTTCGTATAAACCGGCACAAGCAACGGGTCGATTTGTTCGATAGGAATCAAAGTATAATCTTCGTGAGTCAAACGCAAAAGCAGTTCTTTCAAATCATTGAGTGGTGCAAGAATCCGTTTGCGTAGATACCAGCTAGCCACGATAAACAGGGCCGCTAGCGTAACGCCAGCCATCCACAATTCAATCCGTGTTTCGTGGCTGATCGTCTCCAGTAATTGATCGCGCGCAATGGTTTCATCGTCCAACATTCGATTCATTGCGTTAAACGAGGCCAACAATTCATGACCAACAATCGATCGATCATCGGCAACCTTGCCGAGACGACTAAAGCTCTCGGCAACTGATTCCAGTACCGCTGGTGTTTGCTGAGACAGATGGTTATCGATCTCGCGCAAACGACGAAGCTGACTATTCAAAATTTGCAAACGCTCCGGATCGATCAACGTTTCGCCACTAAGAAAATTCACCAGAACTTTATGCACGCCAAGACTGGTTTCCTGAATTTGATGCGAATAACCAACATACTCGTGTACTCGATCGAGTCGTGCCAGGTTTCGCCAGATCATGCTTGCCAGTACCGTAAATGCCAACAGTAGAAGGGTCAACAATGCAAGGCCGCGAAGTTGAAGCGAGCGTTCAAAAAAATATTTAAACCCGGGTTTGGGTGTCTTCATAAATCCGTATTCGTTTGAATGACGCGATCGCCTCCGAGACAGCTGTGAGTCAGCTTCCTCCGGTCTTATCCGTGAACATCAGCACATTCGGATATTCCACCGGCAGCGAACATAACTCACGCGCCATTTCAAAGCTTGCCAATCAGCGACAAAAATCCGTTCATTAGTGCCAACGGTGAAGGCGGACAACCGCGAATTGCCAAGTCCACCGGCAGAACATTGCTGACCGCACCGCAACTCGCATACGAAACACCGAATTCACCGCCGCAAACGCCACAATCCCCGACCGCAACGACCCATTTTGGATTGGGTGTAGCGTCGTAAGTCCTTCGCAATGCCTCCTGCATGTGCCGCGAAACCGGTCCTGTGACCAACAATATATCGGCATGGCGGGGCGAAGCAACAAAGTGAATACCGAATCTTTCGATATTGTAATACACATTATTCAGCGCATGGATTTCCAGTTCGCAACCGTTACATGAACCGGCATCAACAGCGCGCACCGCCAGGCTGCCCGCGAACTGTTGCGTGATTATGTCCTTAAGCCGTGTGCCGATAACTTCAATCGAATCATCTTTTTCAAGGGGTGTAACGCGCTCGGTACAAATGCCGGTGCGCAGTACTTTGCCGTAGAGTCTCAGCATAATAGTCTCTGATTATAAATCATGGCCTGAATAGGAACCGTTAAGCGATTTATTGCAAACGGGAAAATCCGGGACAATATTCTCAAGTACGATTTTCTCCAACGCCGGCCAGTTAATGACGCTGGGGTCGCGTGGATAATACCGACCGATGCGATTATCCAGTTCAAAACTGACGAAACATACAATTTCGCCGCGCCAAGCTTCGATCATACCGATTCCTTCGGCGCCTGCGGCTGGGATTTGCCATGCCGCGCACAGAGCACCTGCCGGAAGCGTTTCAATTAATTGTTTAATGATTTTAAAACTAGCCCGAATCTCCTTATAACGAATCCAGAATCGTGAGGCCACATCGCCCTGATTCTCTAACGGAACTTGAATTTCAAATTGATCGTAGGGCGGATAGCGTACATCGCGGCGAACATCGAAAGACTGGCCGGAGGCTCGTCCGACATAACCCAGCGCCCCCAGTTTAGATGCGGTTTCGACGGTTAATACACCGGTCGTGATCAAGCGGTCTTCCAGCGATTCTGAAAAATCAAGCAATGTGACGATCTCGCCCAGTTCTTTTTCCAGAACCTGGTTCGATTGTTCAATATGTGCGATAGCTTCGACCGATAAATCGTGGCTAACACCACCGGGGATAATGCGGTCCATCAGCAGGCGATGACCGAACAGATGATCATTATCCCGAACCCAATTTTCACGGAGTCTGCCGAACTGATAATTTGCGAATGCAAATCCGACATCGTTACAGATCGCGCCCATGTCCCAGAGATGATTGATGATACGCTCACGTTCACACAGGAGAGCTCGAATGTGCAGCCCGCGTGCGGGGACTTCAATACCGGCCGCTCGCTCCATCGCCATACAAGCAGCCCAAGTGTGTCCGACCGTAGTGTCGCCGGATACACGGCCGGCAAGTCGCGCAAGTTGTTCGGGGTTGCGGCCTTCGGCAATTTTCTCAATGCCCTTGTGAACATAACCGAAGCGCTCTTCGAGGTTTAAAATGGTTTCACCCATCGCTTGAAATCGAAAATGTCCGGGCTCGATGATCCCGGCATGCACCGGGCCAACCGGTATTTCATAAACGCCTGAGCCTTTTGCCGAGAGAAATGGGTAATCCTTATCCGGAGGGGTATGGGGCTGAATGCCCGGTATCCCATCCGCGGGAAAATTTTTACGCAAAGGAAAGGCATCTTCCGGCCAGGCCTGGTGGCGGATCCAGCGTTTTGGCTCCGGGTGATCGGTGAAGCAAACGCCGAATAAATCCTGAATGTGGCGCTCGCTTCGATCCGCCGCCCAGTAATAAGGTGCCTGTGATGGAAGCTCCGGGCAGTCCGTAGCCACCTGGGTTCTGAGAATTAAATAGTCACCGTTTGTTTCCAACAAGGCGTTGATCTGTAGTGTGTCGCTATGATCTTCCGCCCAGGCCGCCGCCCACCGAATACCTTCGTTTTCCGCGTATTTTGCACAGACGCCCCAGTAATCAGCTGCGATATCCAGTGTTCTGCAGGGCCCCAACCCACTATCTAGAATGGTCGCCGCAATAAACTCCGATTTCAGAGCATCGATCAAGGGTTTGAATCCTTCAAACGGCTTTTGCTTCGTGTTTTTATCGTTTTCTGTCACAACGCTGTCCTCGCTCACCCCGTTCAAAAGGGTACTCCGCCACTAATCAGTTGGGTCGCTTGTACGAACCATCCAGACAATGCACCCGGTATGGCCAATCCTAACCAAAGCACGAGAACCAAGTGAAGATAAACCGGAATCATATTGGCTTCCACCGCTAGTTGACCTTGCGGAGCCGCACCGTAAACCATAGGGTGTAAATTGCGAAATAAACCGGCGAAGGCCACACCGATACCGAACAACAACGGCAGAGTCAGCCAGGGATAGCTTTTCATCGTAGCCACTAATACCAGAAATTCACTGACAAAGACGCCAAATGGAGGGAAGCCTGCAATAGCCAGGGTGCCAATTACAAGTGCCCAGCCTACGGCAGGCTGAGTTTTGACAATTCCGCGAATCTTTTGCATCCGCTGGGTTTTGGCGATTTGGGTGGCGTGGCCGACGGTTACGAAGATCGCCGATTTGGTTAAAGAATGAACAGTCATGTGCAGCAGCGCGGCAAAAGTGGCCAGTGGTCCTCCGATTCCGAAAGCAAAAGTCATCATGCCCATGTGCTCTATGGATGAATAACTAAACAGCCGTTTGATATCGCGTTGGCGATGAAGCAGGAGTACCGCGACCAAAAAAGAAAGCAATCCGAAACCCATCATCAAGACCCCGGCTTCATCGGTCCCAAGCGATTTGTCGATGATCATTTTGCTGCGCACAACCGCATACAGTGCATCGTTGAGCAGCAAGCCGGAAAGTATCGCAGACATCGGAGTCGGGCCTTCCGAATGGGCGTCAGGCAGCCAACTGTGCATCGGGACCAGACCGATTTTGGTACCATATCCGACCAGCAGAAAAACAAAGGCGATTTTAAGGACTGCTGGATCGAGTTCCGATGCCCGTTCGAATAAAATGGTCCAAGTCAGCCCGTCGGATCCCAGTCCTTGAACCTGCTCGGCGGCAATAAACAGTAAAATGGTTCCAAATAGAGCCAATGCGATACCCACCCCGCACAGAATAAAATATTTCCAGGCGGCTTCCACCGATTCCGGCGTTCGGTATAGGCTGACCAACAATACTGTCGCTAAAGTTGCTCCTTCCATAGCAACCCACATGAAGCCCATGTTATTGGTGGTTAACACCAGAAACATCGCCAGCATGAATCCTTGATACATCGCATAATACAGTTGTAAGCGCTTGCCGGTTAACCGGCCGTGGCGCCGTTCATTTTCCATGTAGGGGCCGGAAAAAATAGACGTGGTCAATCCAACCAGGGCGGTTAACGCAATCAGATAGACATTGAAGGCATCGATGTAGAATAGTTTATCATCTGATAATACAGGACCTTGCTCCAGTACAACCAGGGCAAGAATAAGGCTTACGATTAAGGTTGCAGCGTTAAACCATACATTGATTTTGCTCGCCCGGGGCTGATTCCCCAATACGCCAAGCACGCCCATTCCGACGAGAGAAATCAGCAGAATCATATAAACCGGTATCATTCATTTTCCTCCCGCAAACGGTTTAACTGGTCAACATCCAAAGAATCAATACTGTCTCGAATATGGAAGAAAAATACACCGAAGATCACAGAGGCTACCAATACGTCGAAGGCGACCCCGAGTTCAACCACCATCGGCATACCGTGGGTCGAAACCACGGCAGAAAAAAACAGTCCGTTCTCGATGGTCATGAATCCCACGACATGAGTCACGGCTTGTCTGCGGGAGATCATCAACAGCATTCCAAGCAATATGCCAGCCAGACTGACGGCGAGCATATTGCTCGTCGCCAACGTCGACAGGTGTACCACGGGCAAGGTGACGTAATAGCTGAATACCACGAGGGAGACGCCGAACAACAAAATCTGGATGGGTTTTTGCACCGGATCGACTACGCGGTGCAGCCCCATTCGAACCACCAGATAGCGTAATAACCACGGTATCATGATGGCTTTTAGAACTAAGGTCAGACCAGCGGAAATAAACAAATGATGATTCCCTGAAATTTGCGCTACCATAGCCGTAGTACCGGCCAATAAAAGGCCTTGCAGGCCAAATAAATTGATCAAGGTGATCAGTTTGCCCTGCGCCAGCATCATAAACGCGGTGAATATGATCAGTGATGCCAATAAAGTGATTAACTGAGGGTAATGATCGGGCTGCACTATTACCATTAGTTGCCTACCTCCATGATGATATGAATCAACATCCCAAGAACGCCGAGTAAATAGGCAAAACCGAGAAATTCCTGGACCAGGAACAAGCGCATCTTCGCCAATAGTGTTTCAACGAACGCCAGAAAGATTCCCAATAGGGCCAGTTTGGCGATAATCATGCCGGTACCTTCCAGCAGGGCCGGTAAACTGATTTCCTGTGCGATCCCCCAGGGAACAAAGACATTGGCCAGCAGGACTCCGTAAATCATCAAGCGGATATGGGCGGCCCATTCAATCAGCGCCAGATGGCGCCCGCTGTATTCGAGAATCATCGCTTCGTGGATCATCGTTAGTTCCAGATGCGTAGCCGGATTATCCACCGGTATACGTCCTGTTTCAGCCACTGCCACCAGCGCCAAAGCGAGCGCGGCAAAAGCGTAGGACGGCCGGATATCCTGTGGATGCAGCAGGTTATATTCGATCGCTGCCGATAAATTGGTCGTCGAAGCACTCACCGCCAAAGTAAAAACGGCCATCAAAAACGCCGGTTCGGCCAACGATGCGATGGTCATTTCCCGGGAGGACCCCATGCCGCCAAACGCGGTGCCGATATCCATTCCCGCCAGGGCTTGAAAAAACCGGGCCAACGCGAAAAACCCGACCAGTACGATCACATCCGCCATCACCGCGGTTGGCAAATGCACCGCAATCAAGGGGACAATGGATGTCGCCAGAACCGCAACCGAAAACACAATATATGGCGCCATGCCGAAGATCCAGGACGCCTGTTCCGCGACCACGGTTTCCTTGCGAAATAATTTGCTAAGATCCCGGTAGGGTTGGATCAGCGGCGGTGAATTTCGATTTTGCAGATGACACTTGAGCCATTTGATCCAACCGACCAATAGCGGCGCCAGCGAAATAAATAAAAGTGTTTGCAACAAATTCAGAAGCCATGTCATCAGCTGATCACCCACAACAAAAAAATTAGGGTAAAAAACGAATAAGCTAAATACATTCTGATGTGGCCGGTCTGCATTCGCGCAACTTGTTTTGACAACCACTGGATGCCGAAGCTAACCGGTCGATAAAAAATTCGCCAAAATCGATCGCTGACATCGAGTTGGTAATGAATAGCCGCAACCTTGGTTTGCTGCGGCGCTGTCATTTGTTTCTCGATGCTCTCTTTGACGTCAAAACTCGGTTGAAAAATACGCCGGAAAGGCATTGCAAAAGAGGTACCGGTATATTGCATGCGGGTAGTCAGTCCTCCGAATCCGCAATCCCAGGGGATCGTGCGACGTATTGGCGTTGATTGACCGCGAGGATGCAGAAATTCGAAACTGACCGCCCAGGCGACCAGCATAGCGAGTAAGACCGCAGGCGCTGCGTAGGAAGCCGTTTCTGGAGAGACCGGTGTCAGCCATAACCACCCGGAGGCGTGGGCACTTGGCAGGCCTTGCCCTGTGAGTTGAATCGAAACACCCTCGATCAAATCAGCAATCGGTGTCGGAAATACACCAAACAACAGGCACAGAAACGCCAGAAATCCAGGGCCTGCCAGCATCGATGACGAAGGGCTTTCATGCGCATGTGCCGCGTGGCGGCTGCGCGGCTGACCGAGAAAAACCACACCGTAAACCTTGACAAAGCAGGCCGCCGCAAGTCCCCCGGTCAACGCCAGTACCGCGGCGGTTACCGGCACTAAACTGCGCAAAACACCGCTGTCAAGCACCGATGCCTGCAATGCGGTTTGAAAGGTCAACCACTCGGAAACAAAGCCGTTAAACGGGGGCAACGCCGAGATACTGATACATCCAATAAGGAACACTACTGCAGTTTTCGGCATACGCCGAATCAGACCCCCCAACCGTTCCATATCACTTTCATGGGTCTGGTGCAGAATTGCGCCCGCACAGAGGAATAGCAGGCTTTTGAAGATCGTATGATTCAGCGTGTGAAACAATGCTGCTACCAAACCCAGTGCCCCCAGATGAGGATGGCCGGTACTGTAAAAAACCATCGACAAGCCCAGGCCGACAAAGATAATGCCAATGTTTTCCACGGAGCTATAGGCGAGAAGCCGCTTCAGATTGTGCTGCATCAACGCATACAATATTCCCAATACCGCGGAGGCACTGCCTAATACAAGGACCATGACACCCCATTCCCACTGTAGATCTCCTAATAAATCAAAACTAAAGCGGATCAGGCCGTAAACGGCTACTTTGAGCATGACCCCGCTCATCAGCGCGGAAATATGCGATGGGGCAACCGGATGGGCTTCCGGTAGCCAGGCGTGTAACGGCATGATGCCGGCCTTCATCCCGAATCCGACCAAAGCCAGAGAAAATGCGATATTCGCCCATAAGGGTGAAAGTTGTGCTTCGCGCATGGCCTCAAAGGTGAACCCTTCACCGAAGCCCGCCAACACTCCATAGGCCAGAATAATAAACAAGGCACCGATTTCCGCCATCAGCAAATACAAAAATCCCGCGCGGCGATTGGACGGGTTTTCATGCTCATAGACGACCAGAAAATAACTTGCCACCGACATCAATTCCCAGGCGATCATGAAAAAGAATGCGTCATCCGCGATCAATACCATTTCCATACCGGCAACAAAGAGCCCCGTGGGGAGTGCAAGCGCCCACAAGGGGTATTTACCGTGCTCGTAGTCACGCACATAAGCCGGACCAAACAGGCTGACCGCAACCAAACCCAGGCCGATCACGCTGAGGAAAAATCCGGACAAGGCATCAAGTCGTACATGCCAGTTGAGCCAGGGTAGCCCAAACGGTAGTTGTCCGGAAATATTCACCTGACCGGCCAGAGCGATAAATCCGCCCGCGATCGCGCTGATACCGGCGAGTCCGAGCAATAAAAAACTGATCCGCCGAAGCAATGCCGGATAGCGGTCGGCACCGAATCCGACCAATCCCGAAGCCAGCGAAAGTAGGATCGAGATTGTGGTCAGGAGCATAGCCACTTCAATACCGGATACTGCTGCATAGCCCGTGATCATAATCGTACCGATACCAATAATAGCTGCCGCTCGGACGTTAGCCGTTAGAATGGACTTGCCGGCCGCCTGACTGCGGATAAGTTGTTTTTTTATTTGGCGAGCGCTATCGGCTGCTAAATCCCGAATCATCGCTGAGTCTCGTTGGATGGGCTTTGCAACGCTCCACTCGGGACACTTTGAGATTCAACGGATTGGTGCAAGTCCCCGTTCACATCAATCTTGCAAATACCGCCATCCTTTATATAGTTTTCCGAGAACGTTTTGATAAAACCCATGGCGGTCTGATCCAGAAAATAAGCATTCGAATAGTCAAAGATCACGCATTTTTTCGCTGGCAAGGCTGCGGTTTTTTCTTTTAACTGCTCAAGTAGTTGGGTGGTCAACGCGGGTCGGTTCACGTTGATCCGAATGGTTTCCTCATCCGCTTGCGTGACGGTATAAAAATTGTCATTCAGAATTTGGAATAGCGGATTTTCATCGATTCTCTTGCGCGCAGCCAGAGGGTGATCGGAATAGGCTTGGTGTTCGTCTAGCCCTTTAATCTCACAGGTTCCGCCATGGTTGGTATAGTCGGTCATGAAATCGTGAATAAATTCCATAACCGTGTGGTCAATAAAATCCATATCCGACATATCGAAAACCAGACGTTTTTTTTCCGGCAGCGAAGCCAAGTCGCTTTTTAAAGAGATAAAGTTCGAAAATACAACGGCTCCGTGAACCTTGATTTCATAGCCATCGGAACCCTGCTTTTCGATTTCATAAAAGGATTTGAACAGATTCGACAGGCTGACGCCATGCATCAAATGGATCAGAATCTTGGCAACGATGCCAATCGCAACGCCTATTAACAGATCGGTTGCCAATACAGCAATAATGGTCAACAAAAACAGCGCGAGTTGTTCGATACCGATCCCCAGTGTTTTCGCGAATTCCTGTGGTGAGGCCAGACGATAGCCGGTATAAACCAGAAGTGCGGCTAATGATGCCAAGGGTATTTCATGGATTAACCGTGGGAAAAGTGCGACAAAGGTCAACATGAATACACCGTGAAAAAAATTAGACCATCCGGTTCGCGCGCCGTTATCGACATTCGCGGAGCTACGGACGATTTCTGAAATCATCGGTAAACCGCCTAGTAAACCGGAAATCGAGGACCCGACCCCCAATCCCCGCAGGTCTTTGTTTAGATCGGACTGGCGTTGAAAGGGATCCAATTTATCGATGGCGGTTGCGCTGAGCAGGCTTTCAAGACTACTGACCAAACAGATTGAGATTACCGCAACCCAGAATGCAACGGTGGATATCTTGGAAAAATCGGGAAAATAAAATCCATCGATAAAATTTTCGGGAATCGCGACCAGAAAGGCAGGCCCCACTTGATATTCATGATCGACCGGAAAATGGAACAAATATTTGTGGGTATGATCCAGGTCAAAAATCTGTCCCAGTGCCATACCCAGCAATACCACAATGATCGGGGCAGGTATCGCTTTTAGAAATGAACTACGGACCTTTGGCCAGAGGATCAGCAGTATCAGCGAAGATACGCCGATCAACGCCACCTCCGGATTGAGATTGACGATGCTCGATGGGATTTCGGCAATTGTCTCTAAGATCTCTTTGGATTCCGGGGTGACACCCAGCATAGTATGGAACTGCTTGGCCATGATGATAATACCGATCGCGGCAAGCATGCCGTGTACTACGGAGGATGGAAAAAAAGCACTGAGCTTGCCGACCTTGAAAACCCCCAAAACAAGTTGAAGTATTCCTGCAACCACAATGGCTGCCAGCGCCATCCGATACCCTTGCATCGGATCGCCGCCACCGAGGGTCTCCACCGCGGAAAGCGACACGACGATCAAACCTGCAGCCGGACCCGAAATGGTAACGAAAGACCCATTGATTCGGGAGACCAGCAACCCACCCACCATCGCCGCGGTTATTCCGGCCATGGGCGGGAAGTTGGATGCCATGGCTATACCCAAACACAGGGGCAGGGCAATCAAAAAAATCTGAAAACCGGCTAAAACATCATAACGCCAGTTTTCAACAAGGCCTGAAAAACCACTTTTAGGCTGCTGCAAGGCAGATGTTGAATTGTTCATAACTTACCGATATTAACGATCAATAATCAGTGGAAAGCAACTATTGGGCCAACTTAGAAGATATGTATTATCGTATGGAAATTACGGGGTTTATGTAATCGAAGGCAACGCTTTTACGTTTTAAGGGTGGTTGATATGAACTACTAGAAGGCAGTTTGGTTTTTATCAACAAATTGACCGTACCGCAATAACGAAAATCGTGGCAAACGGTGAAGGTTTCATCAATGGATTGACGAAACACTATTCGCCCGGCACTGGTGAGAGATTGGAAGGGTCGACGATGCTACGCAATTTGGCTCAGGGTAATCTATAACCCGGGACGTTGATAATGAATTTGGTCATTTGATAGGTTATGCTGATTAATAGCGATACCTGTGCTTTTTTGAAATGGTCCACTGCGGTATTCAATATGTTAAAACGTATGAAAAGCCCGATACGACTACGGCCATGAGCGACATAAAAGGTACAATGAGAACGGTTTGTCACACATTAAACATCGTAATCCACGAACTAAAAGACTAATACGCTACACGACGCCCGCTTCGGTTTCGTGAGCCATGCAAGCAACAGAGTACTATGTCAGAACAACTGAAACGGGACGCACTGGAATATCATCGCTTTAATCCACCTGGCAAGCTAGAGGTCACCGCGACCAAGCCACTGGCCAATCAGCGTGATTTAGCGCTAGCCTATTCACCAGGGGTGGCAGCTGCTTGTGAAGCCATTCAGAAGAATGCCAACGAGGCCAGTAACGTCACCTCACGTGCTAATCTGGTCGCGGTGATCACCAACGGTACTGCGGTGTTGGGCCTTGGAGATATCGGACCATTGGCTGCAAAGCCAGTAATGGAAGGCAAGGCGGTATTGTTCAAGAAATTTGCTGGTATTAATGTCTTCGATATCGAGATTAACGAGCGGGACCCGGACCGTCTGGTCGATATTATCGCCAGCCTGGAACCCACCTTTGCCGGCTTCAATCTGGAAGATATCAAGTCGCCGGAATGCTTCCAGATCGAGGGAAAACTCAAGCGTCGAGTTAAGGTGCCGGTATTTCACGATGACCAACACGGCACGGCTATTATCGTCGGTGCCGCCATCATCAATGCATTGTATCTGGTCGGTAAACCGCTCGAAGACGTTAGATTAGTGACATCGGGTGCCGGCGCGGCAGCCATCGCCTGCCTAAAGCTTCTTGTGGTTATGGGAATGCCCGTTGCAAATATTATCGTCACTGATATCGATGGTGTCGTATACCGTGGCCGCAAGATTGGTATGGATCCGCATAAAAAACGTTTTGCCCAGGATACCGATGCGCGTACGTTGGCCGAGGCGATTGTCGGGTCCGATGTCTTTCTTGGACTTTCCGCAGGCAATGTCCTCAAGCCACAAATGGTGGAAAGCATGACCGAGCGACCCATCATCCTCGCCCTAGCCAATCCGACCCCGGAAATTGATCCGCTGCTCGCCCGTCAAGTACGCCCGGACGCACTGATTGCAACGGGCCGGTCGGATTATCCGAATCAGGTCAATAATGTGTTGTGTTTCCCCTACATATTTCGCGGTACCTTGGATGTAGGTGCAGTCGAAATCAATGATGAAATGAAGATTGCCTGTGTGGACGCGTTAGCGAAACTAGCTCGCAGCGACACCGGCGAAATAGGTGTTGCCTATGGGGAAAAGAAGACCGAATTTGGTCCAGAGCATTTGATCCCCACGCCCTTTGATCCGCGTTTACTACAACAATTAGCCCCGGCGGTAGCACGGGCAGCGATGGACAGTGGCGTGGCTACCAGGCCAATTATCGATTTTGATGCCTATCGCGAAAAACTGGACCAGTACGTTTTCCAATCCGTACTAATCATGAAGCCCTTATTCGAACGGGCTAAAAAGGAATCCCGTCGCCTTATCTACGCAGAAGGCGAAGAGCCGGTCGTTCTACGGGCAGTGCAGTCGGTGGTAGACGAAGGCATAGCCCGCCCGGTTCTACTCGGGGACCTATCGCGGATTGCCGCACAGTTAGATACCTTGGGACTACGTATCCAACCCGGCCGTGATTTCGAGTTGGTAGCTCCGGATACCCGGATGCATAGAACCGCAGCGGCGGCGAAACTGGTTAACGAAGGCTATGCAGATGGCTTATTGTGTGGTATCCGTGGCCATTTTGTCGAGCACCGCAACCATCTCCTTGAGGTAATCGGTTTGAGTGAGGGTACGGGAACGGCAGCCGCGATGCAGGTGCTGGTGCTGAAACGCGGCACATTTTTCATCTGCGACACGAGTGTAAACCTCGAACCAAGTCCAAATCAACTTGCCGATATAACCCTGCTGGCCGCGGCGGCCGTACGACGCTTTGGTATAACGCCGACAGCTGCGCTTTTGTCACATTCCAGTTTTGGTAACAGCAAGGCACCAACCGCCCAGAAAATGCGCGATGCCTTGGAAATAATCCGCCAACGTGATCCCACGCTTTTAATCGAGGGTGAAATGCAGGCCGACGCGGCATTGATCGAAAATATCCGGCGTCGCGCAAACCCTGATACGAAGTTTGAGGGACATGCCAATTTGCTAATTATGCCCTCTGTGGATGCGGCGCATATTGCGATGAATTTGCTAACCGTATTGGGAGACGGGTCCTCAATCGGCCCGGTAATGCTGGGGATACGCAAGCCTGCCCACATCCTGACACCGGCAACGACCGTGAGGCGTATAGTAAATATGAGTGCTTTCACAGTCGTGGAGGCGTAAACGTCTAGCTGTTAAATTGCGACGAAAATTGACCCAGTATTTGCACTGAATTTTGACCCGCCTATTCGAGCCAGATTATGGGCTTAATCCACGCAGAAATCGACGCACTGCAGAATAGCTGTCTGGTATGGCGGTGTGTAGTTTAGACGCGACTTATTGCATATTGATCCTACTATAGCAGGACAGAATATATCACTTCATTTAAAGCGGCGCGATAGCTTCGTACCTTATCGGGGGGTGCTCTAACTTTTCGACATTTTGTGGAATAACCGCGACGCTTACCGCTTATCACGCCAGCTCTGAACCAAAATATCTACGATGTCGCCATCTTGACCGACATCACACCAAAGATATTGGCGTTCACTATCAAAGTGCAGCAGTTACACCTACACTTTATCGTCCAACAAGAAATCCACTTTCCCGGTCTCAACATCATACATGCCGCCGACAATATCAATTTCCCCGCTTTTAGCCATCACCTCCAAAGCCGGACTTTCTTTTCTGATGCGCTCGACGACCAACTGCACATTGCGTTCGGCGACTTTCTGTACAAATGCGCTCGCCTGTGATTCGATTCCCTCTGAATCTATAGCGGCAACAGAATCGACAGCGGGCCTGATCTTATCGAGCAGTCCTGTCAGATGGTCAAACCGGACATCGTCACACGCACCTTTAATCGCACCACAATGCGTATGGCCAAGTACGACGATCAGCTTCGATCCTGCAAATTTACACGCAAACTCCATGCTGCCCAGAATATCGTCATTAACGATGTTGCCGGCAACCCGGGCACTGAACACATCGCCTAATCCTTGATCGAAAATAAGCTCGACAGAGGTGCGTGAATCGATGCAGCTGAGAATGATCGCCATCGGAAACTGTCCAATCCGCGTGATATTGACTTGTTCGAGCAGATTTCGGTTAGCTTTCAAATTGTGGACAAACCGCATATTACCCTCCCTCAATATTTTCAGGACTTTTTGCGGGGTTAAGTTTCGCTGCGTATCTTGAGTATGGGTCAGCGCATTGCTGACCGGTTCAATGTTTCCAAAGCCGCTCAGATTTTCAATAACAAACGTGATACTCTTGCGCTCCGCTTCGGTTTTGAAATTTTGAATGATCTCGAATACGTCATAATCGATATATCTCGTCCCCGTGGCGTCGATCACGACGTGCGAGTGATTGGGCAATTGATTCAGGGTCTGTAATATGTTGGCTTTGTTCAGGAACGAGACATTCTCGGATAACTTGATAAATGTCTTATTGCCCTTCTGCTCTTCATGGAAATACAAGTCCGTTTTATAATTTTCCAGTAAAATATAAAAAAGTGCGACCGCCATACCAATGCCGATGCCTATCAACAAGTCCGTGAACACCAGACCCAGAATCGTCGCTAAAAAGGGTATAAACTGGTAGTAACCCTTTGCATACATATCTTTAAACAACTCTGGCTTGGCCAGTTTATAACCCACGACCAGCAGGATCGCGGCCAGACTTGCCAATGGCATCATGTTGAGCAGGTGCGGAAAGAACAACACAGTGATCATCAATAGTACGCCATGAACAACCGCGGACGCCTTGGTCCTTGCACCGGATTGCAGGTTGGCGGAACTTCGTACGATGACCTGGGTAACCGGTAAACCGCCGATCAGCCCTGAACTGGCATTGGCAACCCCTTGAGCAATCAATTCACGGTTGGTGGGTGTCACTCTTTTTTCCGGATCCAACTTGTCGATTGCGTCGACGCACAACAATGTCTCCAGGCTTCCGACCACCGCCAAGGTCAGCGCGGTCAGATAAATCCCGGCATTGGTGAGTTGGGAAAAATCAGGGAACGTAAATAGATTGAAAAAATCGGCGCCGTTGTTCGCTACCGGCAGACGAACCAGATGATCACCTTTCAAGGCGAGCTCTGGATAAAACTGCTGTAGGAATAGGTTGATCAGTACACCCGCTGTAACCGCAATGAGCGGTCCGGGAAACCATTGGAACCAGCGGTGTGTTTTCATAAACGGCCGTTCCCATACGACTAGAATCGCCAGGGATACCGCTGCAATGAGGATTGCGCCAGGAGAGATGAACTGCAGTATGTGCGGCAATTCTGAAAAAGTCGTATAGTCGTCCGGCTGAAAGAATGCTAAATCGCCCTCATAGTCCCGGTCATAGCCAACCGCGTGCGGAATTTGTTTAAGGAAAATGATAATCCCGATGCCGGATAACATGCCGGTAATCACCGAGGAGGGGAAGTAATAGCCGATAATGCCCGCTTTCCCGAGGCCCAGGAGAATCTGGAAGATACCGGCCAGAACAACGGCCAGCAGGAAAGCTTCGAATCCAAGTTCTTGGATAGCACCGAGGACAATCACAGTTAAACCGGCGGCAGGGCCGCTGACGCCCAAGGCGGACGCACTCAGGATGCCAACGACAATTCCACCCACAACGCCCGCAATCACCCCTGAAAAAAAGGGCGCACCCGATGCCAGCGCGATCCCCAAGCAAAGCGGGAGCGCAACCAGGAACACAACCACACCTGCAGGGATATCGTGTCGGAGATTGGAGAACACACCTAAATCCGATTTAAATTCTGTTAACGATTGTTCAGTTTCTGTTTTCATCTTTAGTCTGGATTGAATTTAAAAGACTTTTCTAACTTCACTTGCGGACACCGGAATCTCAACCGAAAATAACATGTGCTGCCATTGGCTAACACAGTACCATTTTCGGCAATAAGTTCGATATCCACTTGTGCGCGAATTAAGTCCGGACCATGATATCTTTAAAGCAAAAACAAAGACAAAAGGGTCAAGTCTTTACTTGTAGAGATTAATCTCCCGCGCTAAACTTCTTTTCGTTCTTTCGCCATCGGCAGAATGGAGTCGGATGTTGACTTCGCCGATTTTCGGCTCAATAGCTAACTCCAATTATCCGATTGCTGATTTCAAAATGGATCATACCGCGAAAGGCAACTCATGGCACATTTTAGCCGGTCGCGACAAGGTACTATTTGCAATCTGATGACGGCTTGCAGTTAAAACAGTCTTTCGAAGGTGAGCAATATAGCTAAGATGATCAATGGGGCATCTAACATCCAGAGCTCTTTAACAATTTCGATCTCTTCTATCATCGTCGATCATTTAACCCTAATCAATTGAGGGGAATGAGACTTGTCGTGATACTTGGCTATTCGTCAGAGTTAGAACCAAACCCACTGACTTTCTGAGGTCGGGATTGTTACATAAATGGTTCGAAAAAATTTCCCGATTGGCCATTCTGGCCGAATCAAATCTGCCACATCATAATTACCGGACCAATCGATTCCAATGACGCAGCCGATCGACCACCTCCCACACCAAACACCGTCTATAAAGTTTAAGCCGGAGAAACCAGCCCCGTACTTTTGGCTTTTGCTTGTAGAACGATTAGCTTATTTAGATTTCGGTGATTTGTTAGGCCTACTGGTAGTCCGTTTGCGTTTACGAATAGGCTTAGCCTCGTCAAGCGTTGTTTTCTTTTTGGCTCGCTTATTACTTTTCCTCTTTGGAATAGGCTTGCGCGCTTCGTTACTGACAGTCGGTTTTTTAACGGTGGTTCTCGGGCTTGAATATTGTTTGTAATCTTCGGGATTCGCCTTGTTCGTAAAAAAGAACCAAAGTCCACCCCCAATCCAAACAAGAAAAAACAACATATAATCTGGCATATGCAATAACCCCCTATATTAAGACCTCAATTTATGTCGTTAATGCAACACGTCACGATTAGCGTTTGTGTTGACATTCTGAATTCACTTTATTCCAATCGCATATTTATTTCAATTGCCGCAACTGATTCGTATAGCAATTTTAATCATCTAGAACACCACGACGGCCCAATTCCCCCAATAAACAACGCAGGTAATAGCCGCGCACAATATCTCCGTTCAGCGCTACATACGGTGACAATTATTGTTGCATGCGTTCTTGTGAAAAAAGATCCTTCAAGAATGCAATGCCTCCCATCAAACCCCAATATCAATCCTTAAAATCCGGTTCAATAAAGCACCAACCGACTTCGGGTACTTGCTGCTTAATGTTAATTTCAAGTTGATTAATATGCCGGACCGCGTCTTCCATCGTCATATTAGTCCGCATCTTTATCTTTGCCGCCAGCATTATTTCCGGACCAAATTGCAACGTGATCGAATTGAGTAAAGCGTGAATATTTTCATCATCACTAATAATTTTATCAATAGCAGCACGCAGCTTAGGCTCCGCGGAACGGCCCACGATCAATGCCGTAACCCGCCAGGCTACGAATAAGGAGATAAACAACAATATAATCCCAATACAGATGGATCCAGCCGCGTCGTAAAACGGATCACCGGTAATAATCGCGGCCGCGACAAAACAAAAGGCCAAAACCAGTCCGATAATAGCTGCGGCATCCTCCCCCAATACCACGACCAATTCCGCATTACGTGTGGTTTTGAACCATTGCCAAAACGGCGTCTGCCCTCGTATGGTTTCGATCTCTCTCAGACATCCAATTAAACTTCCTATTTCCAACAAAATCGATACACCAAGCACCAACAACGCAATCCAACCCGAGCTTATCTCTTCCGGCGCGTGGAGTTTATGCCAACCTTCGTAAATCGAAAACAACCCCCCAATACTGAACAAAATGATCGCAACTATAAAACTCCAAACATAAGTAGCCTTGCCATAGCCCAACGGATGTTCTGGGGTAGCTGGTTTCATCGACTGCTTGAGTCCAATAAACAATAATATCTGGTTACCACAATCGGCGAACGAGTGTATTGCCTCAGCCACCATACTGCCCGACCCGGTATATACCGCCGCGCCAGATTTCGCAATAGCGATACCTAGGTTTGCTACAAATGCGTAAAGAATCGCCTTGGCAGAAGAGCTATGATTATAACTAGACATCGGGGTTCTTTTTTTCTGTTTAGTGGTTGTCGGACAGTATAGAACAAACGATACGACGCTCACTACGCGGACCGTCAAATTCGCAAAAAAATATATTCTGCCAACGCGACAATCCTAGCTTTCCATCGATCAAGGGTATCGTCTCCGACGGCCCGACCAGGCCGGCTTTCAAATGCGCATCGCCATTACCGTCCTGAGCATCGTGCAGCCATACGCCTTTTGGGATTATCTTTCTAAGCAAATTAACAACATCCGTTTGCACACTTTCGTCCCAATTTTCCTGAATCATTATTGCAGCGGTAGCCCCCTGTGCGTAGACCGCAACCAATCCGTTTTGGATCCCACTTTGCCGAACAAATGCCTCGATTTGATCGGTAATGTCTATCAAAACCTCGCGGGCTTCAGTTTGAATTTGTATCGATTGTGTCACTAACTTTCGTGCAACAGGATCCTCAGGATCTTAGAAACGTTCTATCAACGAATGAACTCACTGTTGGTACGACGCGTCCCGTCTTTTGGGTTTAACCCCAGAATGAAACGTGCAACTTTATTCCTGTAATGTTCGCCGCTCTCCAAAAACCCGCCATTGTGAGTACCGCTAATCTCTAGAAACTGCTTTGGCTGATTTGCCGCTTCGTAAACAGCGCGGCCGTGTTTTACTGGGATGATCTCATCGTCTCGGCTATGTACGATCAATAGCGGGCAATGTACCGATTCGATTGCCCTCTCGGTATCAAAATCGAAACGACTTAGCAGACGTACGGGAAGAAACGGATAAATTTCGGCCGCTAAATTAGGCACCGAAGAAAAACTGGCCTCTACGATCAATGCCTTTGGCATAGTTCGGCTCGCCAACTGGGTAGCGATCGCCCCGCCTAAAGACCGCCCGAAGTAAACAATATCATGGGTAGAGATCTGACGTACGGCAATCAAATAATTCAATGCCGCAGCCGCATCCAAATAGCTTCCATACTCAGAAATCTTACCTTCGCTATCGCCGAAACCCCGATAATCGAAAATAAATGTAGTTAACTGCAACTTGTTAAAAAGACTCAAAGTATCAAGTCTGTGCGAAATATTCCCTGCGTTGCCATGAAAAAACAGTACAACGGCCTTAGCATTCTCCGAGGGCACGTACCATCCGCTTAACGACACACCGTCTTCAGTCACAAAATTAACCGATTCATATCCCAAGCCAATATCACTAGGACTTGCAACCATTTCTTGGGTAGGAAAGAACAGCAACCGCGATTGAAATAGATAGACTACGATTAGCAAAGCGGCGTACGCTAGAACTATGGCAAGAATGATATTCAACCGCACTCTAAACCTAGCTCAAGAATTCTCTGAAGACAGCATCCCTGCATTATGAGCACACTGAAAACATTCAGATTCACAAAAATACCACACATGGCAGCTACGTTGAGCGCGCACTGAATCAGTTAGCCAACATTTCGAACACCTTTATTACAACTGGCTCAACCTTAAATCGTTATCCGATTCCTGGGCGTAACGCTGCAAATTGATACGAGGATTGACGATCGGAGCGAGATGTTTCAACATCGCCACGGGTAACGAACTGGTAAAGCTGTAATTCTCCGCGTTGGCCCCAGGAACGAATGCCGTTATCACACCGAAGTATCGATCACCAATATAAAACACGAACGTACCCGTTCTATTAACGGCTTGTGACGACAACAACCGACCGTTACGATCAAACTTCTTCAATCGATTATCGCCTGAACCGGTTTTTCCACCCATCGCCGCACGAAAGCCGCTGGAATCTCTATACACACCACTCAGACGCCGCGCAGTCCCCCGATCAACAACCTGGGCCAATAACTGCCGAATATTCCGCGCTGCTGAAACCGACATGACCCTTTCTCCAGGCGCCCGAACGCGCTCAAAAACAGTATGGTAGGGTGTGCCCAAAGCCATACCCAATTGCTTAACCACCCGCTCAGGGCGCCGAACCCCATCGTTAACCAATATACCCATCAATTCCGCCAACGCGGCGGGACGGTCACTAGAACTGCCTATCGCGGTCGCGTACGACGCGATCAACGACTGAAATGGATAGCCCAATTTTTTCCAATCTTTTGTCATCCTGGCGAATGCATCCCGTTCAATTTTAATGCGCAGATGCCTATTCTGTGCATTCTTATTACGGGTCTTAAACAACCAGGTATAGGACTGATTTCTAACATTCTCACTGCGTGCAACCAGCATAGTTTGCGAAATATCGTGCTGCTGGGCGATTTGACCCGCTGCCCATATTTCCATCGGAGACTTTTTGAGCAAATAAGCAAAATCCGCCAGATTGTAACGGCCGTTACCGTATTTTTTTGTAAGCACCGCCAATTTACCGGCATCGAGCCTAATGCCGAAATCCATGAGCCATAATGATAAATCTTCATCACCCGACCATGGGTGCCATGCAAAATGGACCATTGCCATATGGCGAGCAGAACTTAGGCGCTTACCCATCAAACGACTAACGATACTGCCCTCTGACAACCCGCTATATTTTCGATGGTATTTCACGAGAAACAATTTCGCCTCGTGTTCCGCACTTTCCTGCAAAAATTGATTACGCAATGGATGCTTAATGTCGGCAAGCAATGCGCGCGTATCGTACGGTAACCGGCTTTTGTGATACTTGACCAAATCCCGCATCAATCGAATGAACACCAGATTGGTAGAATTTATAGTCGCCTGTCTCAAAGTTAGTCGTCGGGCATTATCAAGCTTGTTAAAATTGGCAAATTTATGTATGCCGCCCCCGGTAAAAAATTCTTCGTAGGGACTCGCCGAATATTTTCTATCCAATGCCTTACCGATAAATGAATCCAGTGAAATCTGCTGATCCCTCGATAAAGTTTTAGCCGCCCAGTGAGAAATAGGATCGAGTTTGGTCTTGCGGAGAGCCTTGATTTGCTTGGGTTCTAAAACCGAATAGACCCGGTACAGGGAGTCTACTACATCAACATAATGGACCAATGTTCTAAGTTTAGCCGTACTGCCCAAGTCCAACTTCATATCAGTGTTCAGGTCGAATGGCTGGTTGTGATTGTCGACATGCACGCGCAGTTCGTTACCGAATGGCGTGGATTCATACAGAACAAAACTATAAATCACCTTGGATGGGTCCCCAGACGATAGCAAACGTCTACCGGTCAGACCATTTCGTCGCAGAAAATCCGGATCCTTCATACTTACCAACATATCACTGACTTGCTCTTGAAGCTCAACATCAATCGTGCTGTCAACCTCCATGTTGAGCCGGTCCAATTCATAATAACTGGGAACGTCTAAAGTCCGTGCCAATCTGGAGCGAATTTTATTGATTGCCTTGCGAGAAGCAGTCTCAGATTCGACCGGTTGATATCGCTGCGGAGACAAACTAATCGATGTATCCAAGACTTTTTCGGCAAACGCGTTTTCTATGACCCCTTGTTGCGCCATTAAGCGGACATATCCATCAACCCGCCGCTGTAAAGCGTCAAAATCTTTGTGTAGATAAAAACTTGGCGCTCTAACCGCTGCCAGTAAAGATAGCGTCTTTTTGTAAAGTTCGGCGGTATGATTATCGCGTTTACCAGCAACTAAGGCCGATGAGACATCTAATAAATTCAGTCCAAACCACACTCTGAGTCCCTTGGCCAAACCGTAAATTTCACCATGCCCCAGCGCCGCTGATAAAGGCACGGTATTGATATAGTCCAGCACAATTCGTTGTCTCGCCGCGCGAGTATCCACGCCATTACTATAAACTCTTAAGCTCGCAGCGGTAATTTGCTTAAGCTTATCTTCGACCGAAGTTGTCCTCCCGGAAGCTGAATATCGATATTTCTCCAATTGCGTCGCAAGCGTACTGCCACCTTCTTTCTTTACCGGGAGACCCAATTTGCTAGCACCGTAGAGCAAAACCGCTTTGTTAAAACGCGACCAATTAACGACTGGATTACTGCGCAATGCATTGGGATCCCCCAAATTGCGATCTTCGATAAACAGCAGTGAATCGACGATTAACGGTGGTAATTGGTCAAAACTTTGAAATATTTGCCGGTCGGCAAGCGTATCGTACATCGTAAAACCCAATACATCCCGGATCTGAAGGCCTGCAACCGGCGCTTCTCTATACGGTGGCGTGATACCGAATTGGGCAAGGTCCAAGAGCTGCGACGAGAATCGCGCTTGTTCTTTTATCACGTAGCCATTGGTAAATAATTTATTGCGAAAATCGGGAATTCGCGTATACCCTCGATTTACATTAAACGGACCGGTCGTTGGAAAAACGATGGCTTCGCTGGCGCCTTCATCCAAACGGTACGAAAGGCCTTCGGCGTAATGGCTCAAGAACCAAGATTGTAATGGGGAAATACGTGCTTCGCACCAGGCGAATAGCACCAAAACCAGTAAAATGGCCAATGCTATCCATACCCGCTTGCGCGGTTTCTTATGTTTCGAACGTTTCAGATCGCGAAAATTACCAAAAACATCTGCGCTTGTACCGACCAATTTGGCCTCCTGTCCTGTTTCGTAAAGATTAAACACAACCTCCACCAATCAGGAATTCCCTCTCATTAGGCACAATAATGCGCTCATTGGAAGAAAATATCCAACCCGCGAAGGTCTCTTTATTGCGATGTATTACGCAATAACCATGCAATTACTATTTTTTCCTGATTTTTCATTGAATTATGAGGATTTCTTCTACTCTGTAAGAACTCTCGATGGTTTATTGCAAAATATCCTGACACCTGTGAATTCTCTGGACTAGTGGTTAAACAAAACCACGAATCAGGTCGCTCCGCTACATCCAATGTCCGGTAGCATCAACACCCATTGCGTGTCACAATTTCATCAGCTGAAAGAGCAATGACGTGTTGCCTTGCAGTTTTTTATGTACAAGTAACCTCGCAACGGACTGCGGGTTCGAACCAAACCCTTAATTCCATCGAATAGATTTGGAATCATGCGACATTTTGAAAATTTGGCCGTCAATTCCAAGAATATGTGGGCGATCCATTAAATACAGCAATGAAATATTTACCTATATTCATCGATATTTCCGGCACGGATTGCTTGGTCGTGGGTGGGGGCGAAATAGCAACGCGAAAAGTGTCTCTTTTGTTAAAAGCAGGCGGCACGGTCACTATCCTAGCGCCAGAACTGAACGACGCACTGAATCAGCTACTTGACAATAAGAAAATCAATTATCAATCTAAAGAATTCGGTCCGGCAGATGTTGTTGGCTACAGATTGATTATCTCGGCGACCAACGACGCACAGGTCAATCAACAAGTGTCGATTGCCGCTCACAATCACGGTATTGCCGTTAATGTGGTCGACGCTCCTAAACTCAGTAGTTTTATATTTCCGTCAATCGTTGACCGCACGCCAGTCATTGCCGCGGTATCAACCGGTGGTGCTTCGCCGGTACTGGCACGGTTAATACGCAGCCGATTGGAAAGCCTTATTCCTGCGTCCTATGGGCGTCTAGCTAGATTGGCAGAACGATTCAGAGAACGCGTCAAAACCGAAATCAAAGACAGCCGCAAGCGACGTAAATTCTGGGAGGATAATCTTCAAGGATGGGTTGCCGAGCTGGTATATGCAGGACGAGAAAAGGAAGCTGCGGAAGAATTAAACAAGAATATCGCCCTCAGCCAATCATCCCAACACAGCACAGGGCAGGTCTATTTGGTTGGCGCTGGTCCGGGCGACCCGGATTTACTGACCTTTAGAGCCTTGAGATTGATGCAATCAGCTGATGTTGTGGTTTACGATAGATTGGTTTCACCCGAAATAAGAAATTTGATCAGACGCGACGCGGAATTGATTTATGCAGGTAAAGAACGCAGTAAACATACAATTACACAAGAAAAAATTAACGACCTGTTGGCACGACTTGCTAAAAGTGGAAAGCGTGTCGTCCGCCTCAAAGGTGGAGACCCATTTATTTTCGGACGGGGTGGGGAAGAAATTGAAACATTGATGGACCATGGAATCCCATTTCAGGTGGTTCCAGGTATTACTGCCGCTTCCGGTTGCGCCTCGTATGCCGGTATTCCGCTGACCCACAGGGATTACGCTCAATCATGCGCGTTTGTAGCCGGGCATCTTAAAGACGGCACTATTGATCTAAATTGGGATCAATTGGTTGTTCCCAATCAAACCCTGGTCATCTATATGGGCTTACTTGGACTACAGCAACTTTGCCAAAAGTTGATCGAACATGGTGCAGCCAGCGATTTACCAATCGCATTGATCGAGCGAGGCACTACCCAATACCAGCGGGTATTGACCGGTACTTTAGAAACACTTCCTGATATAGTCGGTATGCACGATATTACTCCACCCACTTTGATTGTGGCTGGCCAAGTCGTACGCCTACACGAACATTTAGCCTGGTACAATCCGAGCGACTGAGCCGCGCGATCAATTTTGTATCCCACGCGCTATCTGGACTTCCCCTCGCCCTTTTCATTTGTTTCGTATTAAAAATTCTTGGACCCAATTTGGCAGCCTGAGCGAGTCCATCAATTGAGAATCTGAACGCGGTAGTCTTGCCTAGCGCTAAATGACAAACCACCGATCCGCGACATCCGAGAATCCCAGCCCTGAAAAAAGTCCAATTTGATCTAAGCTCATAGCATTAATCCGCGTAAAACTTACTGTCCTATTATCGATGAAATACTACACTCCCAGCGTCAATGCCTTAGCGTTATTGTTAGGTATAAGCCTGCTTTTCGCAGCACCGGGATGCACGAAAACTTCCAAAGCAAAAAAAACCTGGAATCTGGCCAAAGAAGGCGTATTTTCTGCAACATTCTCTAAACAGTACGCGTTAATGGGCTCGACTAGCGGTAAAGCGATTTTATGGGAATTGGGGAAGAAAAATGTACTGCATACCTGGCAACATGGTAAAGATGCGGAAGGTGGTGTTGTCGCCGTGGACATCTCCGGCGATGAAAAATATGCAATAACGGCTGAGAGAAACTCATTAGCATGGTGGCGCATTAAAGATGGCAAATTGCTTGGATCTTGGGGATTTCCGTTTATTAAATCCGTAAGTTTGTCGAAAGATGGCCGCTTTGCGCTGATCGGTATGAATGAACGAGCGCTCTATTTTGCATTACAATACGGCAAAACGGTATACCGGTTCGATCATCAGGGACCTGTCGGCGCAACAGCGCTGTCCGCCGATGGAAAATTCGCATTGACTGGTTCCGATGATACGACCGCCAAGCTTTGGCAACTTGAAAATGGCAAACTGCGCCATACCTGGAACCACCGATCGAAAATCGCATCGGTTGCAATTTCAGCCAAAAGCCGCTTCGCTGCGACTAGTGAAGCCTTGGGAGAAACGCGTATTTGGTCGCCCAAAAGCGGAAAACTCAAACGCACTGTAGGCCCTAAAGTCATGACCATTTCTTCAGCTGCTTTTTCGCCGAACGAAAAATACCTGGCAACCGGCCGCACATCGCAACGCATCGATTTGTGGCGCATCAAATCTGGCAAGTCTATGAAATCATGGATACCCAAAAAAGCCGATGATTGGCGTCCATCTGCATCCACAATTCTTGCCCTCGAATTTACCGGAAAGGGTAAAGCATTGCTCAGTGCCGCTTCTAACGGTTACGCGCAAATGTGGAAGGTTCGGTAAAGTTTCACCGGTGCCGAAGATATTGATATTAACTCATGAGTCAATAGAAGCGTCCTTATGATAAAGCACCATCATGAATCAAGTATTTTTCCACTTTCTGCCCCTCGATCAAGTGCTGTTGAATGATCAATTCCAATACTTCTGGTGTACAAGAGTGGTACCACACCCCTTCCGGATAAACCACAGCAATCGGGCCATTGCGGCAAATTCGAAGACAGTTCACCTTACTTCGATATATACCGTCGCCGTCAGCAACGCCTAATTCTTTCAAGCGGCTTTTGAGGTAGTTCCAAGAAAGCAAACTCTTTTCTTTGGCACAGCATTTAGGGACGGTCTGGTCGCAACATAGAAAAATATGCCGCTGAATTTTATCTACGCCTAAAGATCTTGCTGTTTCTTGAACCTTCGAGTTCATGTTGTAAATATTCAAATAAATTTGATCTGGGAATCAGGTGGATTTAACCCGATTAATCGGTGGCTGCCAAGTTAGGATTCTCTATTTCTTTTTGGTTCCACAACCAGGCTGCACCTCGAGCCCCACTGGAATCACCATATTTAGGCGCCACCAAACGAGTGTCGACACGATCAGAAAAAACATATTGACCCCACATTTTCGGCACGCTTTGATACAGGATAGAACAATTGGAAAGCCCTCCACCCAAAACAATCACATCCGGGTCCAAAATATTGATCACATGCGCTAAAGCACGCGCCAAGCGGTTAGAATATTCGTTTAGACTGATTTTACATTGAGAATCACCATTTTCTGCGCCCCGAACAATGTCTATTGCCGCCTTGGAAACGCCAAAACGTAATTCGTGTGACGCACTTAGCCCAGAACCGGATAGAAATGTTTCAATGCACGCCGATTGTCCGCAGTAACATTCGCGGAAACCCCTCTCATTTTTATCCATCCAGGGTAACGAATTGTGGCCCCATTCTCCGGCAATTCCGTTTGGTCCGCTAAGTAAGCGACCATTCGCAACGACACCTGCGCCAACACCGGTACCAAGAATCACACCAAATACAACGTTGCCATCCGCGGCCGAACCGTCGATGGCCTCCGATAGAGCGAAGCAATCGGCATCATTCGCAATCCTTATATCCCGCCTTAATATTCGGCACAAGTCGGATAATAGGGGGCGTCCATTCAGGCATACGGAATTTGAATTTTTGATGCAACCGTCAACCTTGGAAATCGCTCCGGGTGTCCCGATTCCGATGCTCGCCTTAATTTGTAAATGGCGTTCGGTCTTTTCGACCATCGCTGCGATTACGGTCAAGGTTTCGGTATATTCGCCAACCGGGGTCGCTTGTCGGTGGCGTATAATCTCCCGTCCGTCGACATCTAAACCGATAATCTCAATCTTGGACCCGCCCAGGTCTATTCCAAGTCGAATGCCTGAACCTATTGAAGTCTGAATCACCGTTTTACCTCCACTAAATAACCGATTAGAACCGGTAAAGGGAACATTCATGTGGTATTCAGCTTGTACCCTTAATATGAAACATACTATGAAATTAATCACCAAGAAAGGCCAGTCCACACGAAAAATGAACCGAATATGGTTAAATAATTTGAAAATTGACAATGAATTCCCTATCCTTTGCAAACTTTTAAATTTTGGTCCTTTTTTTAAATCAAAGCTGCCAAGGTCCTTTGCAAATTTCGAATAAATGGCCCCGGCGCAGTTTTTTATATTTTTTCGAGAGGTTAATGATGAAAAAAACGAGCAATAAGTTTTCTAACAGTAAAATATTATTGAGCGCAGTCTTGGGCGCAGGGCTTACGCTGAGCGGTAGTTTCGGCAATGCTTACGCGGCCGATGTATGCACATCAGAAGGCGCGGAAGTTGACGAGGTAACCTGGGTCGGTGCAAAAATTTACGACCGTACATTTGGCCGTGGTTGCGCTACTTGTCACGATGTATCACCCAACCCAAATTTATTGGAAAGCGTCAAAAATTTGAGCAAAGAAGAATTTTCAACTGTCCTGAAAGAAGGACGCAATGGTATGCCCAAAGCGACCGACGCGATTATGAAAGTCGGCCCGGTCAAAAAAGCCAAAATGTCCGAAGATGATGCAATCGATGCAATTTGGATTTACTTGAACTGCCGTGCGGAAGGTAAAGTTCCAGCCGGAAAGGTCAAGAAAAAGAAATAATCAAACGTTTTATACTAAGAAGCCGCCTGCAAAGGCGGCTTTTTTATTGTCTATCGAAATGCACCTACAATTCCCTAGTTGCTTTGAATTGAATATCGGGCCAGCGCTCTTGTGTTAGCTGTAAATTCACGCGGCTTGAAGCCAAATAGACCAAATAACCGCCCCCGTCTTCAGCTAGATTATCGAAAGCCTTTTTCTTAAAAAGCTCCAGATTCTTTGCGTCATCGGCAATCACCCAACGTGCCGCGACTATCCCCACATTATCGTATACACAATCAACGTTGTACTCAGATTTCAATCTGAAAGCGGTAACATCAAACTGAAGCGTCCCAACCGCACCTAAGATAAGATCATTATTCCGTAGTGGTTTGAACAACTGGGTCGCACCCTCCTCCGTAAGCTGTACCAAACCTTTTTGCAAAGCTTTGGCGCGTAACGGATCTTTTAAAACTACACGACGAAACAATTCCGGTGCAAAATACGGGATACCCCCGTATTTTAATGATTCACCCAACGTAAATGTATCCCCAACCTGGATCGTACCGTGATTATGCAGGCCCAGAATATCGCCTGGATAAGCCTCGTCAATATTCGTTCGACTATCGGCTTGGAAGGTAATCGCATTACCAATTTGAATTTTCTTACCCGTCCGAACATGGTGCATTCTCATGCCTTTGATGTATTTTCCGGAACATACCCTTAGAAAAGCTATTCGGTCACGATGAGCCGGATCCATATTGGCCTGCACCTTGAAAACGAATCCGGTAAAATTTTCATCCTCCGGTGATACGGAACGTTCCGCCGCTTCTCTGGATCGGGGTGTCGGCGCATATTCGGCAAAAGCATCTAACAATTCCAGTATGCCAAAATTATTGATCGCCGACCCGAAAAATACAGGCGTTTGAGTTCCGTCCAGATACCGATCAACATCGAATTTATGACTGGCACCCTGCACCAATTCGATTTCATCACGCATTTCATTGGCCAGCCCCCCTAGCAACTCATCCAGGCGCGGGTTGTCCAAACCTTGGATCATTTCACCCTTGGCAATTTTGCCACCGTGCTGAGGATTGAACAGTTGGATCGCATCATCATACAGCTGGTAAACACCCTTGAACCGTTTTCCCATACCGATAGGCCAGGTGACCGGCGCGCACTCAATCTTTAGCACACTTTCAACTTGATCGAGCAACTCGATCGGATCACGACCTTCCCGATCCAGCTTATTGATAAACGTCAAAATTGGTGTATCTCGAAGCCTGCACACATCCATCAGTTTAATGGTTCTGTCTTCCACGCCTTTCGCGCAATCGATTACCATCAACGCCGAATCAACGGCGGTCAATGTGCGGTAGGTATCCTCGGAAAAGTCTTCGTGACCCGGGGTATCCAATAAATTGATTACCCGCCCGTTATGTACGAACTGCATGACCGAAGTCGTTACCGAAATGCCACGCTCCTTTTCCATTTCCATCCAATCGGAGGTAGCGTGCCGCGCGGCCTTCCGCCCCTTGACAGATCCCGCCAACTGAATCGCACCACCGAATAAAAGCAGCTTCTCGGTTAACGTAGTTTTGCCCGCATCCGGGTGGGAGATAATTGCAAACGTCCTGCGACGCTGCAACTCTGAAAGAAACTCTGACATTGGGAGTATGAATTTTCGGTAAACAGTCAATTATACCCTATATCGCTGGCACCTTTTGTTTCGTATGTACGACTGGCATTTTATCGCGTACAGATACACTCGATTTTTTCGCACTTATATTGCAATGTGGTAGTTCGATAGAATATTTTTACCAAAAAGAGATTGGGTTTCATTCGATATAATTGATTGCATCGATGTTTTTCTATAACCTTTGTCAGACATTCCCGTAACCCGTTTTGCATGTAATCAAAACGGTTCGTTACATGAGACCCGTACAACTGGTTTGTAGCAAATTCAGGCTGTGCGTTACACCGATTGCTATAGAAAACAGTTTTCAAATTTCGGCAACGTAAGGAAATCAACATGACGAATAAGGCAGCACTGTTTTTAAGATTAATGATGGCCTACGCGATCACTTCAACTGTAAGTTTTGCCGAGAAGGGTCAACCTAACATTCTGGTGATCTGGGGCGACGATATCGGTCAATCTAATGTTAGCGCGTACAGCAAAGGCGTCATGGGTTACAAAACACCCAATATTGACCGCATCGCTGACGAAGGGATGCTATTCACCGACTACTATGGAGAGCAAAGCTGTACCGCGGGTCGCTCTTCTTTCATCATGGGACAAAGTGTTTATCGTACTGGCTTGAGTAAAGTCGGGCTCCCTGGTGCCAAAGAGGGTATGAATGAAAAGGATCCTACAATAGCCGGTCTGTTGAAAAAAGAAGGCTACGCTACCGGGCAATTTGGCAAAAACCACCTCGGCGACCGCGACGAAATGCTGCCGACAAACCACGGTTTTGACGAATTTTTCGGTAACTTGTATCACCTAAATGCAGAGGAAGAACCGGAAAATGAGGATTACCCCAAGGACCCAAGCTTCCGCAAAAAATTTGGTCCGCGCGGCGTAATAAAGTCCACCGCTAGCGGTAAGATTGAAGATACCGGTCCATTGACGAAAAAGCGAATGGAAACGGTAGATGACGAAACCTCTGCTGCTGCGTTGAAATTTATAGAACGGCAGAACAAAGCGGGTAAACCCTGGTTTGTCTGGTGGAATGGCACGCGCATGCATTTCCGTACGCATGTTAAGGATGAACTGCGTGGTATTTCGGGTCAGGATGAATATAGTGACGGTATGGTCGAGCACGACCGTCATATCGGCCTCTTCTTGAAAAAATTGGACGAACTCGGCATCGCGGATAACACCATTGTGTTTTATTCAACGGACAACGGCCCACATATGAATACCTGGCCCGATGCCGCCATGACACCATTCCGGGGGGAAAAAAACACCAATTGGGAGGGCGGTTGGCGGGTGCCCGCCATGGTCCGGTGGCCGGGTAAGATCAATCCCGGTTCAGTGTCCAACCAAATTGTGCATCATATGGATTGGTTACCCACATTTCTGGCTGCTGCGGGTAACCCAGACGTAAAAGAGAAATTGCTGACCGGCTATAAGGCGATCGGCAGAAACTATAAGGTACACCTGGATGGTTACAATATTTTACCGCTACTGACCGGCCAGACCGAACAAAGCCCGCGCAAGGAAATCTTCTATTTTTCGGATGATGGCGACCTGACAGCATTGCGCTACGACGACTGGAAGTTAATTTTTATGGAACAGCGGGTCGAAGCGACTTTACAAGCATGGGCTGAACCGTTTGTACCGTTGCGTATCCCGCTAATATTCAATCTTCGACGCGATCCCTACGAGCGGTCCCAAATAACGTCAAATACCTATTATGATTGGTTGATAGATCGCGCCTATCTGCTGGTACCCGCGCAAGCTTATGTCGGAAAATTCCTAAGTACATTTAAAGATTATCCACCACGACAAAAAGCTGCCAGCTTTAGTTTGGACAAAGTCATGGAAGGCTTAAGCAACCCTGCGGGAGCACAATGACCTGGTAGCGGCTGATAATTAACAGTTTGGTTAATGACAGTCAGGTGTATAGCTGCACCTGACTTTATCTAGGGCGTTAACGAGGTTGCTATGCCTAAAAAAAACCATTTTTCGAAATTTGTAGGTATCCTACTGCTTGGTTTCGTTGTTAAAACCTGTCTCGCAGGTATAGACCCCTTACCATCTTGGAATGAATCTCCTGCCAAGCAGAGTATTCTGTTATTTGTCGCCGCGGTAACGGATCCATCCAGCCCGGATTACGTCCCACCTACCGAACGCATAGCCACCTTCGACAATGACGGTACACTATGGTCTGAGCGGCCGGTCTATTTTCAGTTGCTGTTCGCGATCGACCAGGTGAAAAAACTGGCGGCGCAACACCCGGATTGGCAAGAAACTCAACCGTTCAAGGCAGTACTTGAAAACGATATGGATTCGCTGGCCGCCAGCGGCCATGAAGGTTTGTTACAGTTGATTATGGCCACTCATGCCGGCAATACCACGGAAGAATTTTCATATTCGGTTAAGGATTGGTTGACCACCGCCAAACATCCCAGGTTCAAACGGCCGTATACCGAAATGGTGTTTCAACCCATGCTCGAATTGCTCAACTATCTTCGCGCCAACGGCTTTAAAACATTTATCGTTTCCGGCGGCGGCATCGAATTCATGCGTCCGTGGACCGAGGTCGTTTACGGTATCCCACCCGAACAGGTAATCGGAAGCAGCATCAAAACGAAATTGGAATTGCGCAACGGTAAACCGGTATTAGTAAGATTGGCAAAAATTAATTTCATCGATGACAAAGCCGACAAACCGATCGGCATTAACCAACATATCGGCCGGCGACCCATAGCGGCATTCGGTAATTCCGATGGTGACTTAGAAATGCTCCAATGGACCGCCGCAGGCGATGGTAAACGACTCATGCTGCTGATCCACCATACCGATGCTGAGCGAGAATATGCGTACGATAAAAATTCCGCCATCGGCAAACTCGACAAGGCAATGGAGGCTGCTCTAAAAAATGATTGGTCCGTGGTGGATATGAAAAACGATTGGAAAGTGATTTATCCTGAAGATTAAAAGCGAATTTTCTTCCCGTGCTGATTCGGATCTAACCCAACAGATCAATAAAGCGATCGACTTGATCGGACTTTGTCGCAAAACTGGTCACTAGTCGAATCAAATTTTCATCGTCACCCATGATATTTTGTTCGGCTCTTGGTAGGTTCCATTCATGAAATATTGCGCCCTGTTGCGTTAATTCGTCTTCTACGCTTTGACTGATGATACAAAACACTTCATTAGCATAGGTTGGCCAAGCCAACCGGGCTCTTTCTGAACGCGTGATCCCGTCTCGCAAGCAGTCAGCCATTGTATTTGCATGGCGCGCCAGGTCGAGCCACAAACCATCCTCCAGATATGCATCGAACTGGCAGGCCACGAAACGCGTTTTGGAAAATAGCTGGGCTGCGCGTTTACGGATAAACGGCAGGTCTTTGGCCATTTTCGGTTCGGTAAACACCAATGCCTCAGCGCACCAACAACCGTTTTTGGTTGCACCAAAAGAAATAATATCGACACCCAGTTTCCAGGTCATTTCCGCCGGCGAAAGATCCAGCGCAACTAGTGCATTGGCGAAACGTGCACCGTCCATATGCAGTGGCAACGCATGCTTTTTAGCAATCGCCGAAATCGTGGAAATTTCGTTCGTTTGATACACGGTACCAATTTCAGTGGCCTGCGTTATAGAAATCGCCATGGGCTGCCCTGCGTGGACAAAGTCCGGTGGAAAGCGGGCGATTTCAGATTCTAGTTTTTGTGGATCGATCTTTCCGTTTTCACCATCGACCGGAACCAATCGAGCCCCGTGGGTAAAAAACTCGGGGGCACCACATTCATCTTCAATCATATGCGCTTCCCGGTGGCAAAAGCTTACACCGCCGGGCCGATTTACCGCCGCTAGCGCCAAGGAATTTGCAGCCGTACCCGTCGCGACAAAAAACACCGCGACTTCGCGCTCGAACAGTTGATTGAATTTTTGTTCAATGTGTCGGTCCAGCTCACTGGAGCCATAGGCTGCGGAAAAACCGCTGGCTTCATCGGAAAGTCGGCGCGTAATAGCCGGATGGACACCGGCCCAATTATCGGAGGCAAAGATCATCGAAAAATTTTCTTGCAGACCAAGAAAAATAAGGCCAGCTGGCATCGACAGGGAACAACGATACCTAATGTGCCTCATTTAAAAGTATAAAAGAGTTTAAATTGTACACTATTAATTTGAGTGTGAAGAAAAGTAAATATAGCGGAATTGGAAACCGGGCAAACCCGTTAGAATTTTGCGAGCATCCGAAGCTGTTATCCGATATCAAACTGTTTGGGGCAAAGGCTAACAATATAACTACACATGTCCATAATGCCGCGCGCTGAACTAAATAGCTTTTAGTATTAACCTTAAAAGCCCTAGTTTCTCCGTAAATCTACAATATATTTGCAGGTTACTTTTAACTGTATGTTTCGCCCAATTTAGCCGTGTAGCACGATGTAGAAATACTTGACTCTAACTCGTTGTTATTATAGATTCGCGGTCAGCTTCAGGTGTCCCATTTATATCTATCTTTGGGATGAAACGGGAAGCCGGTGCGCTCTGTTGATAATCAGAACAATTCCGGCGCTGCCCCCGCAACGGTAAGTGAGTCACGGCCAATCAAACAGCCACTGCGTGTTAACGTGGGAAGGCGATTTGCCAGGTTATCCACCGCTCGCAAGTCCGGAGACCGGCCTGCAGCATTTAGTTGTCATTGCGGCGGGCGATGTTGCGATCAACGGTCTTATCCTTGTCCCAGTTGATTCTTTGCCGCTCCGTCGCTCTGATTTTTTACAGCAACACGTACGGGTGCGTGCGCAGGAGTCGCCAAAAATGATTACTATTCCCAATCGGCGCCAATGGTTAATTGGCTTCGTTCTAGTGTTCCTCTTATCTGTAACTCGAGGCCAGCATTTCCCCACTTTGAACCATCTACCCAGCGCCTCATGGTCGGTGTTCTTTGTCGCTGGTATTTATTTACGATCCCGACTGGTTTTGCTTTTTTTACTGGCACTGACTACGGTACTGGATTACACCGCTATAACGTATGGAGGCATCAGCAGTTTCTGTATTAGCCCAGCATATATTCTATTGCTACCGGGCTACACCTGCTTATGGTTGGCAGGCCGCTGGTATGCCCGACGGCATCGTTTCGAGTGGCCGACTCTACTGGCTCTGGCGGCCGCCGGTTTGGTTGGTGCGACACTTTGCGAATTGTTTACCAGCGGCGGTTTCTATTATTTTTCCGGGCGCTTTGCTGAGCCCACTTTCTCTGAATTCGGTGAGCGGCTTATTAGATATTTTCCATCCTACCTCCAATCAATGGCATTTTATGTCAGCCTGGCCGCGATCAGCCATTTGATATGCGCACAGTTTCCTAATGCCGAAACTCACCAAAGCGCGGTAACTAAATAACGCGATGGAAAAAATCAATAAAGAAGAGCGTCACCGTGCACGTATGCAGCGAAAGAAAGCGGTGATCGATGACACTATTTCCAGTGCAGATCAAGAAAAGGGATTATTGCTGGTATTGACGGGTAATGGCAAGGGCAAATCAAGCTCGGCTTTCGGTATGCTGGCACGCGCCTTGGGACATCAGATGAAAATTGGCGTTGCACAATTCATAAAAGGCCGTTCTGATACCGGAGAAGAAGCCTTTTATCGTCGTCAACCGGGCGTTGTCTGGCATGTATTGGGCGAAGGTTTCACCTGGGAAACGCAAAACCTCGCTCGCGATACCGAAACCGCCCAACGCGGGTGGGCCGTCGCGAGGCAGATGTTGGCGGACTCAGAATTCAACTTAATCGTACTGGATGAGCTCACATATCCACTAAAATACGGTTGGCTAAGTCTGGACACGGTCATGACAGATATAAATGCTCGCCCAAAGATGCAACATGTCGTAATCACCGGACGTGCAGCGCCTGCGCCACTGATTGAAGCTGCCGATACCGTCACCGAATTGGTTGATGTGAAACATGCATTTAGAGCCGGAGTTCGTGCACAAAAAGGCATTGATCTGTGAGACGATGCCCCGCCTTATTTATTTCAGCGCACTCATCCAGCCAGGGTAAAACCACGGTTACCTCTGCGTTGGGACGCTACCATCATAATCAAGGCCGGCGGGTACGAATATTCAAGACCGGGCCGGATTTCCTCGATCCGATGATTCTGCAGCAGGCGTCAGCGGCGCCGGTATATCAGCTTGATTTATTCATGGTCGGCGAAGATCACTGCCGCCAGCTATTATATGACGCTGCAGGTGAAGCAGATCTGATCCTGATAGAAGGTGTGATGGGATTATTCGATGGAACGCCTTCCAGTGCCGACCTGGCGATGATGTTTGGAATTCCGGTAATGGCCGTAATCGATGGCTCCGCGATGGCGCAGTCGTTTGGCGCTATTAGCCTGGGTCTAATGAAATTCAGGCCGGAGCTGGTCCATGCTGGTGTTTTCGCTAATCGCGTGGCGGGAAGAAAACATTACCAGATGCTAGAGGAAAGTCTACCGACAAGCATTCAAAGTCTGGGCTGGCTATCTTATGATGAGAATATTGCACTTCCTCAGAGGCATCTTGGTTTGCTCCAATCATCCGAAATTAAAGATCTTGAGGCCCGCATCAACCAAGCCGCCGAATCACTGAACGGTATAAGCAATATCGAGTTGCCACCGGTAACATTTCAATCGGTCGAAGTACCTCCACCCAAGCCAATTTTGCAAGGTATTCGTATAGCTGTTGCACACGATACTGCATTTGCGTTTATCTATCCGGCCAATATCGATTGTCTGCGCTCGTTGGGCGCAGAAATTTGCTTTTTCTCTCCGCTCAACTGCAACGAGTTACCTCGAGCCGATGCGCTCTATTTACCGGGTGGCTACCCCGAACTGCACCTAGCGCAACTTGCCGCGAATCAGACTATGCAAGATGCGATTCGCATCCATTTTCTGGCTAACCAGCCGCTCCTCGCCGAGTGCGGCGGAATGCTGTATTTGCTGCAATCCTTACAAGATCAACAAGGGCAGCGTGCAAACATGGTTGGCCTGCTTCCCGGCAATGCTGTGATGCAATCCAATTTGATCAATATCGGTTTGCAGAGCGTCACTTTGCCTGAAGGCCAGTTTCGAGGCCATACCTTTCACCATTCATCGCTTGATTGTGAGCTGGAAGTCTTTGCTCATACCGAACCTGCATGCTTTCACGGTTCGGCAGAACCGGTGTACCGGCAACGTCATCTAACAGCATCTTATCTCCACTTGTATTTTTCATCCAACCCTGAAGCTACGGCTCAATTATTCACGCCATGAGTGATTTCAATCGGGCCGAACGGGAAGCTATCTATCGCGTCATGCGCGAGAGGCGAGACATGCGCCACTTTCTGTCTGATCCAGTGGATCCGGTGGTTTTGACACGATTACTGAATGCAGCACATCTGGCACCAAGCGTCGGCATGATGCAGCCATGGCGCATTCTTCGTATTACCGATTCGGAACGCCGGCAACAACTACACGCTTTAGTTCAGCGAGAACGAGAGGCTACGGCAGAAGTTATGGGTGAACGCCAAGCAGAGTTTCTTCGCTTGAAAGTCGAAGGCATAGTGGAATGTGGTGAATTGCTGGTAGTCGCACTTACTAACGGACGTGAGCGCCATGTTTTCGGTCGCCGCACAATGCCTGAAATGGATCTTGCCTCGACGGCCTGCGCGATACAAAATCTCTGGTTGGCCGCGCGCGCAGAAGGACTTGGAATGGGTTGGGTATCCCTATTCAATCCCGATAGCGTAGCTACTCTGCTGGGAATGCCATCCGGAGCAAAGCCAGTGGCGATTTTATGCCTCGGACACGTAGAGGCATTTTATTCCGCGCCAATGTTGGAAATTACCGGATGGGCCGAAAAACGTCCTTTGCATGAGTTAATAGACCAAAATACTTGGGATAACGAAAAAGCGTGACCGGACGCGAAAACCAATGCTCATATCGCACTAGCCATCGCCCAATTGACCGCTAATATGAGCGCAGCCATGATTATAGTATTGGCGTTAGCCCTCGACGCTTGTCTTGGTGAACCGCGTCGCTTTCATCCACTGGTTATTTTCGGAAGGTTTGCGCAATTCGCCGAGCAACTTATTTATCGGGATTCACGTCTCAACGGCGTTATTGCCGTCGTACTGTTGATTGCACCACTGACGCTCATTGCCGGCATAATCACGCTGCTACCCTTGAACAAATTGGTTGATGCGATATTACTGTATCTTTGTATCGGCTGGAACAGTCTCAACGCTCATGCCCTTGAGGTATATCGACCATTGTGTAGTCATGATCTATTATCAGCACGAAAAAAAGTGGCTTTGATGGTTAGCCGCGATACTACAACTTTGAATCAACAGAGTGTGGTCAAAGCGGCGCTGGAGTCGACACTGGAAAACGGCAATGACGCTATTTTTGGCGCCATATTTTGGTTCATTCTGGCAGGAGCACCTGGTGCGGTGCTGTACCGAATGAGCAATACGCTCGATGCCATGTGGGGATATCGAAACCGCCACTATCTATATTTTGGCTGGTGCGCCGCGCAGTTAGACGACCTACTGAATTTTATTCCGGCGCGGTTTACTGCGCTGGGTTACGCCATTGCGGGAAATACCGGTCAGGCCCTGGCATGCTGGCGGACCCAAGCGCGCCACTGGGACAGCCCCAATGCTGGGCCAGTGATGGCCGCTGGAGCCGGTGCACTCGGCGTGGTGCTTGGCGGCCCGGCCCAATATCATGGAATATTACGGCAGCGTCCACAACTGGGACAAAACCGCTCGCCTGAAACCGATGATATTCCTCGCGCTCTTATTTTGATTCGTCACACATTATGGGTCATGGTGCTAGTGTTATTCACAGGGGGATATGTTGCAGAACTCATTGCTCAATATTGATTCGGGACTATTACCGCATGGTGGGGCGCTACGAGCGGCAGCAGCACTGTATGGCATTCCACTGGCTGATTGGTTGGATCTTTCTACAGGTATCAACCCTATTGGTTGGGCAGAAAAAGAATTACCTAGAAATAGTTGGTTTCGACTCCCGGAATGCGACGACGATTTAATCCAAATAGCTCGTGATTATTGCAAAGCCGATTACATTCTGCCCGTTGCCGGTTCGCAAGCCGCAATACAAGCCCTGCCGCGACTACGTCAACCTTGCCGAGTCGGTGTTGTGGATCCGGGTTATGCAGAGCATGCTCATGCCTGGCGGCGTTGTGGACATCAAATAACGATGCTCCGGGATATTGCGATTGATCGAATCCCAACTAATTTGGACATTCTCATACTGATCCAACCGAACAACCCGACAGGACAAGTATTTCCGCCTAGCCAAATACTCGATTGGCACACAAAATTTTGCCAAAACGGCGCGTGGTTGATCGTTGACGAGGCATTCATCGACTCAACACCGGAACTAAGTCTGGCGCCTTATTGCACACGTCAAGGCCTCATTGTGCTGCGCTCTTTGGGCAAATTTTTCGGGTTGGCTGGCGCTCGTGTTGGATTTGTCTGCGCTCACGCTGAATTGCTGGCACGGCTCAATGCTCTACTTGGTCCCTGGACCATCAGTTCAGCGTCTCGCTGGGTCGCGTGCGCGGCTTTAGATGATCTTGCCTGGCAGCAAAGAACACGATCACGCCTACTTAAAGACTGGGGCAGACTTAATGACTTACTATCAGAATATGGCCTAAATCCGGACGGAGGGTGTGCGTTATTCCGTTGGATTAAAACCTCAAAGGCTGACGAGCTGCACCGACATTTAGCTCAACTTGGCATTCTCACTCGTTTGTTTAAAAACCCCTCTAGCTTGCGCGTTGGCCTGCCCGGAATTCAGAAAGACTGGGAGAAATTGGATGTTGCCTTGGCTACGATAAGCAAAACGAAAAAAACTAGGACTGCTCCATGAGTGCTGCGACATTAATGATTCAAGGCACCACCTCTGATGCCGGTAAAAGTCTACTGGTCACCGCACTGTGCCGCTGGCTGCGTCTTCAAAATATTCTTGTAGTGCCATTCAAACCGCAAAACATGGCGCTAAATAGCATTGTAACCGAAGACGGCGGCGAAATTGGCCGCGCCCAAGCCGTGCAGGCGCGGGCTTGTGATCAACCCGCGCACTCTGATATGAATCCAGTATTGCTCAAGCCCAATACTGACGTCGGCGCCCAGGTGATTATCCAAGGACAAGTATTGGGTAACATGGACGCGGACGTTTATCATGACTATAAACGCATTGCCCAAACTGCGGTACTGGATTCTTACCAGCGCCTTGCGGATAACTACGACGTGGTCATTGTCGAAGGTGCGGGTTCACCGGCGGAGATCAATCTTCGTGAACACGACATTGCGAATATGGGTTTCGCCGAAGCAGTCGATTGCCCGGTTATTTTGATTGCCGATATTGACCGTGGTGGGGTTTTTGCCCATATTGTTGGCACTCTTGACCTGCTAAGCGAATCTGAACGTCAGCGCATTAAAGGTTTTGTAATTAATCGATTTCGCGGCGACCTAGCGTTGTTACAGCCGGGTCTGGACTGGCTGGAACAACACACCGGTAAACCTGTTTTGGGCGTGCTGCCGTATTTAACCGGCTTGCATCTGGAATCGGAGGATGCGCTGCCGCGAGACGTACCCCCAAACCGCTACTACGAGGACGGAAAGATGAACATCATCATTCCCGCATTGCCTCGTATCAGTAATCATACAGACTTTGATCCGCTACGCTTACATCCGAATGTCAATCTGCGATTCATCGGTCCGGAAGAAACCATTCCTGAGGCCGATTGTATAATTCTGCCGGGTTCCAAAAGCGTGCGGTCGGACCTCGATTGGCTTCGCTTACAGGGATGGGTTGATTTCATTCACCGGCACTTGCGCTACCGTGGCACCCTAATGGGTATTTGCGGTGGATTTCAAATGTTGGGAAAGAAAATCCACGATCCAGAAGGTATTGAAGGCGACCCTGGTAGTTCTGAAGGTATCGGCCTACTCGATATGGAAACCCGTTTGGCTGCGCAAAAACAACTGCGCAATGTCCAAGGTACATTAATGTTTAGCAAATCCGCTGTAGCAGGCTATGAGATTCATGCCGGGCTCACCAGTGGACCCGCGCTGGCACACCCGGCCCTAGAGCTTGATCACGGACCTGATGGAGCAATAAGTCAAGACCATTTAATCCTCGGAACGTACGTCCACGGCATTTTTGAAAACCCATCGGCTTGCACCGAACTACTCACATGGGCGGGCTTAAAATCAACTCAAAAATTCGATTACCACGGTCGACGCCAAGCCTCCATTCAACGGCTGGCAACGGCGGTGTCCGAACACCTGGATACCGGCAAGCTATTAGCATTACTCAAGCTTAAACTTGTACAGTCATAGCACGAAGATTTCACATGGCAAAAATTAGAGTATGCCTGATACTAGCTCGTTAAAAACGCTTGTTCTTGGTGGTGTACGGTCGGGTAAAAGCCGGCTGGCCGAACGCCTGGCTAACGACAGTAACTCCAGCGTTAGCTACATCGCCACAGCAACCGTCAAGGATGCAGAAATGGACAAACGCATTGCATCTCACCAGGCACGCCGACCGACGCATTGGACATTGGTCGAAGAACCTTGCAGGCTCGCATTTGCATTGAAAAAACACGCGGCCCCCGGACACTGTTTACTAGTCGACTGCCTGACCTTGTGGTTAACCAACTTGCTCACAACCGAAGATGCCACACTATTCGAATCCGAACGAACAGAGTTGCTTTGCACACTCCCGACACTACCCGGACACATCATATTGGTGAGCAATGAAACCAATATGGGGGTCATACCACTTGGCGAACTTAGCCGCCATTTCTGCGACGAAGCGGGGCGGTTACATCAGGATCTTGCATCAATCTGTGATCGAGTCATCTTAACTGTTGCGGGTTTACCGCATATCTTAAAAGGACCGTGTTTGTGAAAGAGGATGATTGCTGGCTATTCAAACCGGCTGCCGTGTTACATGATGCAGCCCGAGGAGCTTCGGAAACGCGCCAGAATAACTTGATCAAACCGCCGGGCTCGCTGGGCCGGTTGGAAGAATTAGCTGTTCGGTTGTCAACCATGCAAGATACAGCAAAACCCACAGTGGACCACGCTTGCATCTACGTATTTGTGGGCGACCACGGAATAATTGCTGAAGGAGTGTCGGCATTCCCACAATCCATAACCGGCGAAATGGTAAAAAATTTTGTCCGAGGCGGCGCGGCGATCAGCGTACTCGCGGAACAGTTGCATATTAAATTGACGGTGATCAATTTGGGCATCGTAGATGATAGCGAATGCCCTCCAGACGTTATCAACCTTCAACTGGGACCAGGTACGGAAAACTTTTCGCAGAAACCCGCGATGCGGGTGGACCAACTTTCCCGTGCCCTGGATGCCGGGCGGCAAGTAGCGATACAAACCAAAAAGAACAATTCGAATCTTTTCATCGGTGGTGAAATGGGTATCGGCAACACCACTTCGGCGACCGCACTGGGTTGTACGCTACTCAACGTAGCTGCCGAGCAACTGACCGGCCCTGGCACGGGATTGGACGCACAAGGTGTCGCGCGAAAGGGCCGTGTTATTGAGCGGGCTTTGCAGCTGCACGCGCAAACTATCGAATCGCCTATCGAGGCATTACGCTGTGTTGGAGGATTCGAAATCGCCGCCTTGGTAGGGAGCTATATCCAATGTGCGCAGATGGGACTGGCGGTGCTGATCGACGGTTTTATTTGTTCTGTAGCGGCACTCATCGCCTGCCGGCTGTGTTCTGGCGCAAGCGATTGGTTTATTTATTCGCACCAATCCGCTGAACCGGGCCACGCATTGGTGCTTAAGGCTCTCAATGCAAAGCCCCTGTTAAATTTGGGTATGTGCCTCGGCGAAGGAAGCGGTGCAGCAACGGCCTTCCCATTACTACGCCTGGCCTGCGCATTGCACAACAACATGGCAACTTTTACCGAGACCGGTATGCCGGAGCGCAGCCCATGACACTGGTGGGGCTGCTGCGCCACGGTGATGTTGCTGGAAACCCCTGCTTCCGTGGAATTACTGATGATCCGTTGACGCAAGGCGGATGGCAGCAAATGCGTCGTGCCACTGATCACAACCACCATTGGAATCGGGTGATTTCTTCGCCGCTGCGGCGTTGCCAACAATTTGCCAATGAATATGGCATGCAACAGGGACTTTCCGTTATTGTAGAGGAACGCTTCGCTGAAATAGATTTCGGTGACTGGGAAGGTCGTACCCCGGCGGAAATCATGGCGACACAAAGTGGCGCGTTGAAGCGCTTCTGGACCAATCCACTACACTACACCCCGCCCAACGCCGAACCATTAATCGAATTCTCCACACGCGTAATGGACGCTTGGCACAATTTGATGTACCAATGGCGAAATGATCGCCTATTAGTCGTGACTCACGGTGGCGTGATACGTGTTGTTCTGTGCCACTTAAAATATAAATCTATCGATAAACTGTTAGATATTGAAGTCCGGCATGGCGACTTATTTCTTGTGCAGATTGCGGAAGATTCGACTACCCCAGTTATCGACTTGGTTAGATAAATGTAACATGAATCAAATCAAAGCTTTCCTGGTTGCATTACAGTTTCTAACTGTACTGCCGGTTCGTTTTAAACAAGCACCCGATCCGGAAACGACCGGTAATTCTTTAGTATATTATCCTCTAGTCGGGTTATTAATCGGTCTATTGATTACCTTATCAAGCAGATTCAGCGATAGTGTACCGCCCCACATCCATGCCGGAATCATTTTACTGATCTGGGTCGGATTGACAGGTGCACTACACCTGGACGGATTGGCAGATTCGACAGATGCCTGGGTGGGTGGCTTCGGCGATAGGAAAAAAACGCTCACCATTATGAAAGACCCTTATTGTGGCCCGATGGGCGTCGTCAGCATCGTACTGGTATTGTTGCTTAAATTTATAGCGCTAGAACACCTCATTGTATCGCAAGACTGGCTGGCATTATCTTTTACGCCAGTACTTAGCCGAATTGGCCTGATGCTCTTATTCCTTTCTACTCCGTATGTACGAACCAATGGTCTGGGTAGTGTTCTTGCTGCAAATTTACCAGTCCGCGATAGCACGGTTGCAATTTTGCTCGTGCTTACCGCGATTATTTCCTTATCTGGATTTTTCGGTATTTTGCTTATTTCTATACTAACCGGCTTATGCTTTTCACTTCGAATTTTGATGATACGACGTATCGGCGGTACTACAGGAGATACGGCAGGTGCAATGGTCGAAATCAGCGAAGCAATATTGCTGTTAACAGCGTCTCTGATGGTATAACTTCGAAACTTTTTGAATTGATACCGAAGGGGCTTGCTCTTTCAAGCAAGCCCCTTCGTTCGGAATTCAACCGCTAAAAAGCAAGTCTAAGTCCGCCATATCCGGCGATCCGGCTGGTACCATAACCTAAGACATTTTGATATTCTTGGTCGAAAAGATTATCGACTCTCGCAAAAACCTTAACATAACGATTAATTTGATAACCCGCCGCTAGATTAACTACAACGTAACCTGCAACTTCCTGACGAACCGCCGGAAACACACTGAAATCATTGAAATCGCGGTCACCGACCAGCACAATATTTAGATTAACATCCGCACCTTGAAGAAAGCGGTAATTTGCATTGAAACTGCCTTTATGCGTGGGCCGTCTAAACAAACGATCCATCGTCGTATTATCGCGCGAATGTAAATACGTATACGTCCCTTTAAACGTCAAACCGTCAACCGGTTGGAATTCAATATAACTTTCCACACCACTGGTTTTCGCTGAATCGATATTCTGGAATCCGCTGCCGAAGTTGAAATTGATCAGGTTATCGAAGCTATTGTAAAAATAAGAAGCTCCAATCAATATGCGTTCATCCCAGAAGGTCTGTTCCAAACCCGCATCCCAGCCCCGGCTGCGCTCTGGCCTGAGCCCTGTATTGCCGACCGGGCCAAAAGTGGGTGGCGCGAACAGCTGGAACAAACTCGGCGCCTTAAATCCTGTACCGTAACTGCCCTTCAAACGCATCCCAATTTCGTCTATAGCGATCAATTGGGTCACACGCCAAGTAATCTGACTACCGAATCGGTTGTTGTCATCCAGACGGATACCGGCTGTGGTAATCGATCGATCCCATAAATTAATCTGATCTTGTAGATAGTAACCTGTCGTTCGCTGAGATTGTTGGGTGATATTGTTGCTGGTCATCCAATCTTCTTCATGTTCAATACCGAAGGTTACGGTATTTGTCTCGTGAATATAGAAATCATTTTGCCAATCGACCTTAAAACGATTGCCCTGGAACTCGCTGAATGGAAAAAATGAACCGGGCGTCGGGTCGCGAAAAATCCGATTGATATGATTGTAACCAAGGCTCAGCGTTTGATCCCAACGCCCTTCAAACAGTGCCAGATGACCTTTTAAGCCGGTAACCAGCTGTTTGTTCTTGCTATCCGCAAACAGATTATCGCAACCTGGCCCGCCGCAATTATCCAACTCCGGAGCATCTTCTACAAAACGTATCTGCCCTCTAAAATCCAGGTTGTCGAGCGGCTTCACACCTAAACTGGCACTGACGGTTGTGTTTTTATATCCGTCGTCTTCGCGGTTACCGGGCAGATTTTCGTCGGCTGCGGAAAAACCGTGTTGTTCCAAATGACTCGCGGCAATATTGTAATCCACAATACCACTACTGCCGCTAACGCCACCGCCTACCTTAAACGTACCAAAACTCCCACCTTGCCCTTCTAAAAAACCTTTTGTCTTACCTTGGCCGGTCTTGGTGATAATGTTGATTACACCGCCAATTGCATTAGAGCCGTATAGCGGACTCTGTGGGCCGCGTAGTATTTCTATTCGCTCGATATTATCCACCATCAGATTGGCAAAATTAAAGCTGTTCCCACCTGAACTCGGATCATTAACTTCCATACCATCGATCAATACCAAGGTCTGATCCGAAGGAGCACCGCGAATAAATACAGAGGTAATTCGGCCCAAACCACCAGACCGCAATACATCTACTCCCGGTACATTCATTAACAAATCAGATACCGAAAAAACCTGGCGATCAGCAATTTCTTCCGCGCTAATCACGGTAATCGAACTACCCACATTGCGTAGTTCATTTGCAGTACGGTTGGCCGTGACTACCATTGTATCGAGGGTTTTCGGAATGGACTCGGAATCATCTGGCGATTGAGAATCCGAAACAACGGGATTAATCGCCGTATCCAGTGGTTGGGACGGTACTACGGTCTCTGCATTTGACCCATGAACGGACACGATCAAGGCCAAACAGACTATTATCTTTTGCATAACGATTTCTTGTTCTGATTTCTGCGCCCACCCGCACAGCGTTGCAAAATATTGCGAAGAGTCCAGCACCCAGGGGCGTGCCGAAATCGAATATCTACGGGGAATTAAAGAAAGCCGGGCGATAAAAACCCAAACTCGACCCGTCGCCCTCCGCAACACGATTGTCGCAGTAACCGGCCGGTCTCCGGGCTCACGAGCCTATCACCCAAATCTGGCAATATCAGCGGTCAGCCTTCCCACGCTATTAGCGCAGTGACTCTTTAACCGCCTATAACTCGTCTACCGTTGCGGGGGCAGCGCCGGAATTGTAGATATTCTCCACGAACCGGCTTCCCGTTTAAGTCCATAAATGATGGATCACCTATTACTGGTGCGCAACTTTAGAAATATCGCATTGCTTTGTCAAGCTTAGATTCGGGTTGATGCGAAATAAGAAACAATCAAATCCACAATGGGGTTTTTTTAGGGCACCCAATCGCTTAGAGTTTTCACAAAATGGATTTAATCAATCACTCGCTTATTGAAGGATCAAATCAATTTCCGGAGTTCAATAGACGTTCAATCGCAATATCAGCGCACGACCATAACAACTGCGGTAATATCATCGGTCCGCGGCGCCGGATCTATGAATTCTAAAACCGTTGTTCTTATTTTCGTGCCGATTTCCTCTGCACTTAATCCCTTGCTTTCTCTAATCATCTGGATGAATCGGTCGTCACCGAATAATTCTCCCTCGCTGTTAAACGCTTCCCTGACACCATCGGTCGAGATCACCAGAATATCTCCAATTTCTAACTGCACACCTTCGCACAATTCATAATCCCAATCCGCAAAGGTACCCAGAGGAATACCAGTCGCCTCTAATTCACGAATTTCATTCGTACTCGGACGATAAAGTATCGGACTATCGTGACCAGCAGAGCAATAAGTCAAAGATTTCTGCTTTAGATCGAACAACCCACAAAACAAAGTCATAAATCGATCCGTATTACCGTCTGCCTCAATGCGATTGCTCACGTAGCGGATGACGTCGGTCAATGGGTAATCCAACTGTAACATCGACAGCAAAGACGCGCGCACCGCGACCATAGTCAATGCTGCCGCGATACCATGCCCTGTTGCATCACCAACAACGACGCCCAATTGCCCGGGCCGATAGTCGATAAAATCGTAATAATCACCTCCGGTTTCATCACATGGAATACACCATCCGTCCAGGTCATATTGATCGACTTGCGGAACTCTTTTGGCTTGCATATTTTCCTGGATTTTTCGCGCAAGATTCATTTGCGCGCGGGCCCGATCGGCCTCCGCTTGCTCGATTCGAAGCAACGCGTTTTCGATCGCGGCCGATGCCAAAAATCCTATTGTTGTCAGCACATCGAAATCATCGGTTGAAAAATCCCCATCCGTATTGATGATGACTAGAACGCCAAGCATATTGTCGGCAGTCAATAGCGGTAGGCAAATAATCGAGCGCAATTGCTCCGACATTCCCGAAGTATCGAGGCGAGTGTCCGCCTCTGCCTGTTGTATCAATACCGGTTTGCGACCTTCGATAACGGCTTCGATAAATGGGATTCCGTCGGCGCTGGCCAAACCCAATAGAAACTCTTCGCGCAAACCGAGCTCGGTACGACTTTTTAACAATCCGCTTTTCTCGCGCAATACTATGGATCCCACCTGCGCCTTCATAATTTCCAGCGAAATCTCTAACAAACTCGCCAATAATTGATCCAATTCCAAATTACTGAGCAATTCAGCGACGTGGTTAACTGCCTCAATTTTGGACTTGGAGACGAGACTAGTGCGGCTGGCTTCTTCAAAAATCTGCAATTTGACCAACGCCGTGCCTACCGATCTTAAGTAGGACTCAACATCCATATCCGAAACATTTTGTACACGATCGGGCGACGTTGGAATCACCATGGCACCATAGGTTTGACCTTGAAAAACTAAATTGCAACACACGACTGTCGTATCAGCTCCCAACATCAGGTTGCTGAGACCCTGAAACGGAAACCCGCTCTGAATTAATGCAGCGTAATCGCTGAAGTAGGATTCGGAGATATTCCGTGCGTTGGCCAGATTGAAACGGTCATTGGCCTGATCATGGAAGAAGATGGCAAACTGTCCCCCCAGCTCAAAACCTTTAAGTGAATCCTCTATAGAATCCAACAAACTGTCAGTGTCCATTGCTGCATGAACACCCTCAACCATCGGGGTGACCAACGCATTCATTCGATCGCAGCAACCAACTCTTTGGCTTCCTCGAAAATCTCCAACGCTTCTTCGCGCAAACTTTGCAGTTTGCTACTATCTAGATTCAAACAATTGAGCACAGATTCCGGAATCGGATTCGACCACCGATAATCATCGACCAATCCGACACCCATTTCATTGCATAAAAGATCCGACAATACCAGTACTGCATTATATTGATTGTCCGAACCCTCCGTATTTGCATATTTATGATGGCTTCCGATCGCACTGGCAATTGAATCGCCGATCTTCCATTTGGTGATGATAATTTCCCCGATCTGAGTATGCTCTATTCCAACCACGTCGCTTTCCATGTCCGAAATATTGGTGGACTTTTCACTATCGATAAAACTTTGGCATTCGCTGGAATATTTGCTCAACTCCGGGCCAATCACAATTTTACCGATATCGTGCATCAAACCCACAACGAACAACTCATCCACATTATCGCCAGACAGATGAACCCATTTTTTCGCCACGTGCCGCGCCAGGCTGGCAACGGTTACCGAATGTAACCACAATCCATCTTCGGCAAAGCCATAATCGCTCAATCCTTTTTTGAACATCTGGCTCGATGAAGAAGCCAATACCAAACTTTTTAACGTCTTGTAACCCAAAATAACTATCGCTTTATTGATCGTCGTAACCGGAGTACGTAAGCCATAGAACGGAGAGTTAACGATACGCAGCATTTTCGCGGTCAAGCTTTGTTCGTTACTGAACAGCGACACAAAATCTTCTGCCTTGGAATTCGCGTCGTTGGTTAATCGAATGACCTCGTTGACTATATTAGGTAGTGACGGCAAACGCTCGATACCGGCAAGTACATCTTGCTTACGCCTATTTTTAGCGATGATGTCGGATTCCACAAGCTGAGCTGAACCCAGTGCACCACGTGCGTTGCCAGGTTTATCTTTGGTTTGAATGTTGAATTGTTTAAGGTCCAGATTATCCATTGAATATAGTTTTACCGGTAAGGAACCACTAGCCCAGAATTGATCTGCGCGAACCATTGTATAGATTTAAGCGTAACCCTAAGAATAGGATAAAAAGTGACTTTAAACTAGCCACTTGCCGACGCTATTCCGCACTCAAGGTGCTTAATCTTATGTAGGAATTATCTGATATTTGGACGCGGTCCGCCGGACAGAACTACGCGCATACAGACGCATTGCTGTCTGACCGAAACGTCGTCTATTTACGTATTAGAATTACCACAAGCGCGCGTTAATAACGCGATGGACGGAATAGGAAATGATATGATTTCACGCCAAGTTTATTAATGCCCAGCGCAAACTGCTGTACCTTAGGTCGAATACAGCCCGTCAACCTCAATCAATTTGAGATTAGAATTGCCTGCTTCGCACCGGTGCCGGGGACCTAACACTTGGTTTCTCTTCCGCAATATCCACTTCGCCGAAAGCCATCCCAAGAAATGCCCCTACCAGTGTCGAAACACCGACAACCACTCCCCAATAAACGAATGCTTCAATCTGACCGAAGAAAAACGCGGCAAATGTCAGCGCGAATAAGAATAAACCACAAACAAATAGACGTTTCATAATTCACCTCTGGAATTAAGTTGCCGGAGCAATGAATAGCCCGAAGCCTTATTTCAATAGTAGTCCATAAAACCAACTGCGTTTGTGAAATTCCGTCCATCAAATTTCACAACCACCTTCGCTGCTGGAATCCGAACCTCAACATCATCCTACCCGGATACAAAATTCAATACCGTGGACTATCCCCTATTTCGTGTGTGGAATATTCACCCATGTAGCTATATATATACACTTCTATAATTGCTACAACGGCGCCTTAAAATACACCCGATACCGACTCGAATATAATGCACACTGGCGGTTTGCTTCCCCTGTCCCTAAAAAAACTTTAGAATCCCTCACCTATGATTACCGAGATCGCAAGTCCCAAACACCTATGGCGTGAAATGCGCCGAGAATTATTTCTGATGCTGTTGGTCTCCTGCCTGGCCTATTATTTTCACCATCACGTTTATACGTTTGAATTGGACATACCCGAGGGCGCGTTGGGAATATTCGGGTTAGCAATTACTTTCTTCGTCATCTTCCGCAGCAACAAAGTCTACGAACGCTGGTGGGAGGCCCGGATTATTTGGGGCCAGGTTGTCAACGACAGCCGCACATGGGCGATGAAGGTCATGGCATTGATCAATATCGATACAGCGCGCGATGGACTGACTACCCAACAAATACAGAAGACACAACATGAATTGATTTACCGACACCTGGCATTTATCAACGCGCTACGTATGCACCTGCGGCACCAGCAAGATTGGGATGAATTGGCGGAATATATCGAACCGGATGAACTCAAAGAACTTCTCTACAAAGCCAACAAACCAACCCACCTGATTCACAAACAAGCTCAATGCCTGGAAGAATTCTTCGGCAAAGGCGTCGAACAAGGCCGCTACAAGGTGGAAATGCTCAATATATTACGCTCGATGTATGACGACCAAGGCAAATGCGAACGCATCAAAAACACCCCTTTTCCCAAACACTATACATTTTTGACCGATGTCACCGTCTGGTGCTATGCGGCAATGATATGCGTATACTTCGTCAGCCAATTCCGCATTGTACTGAAGGCCGACATGGACATACTAACCATCCCAATGGCGACCGCGGTCGGTGCAATCATCGTTGGATTGGAACGCCTGGCTAAGTTCCACGAAGACCCATTCGATATGGAAATCCACACGACGCCGATGAGCGCACTTTGCCGGTCTATAGAAATCGACCTGCGAGAACAACTGGGAGAAACGGTCAAAATAGGGCCGCTAGTTCCGGATCATGGGGTTTTACGTTGACTTTATAGAACCTTAGCGGGACGCGCCTCTACGGAATCTTATCCAAGATGACCAATTTAACCGTATCGCGCGTGCTGACATCGACCGGGGCAATTTTAGCCTGATAGTCTCCGGATTGTGGGATCGCATTACCTGATTTTGAAATCCGCGCTGCAATACGTACCTGCTTAAACTTGGACAGGGTCATCGCAGGCATCATCGCCATACTGTCATCAAGAACGACTTTAAGCGGTAGATCCCGCACCTGTTTTCGAGATACAGCCAATGGCATCGGTGGGCCGTTCAGTGCCTGCGCATAAACAAAAACTGTATCGGTTTGGCTAACCTGTGTGTTCAAACTGGGAGCCAAAGACACTTGGACAGATAACGCGATAGGCTGCATATTCTCCGGCTTGGGTTTTGCCTGAATTTGCTTTTTAGTTTTTGCCACATTCGGGGCGTTACCGCTATTCGCTTGTTCAGCAGCGGCAATCGCTTTTTTGATCACCGGTGAAGCCTTTGATTCGACTGGAATCATCGCTTCCAAGCGGCGCCAGTACTGCAGAGCTGTAGAAAAATCTCCCTGCTCCGCCGCCAATTGTCCCGCCATCCACAATGCCCGTGGATGATTGGGCGCCTTGGCTATCACAATTTCAACCAATTCCGTGGGCTGCCCGGTAAAATCACCACCTTGATTTCTGGCAATAGCGTCGGCCAGTTCAAGCAACACATCGGGGTCATCGCCGACCAGCCCCCGCGCAGTTCGTAGCGCAGTCACGGCTTCAGCATAACGATTCAAGGTAATATAGGAACGCGCCAGCAAGCGCCAACCTTTTACATCATCCGGCTCTCGTTTCAGTCGGTCGGCAAGGCGTTGCACCATTTCCTCGACCGAGCCCATAGGTTGATCTGACAACTGTCTTGTTTGATCTGGCGTAGGTTCAGCCGCCACAACATCCACGCCCTGCAGATTACCCAAGTACAGATAACTCGGAATTGTCACTAGCAAAACACCCAGAGTGACCATGATGGCCGAGCTATATCCGATATTTTGGGTGCGCGTGATCGAAGCTTCGCTACTTTGTAAATCGTTCAATAGTGCTTGTTCGATTTCGGCGCGTGTTTGCTGATACTGTCGTCGAGTGATCAACTCTTTTTTAAGCTCTAGATCCAGCTCGCTAATGCGTTCTTTGGCGATATCGACATTCTGTTGCTCGCGATCGCCGGTGATCACCTGATCCTTGCGTAATAACGGGCGAACCACAAAGAATAGCGCGGCCACCATCATCGCGGTGGCTAGAACCCAAAACAACATCATGATTGCTTATCAGACCCGTTCAACAATCGCCGTACTCGTTCCATCTCTTCAGCATCCACTTCAGAATCCACCTGTCTGGATCGGGATCGAATGAAGAAAAACATGACAACCAACCCCGCAAGCAATAGAACGAATGGGCCCAGCCACAGTAGCATTGTTTTTGCCTTGAGCGGCGGCTTGTAGAGAACAAAATCACCATAACGCTCAACCATAAACGCAATAATCTCCTGGTCCGTTTCACCATTGCGGATCCGTTGATAAACCTGATTTCGCAAATCTTTGGCCAAATCTGCATTTGACGAGGCAATATTTTGATTCTGGCAAACCAAGCAACGCAATTCTGCTACCAGAGTCTTGTAGCGATTTTCGTTTTCCACACTTGAAAATTCGATAACCTCTACCGCAGCGAATACATCGAAAACACGCATCAACAAAACCAACATCAAAGTATATGACCTCATGCAGACTCGGCATTAAGCCGCTCCAATAATGGAATCAACGTTTTTTTTAGATCCTCCACAGTGATGGGCCCTATATGTTTGTAGCGAATGATTCCACGCTTATCCACGACAAAACTTTCCGGCACGCCATATACACCCCAGTCCAAGCCAATTCGGCCATCACGGTCGATAACACTATAGGTATAGGGATTGCCCAACTGTTTGAGCCAATTTAATGCATCATTCGATTCATCTTTATAGTTAAGACCAATCAACAATACCTTTCCGTTTTGATTCCATTCGTTCAGTACCGGATGTTCCGCACGACAGGATACACACCAAGATGCCCACACATTTAAAACCCAGACTTTCGCCGTTAAATCGGCCGGTCCGAGTTTCTTTTCAGAGTCGTGCAATAAAGGCAAAGAAAATCGCGGTGCGGGTCGATCCACCAACGGTGAGGGTACTTCACGAGGGTTCAGTTCTAGGCCCATGGCCAAAAACGCCACCAATACCGCAAAAATCACCAGTGGCGTCAGATAGCGCAGCATCAGACTGTTGTCTGTACAGCAGCCGGACTATCGTTTTCAGTGACCACTCGCGACCCGGTCCGCGCCATTCTATAGCGCTTATCGGTAGAAGCCCATATGCCGCCCAACGCCATAAATACCGCACCCATCCAAATCCAGCGAATAAACGGCTTATGGTAAATTCGTACGCTCCAAGCGCCCCCATTTAGCGGCTCACCCAACGCAAAGAATAAATCACGTAACAGCCCTGCATCGATCGCGGCTTCTGTCATCGGCGAGCGTTGTACCCGATAAATTCTTTTTTGCGGTTTTAGCTCCGCCACTGCCTGACCATTTTGGGTTACCGTGACCCAGCCTTCTTGGGCCGTAAAATTCGGTCCCGTATATTTTTTGACGCCGTTGAGCTGAAATTTGTAACCCGCCAACTCGATCACTTCTCCGGGATCCATCCGAACATCCTTCTCCGTACTATAAATTGACGTTAACGTGACACCGGTAACAAATACCGCGATACCCAAATGCGCAGTGGTCATTCCATAAAAAGACCGCGGTACCAAAGCTAGATTTTTTAACGTGAAGCCACGGTTACCCAAGCGTTCTTTCAAACCCAATAATGTAGACAACACCACCCACACGGCCAATACCATACCGATTGCGGCCTTCCACGAAAAAAATGGCATGAGCAAAACCGGTATACCGATTCCAAGGACAACGCTTAGGGCCAACGCAAGCCGCAGTTCGACGGCCAAACGGAATAGACTATCTTTCTTCCAGCGAATAAAAGCAGCAAATCCGACCAAGAAAGCCAACGGCGCGGTCAGCGGCACAAACACACTGTTGAAATACGGCAATCCCACTGAAATCTTACCCAATCCCAGCGCATCGATAAACAACGGATAAAGCGTCCCCAGTAAGACGCTTGCCGCAGCGACCACCAATAATACGTTGTTGATCAATAACGCAGTATCCTTAGAAACCAATTCGAATCGGCCGGCACCACGGATCTTCGGCGCACGAATCGCATAGAGCAGAAGGGAACCGCCGATTACGATGACTAGAAAAATTAGGATAAATAAACCACGCTCCGGATCTGAAGCGAAAGCGTGAACCGAGGTCAAAACACCCGAGCGCACTAAAAACGTACCCAATAAGCTCAATGAAAACGCGAAAATCGCCAACAACACGGTCCATGCTTTAAAGCACCCGCGTTTCTCCGTTACGGCCAATGAATGAATCAACGCTGTACCGACCAACCACGGCATAAACGACGCGTTTTCAACCGGATCCCAGAACCACCAACCTCCCCAACCCAATTCGTAGTAGGCCCACCAGCTACCCAATGCAATTCCGCAAGTCAGAAATATCCACGCAGCGTTGGTCCAAGGTCTGGACCAACGCGCCCACACGGTATCCAGTTGTCCACCCAGCATCGCTGCGATCGCAAAAGCAAACGCAACCGAAAAACCAACGTAACCCATATAAAGCATTGGTGGGTGTATGGCTAAACCCGGATCCTGCAGTAATGGATTTAAATCTCTTCCATCTATTGGGGCAGGAATCATTCGTTCGAATGGGTTGGAGGTCAATAGCATAAAAAGCATAAAGCCTACACTGACCATGCCCATGACTCCCAATACACGCGCCAACATTTCATCGGGAAGACTGCGGCTAAATACCGAAACCGCACCGGTCCAGATCGCAAGCACCAGCGCCCATAGTAATAGCGAACCTTCGTGCGCACCCCAAACCGCAGAAATTCGGTACATCAACGGCAATGCCGAGTTGGAATTTTTGGCAACGTACGCCACTGAGAAATCATGCACAATAAATGAATACATCAGGCATAAAAATGACGTCGCTACAAAAAACAACTGCGCTCTGGCCGCAGGACGCGCCACCGCAATCCAGCCAGGCAAACCTTTGGCGGCACCCACCACGGGCAGAGTTGCCTGAATCAGCGCCATACTGAAGGCAAGTATTAACGCAAAGTGTCCGAGTTCGGGTATCACATTAGGATCCTGCCCTGGTTATAATCTATCCGGCTATAATCAATTTTACCCATTGCTCAATTCTTCGATTGCTTGGGTTGATTTTTTAAGCTATCCGCCACTTCTGGGGGCATGTAGTTTTCATCGTGCTTGGCCAGCACTTCTTCCGCGACGAATAGGCCATCGTTATTCAACTTTCCACGCGCGACGATGCCCTGCCCCTCCCTAAACAAATCGGGCAATATTCCGGTATATTCGACAGTCACTACTTTTTGAAAATCGGTCAGATCGAATATTACTCGCAAATCGTCACTGGGGCGTTTTACACTGCCATCCACTACCATTCCACCCAAGCGAAACGCGTTGTTTCCGGGTGCCTCACCTGCCATTACCTGGCTGGGCGAGAAAAAAAACATCAGATTTTCATTAAAGGCTTTAAGCGCAAATCCGACCGCGATGGCAATTCCGGCGACCATTAAAATAATTAGGTACAGGCGTTGTTTACGAATTGGTTTCATCGGCTTATAGACTGTTCACGTTTGCGGCGGATCGCTTTCAACGCCGCGCGTTGTTGCAATATTGGCTGGATTATATTCGCCAGTAACACCACAAAAGCAATGCCATAAGAGGTCCATACGTAAAATGCGTAACCACCCATGTTCCAAAATTCACTCATGTCATTTAACTTCTAATAATTCGTTAATCCATTTGCTGTTCCGCTCGCGTTGGACCAATTCACCGCGGGCCCGTATCAATACAGCGATCAGATAATACAATTTAAACCCGACCGCCATCAGCAACAGTGGAATCAACATGGAAATATGTATTGATGGCTTGTCAAATTTGGTCACTGTCGGGCCTTGGTGCAAGGTATTCCACCACTCAACCGAATAGTGGATGATCGGAATATTGACCAGACCAACCAACGCCAATATCGCTGTTGCGCGTGCCGCAGAGCGCTTGTCTTCGATCGCTCCATATAGTGCGATCACGCCCAAATATAAAAACAGCAGAATCAATTCCGACGTCAACCGGGCATCCCATACCCACCAACTGCCCCACATCGGTTTACCCCACAAAGAACCAGTAACCAGCGCCAGAAAGGTAAAACACGCTCCCACAGGTGCACTACTGATGCAAATAATTTCGGCCAGTTTCATATGCCAAATCAATCCAATCGCGCCACATACCGCCATCACTGTATAAATGAACAACGACATCCACGCGCTGGGTACGTGTACGTATATTATCCTAAAACTATCGCCCTGCTGGTAATCCGCCGGAGCTTCTACTAGGCCGCCCCATAAACCGGCGCCGATCAGCCCAATGCACAATACGCTAAGCCAAGGCAACAGCGCACCGGTGAAACGGTAGAAATACGGGGGGGAACCCATTTCATGATAAAACCTAACTAATCTATTCAACTCAAACTCATTTTCAATGCGGCAGCCGTCGGCAACGGCGCTAAAGCCAACCCCAAAGCTAACAACGCCGTTAACATGGACAGCTGGGCGGTAACTGGCATTCCGTTGGCAGCCACTTGTACGGCGTTACTGCCAAATATTAATACCGGAATGTACAAAGGTAGCACAAGTAAGGAGATGATAATCCCTCCCCGCCTCAACCCCACAGTCAGCGCGACACCAATCGCTCCAACCAGACTCAGGACCGGCGTGCCCAGCAGCAAAGTCAGGAATAATGTCTGCAAACCCTCGCTAGGCAACCCAAGCAGTATAGCTAATACAGGCGCAATCATCAGCAAGGGTAATCCCGTCACCAACCAATGCGCAGTCACTTTGGCTAACACCAATATAGTAACAGGATGCCCGCTTAGCAGCAGTTGCTCTAGCGAGCCATCTTCAAAATCCGAGCGGAATATCCCATCCAGCGACAACATCGCTGCAAGCATCGCCGCAACCCAGATCACGCCCGGAGCCATCGCTGTCAATAACTTGGGTTCGGCACCGATCCCCAACGGAAACAGGGTCACCACTATGACAAAAAACAGCAAGGGGTTAACCGCTTCGGATCGCCTACGGAAGCTAATAATTAGATCTCGCTTCAACAGAAAATAAAATGCTCTAAGCAGCGACCGCTGATTCATCAATTCAAGCGAATACGTTGCATTGTCACATCGCTGATCCCTAGATCATGGTGAGACGTCAACACAACGATTCCACCCTCAGAAACGTAGGATGCGATCAATTCTTCAAATAGTGCTATACCCGCTTTATCCAATGCAGTAAATGGCTCGTCCAGAATCCACAATCGACTGTCTGTCACCAATAGCCTTGCCAGCGCCAACCTGCGCCGCTGTCCCGCAGATAGCGCAAGGGTTTGTACATCCTCGTAGCCATTCAATTTGATACGATACAAAATCGTTTCTACTGAACAACTCCCGGGTTTAGCCAAGGCCCGTGCAAGTTGCAGGTTTTCAAGCACGGTCAGATCGCGCTTAATCCCATCATGATGGCCTACATATGCCATTTGCTGATGATAAGCCGGGCCCAATTCGTTGATCGCCTCACCGCACCACAACACCTGTCCCGAATCTTGGGTTCGAATACCGCAAAGTGTTCGCAAAAGCGTCGTCTTACCACTACCGTTGTGACCCTCAACCAATAGTATTTGACCGCGATTTAGGCTGAAGTTCAAACCGTCAAATAATACCAAGTCATCGCGCGAACAAACCAAATCGATCACGTTCAAATTCGTATCGGCGGTAAAATCGTTAGCGCCCCGCGCCATATAATCTGCTGTCCTCTGCCACTGACGCCCAAAACGATTGATTATACTTTTGTACTGTTCATAACGCGAGTGCAGAATCTAGGGCTACAATAAATTAGATACCCAGCTTCTTTTACTCGATCTACATATGAATTTAGCTATATCAGACACGGAATTTTGCAGCAAAGACCTGCAATTTTAAACTGGATCTATTGGTTTCCGAGTAACTTGCCCACATCGCGCAAATACCAATATGCTTAGAAATCCAACTAAATACTCGGCCAACAGCATTCATCATAGGGTACCATCGAAATCGATTCTATATCCTACGATGATATAGTAGTTTCCATCGTTTGCTAAGGTACCAATGGTATTGGGAACATTATGGGTTACAAACTCTCCACCAACCTCCGCTTCGAATTGAATCCAACGGCGTAAGCGATATCGCATTCTCATCGATGGCGCAAATGTCCAGTCGTCAACGCCGTTTTCATGAGCCGCGCGGTAGTCCACTCTAAAACGAGGTGCGATATCGAAGTCGGTGCTAAAAGGATAGCGGGTATTGATAACAATCCCGTAACGATTAGATGTCTGCAATGAAGCGTAACGAAGATCCAAGCCCACAAGATCGCCGGAGGTAATCAAATTATTTCCGAATATTTGAGCTGATGCGAAGTATTCCCAACCGAAACCAGCTATTCCGTCTATATTAACGATATTCGCCCCCCCCTGATTAGGATCAAAAAAGGTCGATTGGGTTGAATTGAATTTGGTAGCGGTAAAATCTCCACTAATTTGAAATTTATCACTAATCGGTTGTGAAAATCCCAACGTTCCGGTCATACTTTCGCTTGTGTTCCGCCGGGCTAATTCACGAATCTCGCCGGTATTGGCGAATCCCAAAAGTTCTCTGATATTGTTGAATGAAAATGCACCCAGCAACGCATTGCTTGTCGTCAAAATGGGCGATTTTCTGTATTCTAACAACATATTAATATTGGTCTGCGACGGGAGCCGCCAATTCCCGTTGAAACTAAGAATGTTAAGCTGGTTATACAATAAATCGTAATCTAAAAGGGAAAAGGCGTTAGCCGTCGCGGACGAAAACTGGGCACTGCCACCTACTGCCAAACGATCCTGCGTCCCGTCGACAAATTGTTGAATGAAAAAGGTATTAAAATCTATTGCGGTATCAAACGGCCCATCAATTCCCAAAAAATCCGCATTAATTCCATAAAAAATATTATCCTGACCGGCACGAGTGACACTTGAATATTCTACTGGAAATCCAACAACAGCGTTCAACCTCACCCAGTCTGCAACCATGTAGCCAGCCTTGACTCCATCAAACCGGCCCAAAATGCCGCCGGTATAGCCAATTTGGCGCCCCAAACGTGCTTCAAATCCTAGGGTGTCGTTGGCTAAATCCAAATATCCGTTGGTTATGCGGGTTGTATCCGGAGGACCGTTATCAAGTGTATTAAACAATTGCCCACCGGCAAAATTTGCACGAATATCCCACTCTTCGGTTCGAATATTTCCGGTTAGAAACAAATCAGCCTGGACAGCGGATTGGGAAACACGAGTACCATTATCCGTAACGACAACAAAGCGATTATAAAAATTTGAGAAACTGCCATAAAAATCCGCATTGAATGAATCTGGCTTTTCCTGATCTTGGCGTGAAGCCCGTAATGATTCTCTAGGTTCATCTCCGGCCGTGACTAAGCTTTGCAACCGTTGGTTAACCCGCTCGGCGTCAGGACCCTCTTCCGGGTAAAGTTGTAAATACTTTTCATAGCTCGCTTTAGCTTGCCCGGATTGACCGGTTAATTCCTCAGCAAGCCCTTTAAATTCAAGTGCCTGACGCTGCTGAGTATTGGCCGCCGAATTCAAAACCTGATCATAATTAGCGATGGCAGCAACATAATTCTGCTTGGCCATTTCGATACGACCTTGGCGCATTAATTCCTTTACCTGTTGTTCCACTTCGGGCGAAGCCGCACCATTGAGACCCAATGCGCCGGCAGCGCCGGCAGCACCTGCTGCACTTGAGGCAGCGGCAGGACCCTTTTGTTTTGAAGTCGGGTTATAGACCGTAACATTAAGTTGCAAACCATCCGCAGACCCACTCACGTCGAAGCGTACGGTGGTGGCAAATCGAAATGTAATCGTGGGTTGCTGACTTAGATTTCGATCATATACCACCTGCCTTAGCGGCAAATCCCGCGTTGGTTGCCAAGGATAACTTTGACGTTGTTCCAACAGAGGGTCTGCCGTTATACCGTCCAAAGCGATCATTTCGACCACCAGCAAATCGCCCCTCGAGGTCGGCGTATGCATGCGATACGTCAGTCGACGCGCCAACGACACCTTAACGACCGAATAATCATCGAACGGCTCAACACTGACCTTTTCTATAACATCAGCCTGAGCGTTTAGACTAAAACACAAAAATAGAATTGCAAGTACAACAATCGGTGACAAGATCCTGATATTTTTTCTATCGTTCATCGGCACGGGTAATAGGATAGCTATAGCGCAGCATTTAAAGAGTCTATTATTCATTGATATCACTCAATTAATTGCATAATCCCGGCAGGGAGAAACCTACGCTGCTACACCAATCAATTGTCGAGCCGTGGCAGAAACCCGCCCCACAGTCGGTAGGTGGGCCCGGATGCGGCGCGGCAGGTATAAAAGGCGGTCGAATGCTCTCGTGACACGCGCTACAATTATTGCTCGCGCCTCCGGGGATTCCTGCGCCTCTCGCTATTTCGTTGTGATCCACCCGACGAACAGGCCAATTGCCAACGGTCGTATGGCAGGCTGCGCAATTATTGGTGCTGTCAATTCCGCCTCGAATATGTCCGGGCTGCCGTCCGCCATAACGGGAACCGTTAAAATGGCATACAATACATTGGCCCGCCTGCGCTTCGGGAATTGCTGCATGATCAACCCGCGCCACATTCTGCCAGGTACGTGTATTTCTGTGGCAAGAATCGCAATCATTCGCGGTACGGATATGCTGTGGCGGCTTCCCGTCTGCGAGCACTCCGTTGTGACAGCGATAGCACGCCCCGCGAACTTCGAGATGATCCACCCGTCTCACGGGCACCCAGCTATTAGCGGTCGAAGTCTGGTGGCAATTCTCGCAATTATCAGTACTCAAAATATGCATCGCTCCCTTACGCGATGCTGTACGAATTCCTTGAGACCCATGGCAACCTCGACAAGTGCGCGGTGTCCCTTCAAAAGTTCCGAAAATATGACAATCAGTACATTCCGCTACTCTGTGAACAGCGGATAAATCAAATCCTGTCTCGGCAAGATGGTCAAATTTGTCTTTCTCACTATCATTTGAATCTGCAATAACCGTGCTGCAGCAAAAACCTAATACGATCAGTGTGGTTATTCGCACCATACGATCTATCGATCGTTTTAAACGGTGATGTAATTTTGTTATCTCAATCATCTGCAGCTAGATTTATATTTGATTACTATTTACCAACAAATGAACCTGAACAGTTCAAAGCGGTCCCGTCCCGTAAATCTATATCAAAAAAGTTAATCGCCTTGGCCAAGCTTGCCAAAGGCCTCGGTATTGTGGCACCTTCGACAATCACGACCAAACTCTCCACGATGAATATCATCGCGTGAATGGCAGGCGTTACACTGAATTGACAGTTTGATTTTGCCATCTTCGACCGGTTCAGTATGGCAAGCCAAACAATCCAAACCCTTATGCGCCCCCGTCAAAGGATAATCTGATTGTTTGTCATGATCAAAATGCCAAATTTTCCAATCATTGGGCGTATGACAAGCCTGACATTCGACACCTAACTGCTTTTTGTGGATATCATCTGACTCATGGCACGCGTTACATTCCAACGGCGCTTCTTTATATTGACTCGATAAGTGGCATTGTTCACAAGCAGTACCCGCATGTAATCCGATCAACGGAAATTTCGTCAAATCATGGTTGAATAGCACGTTTTCAGTCCAACTCACTTCATCGTGGCATTGCTCGCACTGTTTACCTTCTTCACCCTTATGGACATCATCGCCAAGGTGACAGGCGACACAGGCATCGTCCAGCTCTTCATCCACACGCCCACGGTGGCATGATTCACAACTGGCAGATTTGTGCTCGCCTTTGAGGGGATAATCAGTATCTTTGTCGTGATCGAACGACAACTTAGCCCAACCACTAACAGAATGACAATCTTTACATTCAGTACCATTTTTACTTCGGTGAACATCGTCATTTTCATGGCACGCGACACAAGTCCGTTTCAGTGGGCGATTAACATCGTTACCATGGCAGGCTTGGCAAGAAACTCGTTTATGCCTTCCTAATAGAGGGTAATCGGTATCTTTATTGTGATTAAATTTAAGTTCGGACCACTTCTTTTCGTTGTGGCAGTCGTCGCACGCTTTTCCATATTTCCCGGCATGGACGTCATTTAGCTTATGACAAGAATAGCAATCAACCGGAATATCTTTGTAGCGTTCATCCGGATGACAGCTTGCGCACGCAACTTCTTTGTGTTTATCGACCAACGGAAAATCAGTTTTGCTATGATCGAATTTCGCGCTATTCCACGTATCGACTTTGTGGCAGTCATCGCATTTTTCACCTAGATCGCCTTTGTGGGGATCATCCTCTTTATGACAATCCAAACATTTTAAACCGGCTTCGCGATATTTTTTATCAGGCGCATGGCAACCGGTGCAATTAACACCTTGGTGGGCACCTTCCAGAGGGTAATCCGAAAGATTGTGGTCGAATGTATCCGTATCCAACAAAACTATATCAAAGTTACGCCCCTTATGGTCCGTATGACAAGATTTGCAGGCCCTGTCTTCGCCAACCAATTGGTTTTTCCCGTGAAACCCGCGTTTCTGCTTGATATCCTCGTCGACTTTATCGTGACAATCTCGACATAATTTAGGTTGCGAAACTTGCTCATATGATTCGTGACATTTTTCGCATTCATCCTCATATTTTGCATGCCCCTGAATAAGATCTCCGGGCATCACCATCAATTTATCAATGTTGTCACTGTGAACATCTAACGCAACACCACAATACAGTATCCAGCCAATCAACCAATAACTGTACGATTTGGTCATAATTAATATTTATGAACAGAAATGACGTGATAAATACCCGTACCGATCAGCAATACGAACAGAGGGATGTGTAGAACGTGCCAAATGGCAAACACTCTTTCAAAAAAACGGAATTGCACAATACGAACCACAGTTTCAAGATGAGCGCCTAGATATTGATTTGCATCACGAGCTTGGCGGAGATATTGCTCTCTCGACCAGCCAGATTCTTTAGCCAAACGCCGCAATGTCCGTTTAATTAACGGTAACCCCCGGCGGTAAGCCAACCTCGCTCTTACACCCAAAAATAATAACTTGAAAAAACTAGTAAGAACGTTGCTGGAATGTTTCAGAGCATCAATTTCGAAGGCTTGAAGCTCATCTCGAAGATCGGGTACAGCTTGCAGTAAATTGTCCAAGCCCATCTTCGTCATAGCCTTATCGACTTTCAGCTGTTTCAGGGAAAAGCTGTTCCCGTACAATCCATAGTGTATTTTCCCGTATATGTATCGACCGATGATTCCGCTTGCGACGACAAGCGCCATGGACAATAGAGCAACATTGCTGTTAAACGCACCTAGACTAAAGTTACAGTGGTAGAGAATTAAAGAAGGACCGAGTAGGCCAAGCATCATATGCCCGCGAAACCAATATCGAATCGGTCCCCAACCCGACATCGCTTTTATTCGCTTACGTAGCGGATACAATAATAATATTAATATGGATACGCCGCCGCTTATACCTAGTGCATACCCTAAACCCGATTCGGGCGTAATGTAATTTTCCAATTCGATACGCCAACCGAGATATAAAAAAATACCGACAAAGAACAAATAAATTGGAGGAGCAAAACTAAGATCCGTCGGGTTATACATTTTTGCAATGATCTCTCGATCACGTTCGGACTCGTTATGGGCGCCAGATTTGCTCTGATCGTCTGGCAACTCGGAAACTTTCTTAGCCATCAATTTTGTTAAGAACAACTTAGGATTGGGAATTTATTTGCGAAATGTTATTTTTGAATTTGTTTGTCGACACGCCTAAGAAGTTGGGAAGCCATATCAATTTCTTAAGATTTAAGTCTAAACCATCGACACAAAAAAAAGCAAACAAATCAACAGGGCGAACCTCATTTGGCGACATTCGGGCTCGGCGTTGACATTCGGGCTCGGCGTTATTGAGCATCAGTTACATACCGTCATTCTAGAACCCATCTAGAAATTGTGATATAGGGTGTTGTTTGTATTTACAGGCCAGTCAGGTTGACACCTCCATTACGGATGCATGGAAATCCATGCACCCATATCGGCATGATTTAACACATTTCTAAAAAACAACATATAAAACAACACATAAATCCTGTCGCACTATTCCGACAGAGCGACGAAACGTGGTATTATTTCACTCAGATTTGTAATCTACAGCAGAAAGATCTTGCTTGCGCATCATTTGATAGAGATCGGCGCGGCAGCGACCGGCGGTTTTGGAAGCCTTAGTATTTTTGCCGCGCGTATGCGCCAATAAATCGTGCAAGTCGCTTTTCTCCAATTGATTTCGCGCAGCAATCGGCGATGATCGCCATCCCCGTCTACAAGCAGGATCTTTTTCTGTCGCATGGAATTCAATTTTCGTTTTAGTTATTGCTAGCGGCTCCGTGATTAAGAGCATTCCATGCCTGTTACGAATAACTGTTAAGCGAACTGGAGACACGATAAGACCGATCGTCTAAATAACGTTTAAAGAAGACCCAAAATCGATCAAAATAGCTGGTCCAGTAACTTCGATTCGGGGGCATACCGATCAATCATCGCAACAATCTTCTGCTGTCCGTTCAATTTGGCAATTGCCCTTGCATTCTGTTTCTTTTTGTTACGTATTTGGGTTTGCACATTTTTTTCCAGTAGCACCGCAACTATTTCAGAAGACCCGCGCTTGGCGGCAATCATCAATGCTGTATTCCCATAATTATCCCGCGCGTTGATATCAGCACCGGCTGATATCAGGCGCTTCACACAATTCGTATTACCCGCCTGGATCGCGAGCATTAGCGGCGTATTCGCGGTTTTCGTTGCTAAATTAACCGATGCACCTTGTAGAAGTAAATAATCAACTAGCGACGAATCCCCTTTAAACGCAGCTTGAGCAAGTACCGAATAACCTTTATGATCCTGTTTGTTCAAATCTCCATTCGTATTGAGTATTGCTGCCGCGCCGTGCATCCATCCGGAATCAACGGCATACCACAATGCCGTTCTCCCCGATGAATCCGACCTATTGACGTTATTTGTGCGACTTAGGATTTGATCCGTCAATGACTGATTCTGTTGCTGAACCGCATATATTAACGGAGTCTTCGCGCCGTCTGGGGCGGAATCCACGCTCGCGCCCAATGAAATCAAAAGCTGTGCGGCCTTCACATGTTTTTTCGAAAGCGCCCGAATCAAGGATGTACGGCCGCTAGAATCTGTCGCATCAATGCTTGCGGAAGAACCGTGCAGCAGTCTTATCGCGTCATCATGTCCACCGGAAGATGCTTGAATTATAGGAAGTTTATCATCATCACCCGCCAAATTTGGCTGGGCTCCAAAGTCAAGCAATATTCTCATAGTGCTGAGATGACCGTGAGCACTAGCCCGACCCAACGGGGTAAATCCTTGCTGGTCGATGCCATTTACATCGGTGTTGGGCTCTGTAAGCAAGGTTCTTACAACATCATCCTGCCCCCGCCACGAAGCCATCGACAGACTATCCCAACCACGAAACGGATTTGTTCCGCTCTGTTGATCTGGCGCCTCATCTAATTCATGCAATACAGTCAGCGGAACTTTCGCTTTGGATGCTACGGAAATTCGCCGAGTGGCGCCGGAGCGTTCTAGTAATGAAACAATTCGCCGCTGTGATGCGCGGACTGATTTATCAACATTTTTGACGCGTTTAAGCGCGACACTTAGCGCCGATTGTCTTTTTTTATTGAGATCATTAACCAACGCATGGTGATGTAGTAACGACTTAACTGATTCAAATGAATCTGAATGGGTTGCCAAAATAAGGGCCGTAGCACCATTTTTATCGCGGTCGTTAGGATTAGCGCCAACATCGAGTAATAAGTCAATTATAGATGCGTGACCGTTTCGTGCTGCTAACAGCAATGCGTCGTCGCCAAACTTGTCTTTCAATGCGATATCAGCCTTGCGGTCAATTAGTATCCGTACAATTTCGGCTCTGTTGGCTTCAGCCGCATCCATGAGCGCCGTTCGACCATGAACGTCTCGCTCGTTAATATCGGCACCATGATCCAAAGCATCAATGACATCATAACGATTACCCCGCAAGGCACTTAGGCGTAGTCTTTGATCTGTTAACGATGTCGCTTGAATTTTTTTTGTATCAAGGACCGGACTCAATGACTTATGCGGTGCGAGGTGGGTTTCGCCAAGCTTCGCTCTCGCCATAGCATGACCTGCGGTAGCCGCTTTTGCGTACCAGTGCTGGGCTGCCTCGATATCTTTTTGTGTCCCCCGCCCCCGATCATACATTGCACCGACCAAATATTGTGCTTTGGTATGATCCTGGTCCGCCGCTTTTAGTAGCCAAAAAAACGCTTTATCGTAATTTTTATCGTTTCGAAAAAGCACACCCAGCTGGTATTGAGCTTCCGGATCATCCGATTCGGCCAACGGTTCCAATAGATTGATTGCACCTGTCGTATCGTGCAGGCGTATAGCTTTCTTTGCCTCATCAAGACCCGTGGTTAAGGCATTGACGTTAAAAGATAATATTGCGGACAAAAAAATGAAAAATAATCGAGGCATAGTTCTTACCAATAAAAATATGTATTAACGGTCGCAAGGAATTTTTGGATCGGGTTAGTTGAGCTATAACGGCGTTCCATACTTTGTTTTGAGTTCAATGCCAACACTTTGAAGAAACGGTGTTGGCAGTTCACCGCCTGCGCAAATGATTACTGCATCATTCGGCAGTTCAAACCGCTCACCCTGGCTTTCAATTTCCACGTGATGATCCTTAATCGATTTCAAATTTGAATTTCGTAAAACCGTCAATCGCCCTTCCGTCTCTGCTTGCTCCAATTTTTGCCGGTTTTTTTCTTTTGCCCGACTGAAAACATCCCCACGGTATGAAAGCGTTACTTGTGTACCGGGTTGATCGGCAATACTCGTAGCGGCTTCCAAAGCACTATCCCCCCCCGAAACGACTAGTACGTGCTTGCCTTGGTATTGTTCCGGATCGATGAGTCGATATACCGTTTTGGATTTGTCTTCACCCGAAATACCCAGTTTTCGCGGTGTACCTCTTCGCCCGATGGCCAGCAACACGGTTCGAGCACTGTATGTATTCTTGGAAGTTTTAACAATAAAGCTGGTTTTCTCCCCGGCACTCGGCTTAATCGCCTCAACACGCTCGCGGTAAGAAATTTCCAATCCAGCCTTCTCAACAATGCCCTCAAGCAATTCTAATAATGCTTCCTTGGTTGTGAGTTTTAAGTGCACACGGCCAACAATAGGGAGATCGGCAGGCTCGGTCATCACAACTTTTCTTCTTGGATATTGAAATATAGTGCCACCCAAAGAATCTTGCTCGACCGTTACAAAATTTAAATTTTTCTGTTTAGCAGCAAGCGAGGCCGCAAATCCAGCGGGTCCGGCGCCAACAATCAAAACATCTAAATCGGCAGCCGAATCTGTCATCGATAGATTTTTTTCGACGGCGTCTATCGCTTCTTGACCTTGTTTGAACGCGTTACGAATCAAACCCATGCCCCCGAGTTCCCCCGCAACATAAATTCCAGGGACATTAGTTTCAAAATTCGGTTTTACCACGGGTAAATCCACGCCTCTTTTGGATGTCCCAAAAACCAGTGTGATGGCGTCGACCGGACACGACGCATAGCACGCCCCGTGGCCAATACATTCTGTTGGATTTATTAATTCAGCCTTACCGCGGATTAACCCTAAAACCGGCGCATGAGATTGTTCTGGGCAAGCGTGAATACAAGCTTGACATCCAATGCAACGGTTGGGGTTGATGACCGGATGAAGGGACGCCGGTTCGGTAAGTCCGTCTCTGATAACCTGCCGTTTGACCTTATCGTTTTTATTTTGCTTGCGAATCCGTAACGAAAAGTAGGTGAACCAAATCAACGTCATGAAGGATGCATAAATCATATAATGTGCATACATAAATCTTATCCTTTTTTGACCCGTAATAGAAAACAACACACGTTAGAGAATGTGTACCAATGGCCTATCAATCTGGATTTTCCAACGATCAGTATTCGAACAATGCAAAAACAAGGTCATTGGCCGGTTCAATAGAATTTCTATTCTTATCGTCGCCCGCATCAATTCGCTGGATGGATTGTCTAGCTATACCTCGCAGAATAGGCACTTCTAGTTCCGTTTACTAAAGTAGTAGATGACAAATTTACATATCGTCAACAGATCTGTCCAACTCAGCACGGCGAACTGTGACGACGGTAACATGATCAAGTCATATTAATTCGAATACACCGCCCTACCCGAACATTCACAATGGTTATTGATCTGCTGAAAGTTAAATTCAGTATCGGATTAACTGGTATAGAGGGAAGCACAATGCATGCCATGTACGGTATCGATGGACTGATTAGAGGATCCTAATCAATTTCGTTAGCGGTCTATCAATGGCCTCCAGTCCACTAATTCAGTGAGTTGAGTACCAACAATTCCCAATTCAATTTGTTGCGACAATCGAAATTAAAGACTCATTTTATCGTCCACGATTGGATCCAATACTGTTGTCGAATAGCGACAACATATCCACATGCTGAACCGGCGTTAATCTTGTGGATTTGGATTATCCAAAAATAGAATGTATGATTATAAAAAACATTCTAAATAATTTTTAGAACAACTCTTAAAGAATACTCAATTTCCACCAATCATCAAGAACTTGGCCGCGTAAACTGGTTAACTTCACTTAATTAATTTAAGCTATCCTATCGTGAAGCTCTTTTTGTATTGGTTTGCTTACATCGGAAAAATGTGGAGATTGATCTTGTCTTTAGCGTCGCCCTAAAAATGCGGTTGGAAGTAAAGGATCCGTTTGCGCAATCACTTCTAGTCATTAAGAATCGAATGGCTATACGCCTAAAATGATCGAAACATTTTGCCCATTTGAAGCGTTATGATTCGATACATTTTTCGAGAGAAATCCTAAATTCATCAAAATGTAGATTACAACCACTAAAGTTCGATGCGACGAAAAAAGATCATTTATGTCGATGGAGACGGGGATCGTCGACAGTTGCTGCAAAATCTACTCACTGGGGTCCAGTTTGATGTTAGTGTTGCGCAAGACAGTAAAACAGCAACCACCTTGATACACAACCGGCAATTTGATGTTGCAATTGTTGAACTGTGTCAAACCAAAGGAGATGGCATTGCGTGCATGAACCTTATCCACCAAGTTACGCCGAGACTGCCAACGATTATTGTCGCCGATAACGGTAGTATAAACACCGGTGTAGAGGCCATCCATAAAGGCGCGTTCACATTTGTGCCAAGACCGTTCGACCCCAAAGAGCTGATTTTTTTGATCAATCAAGCCTGCAGAGACAAGCTTGAAAAAAACAAACATCGGGCGTGTCGGGAGGTGGTTGCGCAGTTTAAACACGGAATTGTTGGAAAAAGCCAGCGCATGTCCGATATTCTGAAGACTATAGATCGCGTCAGTCATTGCGACTCGACCGTCACGATCTATGGCGCGAGCGGCACGGGCAAGGAAATGGTTGCTCGGGCAATTCAACAAACCAGTCAGCGCCGGTATAACAAGTTCATTACGGTCAATTGCGCTGCGATTCCCGAACATTTATTAGAAAGTGAATTGTTCGGCCATACACAGGGCGCTTTCACCAGTGCGTCGACGAGTTCGCCCGGTCTTTTCCAGCAAGCCGACAGGGGAACCATTTTTCTGGATGAGATTGGAGAGATACCGTTGGCGGTACAAACCAAGCTGCTGCGTGTCATTCAAGAACGGCAGGTCCGGCCGGTGGGGGCTGTCGACCCGGTCGATTTAGACATCCGTATTATTGTCGCGACGAATAAGGATCTTGAACAAGAAGTCAGATCCGGCCGCTTCCGTGAGGACTTGTTTTATAGAATCCACGTTATTCCTATCGAGCTTCCGTTGCTGCGAGAACGTAAAGAAGATATTCCTCTACTGACCGAACATTTTTTGAAGAAATGCAGTCAGAAAATGCGCATACGATATAGACCGCTAGCCCGCAGCACCATGGACCGATTGATGCAATACGATTGGCCGGGAAATATTAGGGAATTGGAAAATCTATTCGAGCGTGTCGTGGCGCTCCATCAAGAGGGTGTCGTCCCGGAAGAAATGATCCTGCCGGAAATTGGCCAAAGTCTACCGCCGATTACCCCGCTGACTGATGCGCGAAATCAATTCGAGAAAAGCTACTTGCACGATTTATTGGCGCATACACGCGGCAACATTACCAAGGCTTCCAAAATCGCCGGTCGCTACCGCGCCGATCTGTATCAAATGATGCGCAAGCACGATCTTTCTGCTGTAGATTACAAATCTGAGTGAAATAATACCACGTTTCGTCACTCTGTCGGAATAGTGCGACAGGATTTATATTACTGTTTTATATGATATTAATATACATTCACATCGAAGTTACATAGGCATGATTGAATGGATTTCCATACATTTTTTTTTCGAATACAGTATTCACAACATGGCACAAATAAAGGAAACACCCCATTTCACAGTATCTTAGAAGCTGAATTATGCTTTTGGCATAACCATTGCTTTATTTCCCTGTAACCAATAAGGTGCGGCGGAAGGACAAACCAAAATAATCTGCGACCCACTTGGTTTGGCACTTTTTTAAACAACTAGCTCTTTTGAAGAATTGGAATTGGTTCACAATTTCAATATCGAAAAAGGGCGAAAGATATCTAACCGTTAGGAGTATCACAAAACGAAGCCGAAAATTCAGTTAAATTTAAAAATGAAACAAACCTCAGTAAAAAAATTAATATTAAATTTAAGGAGATATTAATGAAGATCACACACGGGCCAACAAAGCCCTTCCATAAACTATTAGTGTTGGCAGCAATGTCTTTTATGGCAATGTTATTGCCCCACAGCGCATTTGCGTTTCCTGATCCAACCAAAGTTCAGGCTTTGCTCGATGCGGTTACAGCAAACTGCCCCGATGGGACTGTAGATCCACTCCCAAATACTTTTGATTGCGCAACTTGCCACGTAACAGTCGGGCTAAAGCCCTTGACCCCAAAAGGCCAGGCTATCAAAAACACGTCTTCGTCACTCTGCGCAGCACCCGCCAATAACGCACCCACCGCCAATGCCAACGGGCCATACTCGGGCCAGGCAGGCGCTAGCGTTGCGTTCAGCAGCACGGGTTCTAGCGATCCGGACGGCGATACATTGACCTACGCGTGGGATTTCGGTGACGGTGCCTCCAGCACACAATCCAATCCGAGTCATACTTACGCGGCAGCGGGTACCTTCAATGTCAGCCTCACCGTCGATGACGGCAACGGCGGCAGCGATACCGCGAATACCACCGCGAATATCACCGCACCACCGCCGCCGCCTCCGAGCAACAACGCGCCGACGGCCAACGCGAATGGTCCATATTCAGGCCAAGCCGGAACCGCGGTTTCTTTCAGCAGCGCAGGCTCAAGCGATCCGGATGGTGATACATTGACCTTTGCGTGGGATTTCGGTGACGGCGCAACCAGCACCCAATCGAATCCGAGTCATACCTACGCGGCAGCAGGAAACTTCACTGTAAGCCTGACCGTTGATGACGGTAACGGCAGCAGCGATACCGCGAATACAACGGCGACGATTGCGGCTGCACCGCCTCCACCTCCGGGCAACAACGCGCCGACGGCCAACGCGAATGGTCCATATTCCGGCCAAGTCGGAGCATCGGTTTCTTTCAGCAGCGGAGGCTCAAGCGATCCCGATGGTGACACGTTGTCCTACTCCTGGGATTTCGGCGACGGTGCATCTAGCTCACAAGCGAATCCGAGCCATAGCTATGCGGCAGCAGGAAACTTCACTGTAAGCCTGACCGTGGATGACGGCAATGGCGGCAGCGATACAGCGACCACAAGCGCGAATATCACTGCAGCACCGCCTCCGCCACCAACCGCAAACCAGGCACCTACGCTGACGATGATCGGCGATTGGAACCTGAAGGTAGGAGACGTGCTCGCTGTCCCATTGAGCGCAACAGATCCTGAAAATGATTCGTTGATGTTTGATGTCTCGGGATTACCGGCTGAATTTGCACTGACGGACAACGGCGACGGCACAGGCAGTATCGACGGCATGGCCACAACAGCAGGACAATACGATGTGACCGTTACTGTAACGGAAACGACGACGTCGACACCGTTATCAGATTCCGAGATGTTTACCATCACGGTTAAGGACGATGTCGTCACCACCCCGACCTATAGGGTTAAAGAAGCCGAAGCCGAGTGGGATCGCGAAAAGAAGATCCTGAAGGTCAAAGGCAAAATCAAACCTATCGCGAGGGGCACGGAAGACGAAGACATGTGTAGCGCAGTAGATGGAGAAATCGTATCCATTAGCAATGCAGATGGCAAAGCGTTATTTGATACGACGATTAATTGTGAGAACAAATTCAAAGCACGGATGAAAGTCCAGCGTGATTTGATTACTTGCAGAATCGAAGTTTCAGCCGATTTCCTCGAATCCAAAACTATCAGAGTCGGTGGATGTAAAGACGGCAGGAATGAAGATAGAGATGAGGATGATGAGGATGATGAGGATGATCATCATGCATCCGTGGATACAGATTTTGTACCCGCGATATCAACCGTCGCAGCTGTGGAAAATAGGATCGCGTGGGTCAAAAAATGGCTTCGTTCACTCGAAGCCAAAAGAAACCGTCTGGATAAAAGGCAGAAACGCGCGGCGCGACTATGGGGGGACTCGCCAGCCTGAAACACAACGATAGCCTTGTTTCAACGGTATTCAATACTCTCCCAGGGTTTGGTTGAATACAAGGTTGTCTAACCTCGCAACTCAAGGGCCGGCGAATAACTTCGCTGGCCCTTTACTTTTTTTGTATTGTGTATAACAAAAGCGTTTCTACGCCTTTGTAGTATCTCGAACTATGCCCGTCAGTCATGCCAATAGCTGGATAAGCGAAAATAAAAAATCTACTGGACGTTTTAAAATCTAACCTGCTTCTAAGAACATGGTTATTTGCGCTGCTGAATTTGTTCGACCGTGGGAATTCTATAAGTAAAATCATTGACTATGCCACATAAGAAAATAATCCAAGACAGATTAGAGTTTTTGGAAATAGATACGAACACCTCGCTATATCTGGATAAACTACAGGAATTGTTAATACCGGCAATCGATAACATGCTGGATCGCATGTATGAACAAATCCTGGCAGTTCCCGAACTTCAAGCGCTATTCCCCAACGAAAGCACTATTAAGGCGGCCCGCGAAGCTCAAAAAAAACATTGGCTGAGCATGTTATTCAGCAAAGATTTCGGCAAGAATTCCGGCAAAATTTATTTTGATAACGCCGAGCGGATCGGTACCACCCACGAGCGTATCGGCTTAACCTTGGGTTGGTACGTGAATGTTTATTGCTTAATGATCAATAAATTTGTTAGGCTCGCGGCCGACCATTTCTCCGGTGATGCAGTTGAACTGACACAGATGGTTCAGGCGATCAATAAAGCTGTGTTTCTGGATATGAATTTTGTCATCGACAGCTACCTAAAGGCGAAGGATAAATCGATGAAATATTTATTGATCGAAGCTGAACTCTTTACATCCGAACGCAAAAAGATGGATGAGACCTTAGCGAAGGACGCCAATGGTCTGCAATCTTGTCTAGAGAGTATTCGCAAGCAAATTGAGTCATTGGTCAAGGAAACCGAGTCCCTTAATAACCAGCTAAATGACGCCGAAAATAGATTTGGCGCCGGTGATGCACAATTAAAAGCAGCACTAAACCAAACCAAACGAACCGGTTTAGAGCTCAAAAACGAAATTCAGGAAGCATATTCACCGATACAACAAGCCATCAACGACAGCGCCGCACTTGCTGAGCGTATAAGTACACTGAAAGAGGAGTTTGAACAACTTCAACACAAACATAAACTGCATTATTTTCCGTCGGAAAACGATAGCCTCTACGAAAAGCTTAAGTCATTTTTAACCTCCACATTGCGCTAACCTGAGTCATTTTCGTATTAGTTACGAAAAAACTCGTTAATGACTAATTTCGGAGATCAACCGCACATCACCGCCGCGCTCGCCGGGTGCGTTAATGATCAGTTTTGTTCTATAATAGAGTATGCCATGCTATCGTACACCCGATTTTAACACCCGCTCGGGAATGCGGTAAGGAAACAAGTAAAATCTAGCAGCCATCGTCAAAATGAATATAATCAAAAAAATACAACTAGTTAAATGGATTGCTCTAATTGTTGCCGCATCGTCAACGTTTGCAGATGAGAAACCTGAGGGTACAGCTCCGCTTAGTGAAGCTGAACTTTCGAACTATTCGGTCGGACCAGGAGATGTTCTAGATATTATAGTCTGGAAAGAACCGGAACTTGTTCGACAGATTGTTGTTCCTCCGGACGGCGTCATAACTTTCACTCACGCAGGAAGGATCAAAGTAGAAGGCAAATCCCTCGACCAGATTCAGAAAATCCTCGAAGAGCGCCTCGGCAAGATTATTGTCGACCCGATTGTTACCGTATTTTTGCTAAGCTACACTAGCAACAAGATTTTTGTCATCGGCAAAGTAAACCGTCCGGGAGAATTTCCAGTAACTGGGCAGGTTGATGTCATGCAGGCCCTGGCAATGGCCGGCGGGATGGCCTCATTCGCCGACAAAGATAGTATTAACATTTTACGCAGAAAAGAAGGCGTCTTGAGCTCAATACCTTTTGATTATTCTCAAGTAGCAGATGGCGAAAATCTCGAACAAAATATTATTCTTGAAAAAGGTGATATCGTCGTCGTTCAGTAATTGATATTCTGTGGCATTTTTTGTCTGGCTAGTCCGGTGTCTTTGATTGGCAATCGACCTATAAATGGGTCAGGATATTTCGGCCATTTTCGGGTTTATTTATTTCCGATTCTCGTTTTCGCATTTACCTCGTCTCAAAGCGCTTTCGCGGAATGGAGCGTTCAACCTTCCGTTCGCGCTGGCCAGGAATACAATGATAATTTCAATTTAACAGCGGATCCACTGGCAGTCTGGAACACTAATTTCAGAGGTAGTCTTCGATCAACGTTTAAAACCGAACAATCACAAACCGATTTTTTCGGTGAATACCGAGGCTTTCGGTATTTGAATGAATCAAACCTTAATGCTGACGACGGTACAGTCAGACTGACAACGAACCATATTAGCGAATACAATCTTTTTGAATTAAGCGGCGAAGCGATTCTTGACCATCCTTCATCGGCCCAACTGCAGGCAGGCAACCAGAATTTTAACCGAATCGAACGACTTCGTTGGAATATCTCGCCATCATGGACCTGGACTCCTAATGAGTATTCAAAGTTACAATTGTATTACCGATACGACAATATATCCTATGATGAAAATCCCAATATAAGAACGACGAGATCCGATTTCTTTTCGCACAGCGCAAATAGCTCCTATACTTACGCGCTTGAGGAATATACAAGTATCTTTGGCAATATATCCTTTATCGAAAACGTCAACGACGAATTAAATTTCAAATCTGACCAAATTAGCCTTCAGGTAGGAATCAACCATTCATTCTCTGAAACCTTTGATATCTCCATGTCCGGGGGCGGTGTAATTCTATTGTCGGAAACAGAGATTCCCCGCCTAGTCCTAAATCCTGCAACGTCTACTTTCAATATCGTATCCGAGAAAGTGAGCAATTCTCAGTCGGGATATATTATGAATATTTCCGTTAATAAAACCTTTTCTCATACCAAACTAACCGCTCAATATTTCCGAAACCTGACACCCACTATTAACGGTGGGCAAGTCATCGAAGACAATTTTTCTTTGTCGGCTTGGCACCAAATTAGCGAATATCTTCATACCTCCATTGGCATTGGCGCTTCACAATTGGACTCCATTCAATCAACCCTATCGCAGGCAGATCGCCGCAATATATACGCCAGAATTTCCTTCTCCTGGCAGTTTTTCGAAGGATGGTGGCTAGACGGCGGGTATAGATACAGATGGCTGGATCGAGAAGGAATTGGCGCAAGAGACGGGAATTCTGTCTACGTGAATTTACGCTTCGACTGGTCACCCATATTATTCGATTAGGCTATACGCTTGGTGGCACAAAGTATTCCACTTGTGCTATCAATAATATTTTTTAGAAACGAATAAAACCGACCGCTGTCTAAAAAAGGACTATAATTTTAAGCGGCAGGCCACCCGACAAATTACGGACCGGAAAAATAGCTAGTATCACATGGAAAACAGATGAATACAGATATTGATAATGAGCGAAACACTCTCGTCAGGTTAAGAAACATATACAGTACGGAACCGGCAAGGACAGTACCAGATCGATACTCCTATGACCAAACCCGCAATGTTGAAACCTTCACTTCTACTTTGGAAGAAAATCGCATAGTTTCGGCGGTTAAACCGGGAGATTTCACAAATTCCTATAAGATATTGCGCAGTCAAATCTTACAGAAAATGAAGGCCAACGGATGGAATACACTAGGTGTTACGAGTCCCGGTCACAGCGAAGGGAAAACCCTAACTGCCACCAACCTTGCGATCAGTCTAGCGCTTGAAGTAAATCATTCCGTTCTGCTTGTAGATGCAGATATGCGGACCCCTGGTGTGGCTGCAAATTTTGGCATTAAGACCGAATACGGCTTAGCGGATTACCTAACTAGCGATGTCCCAATGGAAGATTTGCTGATACATCCCTATCGTATAGACCGTTTCATAATGATGCCAGGAGGGGGGCCAATTCCCAATTCATCTGAAATTCTTTCATCACAAATGATGTTGGATTTTATCGCGAATGTGAAGCTGCGCTATCCGTCAAGAATTGTAGTTTTCGATCTGCCTCCAATATTGGTTGCCGGCGAATCGCTGAATATTGCACCCCACATCGACTCAATATTACTCGTGATTGAAGCGGGCAAAACAAAGAAAGAGGATATCGTCCGCTCGAAAGAATTATTAGCGCAGTCAAACTTGCTCGGTACTGTATTGAGCAAATCCTAAAAAACGAGTATTTATTTGATTCTTTTTTTAATCTGGCGTATATCACCTTTTACAACGCTGTCCGTAAAACATATATGACCCTACAGGGTGTCCTTGATCAACCGCGCTTCTTCGGACCCCTGAAAAGATTGCCCCAGTTTCAAGGCTTGACTCAAATGATCTTTAGCCTTTTCCTTATCGCCGTTTTTATAGTACGCAATACCCAGATGATATTGAAAAACTGCTTGTTCCGGAGCTCTTTCTACAGCTTTACTCAAAATCGAAACCGCTTCTTTATAATTGCCTAGTTTCACATAAATCCAACCCAACGTATCAAGCAACATTGGCTGCTCGGCGTCTTTAAAACTAGAGGCCAAATCCAATGCCTTTTCCAAGCTTTGGCGATCCTGTCGAAAATCACTCAATATAGCAGCAAGGTTGTTTCTGGCCAGTATATTCTGCGAATTGATAATAAGAATTTGCTCGTAGGATTCTACCGCTTTGTCGATCTCATTCTGAAGCTGATACATTTCGGCAAGACTCAGCCGAATCTCAATATTTTTTGGGTCCGCTTCGATACCCTCAATATAGGTTTCAATGGACTTATCTGGATCCTTCCGAACATTATTATAGAGTCGGGCCAGCAAACCGTAATTCTGACCCATCGAAGGATTCGCATCAATCGCCTTTTGTAAAAAAGACTCGGCCGCATCATAATCCTGTATTGAAAACCGAGACATTGCCAAAAACGAATACGCAGTCGGATGGCTAGGATTTTCTCGGAGCAAATTTTGCAAATAGGCTTCTGCTTTATCGCGTTGGTTAAGAGCTTCATAAGCTGAGATCAACGAGGACATTGCAGCCCGGTAATCCGGTTTGATTTTTAGAGCTCTGTCAAACCAAACTATCGCCTCCGGATATTTTTTCATTCCAAGATATACCCGGCCTAGCATTGCGAAGGCCACAGGATTTTCCGGGTCTTCCTTTAAAAACGCTTCAATTCGTTCGACTGCCTGTTCCGGATTTTCGGACGCCATATAAGTATTAACTATCCCCGCCAATGCTCTCACAGAATTGGGGATTTCCCTAAGCACGTTTTCAAACGCCTCAATCGCTTTCTCATATTTCTTCTCGGACAAATACATCTGTCCTATACGAAATTGCGCTGCCGCACTTTTTTCTGGATGATGATCTCGTATTTCTTCTAGAACGGTATATACCCCATCCTTATCCCCGATAATTCCGAGAAGCGAACTTTTAGCTTGCAAAGCAAGCAGGTCATTCGGCGAGCCTTTTAGAATCGTATCGATATGTTCCATGGCACCATCGTAATTCTTCTGTCGAACTAAAATATTCGCCAGTTGTAATCGAAGATTAGAATTACCAGGCGCATTCGCCACTGCTTGTTGGAGATGATCACGGGCCAGTTCGCCCTTGTTGGCCAGCAAATACGACTGCGCGAGCAATCCATGGATCTCAACGTTGTCCGGTTGTTCCTGGAGCACCTGCCGAAACATCGTAACGGCCCGATCCGCATCCTTATTCTTGAAAGCAATTTTGCCTTTCAATTTTAAGGCTGTAAGGTCCTTGGGATTTTCCTCCAACACCTCGTCAAGCAATGTTGATGCGTCATCTACCCGATCTCCACGAAGATACAGAACCGCCAATTGAGATTTTGCCTGAAGGCCGACCGGTTTTATACCTTGATCATTAATGAGCCGGGTCAGAATTTTTTCGGCCTTGTCTGTCTTATTATTGAGTGAATACAATTGCGCCGCCAAGAATGAAAGCTCATGAAGATCCGGGTATTCTGTAATTGCCGACTCCAATTGTCTAATGGCCAGATCGGTTTTCTTTCGCTTTACCAATAATGTGGCTAACTGAATATGACGCTTAGGATCATCCGGTTTCTTGGAAACACTGTCGCGCAGAACCTTCTCCGCCTTCCCCAAATCGTTCTGTGCAACATAAAGAGATGCTAACGCAAAATAATGTTTGGCTTCATCCGGATCAATCCTAATTATTTCATTCGTGTGTTGAATGGCATCGGCAAAATTTTTGTTTTTATAATAAAACGTGGCCAATATACTTTGAATACGAACGTTATTCGGGTTGTCCCGAGCCGCTTTTTGCAATACTTTTTCCTGCTCTGCAGAGCGGCCGTTAACTTCCAATATTTTTGAAAAAGCAAGCACTGCGGAAATATTGCGTGGGTTGGCCGCCACAATCTTTTCCAATTCGGTAATCGCGATATCATGTTTTTGTTCTTTGGCCAAAATGACCGCTTTGTTGATGAGACCATCGACATTGCCAGGCTCCTGGCGCAAAGCAGCTTCGTTAAGTTCCCTGGCTTTGACAAGATCGATTGAAATATAAAATTTTGCCAGTTTCAGTTTGGCCTCAAGCAATTCCGGATCCAACTGAAGACTTTTAGAATAGAATGCGAAAGCTTTTTTGAAATTCTGCAAACCTTCTTCAGTCTGACCCATGTTAAAATTCGCTAGCGCATCTTTGGGATCGATTTGCAGTACATTCTTGAATTCGACCCGGGCTTTTTCAAAATTCTTTTCATTCAGTAAATTTTGACCTCTCTCCATATATTTGACCTTGCGGTCTTCTGCGCCGCCGCATCCACCAATCGCGAAAATAACGATAATGACCCACCAAGCAATCGAAAATTCCAAACATAGCGCTTTCAACATTGATAGGAAATTTGAATCTCGTTGAATTATTGAGAACTTGCTAGCCATCATGGGGTTATTCCTCAAGTTTGTAATTTATCTGACCCTATTGTTTGAACGCAGTTTAGAATTTCTGACAAATAATACGGGTGCAAGTAAAGTATAGATCTATAAACGCGGACTAAAATCGATCTTTTACTGACCACTAGTTCCCGCAGGACATTTTATTTTCCGTTAAAGACACAGGTGGATATGGTATTGACGCTTTGGCACATCCTAGATATTGGGCCAATGTTGACCGCTTGGTCGAATGAATGCGAAAAACACGTGCTAGAGGTACCCTCGAAAGGTCAGGATAATCAACATTCCGAACACGCCGAAGGCGACTTCCCTCGACCATTCTTGCTTAACAGCAAACACAAATTCACAAGCATACATCATAACAACAAGCCGCGCTGAAAGCACTGCAACGGGAAGCGAGGCATCAATTAGATAACCAATACCCGGAACGATCAAGCACAAAAATATAATCAAAAAATCGAGTGGGGTAATCTGAAAGAATCGTTGGTCCGGAACGGCAACACCAACGAGAATCAAAATTGCGAGCAGAACAAAACCCGAATTTACAAAGGGCATGATATCTGACAATTCCCCGCAATCCATTTCAAAGAGATAAATCGAAAACGCACTTGCCAAATAAGCCGTGACACGTAACCACAACACTTTGTTACCCAACTTGAATAATAAAAGGCTCCCCGAAGAAACCAATAGCACGCCCGAGGGGAACCAAATGTCAGCTGAAATATTCTTGGGTAACAAGGCGCTCAAAATCAGCATCGCCCCTAGCAAAAAACTAACGAGGTTAACGACAACCCGCACGACGTGGTCTGAAGAATCCAGTCTCTCATTTATCACGAGACAACCATCATTTTCACCAAGACCACGCTTTTTATTATGGGAAACATATATCAACACAGCCAGCCCCAGACTAAATATAATAAAAACCGAAACAATCAGTAAATCATTATCAAATCGGAGGAAATAAGCAGACGTAATCAAAATCGATTGGGTCAAGTACACTAAAAAAACGGCCTGATAGTGAGAAAAACCCAAAACCAGAAGCCGATGGTGAACATGATTTTGATCCGCTGCAAACAGTGGCCGTCCCTGGATGGTCCGTTGCACCATTACTGAAAGCGTGTCAAATATAGGCAATGCAAAAAGCAACAGTGGAAGCGCCGGACTGAAAGACGCGTCGGAAGATTGAGTTAACATCAATACCAAAACAATACTACTGAATCCCAAAACCTGACTGCCAGCATCACCCATGAATACTTGTGCGGGATGGGTATTAAATCGAAGAAAACCTAGAATCGCTCCGACAAATATCATATTCAATAAAGCCAGTTCCAGTTTTCCCACCTGTACCACCATCAGCGCCATACAGGTAAAAATGAGCAGCATTTTCCCTCCAGATAACCCGTCTAGGCCGTCCGCCAAATTAATCGCATTGGTAACCCCGACAATTGCGAAGACCGTCACCAGGGCGGAAAACCAAAACGGCAAATGGAACGTGTCAAATATTGGCAGGCGTTGAATCAATATACCGCCATAAATCACTACGATTAATGCGGATACAATCTGGCTAAAAAATTTTAGCCGGTAATTTAGTCCATTGCGGTCGTCCCAGGCGCCAAAAACCAAAAGTATGCCTATACCTAGTAGTAAAGCCGTCAATTCACGGCTCATCGGGACCCAGAAGAAAACCGATAAAAAAACTCCAGATACCAGAGCCAAACCACCGACGCACGGTATCGCGCGCGAATGGACTTTCCGCTGCCTATCAGGTTCATCCAAAAAACCGGCCCATGCCGCCGTTTTCATCAACGGGGGAATCAGCAGCATGGTCACTACAAGAGCGAGCAGAAATGGGAAAAATAACGCACCAAGCATCGACATACGAGGAATTTCTAATCTGGTATGTAATTCAGATTAATAGGCGCGACGCGTTTGGCAAAATCGCTGAGTCGTTTATCAGCATCGTCCACAGTTTCACTGGGCTTCAATAATGTCACTATGCGTATCAAACCGCCGTCGGTTCTATGTTGAGTTAACGCATCCCAAAATAAGTACCATTTAATAATAAATTCGTTATTAAGTATCCGGCCTCGTTGTTGGGTCCAGAAATAAACCAGCTGTTTCACATCGCCCTGCTGTATGAACACCCTAGAAACATCCGCACTACCGGAATTGCCAATTGGCAATACTTTTTTTGAAAGGTCGGTAACGACCCAACCACCGCCTGGTAGGCAGGAACGGGGCGAATGAATAGAACGCCCCTTGCTTTGGGAAGCGTAATAGGCTACGTAATAATTGATAATTTCGCCGGTAATACGGTTCCTATAGTCTGCCAGGAGATAATCATCAAGCTCAAGTACCTTCTGAGATGCTAGATCCATGATTTCGCGCTGACCCTGCCATGGTCCAATCTCCAATGGAAAGGTTGCAAAATCTTGCCTTGAAGGGGCCTGTTGAATCGGAGTTGCAAGTAATCCCGGTAAGATTGTCGCCGCAAGGAGCAAACCCCCGCCAACCCAAGCCGAAGTTGAAATTTTTCTGTCTAGAATCCTGGCATGACTTGGAACGGGTGCCGGATATTCAATACTAAATACGTCACCCAGACTTTTCTTTTCCGGTCCCAACCATGCAAGTAACCGCATTTCCAGTACAAGAAGGACCATGCAGACCATAAAAATTGCCCAACCTTCAAAGTCATGGATAAAACCTTCTGCAGCGCCTTGTCCAAAATTCTCAACCAATACACCGATGATGCCGATACGAAAACTGTTCATAAAGATAGTAATCGGAACGCTCGATAGAAAAATCACGACCTTTTTCCAGAAAACGCCTTTAAAAAGATAGGCAAATAGAAAACTTAAACTCATAAACGGAAACAAATAGCGTAACCCGCTACATGCTTCGACTACCTGTAACTTATAGGACCCAAGATCAATGATGTTACCTTCCAGATAAACGCTGATATCACATAGTCGAATTAACTGAACACCCAGTGCAGAGGAAATCAGCTGTAATTTTAGGGAAAGATTAAACAGTAAAAAATTCGGTAGCGGAATCATGAATACCAGAAAAACAATCGGTACCCAGATCACTTTGAAACCCTCACGTCCAGTTAGAGAAAGGACTATTCCGGTAATCGTGACGATAAATCCGTACTGAATAATGGTGTATAGAGAACTAAGCTCTCCAAACCCGTATAAGACAATTCCTACAATAATGGTCGCGACCCCCATCCAGCTCCCGGCAAATTCGATCGTTCGCAATACATCGGATTTTTGCCAGATGAGGAACATTGAAATTATGGGGATAAAAAATCCGTGACTAAACTCTTCTTTATCATTCCAGACATTGACCATGTATTCAATTCCGTCGCGAAAAATAAAAACGGAAATACCAATAGAACACAATAGAAACAACCAACCAAATCGCGTCTGTTGCCAAATTTCTCGATTCTCGCTAATTTCGATATCTATAGTATCGGTAGTCAAAGTCGACATGTATATTGATTATATCTTTGAAAATAGTTAATCGTTTTCTAGACTAGACCTAAGCCCCGGGCAATCACATAATATGCTGAATATTAAACGATTAACTGCTGATTATTGGGCTTGGTTAGTTATATTTCGCCAAGCGATACATTAGTGCGTAATTTTTCCTTCTATTGCGCTGACAGATTTGCCTAAGCCACTGAATCTTTGCGAGCAAATCCGAATACACTGCAAACTAGGATAATCTACTCTAATATTTATTATACAATAATAGAATTAATTCATAATCTAATCTTTGGGAGAATAGAAAAAAGTACACATGGTTACAGATATCGAATATTTGCAGGACTATCCTGAAGACAATTCCAAACATCTAGGCGATTATTTAGCACTCCTAAAGCGCAATAAATCGTCCATATTGATCACCGGTCTTGGAACATTTTTTGTAGTTGTTGCCATAGTCACGGCGTGGCCACCCACCTACCGTTCATCCGCGACCATACTGATCGAAGAACAGGAAATACCCGGAGACCTAGTCCGTTCCACTATTACTACATTTGCCGTCAAACGTTTACAGATTATCAGCCAGCGCGTTATGACGCGTGCCAATTTACTAAAAATAATCGACAGGTATGGACTTTACAAGGATAAGATCGGCAGGGAAACGCCCGAGGAAATTGTCGAACGGATGCGCCAAGATGCCAATTTGAATACGATCACGGCGGAGGTGGTCGACCCTCGGACCGGGCGCCCAACCACGGCAACCATTGCATTTAATCTGACATTCGACAGCCGATTCCCGGAGATTGCGCAAAAGGTCACAGATGAACTGGCATCCCTTTATTTGAATGAAAATCTTAATAACAGGAAGCAGAAAGCCGCCGAAGCGTCGGAATTTTTAACGGTCGAAACCAATCGTCTAAGCAATAAAATAGCAAAACTGGAATCTAAATTGGCCGATTTTAAAGAGCAACATTCCGAAGCCCTCCCCGAATTCAAGGAACATAATTTCCAACTTATTCAAAGGCTAGAAAGGGACATACTCGAAACCCAAAATATATTGCGATCGTTGGAAGACAAAAAGTTCTACCTGCAGGGACAATTAATGCAGCTAAAACCCGGCGCCCCTTTATACTCCTCGACTGGTGAGAGGATCTTGGGGCCCGCTGACCGACTCATGAGTCTGCAGACAGAATATGACCAATTGAGCAGCCGATATCATTTCGACCATCCAGACCTCATCAAAATGAGAAAAGAGTTGGCCTCATTAAAGGAAAGCACCGGCAATTCCAAAGGGACGTCAACTTCGGAACAATTGAAGGAGTTAGAAAGGCTCCGAACAGAACTAGCGGCAAATTCGAATCGATACCGACCGAATCATCCCGAGATCGTTAAGCTTAAGAAAAACATCGAATCATTAGAAGAAGGGATTAAACACAGTAAATTTAACAGCTTTAACCGCGAATTTTATGAGAAGTCTCCCGAGAATCCGGCCTATATCGCCATCAAAGCCCAGTTAGATGGCGTGAAAAACGATATTAAAGCCTACAAACAACAAATTCTCCAATTCCGGCAAAAATTGGAAGAAACTGAAAAACGGTTGTCGCAATCACCCCAGGTCGAGCGGGAATACCTGACACTCGCAAGAAACCACGAAAATGCACTACACAAATATCAGGAAATCAAGGCAAAGCAGATGGAAGCAGCAATTTCTCAGGAACTAGAACGCGATAACAAAGCAGAACGCTTCTCATTGGTTGAAACCCCATCACTACCGGAAAACCCCATTAAACCAAATCGCCCTGCTCTGATCGTGTTGGGCATATTACTCTCTATCGGTATCGGCATTGGCCAGGCGATGCTACGCGAATTATCAACCGGCTCAGTATACAACGACCGAGAAGTTTTTTTATTACTCGGTGCAATGCCGTTAACTTCAATCCCTTATTACCAGAATGAAGCCGAAATTTCACAACGTAAACGATACAAAATCATCGCGTTTGTGAGTGGGATTGCGGCATGTATCGCCGGACTCATTCTGACTCACTTTCTGTTTTCACCGCTGGATGTCCTTTGGTACCGTATTATTCGGAAATTGGACATATTGTTTTTCTAGGATCCCTAGCATTCTTGCAGCAAGTTGACTACGATCGAAATTCTCTGCACTTTTCAGGCAATGGTCTCGGCAACTTTGGTAAAACTCGGAATTTCGCTGCAACTTGGTCACACCTCGATATAGCTGTTGAGCGTTCTCGGGCTTGAATACCACACCAACCTTGTAGTCTTCGACAATATCGGCTGATTCACCGGCTACCCCGTGTAATATAGGCACACCCATAGCCATACACTCAAAAAGTTTAGATGGGATTACCGCTTTAAACAGTTCAGTTTTTTTCAGATGGATGATAGAAACATCTAGTAATGACCAATATTGAACCACTTGCTCTTTAGGAACCGAATCAATAAATAGTACATTATCCAGTTCCATATGTTTCGCCTGATCCATCAAGGCCATTTTGGAAGCTCCATTGCCAAGCAACAGAAACCGCACTCGGTCTTTGTTTAGTTTTGCGATGACAGCTGCTTCCAGAATCGTTTCCAGATGATGGGCCATTCCATGCGTTCCGATATAACCCGCGACGAAGTCACCTTCAAGGCCCAACTTCTCAAGCAAATCCCGATTCTTGGGCCGCAGACTAAATCTCGACAGATCAACACCATTGGTTACCACCTGAATTTTGTCCCCACAAACACCCCGCTCAATCAAGCGTCTCTTAAACGAATAGGTAACCGAAACAATTACGGAAGCCTTACCGTACAAAAATACCTCGATTTTCTCCAGTAATCGAATCGCTATCGAGTCGTCCATTGCACCTACGGCTTTGATCGATTCCGGCCAGATATCGCGAAGTTCGAAAACAAAAGGGATACGCTTTAACCGGCTCACAATATAGGCACCGCAAACCGTAAAGAATTGCGGGGAAGTCCCGATCACAATATCCGGCTTCCTAACAAATAGAGAAGCAATAGTCGCAGGTGGCAGAAAACTGATATAGTCGATGATCCGCTTGACGAAACCTTCATTGGCCGTGATGTAACTCCAGACTCGAATCACGTGAATACCGGCCATGTCTTCGCTTTGCAAGAATTTATTGCGATAGCCCTTAAACACTCTACCGTTGGGGAAGTTCGGAGCACAGGTAATGACTGTTACTTGGTGGCCTGCCTTGACCCACTCACGGCAGTGTTCAAAGGTCCGACTGGCAGGCGCATTGACTTCTGGAGGGAAATTGTCGGTTAGGAAAAGAATATGCATAAGGGGTTTTTCAAATATTGTTTCAAAATGGGAAAATTTTGATTCAATGGATCATGATGCGATATGCCAACTCGAAGGGCGCCAAGCCGGTTTTTTCCAAATATAAAACGGTAATCTGTCGTTTTTTTCCGAATTCCGATGAATAGTACCCGCTGGCTTTGTTCATTTTTAAACCATCTTCCGGTCGAATTTCAATTTGACGGCCAGCCAGGCTGAAGACTGCCCCGTCGCCGGACAAAGACACAGTTTTGACATCCGGATGAATATGAATAAATGATTCGGCGTGGTGTTGTCCGCCCCCTGTAATGGTGTCTTTTATCTCCCACACTAAGCCTTCACTCGAAATCGATCTAAAATGATCCGGTTTACCCGTAAGCCGCCGGTAACCCGTGTGACCGGCACGGAAATACATAGCATCCGAATGTTCTTCAAATTGGACTCCAATCGGATAACCTCTGCGCGCAACCCGGAATGTTGACCAAATCTCGTGTTGTTCAATTTCATCCAACATAACTGTATTGTGCGCTCTGGTCGAACGAAATGAATTCCGCTCTTTTCCTGCATATTGATAGGTACCCGAATTGACGATGAAACGTTGATCATCTATCGACATTTCATAGCTTAGGGTGTCGCAGTGCGCATGCCCCGGCAAATAATCCGGACCAATCGGTCCTGCATCGATGACCATCTTCACCGATTCCTTCTGTAAGATATACAGACCAAAATCGGGTTTGGCACACATCCGTGAAAGCGTAGGCTTTTGTTGTAATTCCAGCAATTCCACACTGGATTTCGCTGCATAGTTCAGTAAAGCCGAAACCGGAGAAGCAATACCCAATGCACTGTCATTAAAGAACGGTATTTCTCCATCGATATGAACAATATCGGAAAGACATTGCGTCATTCTAGCAGCGACTACATATAATTTTTCCCTTTCAGAATCGGAAAGGAACCCTGTTTGCCTATTCATATTAACAACATCAAGAAGATCCTCCAGAATAATAGCGTGATACATCGGGCTACGCTCAAAATGACCTCCGTCATCAAGAATCTGTTCATCCAGTTGATTGAACAGAATTTGCTTTCCTTTAACTAGCCACTGTTCCGCTTCACTGCCAGTAAAATACGATCCGGCGAAAAACAAAGCGACGCCGTTCTTGAACAAATGATTGCCCAGCAAATGGTATTCAAGATGACGCCTCAAATACCGGGACTGCAGAAACAGGGATTCATGGATGGTTTTCGCCTGTTCCACGGAGATGTAAGAAACGGTCTCGCGATTCGAATCCATTGGTTTGCACAGAAATTTTATCCAGTTCACTATCCGCAGGGAAATCGGATAGGGTTCCCAACCGTTTCCGATACCGACCGGATTATTCGTGATCCAGTCGAGCACCAATTCCACACCTTGGTGCCTGTCAGATTCAGTCTGATTTAGATAGTCAAAATAATGCAGGTTATAAAGCCACAATTTCGATTGTCCCAGATCATTCCAGTGTACCTGGTGCGGATATGAATTTGCCTCGTTCAAAAAAATAAACTCAGACTCAGACAGCGAGTGGTATTTAGTTATGCCCGGCGGCAAAGAAATTTGCCTGCACGCTACCGGATTATTGAGTGAAATGGAAAAATGAACAAATTGAACAAGCTTTAGATAAATCCGCCAATATAACTGGATAGCCTTTAAATATCGGACGGTATGGAAAAGCACTACTATCCTTTTTAGCATATCTCTTTATGGTAGGTCAGTTTGACGAGAGAGTAAACTGGCGATTAGCTGATCGCATTACGCTTGCAGTTCAAGCAGGTCTACAATATCAAATGTTACCCGGGCCACTTCAACCAACTCATCAAAAGGTATAGGAGAAGCCTTTCCTGATTCAATTGCGTCAACAAAAGCCGCTGCACAAGCCTTTTGCCCTTTGTCTTGTTTCATCAGATTCATTTTCGAAAATCCAGGCCAGCCAAAACCGGTCAATTTACGAAAGTTATCTAATTGCAAAACTCGATCGGCACAGAATACTTCCAGTCTTTCTTTAGGAAATGATTTATTTCCATTGGCCAGGTAATGAACCGTACCAAAAGAACCATCGGCAAAGCCAAGCGTAAAGGTTACTTTGTCATCGCGAATACCCACACCTTCGCCAATCATTATCGCTTGTACTGACACAACTTCCGAAGCTGTCAGATAACGCAGTAAATCAATAAAATGACAACCTTCACCAATAATACGACCGCCACCAATATTTTTATTTTGCGTCCAATGATCTGGAGGTATGGCTCCGGCGTTAACCGTCATAATAAATGACTTGGGTTCAGAGACACTTTCTAGCAATTGTTTGATTTTTTGAACTTGTCGCGAAAACCTTCGATTAAAACCCACCATGACCAGTGGAGCACCCTGCTTCAAAGCTGTTTCATACGCCGCGATCACTTCATCCAGCTCTTCGCGATTCAAGGTAAGTGGTTTTTCTACGAATACATGTTTACCCGCTTTAAGCGCATCACAAACAAACTGCGCATGATTATTATGCCGTGTTGTTATCACAATCGTGTTGATGTTCAGATCCTGAATAATTACTTTGCTGTCAGTAGTGACCGCTGCAAATCCAAATTTTTTTCCAGCATGGACACTGCTCAATCCAGCACTGGAGGCGACTGATTTGAGTTCGGCATTGGTTTGCGCAAAAGACGGGATAAGAACTGCTGTCGCATAATTTCCTGACCCGATAAATCCGACCGTCACCTTGCCCCCTTCTCTGGGCTGTTGATTAACTCCTGCCAAACTGATGGTTCGGCTTTTTAGTTCATCATCTGACTTTTCCGCTGGCTTTGAAAATTGCAGGAGAATGCCCAAAGAGGATCCTTCGCCACCTATCAGCTTATAAACATCAACTGCCTGATCCAAAGTAAAACGATGCGAAATCAAAGTCTCGGTGTTCAGTTTTCCGTCGGCAATCATATCCAACACCGCTTCAAAATTACGTTGTTCTGTCCAGCGCACAAAACCGACAGGATAATCATTACCGCCTTCTTCATACTCAGGATCGTAACGTCCCGGACCATAAGAGCAGGAAACCTGGAAAGTTAATTCCTTTTCATAAAAATCGGCACGAGACAATTCCAGCCCCACCACACCCACCAACACAATACGAGCACGTTTTCGGCACATTAATGCCGCCTGATGAACAATCTCATTAGTCTTTGCAGAAGCGGTAATAATTACGCCATCGACACCTCGCCCACGAGAATAATGTTCGGCAATGGCAATCGGGTCTTCTCCCTTAGATAAATTAACCGCTTCAGCACCCAGTTGTTTGGCCAATTCGACCTTATCAGAATCCAGATCAATTCCGATTACTCGACAACCCTGGGCTATTAATAACTGCACCGTGACTAGACCAATTAAGCCTAATCCAGTAACCACAATGGTTTCACCCAAGGTAGGGTTAACCAAGCGAATACCCTGCAAGGCGATTGCTCCCAAAACAGTAAAGGCAGCTGCATCGTTACTCACACAATCTGGAATAGCTATACATAAATTTTCCGGTACACACACAACTTCAGCGTGTTTACCGTTAGAAGCAATACGATCCCCCACTCTAAATTGAGTAACACTAGCGCCCACTTCTAACACCGTACCCACGTTGCAATACCCCATAGGCAAAGCTTGATCCAATTTATTGCGCACAGTTTCTATAGTCGGAATCAAACCATCGGTTTTAACCTTATCCCGTACCATCTTCATTTTGTCCGGTTGTTGTCTAGCCTTATCTATCAAATTAGCTTTGCCAAAATCAACCAGTATTTTCTCGGTTCCCGCAGAAACTAAGGTTAGCCTTGTTCTAATCAAAACATGCCCGGGTAAAACATGCGGACATGGAATATCTTCTAGGATTGTTTCACCTGTTTTAAGGTTTTGTAGGATTTGTTTCATACAGATTTTTTATGAAATTAAAACAATTTTTATAACAGAAGGTTGTTATGGAGAAAATTCTGTTTTCTATAAATTCTAATTAAAGAATAAGATAATTAGATGTTAAGTTTCATTAAAGTACGTTTTTATCTCGTATATTACTATCTTTTTTTACGAGCTATCACCAACATTTTATTTTCAATACGAAATATCCTAAAAATTATATTCACGACTGGAGAGAGAATCTTTACTAATAAGGCTGACCCTAAAATATTTTTTAAATAAAATTCATAAGGAAATGATAATTCGTGGAATTTTCTACATTCGATGACATCCATCTCAAGTTGAGACAATATTTGGTTCATCTCGTAAGTTGAAAAGATCTGCTTATGGCCAAAAAGGTGACCGGAATACATTGAATTTAGCAACGTAGGATACCTTCCGCATGAAAGCTTGTATGTAAGTTCTCCAAAACGATGATAAAACGAATCTCGACAAGGCGTGTCGATAGCTATAATACCGCCTGGAGTTAATAGACGAAGCGCAGATTTCAAGGTCGCCAAAGGATAGTTCACATGTTCAATAACATCCCATAAAGTAATAACTCCGTAGTGCTCGATTTTGTTATCCCAGTACGGATCTTCGACAGGTCGCTTAATAACCGTAATATTTTGATATTTTTTGGTGTAGGCCGCTCGTGAATCACTTAACTCAATTCCTTCAACTTTTGCACCCTCCTTCTTTGCACCTACTAAAAACCGTCCGCCACCACAACCTATATCCAGTAGTCTAACCCCATTCAGGTCTAAATATCGAATAAGTGTCTGAACTTGATTGGAAAACCTTTCCTTATTTGACTGCAAATTTCCTTCTATATATTCAATAACTTCATCTGAAAGTTGCGAATAATCGATCTCTGGACTAATTGATTCCATCGGATCAAGGTAGTCAATCACATGCCAGCCTTCTTTCGAAACAAACACATTTGCGTTTCTTAAAATATATGTAGCCTTTCCTTGAAGTTGTTGTTTATACGTATCAATATCCACATGTATTTCCTTTTTTTATTGCAAACCAAACAAAATGAACAATTTCTGCAGTCTTTGTATCCTTACTATTTTCAATATAGCGTAAAACTATTACGACCAATCTCGAATCGTTTCAATGGTCGGCGATAAACTATCGGATTTGACTTTATCCAATGCTATCTTCACTTTATCCGATTCTCGTCTAACCTTCTCAATAAAATAAGCTTTGCCAAAATCAACCAGCATTCTCTCCATTCCAGTCGGAATCTGCGTTTAAAGGGTTCTGATCAGAACATACCCTAGCAATACTCTAGGATAATGGGCATCTTCTAGGATTGTTTTGACTGAATAAAGGTTTTATAGGGTTTATTTCAAAAAAATTACCGATAATCAGAATTTTCTATAACGTATGAATTTAGCCGGATTACCTGCAACGATTGCCCTTGATTCAACATTTTTAGTAACTACGGAGCCAGCAGCTACAACAGCCCCTTCACCAATTTTCACTCCGTGCAACACAATTACACGATGACCAATCCAGCAGCCATCTCCAAACTCGGCAGTTTTAAATTCATCCCGACCAGAATAACGAATGGGGCAATCAATATAGTCAATTTTGTGATCCCCGCCAACTACAGCGACCTCAGAGGCAAACATAACGTCATTGCCTACTATCATATTTGCACCCAGATGACAGCTATAGCCCATATAAAAGTTGCTTCCGACAACAATCTCTCGACCCCTAGAAACACGACACCCATTAGCACATAAAAACCCGTTGCCTACTTCAATTCCAGGATTAGATAGGCGTAACACGAACAAACGCCATACACCTAATAGTCGGCGTCCTATTTTTTTTATTTGACTAAACAATTCTTTACCCTTCAATAATGACTTTATCCAAAACGCTTTTCTGAAACTCAGTATTATAGAAATTGCAAATTATTGACCTACAATCGCGAAAAACATCATTTCTATCTTTCATAGCCCAATATTTAATTTTGACAACCATGTCATGCACACTGCCAGCTCGATAGAAAGAACCACTCAAACCATCTCTAATCGCCTCAAACTCGGGCTTGTGCGTTTCGAAATTATCATGGGTTACAACAGGAGTTCCATAAGTTAATGAGTGTATTCCTGACAAACCGATGTCGCCAGGAACCACAGAGACATCCGACATGGAAATAAGCATAGCCAACTCTCTCTCTTCATAGCAAGCACCAAAAAAAATAATATGATCAGTTACGGATAATTTGCATGCTTTTTTTTCCATAGCAATTTTGCCAGGGCCATCACCAACGACAATTAAGCTATATTTTTGAACGCCAGAAGAATTAAGTTCTGCAATAGCATCAATCAGTAAGTCAAATTTTTTATCTTTTACTATTCGTCCAGTTGCAATTATTAACTTATCATCTTCGTTTATTTGAAGATCATGGCGTTTCGCCAGCCTGTCCTCAAGCGTTATGCGTTCAACCTCACGAGTTTGAGCATAAAAATCTAGAGAATTATAAATTACATGTAATCGATCTGGAGAAAACCCCTTTTCAATTAAAATTTCTTTTGCTTGATTCCCATATAAGAACAACCCATTTGCAAGACGATAAAAACAGGTCCTTAAAAACCCTTTAATGCTGCGTTCTTTATTTCTAAAACCGTGCGTCCAAAAATATACTTTTTTCCCCCTTAGCCTAGCTACTACAACAGCCACCCAAGTAGAAATAAAATACATATTTCCTAAAAATATCAACGAATCAAACCGTCTACTAAGAGCCAAACCGAGCACACCCTTCTGCCACAACACATCTTTAGTAATCCAAAAATTACTAACACCAATCCATTTCTTCGATATACTTTGGCTTGTGGGGCTACAGAATCTACTAAGAACATTTAAGGAGTTAATATTAGCCTTATCATCAGCCGCCAGATAATAATCGACATTATTTGAATTACACAAAAGATCAAAAATTGGTTTTCTATAGTGTGCAATATAGTGATAAATAACTAGCACCTTTTTAATATTCATAGATTTTTTCTTCATCACTTACCCTGAATCAATCGTCTATATAAAAGCGATATCATTGGAAGAGCCCTTATTCTTGATTCAATATAATAATTATCGACTATCCCCTGCCGTAAAGTTTCCACTTCACAAAAAGTCTTGCTACTAACCCTCAGATGCCCTCGATTATTAAAAAGCTCTCTAAACAAATCTATACTTATCCTCAGAAACTCATTAAACATACCTTCCCTTAGCAACACAAAGCCCCCAACTATCCATTTTGGGATGCCAATAATAACCATCGGTACCAATGGATATAACCGAACTATTGTTTTTAAATTATTTTCGATATTGAACTTTGACACGACTGTAGCCTTACCAAAATAATCTGAGCCTTTATGCCGTAGACTACACTCTGGCCAATAGACTACTTTAAATCCTTCACCATAGATCCTAAGCGAAAGATAACGCTCTTCACCTTGCCGAAAAAAATCATTAGGGAATCCACCAAGCCTAAAGAATAACTCCGCCCTAATTACACTTGCCCCCCCTCTAAACGATGATGATAGAAATAGACCTTTAGATGTCTCCATCGGCGGAAAGGGGTCAAGGGGCGAATCTGCAGTGCCAGACTTATAACCCTCAACCATCGTATAAATAGCACCTAGGTCATGCTGGATCTCAAATAGAGTAACCGCAGATGAAATAACATCTGATCTATCCCATGCGCCATCGTTCTCGACGAAAAACAATAAATCCCCCGTCGCTGCTTTAGCGCCCACATTTCGCCCAGGTGGGCAACCTATATTTTGAAGAAGTTCGATATAATGAATATTTGGATAAACAAGTTTGACACTCGCCAACGAGCCGTCGGTAGATCCGTTATCAACAAAGATCACTTCTTTATTGGGATAATCTTGATTTAAAACAGACTTGATTGCCTCAAGACAATCTTCTGCACCACCATTCCAATTAAGAACGATGATCGATACTTTCATTATTTTTCCTCTTCGTCTAATATTTAGACTCTTAAACGCCCTGTCGAAAAAACTGTCGTGTTAATACCTAGTTCTCTATACGCAATAGCAACCAGATATAGATTCCAAACAATTGTAGAGATTAGTGTTGCATAGGCCGCCCCTTCAATACCATATCCAGGAATTAATATAGTATTGGCAATAACATTGACGACACTACTCGCCACAAGCGCTCTCACCGAGTAATTCTGACGACCAGACATATTTAGCAAATAACCAACAGAGCCCGATCCGATATTAACAACTTGAGATATAAGTAGAACAATCAGCACCCCTTCAGCTGCAATAAACTCCTTACCGAACATCAGCAGAATATACTCCCCGTACTGGGTCAGTGCTGTTAATATTATCAGAGCCCAAAAAGTAGTTATTTTAGCAGTAATAGATAGCAATTTCGCCAGCTTTATTAAGTCCCGTTGGGCGTATAGGCCAGATATTGAAGGAGCTATAACAAGATTAATAGCTGTCAGTATGAACGTAGCCAAACCCGCGACTTTAACTGCGGCAGTATAAACCCCAGCATAAACATTGCCATGAATATTACTTATCATGAGTATATCTAGCTGATTAAGCAATATATTAAAAAACGATATAGCAACAAATGGTAACGATCCGACTAGCCAAACTTTTGCTATTCTGTCTCGCAAAAGCTTTGTCTTAAACGAGGGAATCCATAATAGCTTCTTCATATAAATTAAGTAAATTACCACCAATAGCAACGCAATAGAGATAATAACAAGCATCAAACGTGGTAACTCGATTTCTATTGAAGATTTCTCCATCGCGAATAAGCATAAAACAACCAAAACTGGCCTTAGTAGAATAATCGGTATTTGAGATACTCCAATGTGACTAGCCCCTAGAAAAAAAGAAGCAAGCAACAGCAATAGTGACTCTAAAGGAATCAAAATAACAAGGACGCCAATCAGAAAATTATCCAAACCAAAATGCCGTTTTATCAGCACAGTGACAGCGACAATTAACATAACCATCAAGCAAGAAGCGATTAGGTTGGCCGTTATAGATAAATCTAAATATCGCCGTAAAAGCGAGATATTATTTTTTATTCGATACCGGGAAACAAGCTTGAGTGATGTAGTATTAAAGCCGAGTACCGCTAATAATGCAGAAAAATTAATAAAAATCAGTACTACCGAATAAAGTCCATATTGTTCCGCGCCCAATTTATTTGCGATGTAGATTTGAGCGAAATAGGCAGCCGCAGCACCACAACTCTTAATGCTCAAAGAAGTAAATGAACCTTTTATTATTTTTTGAGCTAGCTCCCCCTTAGACACAAGCTATCCTCCAATGTGAATATCTCTCATACAATTAGTCGCCACACCTAACAACGCCAAACTGATAGCCCTGGTATTTGTTGACTTTGACCGAACTACTGGCGAGAGCATTCTAATCATTTTTTCTCTGTCACAGCCAAGCTTCTCAAGCGACAATAGATACTTAATGTCGTTTAAGCCTGCAGCGAATGCTAGCCAGCGCCTGCTAGGAACAACCGTATGCTTGTACTCATAGACCGTACTGTAACCTGCACTTTTTCCACCAAAGTCATTCCAAGTCGAATTACTGCGGCCACTATCATCAAAAGACCAAACACCCGTCCCATCAGCACCAATTAGCCAAGAACGTATTGCTGGCAATCTATAATGTAACAATGGATTAGCAGCTTTTGCTGGATAAGTGGGATTATGGTACGTCATCCATCGTTTTTGGGTTCTTTCGAATAACCGGTGATATTTTTCTGCAAATTCCAACCTTGGCTGCCAAATGTCAATATCTCTCATATTATCTTCTAGCAACTCAGCAAGCGCTCTATAGTTTCTCTGAGTTGTACTTGGGTTTGAATACAACTGTATGTTCTCATTATGCTCTATCGTCCAATCTATCAGATCACTATAGGCGGCGTATTTTTCCGGATTAATTTCATCGACTAAATAGAGCGCCCATTCTCTATATCCAACGCCCTCATCTTCAAAACCTTCGACTATAAAATCTAGCCATTTAATATAATCCACTTTTAATTGGCTTATAGCTGCCAAAGGAACATCGGCTTCCTGTGCCTGACGATAATATGAATAAACCTCCGACAATACTAACATCAATCCCTTCCCTGCATACCTCCTAATATCATCTTTAAATCTATCAGTAGACCCTGAATCTTTTCTTCTTCTATTCGGCATTATAGGTGTATTGTAATAATGTATTGTAAATACGTTAATTCCTGCTGTTAAAAGGCTATTCAAAGCATCAACTTTGTTATTCCAAACAGGAAGATTGTGTGAATAGCTCCAAGCAAATGCCAATGGTTCTACTACTTCACTCTTCGAAAGAATCGTACCACCAATAGAATCAACTACTACAGTTGCTGTCCAATCCCCATATGTCAACCAGACCGTTCCATGTTCACCTTTTGTAAAATCCAAAACAAAATAGTTAACACTATTAGCCCTCACCTCTATACTCTTGGATATTTCTATCGGGATAGCGGCATCTGGGACAACCTCTGCATTTTCTGCCACCACATTTTTTAAGCTATAAAGTCTTGCTCCTTTATCCACCTCTAAAGATACTTCTAGTAATTCGTTTTTTGGGCCTCCCGAATAAAAACCGAAACAGATATGCCTATTAAAGGGATGAATATCGATATTTAAGCTTATAGGATTGCCAACAACCACTTGCTTCGGTATATCCCCTGTCAATTCATCAAATACATCACATTCCCATAGCAGTGGATTTCTATTTTTAACTCTATGAGTTCCTTCAAATTTCTTATTAGATGCATTTAGATAGAACTCTTGAACTCTGAACCCAGCATCTCGAATTACGGCATCAATACCCACTACACTCGAACTATCTATTATCACCGGGGCCTGCTTTTGTTGTAATTTTCTAATAGAAATCTCATCGATAAATATACTATTTCCAGGACTCTGGATAACGATTGCCATTGATCGTCCAATATAGGGTACTTGTAATTTAATCCAGTGGTGCTCTCTATCAGCATAGCCCTCCCCGTCAAGATTCAAATAAGCGAGATGTTTATACTTACCAATATCCACCCCGCCATAAACATCTATTCTATGAGGTATTTTCACCCCTGCGTAAAGCCCTTTTGGGACGTGAATACTTACTTCTACTGGGTTTCCCAGCTTCACAATATTTTTGTAGTTTCCGATATCTAATTCAATCGCGATCCTGTATGCCGCTCTCCAACCAATACTTTCCTTTTTCGTCCACATCGGGAAATCATTAAGCTTTCCATCAACTAACACAGAATAATCATTTTTATTGTACAGCTGATAATTTGGGGCGGGCGACAAACTAATCAGATTGATTTCCGCAAATACGGGCATCATAGAAGTTGATATAAGCAGAATAAATAAAATAACGCTCATACGAGTAAAGCTTATATATGAACTACGCATGTTTGGGCCTTAACGACCTCTTTGAAGAACCTTGTTTCAAGGCACCAACAGAGATCCCCGCCCATAACCAAACCTGTTCGTTAAAAGCCAAGTTCAACGAAAATTGTACTATCAGTGAAACGCAAGTCGCAGCAAAGAACACAAACTGTATCTTATTTGCACGTTTTTTGAGTATTCTAAGACCAAGTAGAATACTAGGCACAACGAATAGTACGATCCATCCAATTAAAGCGGGCATACCTCCACGAAGAAAGAATGCTGTTGGATTAAAATGAGGTATATTGCCAGTTGCATTTCTAAACTCAGACTCTCCATGCGGAAACCACCAACTTACCTGGCTTATCTTTTCGAACAAATATAAGGCCGAATATATTCGTCCATCAAGAGTTCTATAGTCATTTGCAAAAAATCTTTCATACACAGCAAAGTTACTAAATAATCCGCTACTAATTAAATAAGCCATCAACCCAATGAAAACCACCGGCATAAAAAAAAGCCATTTTTTTATCTTACCCCTAATAAATAAAGGAGACATAAGTAACATAAGTAATACCCCACCGTAGGCCATTAAGCCGCTTCGCGTTTGCATTTGAGCTAACACATAAGCCGCAAAAACGCTTGCAATTGCCGCCAAAGCTTTTATTTTCTTTGAATCGCAAAGCACCAATGGAAATGAAACAAAGAAAACGTAAAGAACCTGAAAGTTTTGATTCACCATCACGCTGGGTCGCAGGATTGGCTTCCCTGAATTACCGAGCCAAACTCCTGATTCTGTAGGAAATACCCTTGGAAGCACCTTTAATAGAGCGACCACGCAAATAAAAGTATACATACCACCAACGAACAAAAACATCCGCCCCCAAGAATTTGGGGTTGATGCATTTGAAGCACCATAGTAACCAACCATAAAGGTAACTGCGGCCGCACTTATGGCAAAAATCCGCTGCACGGGGATACTATTTACCATTAATGCGCCAATATAAAAGGAGACCGTAGTCATGACTAAAAACAACATCCAAGTCATAGGTGGAAAAATTGGCATTTTTCCACTTCGTTGAAAGAATAAATATGTTATGGCAAATGGCAAGAATGCATTCGTAGGAATATGAAGACCAGTCCAACTCCTTGAAAGGTATGACATCAGCGCATCCAGCAGTACAATGGCGATAATTATGATGCACGCTTTTTCGTGCCGTTTATACAATCTATTCTGCATACAGCATATCCAAAACTTTCGAATTTAGAATTTCCACGTAGCTATAAAATCTTGCCCCAGTAATTCGGAAAGTTTTTCGACGTCATGTCGAAAACAACCCTTAAGCTTAGACTCTAATTCACCACCAACTTTTTCCCTATTTTTCTTTTCAGAACTCACTCTACGAATAAGGTCCATTAAACCAAGTCGGTCTAACCCTAAAAACGACTTAACACTCGGCAACAATCTAACCAAAAACTCCGGGGGCCTCTCTGTAAAACCAGCTATAAATTTAAATTTGTGTGCTTTATTGGAGTTAATGACCTTAAAATCAGATCGACCATCTTGAGTTACTGAAAGATACTCAAGAACGCCCTCATACACTGAACGTGTGTCCTTTCGAAATTCATCGTAATCTATAAAAAAGACATCCTCTCTATCAAACACTGTTAACAGTCGTTCTACCTGCTCACCCAAACTACATAATTGTTTATACTGCAGGAAAGCAGGTTCCCTACACTTTCTTGGAATACACTTTCCTTCTTTTCGAACAACCTGACTATTCCAGGCCAATTCAAAATCTTGTATATCCTCATCCTGAGTCCATACCAGCTGGCTATGCATCGATTGAACCATATCAACGGGATTTCGAAGCATCACAATTATCTTTGTATTCGAATTATATTCTTTTATTTTCTTAATAGAATCTTTCGCATATAGATAATAAACCGACCCTTCCATAAATATAGACTCAGAACCTTTTGCTTCAGAAAAAAGCGCATGATATTCTTTCTCTGTCGGGACTCTGTCAGCAAAATAACCAAATTCGTGCGCGAAATAGTGTGGTTCCTTAATTTTCGATAGAAATATATCATCATGCTCAGACAGATATGAGCATAGGGCCGTAGTCCCGCATTTTGGGGCTCCAATTACAAATAAGTTAACCTTTTTTCCCACGACTATATTCCACGACCGCTAGCTATAAATTCTAAAGTTTTCACTAATCATCATTTTCTCGCATAATTCGGTATCCGATAGCCCATCATTTTCTTACGGGGGCTGGGGTAGGATCAGGTCGCAATGGCGCTACGGGTCTTTGCTGAATTTTTGTACATTGAACATTACACCAAATTTTCCAAAGAAAGGGTGGGTGTTCTCTCGAACTTTTCTATGTTGTTGGTTTCGAGGGTTGCATCAACGTGCAACGCGTGGGCGGCAATAAATAGGTCGTTGCCACCGATAATCTGTTCCCCTGTTCCAAAATAGCGCGGAATTCTCCATACACAGGCGCGGCTCCGCAGGGCCAATTTTGAACTTCGCAGAAGGAGATAAACTCACTTAACCTCGCTTCATTGCGTTCCTTTTGAACGCCTTTCTTGACACCATGCCAAAGCTCTACTTATACAATACCGGAAATCAAATTTTCCGAGGCGGAATCTCATGCAACCGTACACGCACCTCAGGATGATGGTGCTTCATAATATATGCGTCGAGCATATAATTAGAGGGAATCACGCTCCTGAAGAGATAGCTCTTCGATCGTGTCTGGAAAGTCATCACTCAGTCGCGAGGCCCCCGCGAAGTATTCGTCCCAACTGCGTGACCGGGGCATTAGAATCAGGTCTTTTCCCACTTTACGGAGAAAAGACTCCTTCCACATCCAACTCAAACTCTCTGGGTAGCCGTAGGGCTTGGTTGCACCCATTCCGGAATAACTTCGCGGTACGTTTTTCCTGTGTGAAGCTACTACCTTTTGATGTTTCGATACGGGTCACGGATCGACTCCTATCGCTCTGGTCCAATTAATTATTCAATGGTAGAGCAGACACATGCATAGATCAATAGCATATGCTTCATCGCGGAGTAAATCTAAGTCATTTGGTTAGGTCTTAAATTACGGATCCCTTGATTCCCTAACTATCACGCCAACTGTACTCAGATTTAACCCAAGAATCTCTACAATTTAACGCTGGCGATAGACACCAGCATTAGTGACCAAAAGCAATCGCCCTATTTCCACCCAGACACCTTTTTTTCTTTCTTCTCCAAAGATTGCACAATGGATCTTTGCAATATCTTCGTATTTTGATGCGTTCTTGTTCAGCTCAATAGAAAACCTTAACTAATAATTTTTCGGCTAGTTTTGCACTTAAACGTAATTTAAGCCTACGAATGGTAACTTTCTTGACTCCGTTTAAATCATCTAAGAATTCTACTATTCTAGTGGGCCTAACTTGCTCTTACAATTGTCTAAAGCAATACTACAACAAACTGACTAATTGCTTCTGATTCCAGCTTTTCCGAGAACGGTAAACCTTGATATCGCTGCATCAGGTTTCCGGTAATCCCTATCGCTGTGACCTAGCGAACAAATTCCGTCACGCAAGTAAAAATAAATGTCGCTGTATGTTATCAATGCTTTAACTTTAAGCACTATGTGTATCAATCTGCTTTAAAAATTCTACAAAATCCATTCGGTGTTCTTTGGCAATGGTATACACTAAACTCAGGTCCATTTCGGTGTAATTATGTATGGCTATATTTCTAAAACCTACTGATTTTTTCATTTTGGCAGCCAAAGTCGGCGTTAATACTTCAAGTTGCAGTAATCGATCAAATGCCTCCCCCATTGTTTGAGGAATTGCACCTCTCGAATCTCCACATATATGCATTGCCAAATCAACTGACAATTGTATTGCTCTAGTCAAATTTAGAACAATAACATCCTGAGCATCCAGATCCAGCAGAAACATTTTTTTAGTTTTAGGCAATTTACTTTCAATCCGCTCTAAACAGCGCAAAATTGAGTCCACTTTTTTTTCTAGAACTATTTGATCCATCGAGCCCTCCGAAGCTGCAATGCTCTTTTAACATAGGGCAGGAAGTCTTCATTATCGTATACATTTCTTAACGCTTGTTCAGTAATATCCCGTTTGGTTCCTTTGATTAATTTGCCGTATTTAATTATCTGGCCCAGCAGAGGCTCACCCACATTGCGCAGATCCACCAGATCGACCGCTGTACCGAATATTTGTGCCAATAATTGAACCAGTTGCATTTTTTTATTTTCCACCAAAGGCGTGTCTAATTTGATGGCTATGTCAATGTCGCTTTCAGGTCTTACAATTCCTTTTGCGTAAGAGCCGAACAGTATTGCCAAGTGAACTTCAGAATCCTGTTCCAGCTCCTTTTTTAATTGTTGGATCTTTTTATCATCTGACTGACTTATTGATCGCATTCGCATACTCCTGGGAGGTTTAAAACCAAAAAGGTCGGCCTCGATTAATACTTAGTTGCTCTTTTCTACCAAAAAATCGATCATCAACGTTAACGGGATTTGTCAAGGTGGTCCATCGCTAATTAGGAGTACAACGATCTATTTTACTTCCCAAATATTGGAACTTTGATCTCACTCCACGGGCCTAATCCGCCCAATCCGGCCCTAACAAAGTCTTTAATAGCTAGCGGAAATCTTTACAGGTCTGAAGCAATACTACAACAAACTGACCAATTGCTGTTGATTGAGGTCGAAATCCCATAAAGTATGGATGAGAGAACTAGCCAACGTGAACCGAAATTAGCGTCGACCAACCATTGGGATGATACAAGAAATGATGACCTTCGATCCAAAGACCTCAAAACTAGCTTTTCCGAGAACGGTAAGAATCCCTTAGGTGAGATGGGGAAGCCGATTAATGCGAATACCTAGCGGGCTTAACTCGCACTAAATCAATTTTTTCTGTGGTTCGCTTCAACAGAAACCGGGGAATCGACTATGCAGAATCTTCTTAGAAGCTATTCAAGATCTCGCTGAAAAGCGCATCGCTGTGTCAAAAGCGGGCTCAAAACACTCACAGATTCCAGCAAACTGTGTATTATCGTCCACTTTTGCCTTGCGCTGCATCCCTTGATCAAAATCTTGAACAGGTTCTAAGACACGCGGTCCGCTCCTTCCTCTCATAATTTTCTGGATAGCGACAACCATCTTCTTTTAGTACGAATTCACCTCACGCACCGTTCCTTCAGTTCGGATGCCAAAATGATTCGAAACAAATCGCGATTTTATTGCGCAGCCAATAAATTAAGATTTTCAAGATACTAGATTTTTCCATACCTGGCGACGCGAAATAGTTACCAGGCCCAATAAACCCGACCCAAACAACCAAAACGCGGTCGGTATTGGTATCTCAGAAATCAATTCTCCCGTTACTATTACGTTGTCGAACTTTCCGATGTCGTGTTCCCCACCATCCAACCAGAATGCGACCCAGACTTCTGATTGATCGCTCGCGAGTGCCAGCTCAATCGTCTCGGTATTCCAACTATTGCTTCGTGTTCCACGTAAGATTTCATTCCAATTTCCGGTATTTCCACCACCGTTGAGTGGATTCCAATTGTACGCGCCATCCGCCCCACCGTGTGCACCATTTCGCAAATCATAAGTACGGCTACCCGGCTGTTCTTCAGAAAGGCCATCAAGCAAGTCACCGACAAAATATCCAGCCACAAAACGATCGTTACTACCCGCTACAAATGTGCGCCAATCAAAACTGAGATTGATATTTTCGTAACCCGATGTATCGAGTCTAAACATCAGACCCGCATCGTCTTCTATTAGGCCAACATGAGTCGGATTGTAACCAGAACGGGTTCCTCCCCCAAATTCTTGCACACCAATATCTTGATGGATAGACCCATTATCCGGATATTCGAAACGTGCTCCGTACCAGTTTTGATCAGCCCCATTAATACCCGTACCGCCACCTGCGGTAGGCACACCGGTTTGTATACTATGAAAGCATCCTATCCCGCTGGGCGCGGTATAATAGCCGGTATCGACGCCTTCGAATGTTTCGCTGAATAACACCGCCGCCGCATGCGAGGTTGAAATACCTGCTACCAGTACAAAGGTAGTCGTCAAAAACAAATCGCTTCGAGTATTCATTACTCCCCCATGATTAAACTCCAAAGATCCGAAATAAAACTAGTCATTCGGATTGTAGCTTCGTTTTACTGTGGACTCGTACTTCCCTACAAATTACTTAGAGAACAAACGCACCTCGATCTCGCGATAGATTTAGCACTGTTCGTTTTTCCAAATCGACGAGTCTATGGGACAGCCATATGTGTCCCGATCGTCCTACGGCTCCACTTTCCATGGCGGATAGAAACCATACACCCCATCGGCAGACTAGCTCCGCAAGGTATTGGGTCAATAGTTCAAGCTTCCATAAGCCTACAATACAACGAAAGTAATTAAACCGAATGGGGTGAATACAGTATTTTACTTTTAAAAACTCCCTCTTTTGCATCAAATTTGTTATTAATTACTCATGAATACCGATACCTGCCAATGTATAAGTCAACCAAATCAGATTATAAATTTCCGATAATCGCTCGGACCGAATTGCAGTTTAGTCTAGGGAAAACTAGTCTGGTGCAAAGCAATTTTTGTTCGATCAAAAACAGTAACTTGGCCTTAAGAATACTCAGAATATCTAAGTAAATTCGGTTGAATGTGTAAAATGCAGTTTACAATCGAATTTCCCAATACTCCATAGAAAATAGAGTTGTTGTTTCCTCATTTTTTTACCCTTGAATAATACTTCAATCCGTGACTCCACTACGGCACACGGCGCAAGCTCTTGATTCCACGCCGGTTAAAAAAATGCCCGCTTAACAGTGGAGTGAAGCTAAGATTTTTTTATTCCCCCTGTGGAACCAATATCTTACACTCTATTATCCGCATAGAAGTCACGGATTCAGATAATAGGTAGTAGTTTGGCGAGTTGCAGCGGCGACCCAAAATATACGGAATTCGTCCAACACCGCCAAATTAACGAACTACCCCACGATAGTTCGAAATACTCTTTCTAAATTTGTCAGCTTTTTTTACTAGACCGATTCTAATATTGATACCATAAAAACGATAGACGGTATTCAGTGCATCAAGCCACAATCAACCCATCTTCGCAATCAACCGTTTACGCCCTTGAAAAACTGGATTCGAAATAAACCAGAATCAGCACAAAACTATACCAGTTTTGGTAATGTTCATATTTTGAACCCATATATAAGGTGTGGAATGGACTATTCCAGTGCTAGATCCAAAAACCCAGGCGAACTAAATCAAAAATGCTTAGGACAAACACAAAAAAAGCTCAAATCATTATTGAATAACGCAACGCAGACAAGATATTCACAACGCAGTCACCGGAGGTTATGTGTCTATTTCTGGATGTTTATCGCATCGACAACATATTTAATATCCCCACAGGCCGAAGCCGCTGCAACACATAGGTTATTAACCACTCAACCAGGGTTTAACGCGCACGATATCGCTATTATCATTAACGACCTGAGCCCTATGAGTCAGCGCATCGGCGATTACTACCAACGGGCAAGAAAGATTCCTAGCGAAAATATTGTGCGCATTCGCTTCAAAGTCAGCGGAACAATCATGCCTCCGAGCGTGTTTAATCAGCTCATCGAATCAATTAAACAGCAAACCCCAAAATCGGTTCAAGCGTATGTATTAACTTGGAGCAAACCTTATCGAGTCGGTTGCATGTCCATTACCACGGCGTTTGCGGCGGGATACAACGACGCATTTTGCGCTAACAAATGTAATCCGACCCTCAGCAACCCATACTATAACTCTGAAAGTCACTATCCATACGACGATTATGGCTGGCGCCCTACGATGACCTTGGCCGGTAGCAGCTTTGAAGACGTCCGACAACTTATCGATCGCGGCATCGCATCAGATTACACATTTCCCACCGGGAAAGCATACTTAGTAACGACATCGGACCGGGCGCGCAGTTCCAGGTCCGGCTCGTTTCCCGCGATTAAAAAATATTTTGACAAATTCTGGGATACTCATGTTGTTAACGCCGATTCGATCCAAAACAAATCAGATGTGATGTTTTACTTTACCGGCTTAAAGTCTGTCCCGAATATCAAGTCCAATCGGTTCCTACCCGGAGCCATCGCCGACCATCTAACATCGACCGGCGGAATGCTAACTGATAGCCGACAAATGAGTATATTACGATGGCTGGAGGCTGGTGTGACGGGTAGTTACGGTGCGGTCATAGAACCGTGCAATTTTCCGCAAAAATTTCCCAACCCGGGAATCATCATGTTGAATTATCTTCGCGGCAGCTCTTTAATCGAAGCCTATTGGAAAAGCGTCGCATGGCCAGGACAGGGAATTTTTGTCGGCGAACCGCTGGCCAAACCCTTCGGGAATTCCCGGTAATTGAATCGACAAACAACAGGTAGAACGGATACTGCCGCACCCTCTGCCAGACTTAAACCCGCCCAATCCGCCAAAATGCCACCCTTTAATCCACGGTTCACGTCAAAATTATCCCGACCCTATTGGCAAACTTAGCAAAACCCGGATTTTTGTTTGAGTAGTTCGTATTTGATTGAATTTATTCAATTGATATTTTTTTAAGGTCTGTAACAAATTATAGATATCCTGCCCACCCTACCCTTTGCCGACCCCAAAGTAGGGTTTTTAACGGCCTTATTACTGTCTACCCCCTATAACAACCCTATAGCTAAAACTATATGGTATGAGCTAACTGCAAGTACATCGATATACGACATAACACTCGCGTAAGGACACGCCGGGGCTCGCAGCAAAAAACTTGTGAGAATCTATGGGAAATCAAACGTTTCCCGTATTTAGGTTGTTCCCGGAGCATTGGGGACATGGGTCATCAGCCTTCAGTTCGTGCACTGTCAGCATGTTTTACAAAGACGAGCTGCACTAACTCCGGAATTGAACCTTACTCACTGAACTATAAACGAAAATATAGATGTGGTGCATTATTTGCGATTTCGTCTGTGACAGGAAACGCAATTTTAGACGGAAAAGCAATTCGATATACGCAAATACGATCGGTAGAAAAATGATTGATTTAGACCCAAACCGACTAGGACAGATATTAGTGTTAAATAACTATATATGGTTGGCAAAACACCGGTCCAGAAATGATCAAGCGCAAGTATTAAAAGATTCTATACGCATTTGTACGGACTTACTCCAACACAATAAGTGCGTTATCAAGGAATAGTAAGCGCAAAGAAGATCACAATTAATAGTAACTTCCTTAGGAGGAACGGATGAAAATAGAGATACCAAAATATGGTGCAGGGATTAGAGGCTGGGCCGGGACCGCGGTAACCGTCCTGCTGAGCTTCTGTATCTCAGTAAGTGCTCATGCATTTACAGTAAATGTCGTCGATCAAGACGGAGGCCCAGTATCGGGCTTCCGCTGGCAACTTGAAGAGGACAGAACGCACAACTCAGTTCCCGGTACAGTCAATGGACCTGCGGATCCCCCTCAAGCGCTGAGGTTCCACACCAGTCATCATCCGGTGGCGACGCAGGGTGAGGAAAACGGTGCAACCGCGACGATTACGCAACCGGATTCGACTGTACGCTATTTCCTATCGGTTTTGCCCTATGATGGCCATACCCTGGGGGGTGCGGCAATCCCCGTGGGATTCGGAGCAGGCAAAGACATCGACGTGGTCGTCAGCGCATTGCCACTCCCAACCTCGCAAATCTCGATATTTTTATTCGAGGATAATTCACCGGTCAATGGTGCGCCCGATTTGCCGCTTGAGAGTGGTATAGATGCCTCCCCGACGGGTGTTGATAACGGTTTCAAGATCATTCTTGAAGATGCAGGCGGCGGCTATGGCGCCACTTCAGGTGTCGCCGTCACCGACGCCTTTGGAAATCCGCTGGGTACTGTCTATGATCCAATTACCGGTAACGTTACGTCCCTTGGCGATGGCGATATTAAATTTTCTCCTGAAGGTGTCGCGCGGATTCAGAATCTCGCGCCGGGTAAATATGGCATCCAAATCGTACCTCCCGCAAATAGTGATTGGGTACAAACTTCGACGATAGAAGGAACAAAAGTTGTCGATGCCTGGGTTAAGGCCAATGAACCGAGTTTCTTTGTTGAATTCGGTCCACCAGGACACCACGTATTTGTTGGCTTTGTACACAAAGACGACGCCACTGCAGGCCGGATTGCTCCTCCGGGTACCGTGGTCAGTGGAGCTATCACCGGTACAGTAACAAACAACCATTTAAACCGCCCGCCCGCCTTTGGCGCAAATAGCGGCAACCCTTTTCCGGGATGTCTGGTAGCTTTGAATGATAGTCTTCTAACAGGCGGAACGACACGATACGTCCGTGAGTGTGACGTTGACAGTAATTTCTCGCTTCCCGGTCTTCCCGCGGGTAGCTATTTACTTAGCATCTGGGATACCAATTTGAATGTCGTGATTTCCAATTCAACGCTCACTGTTGACGGAAGTGGCGGCTGTGTAAATCCGAAAACGCCTCAGGGTGGCGCGGGTTCGTGCGCTCTTGGCGAACTTCCGGTATTCAACTGGTTTGGACGTTACGATACAGTCATTTTTTATGATTTTAACGAAGACGGCAAACGTCAATGTGTAACCGCTGATTGTGACGACGTAAACGCAGGCGATGAAATTGGATTGAATGATCTGGCCTTCCTGTTACGTTTTCGAAACGGTGTAGTTTATCAGGAAAACGTTTCCGATTTTACCGGAGCTTATACCTTCGAACAGGTATTTCCGTTTTTTAACTGGTTGGTTGCAGAAGTGGATTTCGGACTTGGCCTTAAAGCCACCGGCGCTACTATTGTAACCGACGACGGTGGTGGTACGATTGCCCCTACGGCCGGTGCGACACACGGTACCGTAGTAGATATTCCAGGTGTAGATACGCACGACCGTGCCCTGGTTCCGCAGCCGCAGTTTTGCACGGCTGGCGACGTTGCTGACAGTGTGGACAATTGCGCCACCGCTGGAATAGGGGCACCTCACATTAACCCGACTACCGGAGACAATCTGTCCCGTACCGAAACCGGTGTGGTTTTAACCACAGGCATGCAAACATTCCTGGGACAAACCAACTATATCGAATGGGGCAAGGTACCCTATGCACCGGGTGAAAATGGAGGAATTTCGGGTGTCGTTTATTACGCATCAACCCGTGCCGAAAATGATCCGGCATTTGCTGCCTTTGAGCCGTGGGAAGCAGGCATTCCACGCGCAGTACTCAATCTGTACGCGGATGGCGATATTAATAACAATCCTTTTGCAAGTACGATAGGGAGCGGAGCAAATGGTTGCCCCGTTGGAGTGCCTCTTGCCGAAGCAGGGGATATTGACTGGAACGGCAATGGTTGTATCGAACTAGACGATAATCAGATCGATGATGTCAACGGCGTTGCCGGTATTCAACATGCGGACGTGGATAACGTACCGTTCGGTTGGATGGATGGATCAGCCCCAAGGGGAGCTGAAGACATTGACCAGGACGATCCTACCCATACTTTAGTAAGCGATGCAGCGGCAGTATTCGACTCCGGTGATGCGATTCAAATCACCTCAACAGATAGCTGGGATGACAGTCAACCCACAGGTTGTCAAGGCCCGGCGTTTACATCGAACACTGGTGTACCCACGGATTGTTTTGACGGACTGCGCAATTTCAACCAAGTTCGCCCGGCTGTATTTGATGGTGGTTATGCGTTCGACAGCTATTTTCCGGGTGGCGTGGACTCTGGTAATGCAGAAGTCGGCAGCCTTCCAGCTGGCGAGTACATCGTCGAATCTTCAACACCGGTAGGTCATATCCTGGTCAGAGAGGAAGACAAGAATGTCGATTTTGGTGAAACCTATAATCCAAATCCAAATCCGGCGCTACTTCCGGCGCAGTGTATTGGAGCGACGCACCCGATTCCGCAGTATTTGACCTTCCAGACCGATACTTTGGGTAACCCACTTGCGGGCATCAACCCGGCGGACTTGATCGAAGCGCCGTTCTTCGGTGGCCCCGATCGTCCGTTATGTGACCTTAAAAAGGTCTCTTTGGGTGACGGGCAAAATGCGGCAACCGATTTCGCCTACTTCACACAAGTACCGAAAGCGGCTCACGTCATCGGCATGGTGCTGAACGACCTCGCTAACGAGTTTGATCCCAATAATCCGGCCTTTGGTGAAAAAGCAGCACCACCCTGGGTTCCGGTATCTTTCCGGGATTGGACCGGCCGTGAAATCGTACGCGTCTATACCGATGAGTTCGGTCAATACAATGCATTGTTACCGTCCAGCTTTACCGCGAACGTACCGAGCCCATCCGGTTATTCACCGAATATGCTCACAGCATGTATGAATGACGCGGGGCCGATTGATGATCCTGCCAATCCAGGCAATACTATTATTGATCCTTACTTCAATAGGCAAATGAGTCAGTTCTGTTATACCTTCCAGTTTATGCCGGGTGGTACAACGATCCTCGATACGCCTGTAGTACCGGTTGCAGCATTTGCCCGCAATGGCACATTTCCGGTGGATTGCGAATTACAGGATCAGACGCCGGCGATTTATTCAGCCAGCCGTGCCGGTGGCAACGGACCTTTGGTCCAGCCTGGTGATACGCTAAACATTATCTCAGCAGGTGTGTTGGACGTACCCAATCCGAAGTATGATGGCTTAGCGGGTGTTCAACCCTTAAAAATCCAGAGGGATTATGGGTTCGGTACTGGAACCGGGACAGTTGAGCTAGTGCCCCTTAGCGGTGGCACGTCAACAACGCTGGCTCTAAGTGGCGGATGGTCTGATGGTGCAGTGAATGCCGTAGTGCCTGCTATCGCTGCGGGTGAATATCAGTTACGGCTTAGCCATACCAATGGTAACTCGACCGATCCTGCGGTTACTGTAACGGTGGTTGCTGACATCAATAATCCGGGATTTGGCGTTCATAATGTTCAACCGAGTACAGTTCCTGGTGCAACGCCCATTCAGGATGCTATCGATTTGGCACAGGATGGTGATTTGATCATGATTGCGCCAGGTGTCTACGAAGAGCTGGTATGGATGTACAAGCCGGTCAAGCTGCAGGGTTGGGGGCCGTATTCGGTCACCATCAATGCTCGTAAGAGCCCGTCGGAAAAACTCCAGGACTGGCGTAACAAGCTGAAAATCGAGTTAGCTGGTGATACGACGACCACGGACGATGACCAGTTTTGCCTGATAGAAGATCAGGATCCACTTGGATTTAATGCAGCTAACAATGAGCCAGAACTGTTCCAGTTTATGGAAGGCGCGGGGATTACTGTTGTGGGCGACTGCGATCAGAATACCACGACGACCCAACTGGCTTGGACCGCAGGTCAGGCGCGCATCGATGGCCTGGCGATAACCGGATCCGATTCTGGCGGCGGTATATTCGCGGCGCAGCATGCCAATAACCTGGTAATCAGTAATAACCGGTTGGTCGGTAATGTTGGTAACTTCGGTGGTGGTATCACTGTCGGTAACGGCAAGAAAGTGTTTAATGGAGCCTTTGTCGACAATGTCAATGAGAACCTGGTAATCAACCACAACCTGGTTATCGAGAATGGTGCAATTGACGGTGCCGGCGCTGGTATTTCGCTGTACACCGGCGCTGACAACTACCGTATTACCAATAACCGTATCTGCGGTAACTTTACCCAGGGTAATGGTGCTGGTATCGGCCATTTGGGTCTGAGTGACGGTGGTTTCATTCAAAACAATAAGGTTCTATTCAACCAGAGCTTTCAGCAGGCGAGTGAAGTCAACGGTGGTGGCATCTTGATCGCGGGTGATCGTGTAGGTGTACCGTTCCCGGCAGGTACTGATCCACTGCTAACAGTTGGCGCCGGTAACGTCACGATCCGTGAAAACCTGATACAGGGTAACCAAGCGGGCGCCGGTGATGGTGGAGGCATCTCTTTGCTGAACATCAACGGAGAGGAAGTTGCCGATAATCTGACCAATACGCCTCCGACGCTACCTACTGATCCGGTTGAATGGTTCAAGGTCGACATCTTCAATAATATTATCGTCAACAACCTGTCAGGTTTAGCGGGTGCGGGTATCTCAATCCAGGATGCGATTGATGTACGGATTATCCACGACACCATCGCTAACAATGACAGTACCGCGACGACTTTATCTGCGTTCTCTGCAGCTGCACCGCAGGGGCCCACGTTGATTCAGCCCGCGGGTATTGTGTCGCATACGCATAGCGCACGATTGATAGCATTGGGTGCCGGTGTTGTAGGTGATTTCTCGGATCCCGAGATTCTCAACAGCATTATCTACGGTAACCGGTCTTTCTGTTGGGGCGCGACTGCGTTCGATCAGCTTGGCTTCCCGACAACCTTCGGACTACAGACCGCTTCAGCGACTGATTGCGGCGGATTATCGGATAACGAAGATCTTGCTGTATTGCCCAGAGGCTCTGGCTTTCAGCTGAATCCGATGACATCTGATCTGTCTGTAGACGCAGGGATTTTGGGTGTGGTTTATGATCTGAGTAATCTGTTCGTAGATCCGGTATTTGATACGCCTTATCCGACCACCGATGCGGGTCAAACCATCAATCAACCTGAGGCCACAATTCCGCAGACAGCAGCAGCTTTTGATGAAGGCGGTAACTTCATCGATGTTCGCTTCGGACCATTGGAACCAACGGGTAATTATCATCTTGATGGCACTTCGCCGATGATCAATGCAGGGGATATCGCCGCATTAACTGGGGCTGGCATATCCAACGATATTGACTTCGAGGTTCGACCCCAGGGTACTGCCGGTAACGTAAACATGGATATCGGTGCAGATGAGGCCGGATCACTTACGATCCCACCGCCTCCTGCGGTCATCGATACCGATGGTGACGGTGTAGCGGATAGTTCGGATAACTGTCTGAATGTGGCCAATCCGGGTCAAGAGGAATCGGACGGAGACATCTATGGCGATGCTTGTGATGGTGACTTCGACAATAATGGAACGGTTAATTTTGGTGATATCACAATTTTGCTCGGATTACAAGGCCAAGCGGGGCCCAAGGGCGATTTGGATCTGAACGGTACGGTTAATTTTGGTGATATTACCGTTCTGTTGGGACTCATGGGTAATCCACCCGGCCCATCCGGCTTATAGAATCACCGTATTACCATGGACGCCGGTGCGGATCGGATCAATTAACAACCGACCCGCACCGGCTCCAACCATAGGTTTTCGATCTGATCATATTATTAAGGTAAGAACGATGAATAAATTAAAATTAAAACTCAAACCCATACCGGCGGCATTGTGCTGCCTGTTGGCAGGATCCATCGGTACAGCCTCTGCGGGTGCACTGATTCAGTGTCCCAACGATTTTAACAACGATGCGGTGATTGAAGTTGACGATGTTCTTGTTGGACCTCTGGCAAGTTTTCCGACTACTCCAGGGGATATTGACCAAAACGGCGACGGCATCTTCCAAACTACAGCCAATACTAAATGTAAACATTTATCCGGTAGTGATGGCTTCATCACCATGGCCGATGGTTATCCGCAATACATGTTCGGATTTGGCGATTTGACCGGCATTCTGCAGGCGAACGCCCTAAACGAAGGGTTCTACAACGCCCGTATGCCAGCCTCGCAAATAGTCGTCGAGCAGGGCCAGGACTTTTATCTGACCCTGAGCAACCCCGGCATGCTGACCCGCCCGGATTTATTCGACCCGCACACGATTCATTACCACGGGTTTCCAAATATTTCCAGTACTTATGATGGTGTCCCGGAACTGACGATTTCCATCAATCAAAACGCCAGCCTAACCTACTTCTACCGGCAGACTGAACCGGGCACCTTTATGTACCATTGCCACGTCGAGGCGACCGAACATATGGCAATGGGTATGTTGGGTAATCTGTATGTGCATGCTGCGCAGGATCAGACAATACCCGGCACGGTGCTTTCCAACCCGGTTACCGGAAATAGTCATAGCCATGCGCTAGGTGAACGTTATGCCTATAACGACAGCGACGGCGATACGCTGTACAACGTCGAAGTACCGCTGCAAATCCACGCCTATGATTCGGAATTTCATGACGCGAGCCGTAACGTGGCGCCTCTGCCGTTTGCCGATCTAACCGATCGCTATGTTATGTTTAACGGCCGTGGCTATCCGGATACGGTAAACCCAAATCCACTTCCGGCGCCTTCGGAAGATGGCGGTTTGACCTTTCTAAACGCTATTTACGACGCGAGCGGCACCAAAGTTAGAAACGAAGTACAATCGCAACCGGAATCGTCACTGGTCACCGCTAATCCCGGCCAAAAAATATTGCTGCGCCTGAGTAATCTTAGTGTCACTCAGGCCTATACCGTCGCCTCGATGGGTCTGGATTTTCGAGTTGTAGGCCGCGGGGCAAAAATATTGCGGACCGATGGTGAACCCTTAGGAGCGCAAGACCTGACCTATAGAACCAATACGGTCAACATCGGACCGGGCGAAGGCTATGACCTGATCGTTGATACAACTGGACTAGCATCTGGTAGCGAGTATTACTTTTACAGTGCCAACCTCAACTATCTAAGCAATAACAATGAGGACTTTGGCGGCCTGATGACCAAAATCGTGATCAACTGATCCGGACGATGGTTTAAAGCAAATAGGAGAATATGATGAAAAAACCAATAAATCGAGTCGGGCAGCTAGCGGCGCTTTCATTGGCTTCGGCGTTAGCGGGATTCACGTCAAGCAGTCAAGCGACGGTCGATGGCATTACCGGCGCCAATCACAATTTTGTGGCCTGCCAGTTCAACATCCCGACACCCGACGGAGACAGCGTACCCATGTGGGGTTACGGTGTTGACGACGGTGACGCGGTATGCCAAGAGGGGCAGTACCCCGGACCCACACTGATCGTAAACGAGGGCGATACAGTCAACATCACGTTGCGCAACAATCTGCCGGTGGACACGTCCATCGTGTTTCCAGGTCAAACGTCTTCAACCACAACGACGGGCAGCAAAGGCTTGATCACACAGGAAGTCACTGCGGATGGGGCTACAACGGTGATATACACTTTCGAAGCAACCCACCCGGGAACCTTCATGTACGAAAGTGGTAGCAACCCGGCTTTACAAACCGAGATGGGGCTGCTGGGCGCCATTATTGTCCGGCCGACCGGATTTGATAGCACACCCGTAACGATCGTGGATCCAACCTTGGGTTCTATAGAAAAAGCGAACGCAGCACAAACTGCCTATGGCGGTGCAGGGACCCATTACGACTACGAATATCTGTTCCTGCTCAGTGAAATGGATCCTGAAATCCACAAGAGATACGCGCTGGGACAGTTTCAGAACGTGGATAATACCAACTATCACGAAGTATTGTGGTTTATCAACGGCCGTAACTTCCCCAACACCCTGTCCCAAGCGGGTGATCCGACCTTTCCGCACCAGCCGTACAACAGTATTCCCGAGACCCGTCCCGGTGAAAAAGTACTGATTCGTCTGATCGGCGGTAGCCGTCATGCCCATCCATTCCACACACACGGCGCGAACGCACAGGTAATCGCACAGGATGGGCGTCTGCTCGAAAGCACACCAGGATCTGGGCCTGATGTGGGCCGCTCGGACTATACCATTCTGACCTATTCCGGGCAGACCTACGACGCGATTTTTCAGTGGACCGGTAAAGACAACGGCTGGGATATTTACGGCCCCGCGGCTGGTGATGCGTTGGCTGGTGTCCCGCCGCATACGTGTGGTGTTGCCGATGATACGCTCAACAACAAAACTGGCGTATCAGGATCTGACGGTTACCACGACACCACCTGGGAATGGTGCGCGGATCACGATGTCGCCGCACCCGTTTTTCTACCGGCAACCCAAGATATGACCTTCGGCGGCTTTTTCAGCGGCTCACAGTTCATCGGCACTCTGCAAGCCCTGCCACCGGGTGAAGGGGGTTTGAATCCAACCGGCGCGTATCTGTACGCTTGGCATTCCCACAACGAAAAAGAACTGGTTAACAACGATGTCTTTCCCGGCGGTATGTTTACGGCACTGTTTGTCCATCCTTATCCGACATTCATTCAACGTTAACAAGTGGACAACATGAAGAGGAAAAAAATCATGAAACATCAACTCATCAAGGGTCTGGCTGCGTTATCTCTAGGATTAGCCGCCACGACCGCGAGTGCCATCACGTACGATCTGTGTGTTGGCACTACGACTATCACGATGCCGCCCAATTCAGCAAACCCCTCGGGTGAAGTGGTACCCGTGTGGGGTTATGGATTGGACGATACGAGCACTAACTGCGATACCGCCCAAGTTCCGGGACCCGCATTAACGGTCCCACCCGGCGATTCGCTCACGGTCAATCTGCGCAATGCGCTGACCGGTCCAAATGCTGAACCCGTATCGATGGTTATCCCCGGTCAACCGGCGAACATGATACCCGCGACTTTTGTAGATGCCAGCGGTCGCACAAGGATACGTTCTTTCACCATTGAGACACCTGTTGGCTCCACGGGAAACTATTCCTGGACCGGTATGCAACCTGGAACCTATCTGTACCATAGCGGCACCCACGTACAAATTCAGGTTTCCATGGGTTTGTATGGTTCTTTAACCCGCGATTCAACACAGGCCTCCAACGCTGCTTATGCCAACGTAATCTATGACCAACAAGTAACTTTGTTATACAGCGAACTGGATCCGGCGTTAAACAACGCGGTCGCCAGTGGCGCCTACACCTCTTGTAGTGGCGGCTTCGCGGCCTGTAATGCGGATCTGGCGGCCGGTGATAGGCCCAGCGCGATTAACTATAGACCGGTGTATCACATGGTCAATGGACAGCCTTTCACCAGTAAATTGCAAGCGGCGCATTCGATCGGAGCGGTTCCGACCGTGGGTAATCGTTCGGATGTACTGGTTCGTTTTCTGAACGCCGGTAACCAGACCCATGTTCCGGTAATCCAGGGTGGCCGCTGGCGGGTTATCTCGGAAAATGGCGAACCTTATAGTTTCGCAGGTAATGACGCCAAAACCCAGCACTCCGTGACCCTGCCGGCGATGACCACACGGGATGTGATGCTGTCGATTGGCGACGGGGTTGCAAATACCACGCAGGTGGATACCCCAACGGCATTTGCAGTCTATGACCGTTCACTGGCAATCACCAATGCCGTCGATGAAGCACCGGGCGGTTTGATCAGTTTTCTGATGGTGGATGTCGATACGGACTCTGATGGGATCTTCAACTATGCGGATAATTGTGTGTTAACTGCCAATCCTGGTCAAGAAGATTCAGATGGCGGGACACCAGGCATGGGCTATTTGGGTACTGGTGATGGTTATGGCGATGTTTGTGACGCTGATTTTGACGGGAACAGTTTTGTCAATTTTGGAGATATAACTATATTGCTGGGTCTTCAAGGCACAACTGGACCTCTGGGTGATTTTGATAGCAACGGAATCGTCAACTTTGGTGATATTACCTCACTCCTTGGAATGATTGGGCAACCGGTCGGTCCGTCTTGCATAGTTCCTGGAGCAGATCCAGTATTGTGTCCCTTGCAATAATCACAGACGAGGATGCCCGTCTATTGCCCCTTATAACCCATTACAGGAGGAGGTGTAAATTACAAACAAGAACCCGCATTAAAAGAAACTAGCCCGGCGAAAGGGGGCGGTGAATATTTAAAAAGATTAATACATATACATGAGAAGGTGAAAATTATGAGATTTATATTAGGCAAAAAACTTTTTTCGTCATTAACTGCTTTGACACTGTTACTAAGTACCACGTTAGTCAATGCGAATACGATATCGTTGGTAAATGCAAATGCCGACGCAACACCCGCGGATATATTGATTGGAACCGATGACGTCGGAGGATCATTTTCCATGAATCTCGATGTAGTTCTCGATACGGGTATTACAGCGGGCGGTGCTATCACTGATATTACCTGGGATGCAGGTATACTTCAGCTTGATAGTTATTCAACTTTAGCACCTTTGTTTGATCTTGGTCCCATAGCAGCTACATCAGGCGGGTTTGCCCAATTACGCCTTTCAGATCTTCTCACAAGCGGGGTAATGAACGGAGCTTTCACATTGGCCACTCTTAATTTCTCTTATATTGGTCCTGGGACCGCGTCAATTTTATTGGACCCGCTAGTTCCATCAGCAAACGTAGGTGAAGGTTGGGGAACATTGGTCCCTGCGGGGAATCAGGATATTATTTTTGGTACCATCAACAATGCCACAGTCAGCGCAGTCCCTCTACCTCCCGCATTATACCTCTTTACATCCGCTTTGGTCGGCATGGGCTTTATTGGCCGGCGTAAACAAGAAGTTTAGGCAGGAGTCTAGCCATGTCCATTAGAGCCGCTAAGGATCTGGTATTGCTACTCGTCCTGGTCGTTTGCATGGATCCCAGCGGGGTCGGTGCAAACCCGCCGGGATCGGTCTTGCCGAAACAGGATAAATTGATCGAACAATGGGGAATAGAAGCACTGAGGGTCACCTTAAGCGCGAACGACTATATGGTGGATTTCCGCTACCGGGTGATCGATCCCAAAAAAGCCGCGAAAGCAGTCAATCGCAAGGACCAGCCCTATGTCCGGCACAGCAACACCGGCTTGACCACGAAAGTGCCTGCACCGGCCAATATCGGTGCATTGCGCCATACCGGGCGCAACCTGAAAAAAGGCGTTCCATACTTCGTGCTATTCGCCAACCCGGGCAAAACAATTAAACGGGGCGACAAAGTCACCGTGGTAATGGGCGGCTATACGCTGGAAAATGTGTCCGTGCAATAATGTTGCGCTTAATACCCTTTTACTGAATTCGTCACAGTAACAACTCGGCAATCTCGTGATGGGGTTGCCGGGATGACGATTCCTCAATAATCGGGACAAAAAGACGAGAGTTAATCCCCTCAATATTGACGATTAACAAACCGATCATTGCCTTGTAGGCTGCAATAGTACCGAGTACCCATATTATGAATCAAAAATCCAAAGTTCAATTTGCAACTATTGCGGCTCTGGTATTTATAGTCGGAATTTCATCGGCGCTGGCGGACACCAAAATCGGCCCCCGGTTACAACAGAGGCTAAATCAAAAGGTGTCAAGGACAAACCCTAGAGCGGGAAAACCGACCTTCCCGGTAATTGTCGAGTTCGTCGATCAGGTCGATTTAAAAACCCTCACGGGCAACAAAAAAGATCGCCGTAAAAACCTACTGGGCAAGCTTAAAGCCAAACACACCAAAAGCCGGCTTTTGATTCGTCGGCTCCTGCGCCGTTACGGCGTAACCCGCAAAGAATCCTTATGGCTTATCAACGGGGAATCTTTTGACGCGCCCCGGGCTTTGATCGAAGATTTGGCTGCCGAGCCTTCGGTACGGCAGATTCGGCTGAATTATCAGATCATGGCCCCCGGCGCCGGAAGCGGTAGCGCAGCGCCAGCCGAATGGAATTTGAATCGTATTGGCGCACCAACCCTTTGGGGGCTGGGGATTACCGGTCTGGGCATCGTGGTCGCCAATATGGATACCGGCGTGGATATTAACCATTCCGAACTTGCAGCCACCTGGCGTGGTGGCAGCAACAGCTGGTACGACCCGCATTGCCATCCGGCACCGTGGGAAGATCCAGTACTGTTTCAACCGGCCGCCAGCTGTCCGGCCAATACCGATTTTACCATCCCCCGCGATAAAGCGGCCGGCAGCACCGGGCACGGTTCCGGGACCATCGGCATCATGGTTGGTGGCGATGCAGGCGGCACATCGATAGGTGTTGCGCCCGATGCGCAATGGATCGCCAGCAAAATATTCGATGACAATGCGGCGGCAACGCTAACCGCGATACACAAAGCTTTTCAGTGGTTACTGGACCCGGATAATGATCCGCTCACCGACGATGCGCCCGATATCGTTAACGCATCGTGGGTACTGGGCGGACCCGACGTCAACGAGTGCGTATTGGAATTTCAACCCGACCTGCAAGCGTTGCGGGCAGCGGACATTGCTGTCGTCTTTTCCGCCGGAAATGAAGGCGGCACCGGAAATCCCAACACCAGTACCAGTCCCGGCAATAATCCGGAAGGTTACGCGGTTGGCGCGATCGATAGCGCCGATCGTGCGGGAGCCTTTAGTAGCCGCGGACCCGGTCCTGCGGCAACCGTATGCGAAACGGGATTTTTCCCGGAATTGGTCGCGCCGGGGGTTTCGGTACGCACCACCGGTAAAAATGCCATTCCTACCGTGGATAATTATCCCCTTGTCAGCGGCACTTCCTTTGCTGCACCGCACGTAGCCGGTGCGATGGCATTATTGCTCGATGCGTTGCCCAACTTGACCGTGCCCGAGCTAGAAACCGTTTTGCTGGATACCGCCCAGGATACATCCAGCGTCGATGATGCGATGGGTCCGGACGACATTTATGGCTATGGTGTACTTCATGTAGAAAGTGCTTATTATGCGTTGTGTCCAACCACAAGTTTGGACAGTGATTCGGACGGTATTCCCGATGTTTGTGATAATTGCACCTTGAGAGTTAATCCAAGCCAGGCGGATACCGATAGTGATTTGTATGGCGATGTCTGTGACGGGGATTTCGATAATAATGGTATTGTGAATTTTGGCGATATAACCATACACTTAAGTCTCCAGGGACAAACAGGGCCGGAAGGTGACTTTGACAACAATAGCATTGTAAATTTTGGAGATATAACGATATTGCTGGGATTTATGAATAAAGCACCTGGGCCGTCAGGGTTGGCTCCATAAGCTTGTGTCATTACATGATCTTGAAAATAGATAGTTTTTTCTGGCGCCACTGCCTATTAAACCAGTTCTGATAATTTTAAATTGGCTACGATAAAAAATTAACAGCTAATAGCGAACTTTTAAAAAACGAAATTTCAGCGTATCTATCCTGCATTGTGCTTTGTGTAAGTTTAGAATTCCGCAAAATGTTGGTGCGATTTACTAGCTGCATAACTATTGAGCGTCATTTCGCACACTGGCATCATGTTTGGAAACGGTAGAACAATCGTATATTTATTGTGTATCCGGAGTTACGGATAATAGGGGATACAGACTAATAAATTCATACCTCGGTGATCTATATGATTAAAACACAGCCTATTGAGAAACAAAAAAACCATAGCGTGTTACCACGCTTATTCATTAGTAAGCATGGTTTTACCTGCCCCTTCCTGGTTCCACGCCTTGTGTTAGCCGTTGTCTTATTGGGTGCTGTACCGATCGCCGCGGCGTTGAATTTTAATCCCGCAACATCCCACTTGCTGCCAGATACCAGTCCGGTCCATACGTTGGTTACCGATATCAATTCCGACGGCAATTTGGACATTGTTTTTTCCATGTCCGGTTCAGGAGGGGGCGATGCTTCGGTCCGTATATTGGTGGGTAACGCTAGCGGCGGTTTCAGCGACGCCCAAATCGCCACCGGATTCGGCCCCCAGGCGACCGCAGCGGGAGATTATGATGGTGACGGATTTATGGACCTGGCCATCACATCACCCAGCGATGCGTCCGTGTATATCTACCGCGGCACCGGAAATACCAATTTTGTACAGCATCAAATTATTTCCATTCCCGCGGCGGACCCCGATAGCATTGGCGTCGGGGATTTTGACAAAGACGGTATATTGGATATTGCTATCGGTACACAACTGGGTACGCCGTTTGGTGTTTATTTTGCGCACGGTAATGGCAACGCGACCTTCGCAAACCCAGTGGGTCTGCCGAATAGCAACCAATTGGCGGCTCTGGACTTGACTATTGCCGACCTGAACGGTGATCTAAATTTGGACATTGCGACCCCAACAGCAGTTTATATGGGAGCAGGAGATGGAACTTTTACGCAAAGCCAAGCGTTAAGTAGCGGCCAGAATATCGCTCGGGGCGATCTGGACAACGATGGTGACCAGGATCTTATTATTGCCAGCGCTACAATTATTTTCACCTATTTGAACGACAGTAACGGAAACTTTAACATTCAGCCCATAAAAAACCTTGCTCCGTCAGTTATTAGAGATATTGATATAGCAGACATGGACCGCGATGGTTTTGCTGACCTGCTGCTGGTAGACAAGAACACGAATACCGTTGAGTTTTTCCCCGGGCTGGGTAACGGCGCATTGGGTGGACTAATTTCTTTTGCCGTCGGCATCGACCCGACAGCCCTGGCTATCGGCGATTGGAATAAAGACGATTACCTGGATTTCGCCAGCGCCAATGAAAATTCGAACGCACCGGACGCCACGGTCCGACTGCAAATTCCTCCGGCAACCGTGCCGGGTAATATCGCCCCGGTGGCTACCCAGATTCGGCTTTCCATAATCGAGGGCGGCCTGTTGCCAGTGCAACTGAGCGCCACAGACGCCGAGCAGGATACGTTAAGCTACACGGTGGTTCAGTTACCAACCAACGGGACCCTTAGCGGCACAGCGCCAAATCTAAGCTACCAGCCCAACCCGGGGTTTACCGGTACAGACAGCTTTACATTCAAAGCGAATGACGGTCAATTGGATAGTAATGTGGCCTCCGTGGACATCACCGTCATTCCGATCAACAACGCACCGGCGGCAACCGGCCAGTCGGTTAGCACGAATGAAGACGTGACCGTACCCGTTACGCTCACCGCAACGGATGCAGACGGTAATCCGCTGACTTACGCAATCGTTGTAGCCCCGACAAACGGTGGTTTGTCCGGTACCCCGCCGAATCTGACCTACCATCCGTCAACCAATTTTAACGGCAGTGACAGTTTTAGCTTTAAAGCCAACGATGGCCTCGTCGACAGCAATACGGCAACCGTATCGATCACCGTAAACCCGGTAAATGACGCGCCGACCGCGGCCCCTCAATCACGCGTGACCCTGGAAGATACACCATTGTCGTTGGTGCTGTCGGGCAGCGATGTCGAGGGTGATGCTCTGAATTACAGTATAGCGGTGGCTCCGGCCAATGGTACGCTGACTGGTGTAGCACCCAATTTGAATTACATACCCAACGCAAATTTTAATGGCACCGACAATTTTTCTTTTCGGGTCAACGACGGTTCTGTGGATAGTAATACAGCGACAGTTTCGATCACAGTCAACCCGGTTAACGATGCCCCGGCAGCCAACGCAGGACCGGACCAAACCGCGTTTGTTGGCGACACAATCGTGCTTGATGCAAGCACTTCCACCGACGTTGACGGTGACCTATTGAGCTATTTCTGGCAACCACTTATAAGACCGGTGGGTAGTACTATTGTCCTATCTGATATTACCTCCATTTCCCCTACCGCGGTGATTGATAAACCGGGCACTTATTCGTTTAGAGTATACGTAATTGATGGCATTCTCTTTAGCTCGGATGATATCTTTGTTACAACACAAAATTCTGCACCCGTCGCCAATGCAGGTCCGGACCAGACGGTTCAGCTCGGCGATCTGGTCGCTTTGGACGGTGGTTTATCCAGCGATGTGGATGGCGATACGCTGTCCTATGCCTGGACTTTGCTGTCTCAACCCATCGGCAGTACGGCAACCCTAACCGGTGCAGCGACCCTGAACCCCAGTTTCACGGCCGACCAACCCGGTAGTTATACGGTTGAGCTCGTGGTCAATGACGGTGTGGTGAACAGTCTGCCCGATACGGTCGTGATCAGTACCTCGAATATAGCGCCCGTAGCCGATGCCGGTGTGGACCAAAGCGCGTTCGTCGGTGATACCGTGACTCTGGACGGCAGCGGTTCGTCTGATGCTGATGGCGATCCGATAACCTTTAGCTGGTCGCTGATCACTATTCCCATGGGTAGTACTGCTGCGATTGGTAATCCCTCGGCAATCATGCCGACCTTCAACCCGGATACGGCCGGCACGTACGTGGCACAGCTTATCGTCAATGATGGTGTACTCAACAGTCTGCCCAATACCGTGGTGGTCAATGTCAATACACCCAATACGCCGCCTAGTGCCGACGCGGGACCCGATCAGAGTGTATTGGTCAACGATCTGGTGAGCTTGAATGGCAGTGGATCTTCCGATGTTGATGGAGACCCCTTGAGCTTCAGTTGGTCCTTGATCACTCGTCCACTCGGGAGCACCGCTACTCTGACTGGTGCGACAGCCGTGAATCCCTCTTTTGTGGCGGACGCGGAAGGCACGTTCGTAGCACAGTTGATAGTAAATGACGGTCAGTCGGATAGCCCACCGGCTAGCGTAATGATAAACGTGGGCCCGGGTAATACTGCTCCAGTGGCCAATGCCGGACTGGATCAGAGTGTGTTGGTGGGCGATCTGGTTGCGCTCAATGGTACCGGATCATCCGATGCAAACGGCGATCCGTTAAGCTATAACTGGTCACTGACGGTACCTGTTGGCAGTACGGCTGTGTTGTCCGGCGCCAACACGGACAGCCCGACCTTTACACCGGATGTAGCTGGCAGTTATCTGGCTCAGCTCATTGTTAATGACGGTCAAGTCAATAGTCCCGCCGATAATGTCCTGATCAATGCAAATACGCCAAATACGGTGCCCGTCGCCGATGCCGGTCTGGATCAAAGTGTGCTGACGGGAGACCTGGTCACACTGGATGGCAGTGGTTCCAGCGATGCGGATAATAACCCATTGACTTTCAATTGGTCGATCATTTCCGCGCCCGTTGGCAGTATCGCCAGTCTTTCCAATACGGCAATCAGCGCTCCGGATTTGACCCCGGATCTAGCCGGCACTTACGTTATTCAGTTGATCGTCAACGACGGTCAAGCTAATAGCTTGGCGGATACCGTGACCATCACCGTTACTGATATTGTTTCGGGCGGGCCAGTCACGATAGTCAGTGCAGACTGGAATGGCTCAACTCTGACAGTGATCGGTACCGGTACGCCTGGCGCAACGGTTAGTATAAGTGGTGCGGATACCGGGGAAATAATCGGAACAGCGGTTACAGTTGCAACCGATGGCAGTTGGTCGGTTGCGACTTCCTCTCTGGTGAATGATGTGCCATGCACGGTTACTGCTGCGTCAGGGGTTGATTTTGCGCAGTTGGCAGTCACAGGCGCGACCGGTGTCTGTGCCATTAATTTCTCGAAAGCGGAATGGGATAATGGCGATGCTAAGTTGCTAATAAAAGGATCTGGCGCCGCGAATGGCGTACAGCATATCCTTCAATATAGTTCTACCGGGGCTCAAATAAGTACTTTTAACGGCCAAGGCGGCAACTTTGAAATTGAGATCGAACTTACGTCAGTTCCGTGCAGCATTCGGATTAGTGAGGCTAGCGGCTCGGCATTTATCGATCAACCGATTGCCAATGCCCCGGGTAGTTGTCTGTAACTTGCACTAGCCCAATCATCTTGCCAGAAGAGGATGGGATGATTGGGCAAAGGTTGAGCAATAGGAACACAGAATTAAAGTTGATTGATTCAAATTTTCGTTAAGTACGATTTCTAACTACAGTATCCTGGGCCGTTTTCAATCAAACTGCCTGGAAAGTTTAACTTATTGAACTTTCCGGGCACCAAGCTGTGGTGTTTAGCAAATATGAATCACGAGCGGGGTTCAACGTCGATATAGCGCCTGCGATTCGTTTTTAAACACTAAACCTTCGACCCATAAAAAATAAGGAGCGATGGGTGGGGTATGCATAAAAAGAATACACGATTCGCCCCATTTACCTTACTTTCGCAGCCCGTATAATCGCAGCTACAATGCAGGGCTTTGTATCGATCACCCTGGATAATTGAATATCCAACAACCTACGAAATACTACTGCCGGTGATTTGATACAACTCGATTGACCGTATCCAAACCGGAAGTAAATTATGAATATAAGAACAATATTGACGGCAATAACGCGCCAAAATAACATAAAATTTGTAGGGTCTTATCCAAACGGTTACAAAGAAAAATGGGGGTCGAAGGGATTCTTTGTATTGACCTTATTGATGGGTGTACTCGGGCCTATATGTGCGTTTGCCTTGGACTTCCAACTCCCCACAACCCGGCTATTACCCGAAGATGCACCACGCGGTGTCTTAAAATACGATATTGACGGTGATAGCCTGATAGATGTCGGATTTGCGATGACAGGCGTCTCCGGCGGTCAAACTGCGGTGGTTATTTTTCTGTCCGACGGAAACGGGGGCGTGAAACAAGAGATCGAAACCGCCCAAAACCTAGGTGCGCGAGGATTTACTGCTGGACTAATCAATGGTGATACCATCCCTGATCTAGTTCTTGCTGCGCCTAATAATGCCACCCTTTACATTCTGCTCGGCAACGCTCAGGGCGGATTCAGTCGCGATCCTGCATTGGATATCCCCATAGTCGGAGCAGATCCAGGTATAGTTCGTGTCGCGGACCTGGATGGCCAGGGTGGTTTGGACCTAGTCATTGGCGATATTCTGGCAACCGGAAGTGGCCTTTTTACTGCGCTGGGCAATAATGATGGAACCTTCTCAACCCCAGTGGGTATAGTTGGTAGCCAGGGAATCGCCGCGGGCGACCTGCATCTTGGCGACTTTGATCACGACGGTAACCTTGATATTGCAACACCCGCCCAAATATTCCTCGGTGCAGGAAATGGCAGTTTCCCGGGCAACCCTATCAATTTAAGCGGTGGACAGGCGCTCGCTGCAGGCGATCTGGATGGCGACGGCGATCAGGATCTGGCGGTAATGGACCAGGATACTCTAACCATCTACGTTGGTGATAATCAAGGTGGCTTTAGTTTTAATTCCCGTCTACCTCAACCCGGCGCGCTATTTCGAGACCTGGAGGTACTTGACATCGATTTAGACGGCCTTAACGATCTAGTTTTGACCGATGAAAATTCGGATGCGATCTTTTATTTCCTCGGCCAGGGAAATGCTGCGTTCGCCGCACCTATATCAGTTCTCACCCCGCAGGCCCCCTATTCATTAGCCGTTTTGGATCTAAATAACGATAGATTTCCTGATATCGTAACGGCTAACGACCCTATGAACCAAGCCATCGCAGCATTCTTTGTGCAAAATCCGGTAGCCGGAAATACGCCGCCGGTGATCACACGCCCGGCTGACCAAACTTCAAATGAAGGTGACTTCATTACCGGGCTGCAAATCATAGCTAGCGATAGCGACATCGGACAAATCCTGACATACTCGGCTGCGGGACTCCCGCTCGGACTCAACATCGATCCGGTGACCGGATCTATATTCGGTACGATTCTCCCTAACGCCGCTATCGGAAGCCCCTATACGGTCGTCGTCACGGCGACTGATGATGGAACACCTAATTTAAGTGCCAATACCAATTTCATTTGGACCATAGCCGGCTCCAACAGACCACCGGTGGTAAATGATCCGGGGGCACAATCCAGCGCCGAGGGCGACACCGTGAACCTCGCGATCAGTGCGACGGATCCGGATAACGATACCTTGAACTATAGCGCTGTGGGATTGCCGACGGGACTCAGTATTGACCCGACAAACGGCACGATCTCCGGAACGATTGCGTTCGGTGCAATTTCGTCGAATGTCATCGTGACGGCCACCGACAATGGCATCCCCGCATTGGGCACGAGTGTAAGCTTTAACTGGACCATTACCACGACCAACCGTCAACCGACTGCAACGAACCCTGGACCCCAGTCCAGCGCTGAGGGCGACACCGTGAACCTCGCGATCAGTGCGACGGATCCGGATAATGATACGTTGAGCTTCAGTGCAACCGGTTTGCCAACGGGACTCAATATCGATCCGACCAGTGGCGCGATCTCTGGAACGGTTGCGTTCGGTGCGACGACGTCGAACGTCACCGTGACCGCAACGGACAATGGCTCTCCAAATCTAAGTGTAAGCGTTAATTTTTTGTGGACCATTACCACGACCAACCGTCAACCGACTGCAACGAACCCTGGACCCCAGTCCAGCGCCGAGGGCGACACCGTGAACCTCGCGATCAGTGCGACGGATCCGGATAATGATACGTTGAGCTTCAGTGCAACCGGTTTGCCAACGGGACTCAATATCGATCCGACCAGTGGCGCGATCTCTGGAACGG
>Ga0209992_10000048_pt1 | contig 183645 bp, 169 predicted proteins | sample 2SBtaG_2_FD_182564 | JGI IMG/M metagenome (GOLD analysis project Ga0209992, IMG submission 182564) | Deep subsurface microbial communities from Kolumbo volcano to uncover new lineages of life (NeLLi) - 2SBTROV12_ACTIVE470 metaG (SPAdes)... | ecosystem: Environmental > Aquatic > Marine >... | reverse complement strand
CCGCGCGCATACTCCAACGAATCCTCGCACTGACCGCCGCCATCTGGCACAACGAAACCACCAACCGAGCCGGCCCCGCCCGCAGCCTCACCGCCTACGACCACTGACCCCTTGGAACTAACCGTCTAGATCTTGTGTGCGGCCAATAGGTCGCGGTAGACGGCCTTTAGTTGCTGGGCAATCGACTCTGGTGATCGTTCGGCGGCGATAGCAGCCGCGGCGTCAGATTGGTTCTGCCACGAATCAGAATCGCTCAGTGCTGCTTGGATTGCTGCGGCTAGCTGGTGGTGATCGTCAGGATCGACCACTGCTCCAGTGCGGTCTTCGCGAACAGTGTCGCCCAACGCCCCAACGTTGGTCACTACCACGGGTAGCGCGTGAGCGTAGGCGTCGTGAAGGACGCCGCTCTGGCTTTCGAACGCGGTGTAAGGCAACACGACGAGGTCGGCCGACTCGTAGAGAACTGCCTTGTGTTCGTCGCTTACCCGTTCGACGATGGTGGTCACATTCGGTCGAGAGGCGCCGAACTCACGCACCGCTTGTTCGATGGATGGCTCGCCGCGGCCAGCAATGGTCCATTGCACGTCGGTGCCAACGTCGTCGATGGCCTTCATCAAGACATCGAGACCTTTGTTGGACCGGAACGTACCGAAGAACACGGCGTGGTTGCCGCTTCGAGCCCCGGTTGAGACGGCGGCCCGGCTGCGAACCATGTGAGGAACGATCTTGAGAGCGCCGGGATCGACCCCGAACTGGCCGATGAGCCGATCGGCAAGCGTCTGATGATGCACGATCAACGTGGCTCCGCTGTCGTAGATCCGGGCCAACATCCTTTGTTCGATACCGGCCGGCAAACGAGTCGAGTGTGGGAACACATCGTGCACGTTGACCACTAGAGGGCGGCGCGCCGCGAGGCTGGTAATCGCCCATGGATCGGTGAACCGGTTGGTGTACCAAATATGGGTGATGTCAAAGTCGTGGTCGAACAATTGGCGGCGAGCCAGTCGACGTTGTCGATAGGTAAGTGTGCGGTCCAGGAGCCAACGCGGCGTCGGCGAACGGAATGGTCCGATATCGCGAAGGTCGCGCCGCAACTCGAGGTGATCGGTCTTTACCGCGGCGGGCGCTCCGACCCGGTCGATTGTTTGTACAACCAACTCGTCGCCACCTTGGGCGAAAACCGAAGCCAGCTCGGCGTCGTCAATTCTCAAGAAGGGCCAGAACCACTGGGCTTTCATCAAAACAGCTCGATGTCGCCGAGCGAGAATCGGAACTGGGCCGCCGCGGGTGCGGGCTGCGAGAGAGATCGCACGGTGAGGTGCGGCCCCAGTTTGGGGACGGGGAGGAGCGGTGGCTGCGGGTGAGCGGCGCTGGCCAGGGTAAGGACATGATCGACGCCGCGCAGTCGCCGTAGCTGGCGAAAGGGTTGGCGGCTCGAGCGCGATGAGTTGGCGAACACGTCAGCGACGACGAGTTCGGCCGCCTTGCCTCGCGTTCGGAGCCTCACAACGGCCGCGGCATTGTCGGTCTGGATGACGCGGTAGCCGAGCGGTTCGAACCCGTAACGCCAGTCGAGGTACGGGCGATCTCGACTGGTTGTGAACGCCGCTGGTGCCGCGGTCGGTGGCAGCGCGGCGAGATCGGCGCTTACCGACGCAATGTCGCGGCCGGCGTTGAGAGGAGTGCTCCACTTGCAAGCCGCGGTGCGCGAGCGCATCAGGCGAGGAATCGACCGTGGACCAGCCACCGCGACCCTCACCGGTAATCGCCCGGCGTCGTCCCAACCCATCCGCAAGTAACCCGGTCGGCTCTTGGCGTTTGGGGTATTGAAGACAAAGTTGATCTGATCAGCGGTCAGCGCTTCGACCGCGGTCATCGTCAGAAGGCGAAACACGCCGCGGCGAAGGTGATCGGGATCAGTAGCAGTATCGACCGCCCGCACCGCGTCGACCGGTTGGCCGTTACGCCGAAACCTCCACCGCATCATGGTGCGAAACCCCATGAGTTCGCCGCCGGTCTCGGCCAGCCAAATCGGCGACCGTCCGGCCGGGTTTTGCTGGTGCTTCCAGCGAAAGAACGACACGTTGGGATCCGACGGTTTCCAACCGAGTGAACGGATGGCGACTGCTACCAAAGCTTCGGTGTCGTCATCGCTGGCTAGACGTACGGTCGGATCGGGGCGGTCCACAACCCGAAGCGTAGGGCCCCGTCACGACGGCACCGGGGATTGAGGCGCTTGAGCTGAGGTGGGCCAAACGACTCATGTGGCACTTGTGCGTGCCGATGATTACCCATGGGGCTAGTGCCATCTCTTGTGCCGAGGCTTGTGAAGGCCGCGGCTTACGCGGCTGACGCGGTTCGGCGACCAGCTACGGGTCTGGTGATTCTGATTTATCACCGGGTTGGCGGCCGCAGCCCCATCAAAGTCGACCTGCCGATCGACACGTTCAGTGCTCAGATGGAGGCGCTGGCCGCCAGTGGGTCGGTGATGGCTCTTGACGAAGCGGTGGACGCACTCGGTCGGGGTGAGGATCTCACTGGATCTACCGTGATTACGTTCGACGACGGTACTTCGGACTTCGTTAGCGATGCCTTGCCGGTTCTCGATCGGTTCCAAATTCCCGCGACCCTCTACGTGGCCACCAAGTTTGTCGACGAGCAAATCGAGTTTCCCGACCGTGGTGCGCCCACAACGTGGGCCGATCTTCGCGATGCGATGGGCACCGGCTTGGTCTCCATCGGAAGTCACACTCACTCTCATGCCTTGCTTGACCGACTCGAGCCAAGTTCTATCGCCGACGAACTTGACCGATCGATAGACCTGATCGGCGAACACTTGGGCGTTGATGCCAGACACTTCGCCTATCCGAAGGCCCTGGCTCCGTCAGCCGCGGCCGAGCACGAGGTCCGGTCCAGGTTCCGATCGGCGGCCCTTGCCGGCACGCGTGCCAATCCGGTGGCAACTGATGTGTTTCGACTGTGGCGTAGCCCTGTGCAGACGACCGATACTGCGGCGTTCTTTCGCCGCAAGGCCGCCGGGGGCATGCGACTCGAAGACGATTTGCGGCAACTGGTCAATCGCCGCCGCTACCAAGGCGCCAGCGCATGAGTATCAAGCTTGTTCATCTCACCACCACGGACATGAGTCTGGACTGGTTGTTGCGCCCACAACTCGAGGCGTTCATGGACGCCGGGTTCGAGGTCGTTGCTATGTCGGCTCCGGGACCCCACGTTGACGCTTTGAGAGCTTCGGGTATCGAGCATTACCCCATCGCGTCGCTGACTCGGTCGATGTCGCCGTGGCGCGACGCCCGGGCGGTGCTTGACCTGGTCAGGGCCTTTCGCCATATCTCGCCTGACATCGTGCATACCCACAACCCCAAACCAGGGGTGATCGGTCGGATCGCGGCGAGAGCCTCGGGCGTGCCGGTAGTCGTCAACACCGTTCACGGCCTTTATGCGCTCCCAGAGGATCGGCTAGCGAAACGAGCGGCCGTTTACGGACTCGAGCGAATCGCCGCGAGTTGCTCGGACGCCGAGTTGCTACAAAATGTCGAAGATCTGCCAGTGTTGCGCCGCCTCGGCATCTCGCACTCGAAATTGTCGGTGCTTGGCAACGGTGTTGATCTTGGGCGTTTCAGTCCCGGCCAGGCCCGGCCGCAGGCCCGGGCCGAGATTCGTGCCGAGTTGGGCATCGACAACGACACGGTGGTGATTGGGGCGGTCGGCCGATTGGTGTGGGAGAAAGGTTACGGCGCGGTTTTCGACGCCGCCGAGCGTCTGCGCGACGAGAACTGTGTTTTTGTTGTGGTTGGACCCTCCGAACCGGACAAGGACGGGGCGGTAGACAGCGATGCGATCGAGCGGGCCAAGGCGGCCGGCGTGAAGTTTCTCGGGTCCCGCGACGACATGGTCGACGTGTACTCGGCGTTCGATATCTACACGTTGGCTTCGCACCGGGAGGGCTTCCCGCGCTCGGCAATGGAAGCTTCGGCCATGGGTTTGCCGATTGTTGCCACCGATATTCGCGGCTGTCGTCAGGTTGTCGCGCCGGGGGTCACCGGCGAGCTAGTGGCTCCTCGTGACGCCGCGGCGCTGACCGACGCGCTGAGGAGGCTGGTGCGCGATACCGATCGGCGCATGGTCCAGGGTGCCGCGGCTCGCGAACGGGCAATGGAACGCTTCGACGACCGTGAAGTCATCGCTCGAACGTTACGTACCTACGACTGTTTGTTGTCGCGAGCGGCCACGTCGGCGCTGGCGGCGTCGTAAACCGCTTCGATCTCCGCCGTTGCCCTCGCGATCGAGAACCGAAGGGCTTGCTGGTTGGCGTTGGTCGCCAGTCGACTGCGCTCCGACGCGTCGAGGGCGAGCCGGACGTGGCTGGCGGCGAGGGCCTCGACATCGCCGATCGGGGTGATCAGACCCGCCGATCCGGCCGCTTGGGGCACCCCGCCGGCCGCGGTAGCCGCTATGGGCAGTCCCAACGCCAGCGCCTCCATCAAAGCAACTGGTAACCCCTCGTGGTGCGAACTCAGTGTGAAGAAGTCGCCGGCGCTCAGGATGCGGGCGACGTCGGGGCGATATCCAAGGGCCAAAAAGCGATCTCCGAGGCCTCGTTCGGTGATCCAGCGGTTGAGGTCGGCGGCCAGCGGCCCTTGGCCGGCGATCACATATTTCAACCGAGGGGCCTGGGCCAGCGCCAACGCCGCAGCTTCGACCAGCTCGTCCAGGGCCTTTTCCCGGCGAAGATTTGCGACACATACCGCCAAGACGTCGTCGCTGGTGGCACCGAGTTCTTGACGGGTTGTCGAACGATCAGCGTTGCCGCGCGCCACGTCCAGGTCGATGCCGTGGATGATGGTTCGCACTTGGCCGGACCGAGCGCCGACGATGGTGGAGGCAACGTCCTCGCTCACCGCGATCGTTGCGGTCTCGAATCGGATGGTCAGCCGATTGGCCGTGCGGGTCAACCAATGATGGCGGGGCCACCGGTTGTGCTCGGTGCCGACGAGTACTGGCCTATCGCGGGGCCGCAGCGACAAAACGACGAGCCGGGCCACCGCGGCCACCGCCGGAGAATGGGTATGCAAAATATCGGTGGGGTCCGACTTGAGCAGTTTGCGAAGTCTCCAGATCCAACCGAGCCTCGAGCGGTTGTCGAGGCAGTGAACAGTTACGCCCCCGGCTTCGAGTTCGGCCACGAGCTGATCTTTGGCCGCAACAAGGTAGGCAACTTGGTGCTCGTCGTCGGGTGCGGTTGCGCTGATCTGGTTGACGATCAGGCGCTCGGCCCCGCCCGGACCCAGCCCCTTCACCAAATGCCGAACACGGCGCGGCTGGTCGGTCACGTCAGGACGCCGAGAGCGGCGTCAATTACCCGGTCGAGTTCCGCAGCGGTCAGCGACGAACCACTCGGCAGACACACACCGCGCTCAAACGCGGCATCGGCGACTGCTCCACCGTACATTTTGCAGTCGGCATAGAACGGCTGCTGATGCATTGGTTTCCATGCCGGGCGGGCTTCGGCGTTGACGGCCTCGAGCGCTGCTATCAGCTGCGCCGGGGTGGCTGCGGCATGGTCGTCGAGGACCATCACCGTGAGCCAGTTGTTGGCTACACCGCGCCGATCGATGGGATTGAACGAGACTCCGGAAACGCCCGAGAACGCCGTTTCGTAGCGGGCCCGTATCTCGGCTCGCCGAGCGAGAAGTTCGTCGAGGCGGCGCAGCTGTCCCAACCCAATCGCCGCCAGTGGGTTGCTCAGGCGATAGTTGAATCCGAGGTCGCGATGCTCGTAATGCAGGGTGGGTTCGCGGGCTTGGGTTGCGAGGTGACGGGCTCGGTCAACGGCGGTCTGGTCCGCTGAGACGATCATGCCGCCTCCTCCGGTGGTCATCAGCTTGTTGCCGTTGAACGAGAAAACCCCAATATCGCCGAAGCTTCCTGCCCCGGCCCCTTCCCAAGTGGCCCCGACCGCTTCGGCCGCGTCCTCGATCAACGCAACCCCGAAGCGATCACAAGCCGCACGAATCGGGGCATGATCGGCGCACTGTCCGTACAGGTCCACCGACATAACCGCTGCGACCTTTTGCCCTGATCGTGCGGCATCGTCGAGAGCCTGGTCCACCAGCTTCGGGTCCAGGTTCCATGTCGATTCTTCGCTGTCGACAAAGATGGGCTCGGCACCGCAGTAGCGCACGGCGTTGGCGGTGGCGGCAAAGGTGAACGATGGGACGATGACCAGGTCGCCTGGTTTGGTGCCGACGAGCAAGAGCGAAAGATGAAGGCCGGCGGTGCCGCTGGCAACCGCTACCGCATGCTCCACTCCTTGTCGTTCGGCGAACTCTGCCTCGAACATGGCCAGTTCGGGACCGACCGGGGCGATCCAATTGTTGTCGAAGGCCGCGAGGAGCAAATCGCGCTCGACATTGCTCATATGAGGAGGGGAGAGATAGATGCGGTCCATTTAGGTCTTCCGGCTCATTCCGGCCCGGTTGGTGCCGATTAGGAAAGCGTCGCACAAGCAAGAGCCGGTACCGCGTCTTCGGAGGGAGAAGCAGTAGCGGCTGAGGGATGGGCGAACAGCTCTCATGGAACCGCAACACCTCATTCGAACCTTCCGGCGCCGATGGCGACCGATCGTATTTCTCGTCGTTCTCGTGGGCGCGTTGGGCGCGGCCAGCGCGTCGGTTGCCGAAGACGTGGCCCCGGCGGCCGTTCCCGTCGTGAGATATGACGCCTGTCATACTTTGTTGGTCGACGGCGCGATACCCCAAGGGGTGCCGAAGTGGGACGTCGAGAACCTTCCGCAGCTTGCCGAACGAGTCACTGCGGGCGAGATTCCCCGCAACGTGGCGACACTGACCGGGGTCGACGAGTCAACGGCCGCCAACCAGGTCCGGGTAGGGGTGCGCAACGACATCCGAAGCTTGGTGATCTGTTCGGTGGGCAAGACCCCGGCTGAGGCCGAGCAGATCGCTGACGCTTACGCGGCCGAACTCATTGCCGTACTCGAGCAGGATGCCCAGGAGTTCTTCGACGAGAGCCTCGAGCGAGCCCACGAGCTGGTGATCAACGCCGAGGCCTGCTTTGCCAACGTGCGCGAAGGTAATGACTTCACCGAAGGCAGTGACATCGTCTCTGAGATCGATGTCGGCGACCAGTCCAACAGCGTGTGCGAGTCGCAGCTGATTCAAGCTCACGCCAAGGAACTCAACCTCACATCAACCGGTGTGCCTGTGGTGCCTTTCGAGACCCTCGAAGTGGCGACAGCGGTGGAAATATCCGAGCGAGACTTTGCTACTCGGGTTCGTGAAGGTGCGGTTGGCGCCAATGTGATAGTTGGCAACAACGAAGCCGTGGGCGCCGCGGCTCCTACGTCTACCGGCGCCCCGGGAGGATCGACGATCCCTTCGAGCCCGCTAATGCGCGGCTTGATCGGGATAATTGTGGGTCTGGGTATGGGCACCGGGTATGTGCAGTTCACCGAGCGCCTCGATTCCCGATTGCGCCGCAAGGAAGACGTCGAGACAACCCTCGACCTTCCGGTATTGGCCGAGATCCCTCCACTCGGTCGCAAGGACCGCAAAGACACGCGGATGGTGGTGGTTGACGAGCCGCGCTCGCGTTCCGCGGAGTCATTTCGAGCCCTGCGCTCGGCTCTTGACTACGCCCAAGCAGTTGACGTAGAGCACGGCCGCGCCAGCGAGGGCGCTCAGGTAATACTTGTCACCTCAGGTGCCCCGAGCGAAGGCAAAACCACGACGCTCGCCAACCTTGCCGCGGTGATGGCCGAAAGCGACCGACGAGTTCTGGCCATCAACTGCGACTTCCGGCGGCCCCGACTCCACCGATATCTCGGAGGCGCAACCGAACCACAGCGACTAAATGTCACCGACATCGCCGGCGTGCAAATGGTGACGCAAGTGACGGCGTCGGACGCGGAGTCGACACCCAGTGATGTGGTAGCGGCTCAACGTCGGTTGGTTGAGCGGGCTCGGAACCGATTCGATGCCATCTTGCTCGACACCGCACCAATCTTGACCACCAACGATGCCGCCGAACTTCTGAGCGTTGTTGACCACGTTGTCTTGGTGGTCAGCGCCGGCAACACCAAGGCAGAGGCCGCGGCGCGCGCAAGCGAATTGCTTGAACGCCGAGGATGCGCACCGCTCGGTGTCGCACTGGTAGGAACCCGCGACGTTCCCAACTCGTCTGACTATTACTATTCAGACGACGACCCGTACTTGGTGTCGTCAAAACGGCCCCGCCGGAATTCGAAGGACCGCGGTTCGAGAGAGAGCACCGGCGAACCACCGAACGCGGCGCCGCGTGTTGAGGTTCCCGTCCAGGGCTGACCGTCATGACCACGGAAATGCCTCAGCGCCCCGTCGGCGAGATATTCGCCCGACCCAGCAGCTTGGTTCCGCCACGAACTTCGGATCGATTTGCGTGGGCTACACCGCTCGGCTGGGGCTTGTGTGCGCTAGCGGCCGTGGCGTCGGCCGCCGGCGTCGCGTTCAGCCGCGTGTCGATTCTCGGCACCCTCTTGATCTTCGTCATCGCCGCCGGTGCAACGCCGGTGCTACGCCGTCTGGCCGTCGACGTTGAAGGCATCGATCTGGTCGGATTGCTTCGTGTGGGGCTTGGTCTTCGGCTTCTTGCCGTGTTGCCTCGCTACGAGCTACGACAAGACGCGCGGGACTACCACTACGTGGGTCGGGTTCTGGCCGATCACTTCAGATCTTTTGACTTCAATGTCGACACCGGCCGCAACGTCCCCGGCACCGGAAGCGTTCGCTATCTCACTGGTTTGATCGAAGTAGTTACTCTCGAGAATGAGTTTGCGACATTCGTGGTGTTCGCAATGTTCGGATTCGTGGGTCTCGCCCTGTTCATCCGAGCTTTTTCGGTAGCCCTCCCCGAACTCGATCCGAGCCGCTACGTCTTGTTGATGGTGATGTGGCCGACGTTGATCTACTGGCCATCAAGTACCGGCAAGGACTCAGTGATGATGCTGAGCCTCGGCGTTGTCGCGTTTGGCGTGGCGAAACTCCTGCAAGGAAGCGGCGGGTTTGTTCTGGTTGCGCTGGCCGGACTGTTTGTCGGCGGCCTCGTTCGCCCTCACGTCTCGCTGATCGCCGTCACGGCCGGGATCGCCGCGTTCACGCTTCACTCGCCGTCGGGGCGCCGAACCGGGGTCGCGGCCCGCACGGCCCTGACCGGCGCTTTGCTGGTCGCCGGTGCCTTTGCCTCCAACGCGGTCGAACGAGTTTTCGAGATCGAAGATCTCAATGTTTCAGGTCTCACGGCTGCCCTCGACCTTGCCAACTTGCGGTCCGCCCAAGGGGGCTCGTCGTTCGCCGCGGCCCGGATCGAGACGATTGGTGACGCGCCTTGGGGTTTCGTGACAGTGTTGATGCGCCCGTTTCCCCAGGAGGCCGCCAGCTTGCCGATGCTGGTCACCTCTGTCGAGGGGCTGATCCTCGGAGCCCTGATCCTTGCTGGCCTACCCCGCCTTGCAGCAGGGTTTCGGGTGATTCGTCAGGAAGCGTACCTCGCCTACTCGATCGCGTTTTCGTTGGTATTCGTCTACCTGTTCTCGGCGCTGGGCAACTTTGGGATTCTTGCTCGCCAACGTTCAATGGTGATTCCGTTGGTCCTAGTGCTCGTTTCCTTGCCCACTCCACGCGAGCGAGTCCGCGCCCGTCGTTTGGCGGGCAAGCGGTGATGCCGATGGTCGTGACCCCGCAACGTTCCCCGAGGGTGTACGAGAGTTCGCTCGCTGACCAATGTGTGTTGTTCAACGAGGTTGATCGGCGTCTGCATGTGCTCAACGCGAGCGCCGCGGCTGTGTGGGACTCGCTGATAGATCGCTCAACGGTAGGTGAGCTCGCAAACCAGGTTGCGGCGCGGTTCGGGGTCGGTCAGTCGGTGGTCGACAACGACGTACGGCGGGTTCTAGACCAGTTCTTGGCTGATGGTTTGGTCAGCGGAACCCGACGAGACGAACCGGCCGAAAGGCCCGTGCGGGCGCGACCGTTGGAGCCGAGGGGTGATCACCGCCTCGACCGGGTCCGAGCGCTCGACGCGATAGTCGAGATCGACATCTACGACGACGAGGTTCGCGGCCTCGTCTTGGCAGCAACCGCGCCGCTGGCGTCGGCGGAGCGAGCGACGCATCGTTTGACGGTTCGTGACACCACAAATGGCGGATGCGCCGTCACGGCCCATCATGGTGAGCCAACCCACGTCGGTTCTCGCCTCGGGGCGGCAGTGCGGGCCATCGCCGAAATCAACTCCCTCGCGGTCGGTTCGGTTGCTGGGGATCTGGCATTTCATGCCGGAGCAGTCGGCGCGGCCGGCGGGGTGGCGTTATTGCCCGCCGCGTCCAATCATGGCAAGTCGACGCTTACCGCCGCTCTAGTGGCCGCGGGGTCAAAGTATCTCACCGATGAGGCGGCCGTTGTCGACTCACGAGGCTGGTGCCGGCCCTTTCCCAAGGCCATAGCGCTCGATCCGGGCTCATTCGGACTCTTCCAGAGTGCGAGCCGATTCCGACTTCTCCGCTGTCCAAACAGCTGATGCGTCGTGAATGGCATGTAGATCCAACTCGACTCGGCACGGTCGGCGACTCTGGTCCGGTTCGGGTCGTTGTGTGTCCGTCCTGGCGCGCCGGCGCTACAACTCGCGTGAGCCGCGTTGCGCCGGTCGAAGCACTCCACTTGCTGTTGGGAAACGCCTTCGATTTCGTAAAGGGTGCGGGGCCGATTTTCGAACGGTTGGTCAGGCTTGCCGAGGCCGTACCGATCTACCGGATGGGCTACAGCCGCCTTGATGAGGCAGTGGCATGCGTAACCGCGCTAATAGAAGATCCGACTCGTCGGTTCTAGACGTTGCGACGGTTGCGGCGACGCTCGGGGCTGCTCGGTAGATCCGTAGCGCTGGCCAGTCCTTTTCTTCTTCGCTTTTCGGCATATTGGGCCTCGTCGGCGGAGCGGAGAAGATCGCCGGGAGTGGTGATGTCGGCGCTTGCCAAGGCAATACCGCACGACAACGACCGGTTTCGTCCCGACTCGGCGAACAGACGCACTGCGAGTTCGGTCACCGGTTCGGCCGACAACATCCCGCCACCGTCAAGCACGATGCAAAATTCGTCGCCACCGATTCGACAAGTAATCGAGTTGGCAACCGTCGAGGCCGCCTGACTGAGTGCGTTGGCGGCCTCGACGAGTAGTTCGTCGCCCGCGGCGTGCCCGAGATTGTCGTTGACAAGCTTGAGACCGTCGACGTCGCACATGATCACCGCCACATCTTGGCGGTCGATGGTGTTGCGGCCAAATATCGCGACAAGCCGATCGGTGAGTACGCGGCGATTCGACAACCCGGTGAGCGGATCGCGAAGCGCTAGTTCTTCGAATTCGGCGATTCGTTCGGCTTGGCTAACGGCCGCGGCAACGTGGGTCGCGACCAGGCGAAGGGTGGAAAGGTCGTCGTGATCGAGGGCACTGGCATTGGCCCGAGTCGATGCCCAAACAACCCCCCAGACCGTCTCACCGATGACGATTGGCCAAGCGGCCTCGGACCTCAGGCCGCGCTCGCGCAACGACGACACGCCATCGTCGTCGGCTCGACCTTCGTCCACCGAACGGACGAAACCTTCGCCGGCGAGTAATCGGTCAAAACCTGGCCGATCGGCCTCGTCATGAAAATCGCTTACCGGGAAACGTTCTTCGGTCGAGCGGTTCCCGACGTTGAGCAAGGTTTCGAATCGACCTTGGTCTCGTTCTACCCGGCCGATCGAAACCGCGTCGGCGTGCAACGCTCGTTGAGCTTGCTCGGCAATGACCAACAAGACGTCGGGCATCCGGTCGGCGGCCCGAACTGCGGCGCCGATGGACACGAGGGCCTCGACGGGCGAGTCGCGCTCGGGGGAGATGAATCGGTCGAGTCCATCGAGGATCTGGTCGAGCTGAATATCGCTCGGCAGCGAATCTATCGACGCAAGTTCGACTGCCGCCGCCGCGCCGAGGTCGGGATCGAGAGCGGAGCCCAGGAGATCGTCGACTCGTCGTTGTCGTGCTCCCCAGTTTGGGGCCGCTCCGGGATGAGGGTGTCCGACCAACGTCGCGGCGAGCGCAAGGAGGCGAGCGGCGAGGGGAATATCGGGTCCGCGCATTCCGTGGGGACCACCGCTGCCGTCCCATCGCTCGAATTGGTGTCGCACCGCGCGCGCTGCTCCTTCGAGGCCGGCGAGGCGCTGCAACATGGTTGCAGTGAGCACCGCAGAAGCCGGATCGGGCAGGAGATCGACCGAACCCACGGGGCGGACATGGGTGAGAACAATGCCGATTTCGGCGAGCAACGAGCCGGTGATGGCGTCAACGCGGTCTTGGGTTGGGCAACCAGCGGCGACCGCGATGCGATCAACGAGTAGCGCTCGTAGTGAGGCGCGGCGAGCGGCCGGTGGGTCGAATACTTCGAGCGTTCGGGCCAGCGCTACTACGGAAGCCGCGGCGGCTCGATCGAGCGGCCGACTAGCGGTGTCGGTGCGCTCGGGCGCGTCGGGAAATACAGGATCCATTCGCCCGGCACCTCCTCGTACGCACTTGCCCAAATTACGCCGTCAGTATGGTCTATCAGAGAATGTTCGCCACGCAAAGTGCGAATTTATGTCACCGACGGTGGTATGGGAGTGCTGCTGAGGACGCCGGAGGCTATCTAGGTGGCAATCAACTCGTCTATTGCTGAGGACAGTCCTTCTTCGCCCATCGCTCCGACGAAAATGCCCGCGCTGCCGTCGTCATTGATGAATACGAAACTTGGCTGACTGCCCACTCCGAAACCGGACCAGACGGAGCCATCGACGTCGGCTATGTGAGGGAAACCGCCAACGCCAGTGTCGTTGATGAACCGGCTCATAGCGCTGAGTTCGTCGCGACCCGCAACCCCTACGACGGCAACTTGGCCTTCGTACTTTTTCTGCACCGATGCGACCGCACCGGACTCTCGGATACAGGTCGGTCACCAAGGGGCCCAGAACCACAACACAAGGTCTTGGCCTTCGTAGTCGCCGGCATCGAAGGTGCCGCCGTCTACCTGGTCGGCCACAAAAGTGAAGGGCCAGGCGGCGGCATCGCCGGTAGCAGCAGCATCATCTGAAGCGCCACCTGAAGCGCCATCTGAAGCGCCATCTGAAGAGGGTGCGGCGGAGGCTTCGGCTGGCGCGGTGGTTGTTTCGGCGTCGGTGCTACACGCGGCCGCGATCAACAGAGTCGCGAGGATGGGCGCGGCGAGACGTTTCATATGCTTCGAGAGTACGCTCGACCAAGTGGTTAGCCACGTCACCGTGTCCCTATCGTCGGTTGGAGCACACTCTTGAGCACCCGCAAACTCATCCTCACGGCCATGTTGTGTGGCATGGCCATCCTGCTGGCATCCGCGATTCAACTCACTCAAGCCCTGCGCTGACGCCGGTCTTAACCCCCGTGGGCCAGTCTTATCCCCCCGTGTGCTTGCGCTGACATTGATGTGGCTAGGATCGCAGCGATCGAGGAGGTGAGTGCGACGGACGCACAACATGACGTCATAGTGATCGGCGGTGGACCCGGCGGTTACGCTGCGGCCCTCTATGGAGCCGGTATAGGTCTCGACATCGGGCTGGTTGAAAACAACATCTTGGGCGGTACATGCCTCAATGTTGGGTGCATCCCCGCCAAGGAACTGCTCGAGACCGCCCATGTTTTTCGCACTGTGCAACATGCCGCCGACTTTGGCGTAAATACTTCGGCGCCCACCATCGAGTGGGGCACCACGCTTACACGCAAGCAAACAATCATCGATCAGTTGGTTGGCGGGGTGACCGGGCTTCTGAAGTCACGCAAGGTCACGGTCTACAACGGCACCGGATCGTTGGGGCCCGACCGAACCGTCACGGTCAGTGGCGACGACGGCACCCAGACGATTAGAGGCGGAGCCGTAATTTTGGCCGCCGGTTCGCAGACCCGCACCATCCCCGGCTTTGAAGTCGACGGCAAACTCATCATGACCTCCGACGAAGTTCTGTCGATGTCAGAACTCCCCGAGTCAGCGGTCGTCATAGGAGGCGGAGCCATCGGGTGCGAATTCGCGTCGATGATGGGCGATCTTGGCGTCAAAGTCACGATCCTCGAGGCCATGCCTCAGATCCTTGCCGGTTGTGATTCCGACGCCGCCAAGGTTGTGGAGCGGTCGTTCAAAAAGCGGGGAATTGTCACCAAGACCGGCGTCATGGTCAAGGGCCACGTACCCGACCCGTCAGGTGCCACCACAACGGTGTCCTTCGGCGACGACGAATCCGTCACCGTCGAAGCGGTGATTGTTTCGGTGGGGCGCCGGCCGTTTGCCGATCTGCTGGGTCTTCAAGGCACCGGGGTGGTCGTAGACGAGCGAGGATTCATCTCTGTTGATGACCGCTGTCGCACCGGCGAAAGCGGTGTATGGGCGGTGGGAGACATCATCAACACTCCGCAACTGGCTCACGTCGCGTTTGCCGAAGGAATGCTGGCAATCCGCGACATTCTTGGTGAGGACCCCAACCCGCTTGATCATCACGGCACGCCGTGGTGCATTTATTGTCACCCCGAGGTGGCCTTTGCCGGCTACACCGAAGACAGTGCCAAAGCAGCCGGGTTCGACGTGGTCGCGTCCAAGCACAACTTCATAGGCAATGGTCGAGCCAAAATCGTTGGCGACACCGACGGTATTGTCAAGATCATCGCCGAGAAACGCGCCGATGGTAGTGCGGGCCGAATCCTCGGCGTTCACATGGTCGGACCCTGGGTCACCGAACAGTTGGGGCAGGGTTATCTTGCCGTCAACTGGGAGGCCACCGTCGACGACGTTGCTGCCTTCATCCAGCCCCATCCGACAATGAGCGAGTTGTTCGGCGAGACTGTCCTGTCGCTAACCGGCCGCGGTCTTCACGGCTAGGTTTGCTGCCAGTATCAACCCATTGCGCCACATTCAACATCTGTATTCGACAACCCAAGTCGGCGAAAATCAAAGCCGGTAAGAAGGAACTCTCATGGCCGACGTGACTATGCCCCAACTGGGCGAGACCGTCACTGAAGGAACGATCACTCAGTGGTTCAAGAACGTCGGTGACGACGTCGCGATGGACGAGATCCTTTTCGAGATCTCGACCGACAAGGTCGACTCCGAGGTGCCTTCTCCGGTCGCGGGCACCGTCACCGAGATCCTGGCCGCCGAGGGCGAAACCGTCGAGGTTGGTCAAGTGCTTTGTCGGGTCGGCGAAGCCGGCTCTGCGCCAGCACCGGCCGCCGAGGCCGCTCCTGCGCCCGCCGCCGAGCCCGCTCCCGCCCCAGCCCCTACTCCTACCCCGGAGCCGGTGATTGCGTCTGTTCCCGCGCCAGATCCGACCCCGCCGCCCGCTCCGGAGCCTGCACCGGCCCCCGCTGCTCCAGCCCCGGTTGCCCCGGCCGCCGAAACCGCGCCCGCTGGCTCGCTGATCCTGTCGCCGGTTGTGCGTCGACTGATCTCCGACAACGACCTCGATGTTTCGACGATTGTCGGGTCCGGCCTCGGCGGCCGAATCACCCGTGGGGACGTCGAGAAGATTATCCAGGAACGAGCGGCCGGCTCCGCTCCCGCCCAGGCCGCGCCTGCTGCGCCGACCCAGCCGGCACCGTCCGCTCCTGCTCCGGCCGCTCCTGCTCCGGCCGCACCCGCTTCGGCCACACCGGCCGCTCCCGCGACCGTCGCTCCCACCCCCGCGGTCGGCGCCCGCGACCAGGTGGTTGCGCTCAACAACATCCGGACCCGCACGGCCGAACACATGGTGATGTCCAAGCACACGTCGCCGCACGTGCTCACGGCAATGGAGATCGACTACGAGCGGGTGGAGCAAGTCCGCAAGTCCGCCAAAACCAGCTGGAAGGCCGAAGAAGGCTTCAGCCTCACCTACTTGCCGTTTATTGCCCGTGCCGTGGTCGATGCGTTGCGCGACTTCCCCCATCTCAACGCCAGCTTTGGGGGAGACCATCTTGTCGTGCACAACGAGATCAACCTCAACGTTGCCGTCGACATTGATTTCGACGGCTTGTTGGCTCCCGTGGTCAGAGGCGCCGGTGGTAAGCGCCTTCGCCAGATCGCCCGCGACATCGTCGACGTTGCGTCTCGCACCCGTACCAAGCAACTGACCCCCGATGATTTGTCTGGCGGCACCTTCACGCTCACCAACGCCGGCCAGTACGGGACGATGATGCAGTTCCCGATCATCAACCAGCCACAGGTCGCGATCCTTTCAACCGACGGCGTCAAGCGAAAGCCCGTGGTGGTCACCGACGAGTTCGGTAACGAATCGATTGCGATCCATTCGGTTGGGGTTCTCGCTCTTGCCTGGGATCATCGGGCTTTCGACGGGGCCTACGCCGCCGCCTTCTTGAACCGGATTCAGGAGATTCTCGAATCTCGCGACTGGGAGGCCGAGGTCCGCTGACCTCTGATCGTGCCGCCGACACGAGCCTCCATGTTCGTTGGCTCGGGCGAGTCGAATACACCGACGCGCTGGCTCTGCAGCGCCGACTTTGCGCGGCCACCACCGACGACCATTTGTTGCTGCTCGAGCATCCCCATGTGATCACCACCAGCAAACGTACACCGCTCGAGCATTTGCTGGTCGACGTCGAGTCGATCGGAGCCACGGTTGTCGAGACCGATCGAGGTGGCGATATCACCTATCACGGTCCGGGCCAGTTGGTCGGATACCCGATTCTTACCGTGCCGGGAAAAAGAGGCGGGGGAATGGCCGATACCGCGGCCTATGTAACTTCGATCGAACAGGTCATTATCGACGTTCTCGCCGACCTGGGTCTAAGCACGGGCCGGCTCCGCGGCGCTACCGGAGTTTGGGTCGACGCCGACGGAATCCGCCCTCGTAAGATCGCCGCGATCGGGGTTCGGCTGACCCGTAGTCGCAGCATGCACGGCTTTGCGTTGAATGTCGACCCGGACCTTGGTTGGTTCGATCGCATCGTTCCCTGCGGGATCAGCGATAAGGGCGTTACCTCTTTGAAGGCCGAAGGCATCGACGTGTCGATGCGCGACGTCGTGGATCGTGTTGTCGCTCGTGCCGCGACCCAATGGGCGCCCCACCGTCGCATCGATCGGGTCGATGTTGCATGGCGCGTGCCCACTGCCGACCTTGCTCCATTCTCCAGAGGGCAGGGGCCAGGTGCGCCGGTCGGACGCAACGGCGTGGGCCATGGCGAAGCCTCGCCGGCTCTGGCCTATGCCGAGCAGGCCGATGGGACATCGGTTCGGCTACTCGGCCGACTGGCCGAAGCTGGCGTGGCTGCTGATCCCGTGCCGCTCAAAGCCCGAAAGCCCGAGTGGATGCGGGTTCCCCTCGACACCGGCCCGACCTACCGCGAAATCAAGAAGACGATGCGCGACCTCGACCTTGTTACGGTGTGCGAGCAGGCTGGCTGTCCCAACATCTCCGAGTGCTGGAACGACGGCACCGCCACCTTCATGATCCTGGGCGAGCGCTGTACCCGCGCTTGCGGTTTCTGTTTGGTCGACACTCGTAAGCCTGACCCGCCCGACCCTCACGAACCGTCCCGAGTCGCCGAGGCCGCCGATCGTATGGGTCTCAAGCACGTTGTTGTGACAATGACAGCGAGAGACGATCTTGGCGATGGGGGAGCGGCGGCGGTGGCGTCCACCATCGAAGCGGTTCGTGATCGCCTGCCGGCTAGCAGGATCGAGGTCTTGGTCTCGGACCTAGCCGGTGACGACGCCTCATTGAGCACCGTGTTTGACGCCCGACCCGACGTCTTCAACCACAACATTGAGACGGTCGCTCGGTTGCAGCGTGCAGTGCGGCCTTCGGCCGGGTATGCCCGCAGCTTGTCGGTGCTGGCGCGGGCCAAAGAGGCTGGTCTCGTAACCAAGTCCTCGATAATCGTTGGCATGGGCGAGACAGATGAGGAGGTCGAGCAGACGTTATTGGACCTCCATTCGGTCGGCGTCGACATTGTTACGATCGGCCAATATCTTCGGCCTACGTCACATCATTTGCCGGTTGCGGCTTGGTGGCAGCCGTCGGTTTTCGAGGCGTGGAAAGAGTTCGGCGAGGCACTGGGAATCAGTCATGTCGAGTCGTCGCCACTCACCCGATCGAGCTACCACGCCCGCGAAGCTGCGGATTCCGCCGAACGAGTTTGATCCAGACTTCCCTAGCGTCTGCTCGAGATTACGCCCGTATCGAATCCCGCCAGGTGTAGACCGCCCGCGAACCGCGCGTGCTCGATCTTGGTACAGCGGTCCATAACCACGTTGAGCCCCCCACCAGCCGCGATTTGGGCCGCTTCGGCCGACCAAAGCCCGAGCTGGACCCAAAACGTTGTAGCGCCAAGAGCGACCGCTTCGGTGGCGATGGGTGCGAGGTCGTCGCTTCGGCGAAAGACGTCGACGAGGTCGGGTACGACAGGGAGGTCTTGGAGGGAAGGGAAAACTGGTTGTCCCAGAATTTCTGTTTCGCGTGGGTTGACAAGATAGACGTCGAAATCGGCCGACGAGCTGGTGAGATAGGTGGCCACGAAATTGCTCGCTCGGGCGGGGTTGGACGAAGCGCCGACTATGGCAATCGACCGGGTCGTGTCGAGTATGCGCTTGCGTTCGGTTGGGCTCGGTGGTGTCCAGCCATCGATCGGCGGATGAGCAGGCATCAGTTTCTCGCGATCAGTCTTGTGCGATCAGCCCTGTCTATTGGCGCTGTCGAGGGCATTGTCGAGGTCGTACAGAATGTCATCGAGATCCTCCAGCCCGACGGATATGCGGACCATGTCGGGAGTTACTGCGCCGGCCGTCAACTGTTCGTCGCTGAGCTGGCTGTGGGTTGTGGACGCGGGATGCAAAATTAGGGTCTTGGCGTCGCCGACGTTGGCGAGATGACTGATCATCTGCAGCGACTCTATGAGTCGCACCCCAGCTTGGCGGCCACCTTTGACTCCGAACGTAAACACGGCCCCAGGACCCAACGGTAGGTACTTGGACGCCATGTCGTGGTGAGGCGAATCAGGGAGGCCGCCGTACGCCACCCAGCTGACTCGAGGGTCAGCGTCGAGCCAAGCAGCAACGGCTTGAGCGTTGGCGACGTGGCCCGCCATGCGATAGTCGAGAGTTTCCAACCCCTGCAGGAACAAGAAGGCATTGAGCGGAGCGAGCGTGGCGCCGACATCGCGGAGGTGGTCGTTACGGAGCTTGGTGCAATAGGCGTACTCTCCGAAGTTGTCCCACCAGCGCAAGTTGTTGTAGGTCGGGACTGGTTCGGTCATTTCGGGGAACCGGCCCGATCCCCAGTCGAAAGTGCCCGCTTCGGTGACGATTCCTCCGAGGGATGTGCCGTGCCCGCCGATGAACTTGGTGGCGGAGTGCACCACGATGTCTGCGCCCCACTCGATAGGGCGACATAACGCGGGGGTGGCGAAGGTTGAGTCGACCATCAACGGCAGGTTGTGGCTGTGGACCATGTCGGCGAGAGCACCGATATCGGCGACTGCTCCGGACGGATTGCCGATCGTTTCGGTGAACACCAGTTTGGTTTGGTCGGTGATGGCCGCCTCGAAGCCGTTGACGTCGGTGGGATCCACGAAGGTTGTGTCGATGCCGAATCGAGCCAGCGTGTTGGAGAACATGGTGATCGTTCCGCCGTAGAGGTGGCTGCTCGACACGATGTGGTCGCCGGCTTTGGCCAGCGCGATGGTGGCGACGAACTCTGCGGCGTGCCCCGACGCTGTCGCCACTGCCCCTATTGCGCCTTCGAGGCTGGCGATTCGTTCCTCGAACGCCGACACGGTCGGATTGCCGAGACGGCTGTAGATCATCCCGTACTTCTGAAGGGCGAAAAGGTCGGCGGCATCGTCGGTGTCTTCGAACACGTAGCTACTGGTTTGAAAGATCGGGGTGGCTCGAGCCCCCGTAGTTGGGTCGGGGCGTGCGCCGGCGTGGAGCGCCCGGGTGCGAAATCCCCACTCGTGATCGGTCATGAAAGAACTCTACGACGAGAACGATCGACGTCTAGCCTTTGACCATGTTTGAAACCCGCATTGCCCGTGCCCGTGCCGTGATGGAAGAAAAGAACGTCGACACCCTGATGCTCTCGGTGGGGAGCGACCTCCCGTACTTTTGCGGGTACGAAGCCATGCCGCTGGAGCGAATCACCATGTTGGTCGTGCCCCGCGAAGGCGATGCGACGTTGGTGGTTCCGGGCCTCGAAATGGCTCGCGTGCGCGAGCGGCCCGAGGTGTTCTCTATCCGACCTTGGGGCGAGACCGAGGATCCGATCGCCATCATCGCCAACCTGGCCGGACCGGCCGCGAAGGTCGCCGTTGGTGACCATATGTGGGCGGGTTTTCTCGTCGATCTCATTGCGGCCATGCCATCAACCTCTTTTGGTCGGGCCTCGACGGTCACCAGTGCGCTGCGTTCGGTGAAGGACGCCAACGAAATCGAGAGGTTGAGGGCGGCTGGTGCTGCGGTCGACCGCATCGCGGCTCGCCTTCAAAACGGTGAGATAGACCTCATCGGAAAAACCGAAGCCGAAGTTTCAGCCGAACTTGGTCGCCAGATCGTCGCCGAGGGCCACGACCGCGTGAACTTTGCGATCGTTGCGGCTGGCGAGAACGCGGCGAGCTGCCATCACCATGCCGGAGACCGCATAATCCGCGAAGGCGAGAACGTGTTGTGTGACTTTGGCGGCACTCTCGTTGGCGATGATGGTGTTGGGTACTGCTCCGACATCACCCGTAACGTGTGGACCAGCGATCGCCCCGACCGCGAATACCTGGAGGCTTACGCGGTCCTTCACGAGGCTCAGGCGGCGTCGGTTCGTTCTGCGACAGTTGGAACACCAGCCGAAGAGGTCGACAGCGTCGGTCGACAAAAAATCGCCGACGCTGGCTACGGCTCGTACTTTGTGCACCGTACCGGCCACGGCATAGGAGTTGAGGCCCACGAGGACCCCTACATTGTCGAGGGGAACTCGGTTCCGTTGGTGGCCGGAAATGCGTTTTCGATTGAGCCAGGCATCTACATTCCGGGCAAGTGGGGGATGCGACTCGAAGACATCGTCGCCGCGACCAACGACGGGCCTGACGCTCTCAACCTCGCTGATCACCATCTTGCTGTTCTGGGTTGAAATCGTTGACGGTAGCGTTTCGCCCATATGTCTGAGCTAGGGCAATGATCCGCCTCGACGGAGCCACGGTGTTGCTGCAATGGGCGGCGGGCGGATGGTTCTTCTTGTGGATCACCACGCGGCGTCGCGAGGTCGGTCTCGGTTATGGCTGGCTGCAGCGTATGACATTTTTGTTGTTCGCAGCCGGGTCTCTGGCGGCGGCGTTTGTCACGACCCCCACGTGGTCACGCGAGGTCCTAACCATGGCCTTCATGGCCGTCGGTGCTGCTTCGCTACTGATATCGGTGAGGCGCAAGGCGGCCGGAGTCGCTGGTCAGCGCGAGGTGGTGGAACGGCGGTCCGAGCGAGTCGCCACCATGACCGGGATCGACCGTGACGAACAGCGTTTCGACAAGACCACTCACGAATTCCCACCGATCTTGGACCTGGTCGCGGCTGGTGTCGGGCTACTCGCAGTGGTAATCGCGTCGGCGGAAGCCGGCGGAGCAGGCGATGTTGAGTTGCTGTCAATCGTGCGGGGCCTCACCAGCGCCTTGTTCTTGGGCGTGTTGTCCGATGCCATGCTGTTGGGCCATTGGTACCTCGTGCAACCGGGATTGGCCAGAGGCCCGCTGCTCGAACTCGTGCGCTGGACGGCGGTGCTTTGGCTACCCGAAACCATCCTCATGTTGGTTCCCACTGGCATGGTGTCGGTGCTCAATGGCGACATCGACGACGCCTACAACGGCTTGCTCGGGTGGTTCTGGATCGCTTGCGTGGTCGGAACTATCGCCCTCATCGCGGTCTGTCGAGCCGCTTTGAAAGAGCGCCAGTACTCCGCGGTCATGGCCGCGACCGGTCTGATGTACTTGGCCATCCTCACCGGGTTTGGTCAAGACCTGGTGGCCCGCGTCTTGCTGACACCCTGACACCCTGACACCCTGGCACCCTCACCCCCTGACAGTTGCGCGTCCCGTTTGAAGTCTTGGCCGTCGCGGTAGAGACTGCGGGCTCGCCGATAAGGAGCAGGACCGTGGACGCTATAGAAGCCGCAAGCCAGAGCAATGCCCTGATTGCCAACATGATGTCGCAGCTCACGCCGGAGCACCGCGAGATGCAAACTCCATGCAAGAACTGGACCTCGCACGATCTCATCGAGCACATGGTCGCCGGCGCGCTCAGCGTGGCTGACCTGGTGGAGGGCCGCGAGCCGTCAGACGCCGAAGTTGACCATCTTGCGCAGGGCCCCGTCGCGGGGTGGACCGGGGCCCTTGCTCGGCTCGACGCTGCGGCGACTCCGCAGAATATGGCGGCAATTCGGCAGTCGCCGTTTGGCGAACAGCCCGGCGAGATGATCCTGTCGGTAATTGTTGCCGATCATCTGGTTCATGCTTGGGATCTTTCGCGCGCCACCGGGATAGCTCATGAGATCAGCGACGAACTTGCCGAGTTCGCCATGGCTCTTTGGTCTTCGGCGCTGCCCGAACAGGCCCGAAACGGCAACACCTTTGACGTCATTCAACCGTGCGCCGACGACGCGTCCTCTATGGACAAGGTGGCGGCTTTCACGGGTCGCGTTGTTTGACCTGACACAATAGGTGGATGCCGAGAGCAATTTGGAGTGGTTCGATCAGCTTCGGGCTGGTGAGTATCCCAGTTCGTCTCTACAGCGCGGTGAGCCGTAAGACCGTTCGATTCAATCAACTCGACTCCGCCACCGGATCGCGAATCAAACAAAAGCGGGTGTCGGCCGCTGACGGCACCGAAGTTCCCTATGAGCGCATAGTCAAGGGCTACGAACTGCCCTCGGGCGACTTTGTGACTATCTCCGAAGAGGAGATGGCTGGTCTCGACCCCGAAGCGGTCCGCACTATCGACATTGACGAGTTCGTTGATCTCGCCGATATCGACCCGGTTTTTTATGACAGCGCGTATCACCTCGTCCCCGATGCCCAGACCGCCAAGCCTTACAAGCTGCTGGCCAACGCTATGGAACAAGCAGGCAAAGTCGGTATATGCCATTTTGTAATGCGTTCCAAGCAGTATCTCGCCGCCGTCAGACCCAAGGATGGGCGGTTGATGCTTTCCACCATGATCTACGCCGACGAGGTTGTTGATCCCGGCGAGATCGGCGGCTTCGACCTCCTCGAAGAGATTTCGATCGACGCCAAGGAGCAACTGATGGCCGAGCAGTTGATCGCTACGCTCGACGCCAGTTTCGACCCCACGAAGCACCGCGACACCTACCGCGACGCGGTGCTAGATCTGATCGACCGCAAAGCCGCAGGCGAAACAGGAGACTCCGTGGTGCCAGCGCCGGCGCCCTCCTCTGACAAAGTGATCGATCTGATGGCTGCGCTCGAGGCGTCGGTGTCGCAAGCCAAGAAGGCGAGGGGACGTCACCCGGCCTCTGGGCGGGCAACAACCAAAGCGACCACGGCCAAGAAAGCGGCCAAGAAAGCCGCGAAGAAGACGGCCAAAAAGGCCGCGAAACGGGCTCGCAAGTCGGCCTGATGGCGGCGGCCGACTCCGAGCGGATCTTCGTTGAGGTTGATGGCAAGCGGCTCTCGGTCAGCAATCTCGACAAGGTGCTGTATCCCGTAGTTGGTTTCACGAAGGCTCAAGTCATCGACTACTACGTACGCATCGCCCCGGTGATGCTGCCTCACATCAACGACCGGGGCATCACGTTGCGACGCTGGCCCAACGGCGTCACCGAGGAATCATTTTTTGAGAAACGATGTCCGTCGCATCGCCCGGGATGGATCGGGACATGCCTTGGGCCGGGTGACCGCCGAGGCGGCATCGAATATTGCCGTGTCGATTCTGTTCCCGCGCTGGCGTGGACCGCCAATCTAGCGGCCCTGGAAATTCACTCGCCTATGGCAAGATGTGGAGCTCCCGACGTTCCTACCATGGTGGTATTCGACCTCGATCCCGGGTCACCGGCGACGATCACCGAGTGCTGTCAGGTTGCGCTCGAAATCAGAGACGTGCTCCAAACCGTTGGGCTCGGTTGTTACCCGAAGACCTCGGGAAACAAAGGGATGCAGTTGTACGTGCCGCTCAACACGGCGCACGAACACGAACACGCATCCAACTTTGCGCTGGCCGTGGCTCAACTCCTCGAAAAAAGGATGCCCCAACTCGTCGTGTCGAACATGGCCAAGAAGCTCCGCGCTGGCAAGATCTTGATCGACTGGAGTCAGAACTCGCGGCACAAGACGACGATTGCGCCTTATTCGTTACGAGCCAAGGACCGACCCACCGCGTCGACTCCTTTGACGTGGGGCGAGGTCGCTGATGGTGCCGATGGCGAGCCTCTCGTGTTCGATTCCGTTGACGTGCTCGACCGGGTCAACGAGTTCGGGGACCTCTTCGCAGAAGTTCTCACCCGCCAACAACACCTACCCGTCGCGAGTAGTTGACGGTTGCCCATCGTTGAGCGGCTGGTGTGTACAGTGCGGCTTATGGCTTCGCCAGCATCGCGACCAGCGATCTACACCCGCACCGGAGATGATGGCAGCACCGGCCTCTTCTATGGGGGTCGTGTTCGTAAAGACGACCCGGCCCCGGTTGCCTACGGTGACGTCGACGAGGCTCAAGCAATAATCGGAGTCGCCCGAGCTGCTACGGCCGACGGTGACCCCCGCCTCAACGACATACTCGTTCAGGTCGCTCGCGATCTCTACGTCTTGATGGCCGAACTGGCAACGGCGGCCGAGAATCGCCACAAACTCGATGCCGGCAGCACGCTGGTGAGCGCACCGATGGTCGGCAATCTCGAAACGCTGATAGACGAGGTTGCATCCCGGTTCGAGCCTCCGTCACACTTTGTGGTGCCCGGAGAAGATCTGGGTGCTGCTCACCTTGATGTCGCACGTACGGTCGTGAGGAGGGCCGAGCGTCACGCCCTTGCCACCGCGGCACCCGACTCGTTCGTGGTGCAATACCTCAATCGTCTATCTGATCTTCTTTGGACCTTGGCCCGTTGGCGCGAAGGCGCGAGTCGGCCCGCCAAGACCAACTAATCATCAATCCGGTCTCAATCACAAGTAGGGAGCACGCCACATGGCGATCACATTCAAGGCCGTTCGCGCGGTGCCAAAAACTGCCACGGCCAGTATCCAATTGGTCACCGTCGAGGCCATCTCGGGTGGGTTGGCACCGGTGGCCGCGGCCGAACTCGACACAGCGGGCTTCGAAGGCAAGGCCGGCGAAACCCATATCTCGCCTGACGGCACGCGAGTTGTCGGGTTGGTCGGGATTGGGGAGGCCGCTGATGTCGACTCCGACGCCGTACGCGTCGCCGGTGCAACCGCTGCTCGCACCTTTGGCCGTTACACCAAGTTGGGCCTGACCCTGCCATCAGATGTCGACATCGACGAGTCGTCAGCGCGTCAGGCATTGGTCGAAGGAATCGCGTTGGCCAGCTACCAATACACCGATTACAAGTCTGAATCCCAGCCATCAGATCTTCGCCGGGTCGATATTGCGGGCGGTACTGGCGCCGCCAAGCAGGGTGCCGTGGACCGAGGCGTCGCCATCGCTGATGCCCAAATGTTGGCCCGAGACTTTGTAAACACGCCTGGCGGCGACCTGACCCCAGCAGTGTTTGCTCGTCGGACTGCTGCAGCGGCCAAGAAGTCGGGCCTGACCTGCAAGGTGTGGGACGAGGCGGCGATCAAGAAGGCGAAACTCGGGGGGCTTCTCGGTGTGAACCGGGGTTCGACTCAAGCTCCTCGGTTTGTCGAATTGACTTACACGCCGAAGTCCAAGCCGCAGGGAACCTTGGCCTTCGTTGGTAAGGGCATCACCTTTGATGCCGGCGGACTCAGCATCAAGACCGGTGCGGGCATGATGACCATGAAGTGCGACATGGGTGGCGCGGCCGCGGTGATCGGCGCGATGACAGTCCTGCCGGCGCTCGGCGTCAAGTGCCGGGTGCGGGCGTTTGTGCCGATGACCGACAACATGTTGGGCGGCGACGCGACTCGGCCCGGTGACGTGCTCAAGATCCGCAATGGCAAAACGATCGAAGTTCTCAATACCGATGCCGAAGGTCGGCTGGTCCTTGCCGACGCGCTGTCACTGGCGAGCGAAGCAAAACCCGACGCAATTGTTGATCTTGCCACTTTGACTGGGGCGTGCCTGGTTGCTCTAGGTCCAAAGATCGCTGGTCTCATGGGCAATGACGACAGCTGGATCGCTCAGATAGAGGCGGCCAGCGAACGCTCCGGCGATCGGGTCTGGCATCTGCCATTGCCGGCCGATTACGCAAAACAATTCGAGTCTCCGATAGCCGACATGAAGAACATCGGTACGCCTCACGGCGGGGCGTTGACCGCCGGTCTCATTCTCAAGGAGTTTGTCGACGACAACATTTCGTGGGCTCATATCGACATCGCCGGTCCGGCTTGGAGCGAGGCTTCGGAAGGAGAAATCACCAAGGGCGGTACCGGCTTTGGCGTGAGACTTCTTGCTGAGTTGGCTCAACAGTTCAGCAAACCCTGATTGCCAACTGGCCCAAAACGTCGAATGGCGGCCCCGAAGGGCCGCCATTCGTCATAGTGCTAAGCCTGATTAGCCGATCAAGGAATCAACTTCCGAGAACTTGGTCGAGGCCGACTGGCCAAGGGCGGTCACAGCAGCGATGCACACGACGGCGATGAGCGCCACGAGAAGGGCGTACTCAACGAGGCTGGCGCCACGTTCGTCGTCGATGCGGCTGGTGATCCAGGCGGAAAGGAATTGGTAAGCGGTGGTCATTTCGGGTGGACTCCCCATGTTTGTTGTCACCACCACTCGGCGGTGAACCGTCTCTACTCTTTCGGCACGATGTCCTTGGTTCCTTATGCATCATTTGGCCTAATTTGCAGGGCCATCGGCCCTATTGGGCCAAAGGCGAATGGGCCTCTGGCCCTAGCTCAGGCCGCGTAGCCCGCCGTTTGAGCGGCAGTGATGTGACGGTCCCACGCCCAGCGCACGGCGTCGGCGGCGAGAACGGCGGGAACCTGCCAGGAGTCGAGTTGACGTTCGGCCTCGCCGAACCCATCGCCGCATTCGATGAGACTGAGCGCCAGGCGGCGAGCCCGGGCAGCTTCGGTTGGCGCGCCGGTCGCACGCTCGCCGACATCTTTGGCATGGTCGCGCTGAAGTTCGGGGGTGAGACGTTCGATCTGGCCACGATTGAGCGGAGCAATGCGGCTGCGGACTTGCAACGTGTCTTGTCCCGCGGCTCGAGCCGCCCCGAACCGACAGGCCCGTTGGATCGATCGGGCCAGTGGGCTGTTGCGGCCACCCCTGTGGCCCAAGCCGAGCTGGTGCGCGACATCGGTGAGCTCGAGTTGAACGCCCCCGGGGGCGTGATCGAGGGCGTCAGCACACAAACGTAGAAACCACGTGGTGCTTGGGCCAAGAACGCCCAACCAGTACTTCTCGGCATAACGGCTGCGGGGATCGTGGCCCAAGCGGTCGAGCAGGGGATCGGGCCACCGTTCTATGAACAAGAACTCGAGCTTTGGGAGCTCGGCGGTGGGGTTGAGAGCGACCGGTGGGGTGACAGACATGACAACTTCCTGAGTGTGAGTGAATCAACCGGGGAAGTTTGAATGTATTTCACTGCATTTCATGCATTCCTGTCAAGCAGTTTCTGAGGTCTCTGAGGTCTCTGGGGTCTCTGAGTCCTCTTCGACGGTCACCGACTCGTCGGGCGCTGCTTCGGCCGCCGGTGGTTTCGCGGTTGCCGGCGGGGGTCCGCCCTTGGCCGGGGCGTACCGGGCCCACAGGATTCCGATAATCGGGCCGGCGAGGAGGAGGATAAACGGAGGCCAGGTTCCGAGCGCGGCCATGCCCTGCCCGACAGCGGTGAGCATTAGTCCCAGCCCGAGCAGCACTCCGTAGAGAGCTCCGCGGACGCTATGACGTTTGACGGTTGCCGACATTAGGCACCTCCCCAGGTTTTGGCCGGCCGGGCATTGAACAACAATCCGACTGTGGCGAGGGTGAGCAACGCGACGCCGGGAGCGGTGAGCGGCAAGCCGCCCTCGAACTCGACAAACCCCGAGGCGACGCAGAAGAACTGGTGACCGGGTACGTCGAGTGTTCCGGGCGCTTCCATCTGGCCGTTGACGGCAATGAGTCCGTTGATCTTCGCCGCGCTCGGGAGGTCTTCGTGAAGACTTACGGCGCCCGCATTTCGGTTCTCGCCGTTGGTGTTGGGATCGCCGCCCGCATCGATGTTGGTGCCGGCAAATCCGACGAAGTTCATGTTGATGAACCAGTCGTGTTCGACCGGGCCAGTCCCGTTGCCGAACCCGCCGGCAATTCCGGTGTAGATAACCGCACCGTCGACGTCGACCCTAAAGGGGTTGTCGCTGGCAAAGGCTTGCACAAGTTCGTTTGAGTTCGGATCGTCAGAGAACGACATGGGCGCCAGTTCACGGTCGAAGTCGAAGGCCATATCGAGGGGCTGGCCATCGCTGTCGAAGGACCAGGCCTGACCCATACACGGCCCCTTGAGGGCGGAGCCCGAGCCAGCCACCAGACCCATATTGCCGCCCGCGGCCGAAATCTGGCCCATCGTGTAAAACAGGGCCTCAGGGGTGGCTACGAAGATAGTCTCGCCGGTCGTCGGGTCGACAAACTGTTCGTTGTTGATGTCTTCGAACTCGAGCAGCGCCTCGTTGATGTTGTTGTCGGGGAGTTGCAATAGGTCTCGTTGGCCTGGTTCGCCGAGGAATCGGTCGAGTGCCGCCCAATCGGGACCGAGGTCGTTTCCGCTGGCGTCGACGATGCGAGGGATATTCGGGAACCCGTCGGGGGCCTCGTTGGGCATCGTGACGTCGGGCAGTTGCTGGAAAATCGCATCAAGCACAAACACGATCTGCTGCAGTGACAGCCGAGTTGGTAGCGAGCCACCTTGTCCGGTCGGACATACCCGGTCGGTGGCGTCGCCGTCGGGCACGCCGTCACCGTTGAAATCATCAGGAATGCAGTCGCCGTCGAGATCGTCGGCGAAGCCGTCGCCGTTGAAGTCGTCGGCAACGCCGTCACCGTTTGTATCCGCGCCGGTGTTGTCTTGGGCGTTGGCGGTACCGACCATCGCTGGTATGAGCGCGACGCTCAGCAACGTGATCGCGGCCAGGCCGGACTTGAGTCGTCTAACTTTCATCATCACCCCCGTGTGGGATCACCCCTGTGGCTTGTCACGGACAGTAGCGCACGCTGGCCGCGGTATGTCGGAAAGTGAACCGCCAGCATGATCAAACTGCCAGCCTTACCGAACAGCCGGTGGCGGTCTTGACTACGATCGCGACGATGAGCGATCTGATCCGACAGGCCGCCGCATTGGTCGACGAGGCTCGGTCGGTCACAGTTCTTACCGGCGCAGGGATCTCCACCGACTCCGGCATTCCCGACTTTCGGGGACCGCAAGGCGTTTGGACAAAGGATCCCGCCGCGGAAAAGGCCTCGAACATACGTCACTACGTGAGCGACCCAGAGCTACGGCGGCGTAACTGGGAACGTCGGGCGCGAGGCGAGCTTTGGCGTGACGTTGTCCCAAACAACGGCCATCGAGCGTTGGTCTCGCTTGAGGCGCGGCTGAAACTGCACACGTTGGTGACCCAAAATGTGGATGAGCTTCACCAGCGGGCAGGGTCGAGTCCTGATTTGGTGGTCGAGATTCATGGGACGACTCGCAAAGTCGGTTGCCTTTCTTGCGACTGGGGCGACGACATGGAGGTTGTGCTCGCTCGGGTACGAGCGGGCGAAGCCGATCCGGATTGCCCGCAGTGCGGCGGAATACTCAAGTCGGCAACTGTGTCGTTTGGCCAATCGCTTGACCCCCAGGCTCTCCGTCGAGCTGAGAAGGCTGCGAAGGAATGCGACTTGTTTCTCGCAATTGGATCTTCGCTGTCGGTTTATCCGATCAACGAGACCGTCTCGATGGCCAAGATTGCCGGCGCCAAGCTGGTGATATTGAACGCCGAGCCCACCCCTTACGACCGTTGGGCCGACGTGATCATCAGAGACAGCATTGGCGACGTGCTGCCCCAAATTGTCGGGGCCGAGCCCGCAACTGCGTAGGGTTGCACGATGGCGAGCTTCCGTGAGCTGTTGAAAGCAACCAAGGCCAAGATCGTCGAGGTCGATGTCGCCGCGGCGGCCGACCTTATCGAGCAGGGTTACGTCCTCCTTGATGTCCGCGAGGCCGACGAGTACGCCCAGGGAGCCGTCGTTGGCGCCGTTCACATTGCTCGAGGCGTGCTCGAAACGACGGTCGAAGCGGTAGTGCCAAACCACGATCAACCCTTGGCGGTGATGTGTGCGGGTGGGGCTCGGTCGGCCCTTGCCGCTCACACGCTTCAGTCAATGGGCTACGAGACCGTCGTCTCGGTCGATGGCGGCTTCAACGGTTGGAAGGATTCGGGCCGAACCTGGTCGGTTCCGGCAGTGCTGAGCAACGACGACCGCAATCGCTACCAGCGCCACTTGTTGCTGCCCGAGGTCGGCGAAGCCGGCCAACTCAAGCTGCTGGATGCCAAAGTGCTGCTTCTCGGTGCTGGCGGGCTGGGGTCTGCGTGCGCTCTCTACCTCGCCGCCGCCGGTGTCGGCACCATCGGCATAATCGACATGGACGAGGTCGACGAGTCGAACCTCCAACGCCAGATTCTGCACAACACCACCCGTATCGGGCAGCGCAAAGTTCAATCGGCCAAGACCACTCTGTCGGCGCTCAACCCCGGTGTCGCCATCAATACTTATGACACGCGGCTCGACGCCGGCAATATTGTCGACATTGTCAGCGGCTACGACGTTGTGGTGGACGGTGCCGACAACTTTGCGTCGCGTTATCTGCTCAACGATGCGTCGGTGAAACTCGCGGTGCCGGTCGTCCACGGTTCCATTTTCCGATTCGAGGGTCAGGTCACGGTCTTCGACCCGCGCACCGGACCTACCTATCGCGACATGTTGCCCGAACCGCCCCCACCCGAATTTGCTCCATCCTGTGCCGAGGCAGGGGTTCTGGGCGTACTGCCGGGAATCGTCGGCAGCATCCAGGCGCTCGAGACGATCAAGCTCATTTTGCAGATCGGCGACGACCTGAGAGGCCGCCTGTTGGTGTTCGATGCTCTTGACATGACGTTTCGAGAATTCCGGCTCACCGTCAACCCCGACAATGCCGTCACCTGGGAAAACCGAGACAACGTCGAGATCGTCGAGCTGACCGGCATGTGTCGCCCTTCGCTCCATCTCGACTGAATCTGCCTTGCCGATCGCGTTCGCGGCGGGTCGCGCCGGTACGCTCCTTCGGCCTGCTCTGCAGGTTCAGTTTCCCGCTTGGAGTGCCGCATCCGTCGCAAACTAGCTTCCCTTCGTGAGCGCAGTCCGCTGCCGGTCGGCACCGCGCCGATCGTGGTCGGCTTGGTGATCAACGGTGCGACCACGTACGGCTTTTTGGTGTTGGCCCGGCGTTCGATGGGCGACGAGGCCTACGGCGGCCTAGCGGTGCTTTGGGGCTTGGTTTACATTCTTGGCCCCGGTTTGTTTCAGCCCCTCGAGCAAGAAGTGGCTCGCGCTACGGCGTCGCGCGGCGCCAAGGGCGAGGGCAGCGCCCCGGTGCTCTATCAAGCGGCCCGCATCGGCGGCGCCGGCCTGCTGGGGGTGTTTGCCGGACTCCTCGTCGCATGGCCTCTTGGCCTGGCCGGAATGCTTGATCACCGAGTCGACCTTTTTGTTGCGTTGGTGCTGGCGTTGGCGGCGTTTGGTGCGGCCGAACTCGCACGCGGCATCTTGTCGGGTCGTCACCTCTTCGACAACTACGCCAGGTACTTCGCCGCCGAGGGACTCAGTCGCATGGTGCTGGCGGCACTGCTGGCTGCGACCGGCATCGCCGCGGTCGGGCCGTACGGACTTACCGTTGGCGCGGCATTCGCCGTAGCAACGGTGGTGGCGGCCAGAGGGGTCCGGCCTTTTGTGCACCCGGGGCCCCCCGCTCCAATGCGGGAGTTGACGCCAGCCCTCGGCTTGTTGCTGGCGACATCGTTATCCGAAGCATTTCTGCTCAACGTCGGCCCGGTCGCCCTATCGATCGTGGGCGACGATTTGGGTCCCGAAGCCCCCGGCGTCTTTCTCAACGGCCTGATCATCTCGAGGATCCCGTTGTTTTTCTTCCAAGCGGTGAAGGCCTCGATGCTTCCGGCGTTGTCGGCGAGAGCCGCCGAAGGCGATCTTGACGGGTTCCGAGAAACCCAGTTACGCCTGGTGGCGGCGGTTGTTGTTGTTGCGACTTTGGCCGTTGGGGTGATCGGTGCGCTCGGACCGTGGGTTGTCGAGCAGTTGTTCGGCGATTCGTTGACTTCCCAGGACATGGCGCTGCTAGCGGCGAGCGGTGGCGGGTTGATGATCCTTGTCGCTCTATCCCTCGGGCTGGTGGCGTTGGATCACACCCGGCTTGCCGTGGTGGGGTTCGTTGTCGGAGTTGTTGCCTTCCCGGTTGCTCTGCAGCTACCCCACGATCCGTTCCTCAGAGTCGAGATTGGGCTGGTTGCCGCGGTCACCGCCGGGGCGACGTGTACCGGAGCTCTTTTGCGATACGAATTTGCTCGACACCGTAACGCTGGCGCCATCTCTGCTTCTTCGTGAGCATGGCGGACCGTGCGCTATTGGTCAGTACCATATGTCACACATGAAGGGTCTTATTCTCAGTGGGGGCGCGGGAACGCGTCTTCGGCCGATCACTCACACGAGTGCCAAACAACTTGTGCCGGTCGCCAACCGTCCGATCCTATTTTACGGCATCGACGACATGGCGGCTGCGGGTATCCAAGAGATTGGCATCGTTATTTCGCCGGCCACTGGCGATGAGATCCGATCGGCGGTGGGTGATGGGTCCGAATTCGGAGTGTGCGTCACTTGGATTGTGCAAGAGGAGCCCCTCGGACTGGCCCACGCGGTCCAAATCGCCAGGGACTTTCTGGCCGACTCTGACTTTGTGATGTACCTCGGCGACAACATGCTCGAGCAGGGACTAGCTGGATTCGTCAGCGGGTTCGAGCGAGCCCGCTCGGCCACGCAATCGCTTCCGCTCGATGGGGCGTCAACCGTCTCACCCGCCGCTCAGATTCTCCTTGCGAGGGTCGAGGATCCGTCGTCGTTTGGCGTAGCCGCCCTGGGCGACAACGGCGAAGTTGTGGCGCTTGTGGAGAAGCCAGCAGACCCACCATCGGACCTGGCCCTTGTTGGCGTGTATCTGTTCGATGAGAGGATTCACTCCGCTATCGACTCGATCGAAGCTTCGGCGCGCGGCGAACTAGAGATCACTGACGCGATCCAAGCGTTGATCGATGCCGGTCATGTGGTTCATCACGAGGTCTTGCACGGCTGGTGGATCGACACCGGCAAGAAGGACCCCCTGCTCGAATGCAACCGGCTGGTGCTAGACACCGTGGTGCAACGCATCGACGGCGAGGTTGACAGCGACTCTAGAGTCGAAGGCAAGGTGATTATCGAGGCAGGAGCGCGGGTCTCGAACTCGATCGTGCGCGGTCCGGCCATCATCGATCGCGGGACGGTCGTAACCGACTCCCACATTGGGCCTTACAGTTCGGTTGCCCGAGACTGCACGATTGTTTCCAGCGAGATCGATAACTCGGTCATCCTTAGGCGGGCCAGTATCAAGGACATTCCGCGGCTCACGGACTCGATCGTGGGACGCGACACCGATATCTCGCGTTCGCGGTCGAGGGCGAGAGCGACCAGGCTGATGATCGGCGACAACTCACACGTCGAGATCGAATAGGTGCCCCGATGACAAGTGTTAACCCGATTCCCGAAATCGACGGTGTGTTCGTTGTAGAACCCACGGTGCATTCAGACCAGCGAGGGATGTTTGTCGAGACTTATCGCCGATCGTGGTTCCCTACTCAGCGAGAAATGATTCAAGCCAATCGCGGTTTTCGGGTAGCCGACACAGTGGTTGGGTTGCACTACCACCTACACCAGAGCGATTACTGGTACGTGCCGAGCGGCACGATCCGGGTCGTGCTTCATGATCTGCGACAAGGGAGTCCCACCGACGCCAGTACGTGGTCGACCGACTTGGGCGCTCGGTCCGATGGGTCTCACTGTCACAACGGGCTCTATATTCCGCCGGGAGTCGCTCACGGATTCGCGGCGCTGACCGATTGCGCCCTCAGCTACCTGGTCGACGGCTATTACAACCCGGCCGACGAGTTGGGCGTTGCTTGGGACGACCCGGCAATCGGTGCCGACTGGGGACTCGAGTCGCCGGTCCTGTCTGAGCGCGACCGAGCGAACCCGCTACGTAGCGATTTGCCGGCGGACCGCCGGCCCCACTTCTCGCTGCGAGGACAATGAGCATGAAGATTTTCGTAACCGGAGCCGCGGGCTTCATCGGCAGCAACTTCGTGCGGCGGGTGCTCGACACCTCCGACGATCAGGTGGTGATATTCGATGCGCTCACCTACGCCGGACATCGCAGCACCATGGCGGACCTATTGGCCGATCCCCGCGTGCAGTTCGTCGAGGGCGACATCACCGATCGCGGTGCGGTTGGTGCTGCTATGGCCGGCTGCGACTCGGTGGCCCACTTTGCGGCCGAGTCTCACGTCGACCGTTCCATTGTTGGTCCCGATCAATTCGTTCGGACCAATTGCGACGGTACCAACATTGTCTGCGACGAAGCTCGGCGGCACGAGGTCGATCGGTTCCTTCACATTTCGACCGACGAAGTTTATGGGTCGGTCGAAGCGGGGTCGTCGCTCGAAACCGACCCGCTCGATCCGCGGTCGCCGTACTCGGCTTCCAAAGCGGGTTCTGATCTGATCGCTCGGAGCTACTTCGTGACCTACGGTTTGCCGGTAGTGATAACCCGATCTTCAAACAATTTTGGGCCGTACCAGCACCCCGAAAAGATGATCCCATTGTTCACCACAACCTTGTTGGCGGGCGGGCAGGTGCCGCTGTACGGCGACGGCCTCAACATCCGAGATTGGTGCCCGGTCGATGACAACTGCGCCGGGGTCGATCTGGTTCTGCGTTCCGGCGTTCCCGGAGAGATCTACAACATTGGCGCGGGTTACGAACTCCCCAACGTCGAACTCACCCATTTGTTGCTCGAACTCTGTGGCCGCGACGAATCGGCTATCAAGATGGTGGACGACCGTCTCGGACACGATCGCCGCTACTCGGTCGACACTTCCAAAGTCCGCCATCTCGGGTGGTCTGGCCCGAAACCGTTTCGAGATGCGCTCGAATCCACCGTCGACTGGTATCGCAGCAACGACCAGTGGTGGCGGCCGCTCAGGGCCGACTAGTGAAGGTTCTTGTGACGGGAGCGGTCGGTCAGCTTGGGGTCGCGGTGTGCGAAGAACTCCAGCGCCGAGGCATCGACACGGTCGCCGCGGCTCGTACCGACCTCGATATTTCGAACCGCACGAAAGTGGCCGAGGTGGTCCGAGACTCGCGGGTCGACTGCATCGTCAACGCCGCGGCCATGACCGATGTCGACCGCTGCGAGGTTGACGAGCAAACCGCGTTCGCGATCAATGCCCACGGTGTCGCGCATCTGGCCGAAGCGGCGGCCGACACCGGAGCCCACCTCCTCACAGTTTCCACCGACTACGTGTTCGACGGAACCAAGATCGGGCCCTACGTCGAAAGCGACGATGCCGATCCCCGGTCGGCCTATGGCCGCTCAAAGCTGGCTGGCGAAGTCGCCGCCGGGCCCCAATCGACCGTCGTTCGAACCTCGTGGCTCAGCGGCGCGGCCGGCGCAAACATCGTGGCCACAATCCGCCGACTCCTCGCCGCTGGTACCGAGTTGTCGTTTGTTACCGATCAGGTCGGGTGTCCCACCTTCACCGCCGACTTGACCCCCGCCTTGGTTGACCTGGCCCTCGACCGGTGGGCAGGCATTGTTCATGTGACCAATCGGGGCGCCGTCAGCTGGTACGAATTCGCATCCGAAGTAGCTCGTCAACTGGGCGCTGATCCGGGTCGGGTCCGGCCGATTCGCACGTCCGAACTGATCCCGCCGCGACCCGCCGAACGGCCCGCCAATTCGGTGTTGTGCAACGCTCGGTTCGACGGGGCCGGATATCGGCCTCTACGGGACTACCAAGAACCGCTCAAGGAGTTGCTGGCGGCCGGTTAGCCCCCATTATCGGTGCGTCGACAGTGGTCCAGGCGGCTGGGGTGTTGATGAGCCGGTGCAGGAATGTGGCCATCTCGCCGCGGGTGACGGTGGCGTCGGGGGCAAAGGTGGTAGCCGACGAACCGTGAGTTATCGCCAGGTCATACAGCCATCGCACCGGCTCTTCGTAGTACGTTCCGGCCGCCACGTCGGTAAACGGGTTTGTGGCCGAGTCGGCCGGACTTCCACACATGCGCCACAAGAAAGTTGCCATTTGGCCGCGGGTTATGAAGGAGTCGGGGGAGAACTCTGTGGGGCTCGTGCCATGGGTGATGCCGGTCTCGGCCAGCCAATCGATTGCGTCGGTGTGCCACTTGTTGCGGGGCACATCATCAAAGTTGGCCGGAGAACTCGCCTGTTTGGAACCCATATAGCGATGCAAGAAAACCGCCATCTGGGCTCGGGTCATTTCGTCCATTGGTTCGAACAGCCCCGGCTGCGTGCCGGTCGTGATTTCGTGTTCGCGCAGGAAATACACGCCGTCGGCAAAGAAACGCTGAGGTTCGACATCGATGAACGTGGCAAACATTCGCAGATCCATCAAGGTGGCGGTGCGGCCATCGGCGGTGCGAGCCGTCACGACTATCGACCGCGTGTCGAGCGTGATCGGAACTTCGCGTGCGAAGGCGTGGGCGGCCCCCGCCGCGGGATAGGCCTGAGCGATCGCGTCGACGGTGGTGTTGGCCTGAATAGTTTCGAAGAGCACGCCGTCGACAGTGATATCGACGTCGACCGGTGCGGTGGGCGTGAGCCGGTCGATGGCCCAGCCGTCGACCGTTACCGACGTGGGCGAGTAAGTAGGTTCGAGAAATCCGAACACCGTGACCAAATCGGCTGCGGCCAAACGAACCTCGTCGAGACGGTTGTAGACGCCCAAGCCCGGACAGGTTGTGTTTTGGTTATCGCGGTGGCCACTGATGGTGCGAAGGGTGACCATTTCGCCGGGATCGGCGTAGTCGCCTCCGGCTGATCGCACGGTGGTAGAGCCCATCGGGTCGATGCCGTGGAGGCTGAATTTCCAGCCCAACAGCATGGCCAGCGAGTCGACAACCGCTTGGCCGGGATCGAGGGCTGTGAAGGTGCCCAAGATCGCCACGCCGACGCTTTCGGAGTTGAGTCCCGTCGTGTGGCCGCCCGTGACGGGGTCGGCGATGTCTCCGTAGCGGGCGTGCCAAATCCGTCCGAAACGGTCGATCACGAAGTTGTAGGCAATGTCGTCCCAACCACGAGTGAACATGTGGTAGCGCTGAATGCCCCGTAAGAGTTCGGGGACCTCGTCCTCGGTGTAGTCGTTGACGTTCACGGTGTGATGCACGATCCCGTGACGCAGGCCAACGTCGGAGCGACATCCCAGCCCGTCGACCGACGAACGCAGCGTGCAGTCGACGGTGTCGCGGCGGATGCGGGTGGTCCAGTTGGTGCGGTCGAGAATGACCAGGCCGGGGATGGGTTCGCTAGTGGTGAGCAGAGAGGACGCCACGGCCGCCGAAGTTCCCTCGGGGTCGCCCAGCCGGTGGACCCGCAGGTCGTGAGCGGCGCTGGGCTCGGTGACGATGTCGTACTCGGTTGCGCCGGGGACCAGAACGGGGGGACTGTATTCGCGGCCGCTTGGATCGACCGGACCGTGGCCATGGTCGGCACGCACCGCGATCGGCTGGGTCCACACCCCATCGATCTTGGCCCGAACGGTGGCTACGACTTCGTGGGCGGCGCCGCTCCAACTGAGCGCCACGCCGGTGATCGACGAGTCGCCCACGATCTGGCTGCGGCCAACGGAGAGAAAATCTCCGGCGAGCGCGGCGCGGCCGAACGACGGGATTGCCAGCAGGGCTGGGCTTAGCGCCGCGGCACGAAGAACCGTGCGACGGTCGAGCGTCACGGACGCATCCCGGTAGGCAATGTGACAGAGGGATCGAAGGCATCCGGTGTGCCGGCGAGACGCCACAAGAACGTGGCGACCTGGCCTCGGGTCACGGGATCCTCGGGCCCGAACGACGTGGCACTGAGCCCGGTCGTGATTTTCCACTCGACCATCCAGGCAATCGCGTCGGTGTAGTAGGTGTTGGGGACCAGGTCGGTGAAGTTGTCGTTGGGCGGCGCGGCCGGTTCGCCCGCGTAACGCCACAAGAAGGTGGCCAGCTGACCTCGGGTCAGGGTTGCTTCGGGGGAGAAGAGGTTGAGCTGCGTGCCGGTCGTGATCTTCTGGTCGGCCATCCAGGCAACGGGTTGTTCGAAAAGCGATCCGGGGGCAATGTCGTCGAAGGGCGTCGGTACCGGCCCGGCGGGACGATCGGCAAATCGCCAGACGAACGCCGCCATTTGGGCACGGGTAATGGGCACGTCAGGGCCGAATAGTCCCGGAGCGATGCCGTTGGTGATCGATTGGCCGGCCATCCAGATGATCGGCTCGAAGTACACGCCGGGGGCGACGTCGGTGAACGAGATGACCGAGAACTTGGTCGACCGCAGTTCGCAGTCGAGGGCGACCGGTTCGGTGAGAGGACAATTGGCGGCGCCGGCATTGATGGCGTTGAAGAGCTTGGCCCCGCTGATCACCGGCTTACCGGATGTTTTGTACCCGCCCTCGGTGCCGTTGGTGCCGATGATGTCGACCGTGGCGTTACGGACCCGGCCCGACGGTGGAAGATCGTAAATTTTGATTTCGGTGATCGTGCCCACGTCGGTGGCGAAGCCCGCGGCCGCGAACCAAGTTGCGAGTTGCGAAGCGGTGTATTGGCGCTCCCACCGCCAAAATGTGTTCTGAGGCTTGCCCGTGGCATCTGGTGCCGGATCGTACGGGTCGGGCTTGGCGATGTGGAATGGTTCGGGGGTTATCCAGCGATCTTCGGAGGCCGCGGTGTAGCCGCCGTTGGATGAGCTGTAGAAGGTTCGCACGATCTCGTTGGCGTACACGACGGCCAGTCCATCGGTGGCATCGACCATCAAATTCTGATTGTCGGACTCCTTGCTCGTGCCGGCATAGACCTGATCCGAGGTCGAGTTGTAGACATCGAAAGAACAACATCCCGATGCTCGGCGACCTGCACCTCGAGCCGACGCGTAACTGCGGGCGGCAATAACCTGAGCCTTTACGGCTTCGTCGTGCCATGTGGAGGGGACCTCGGCTAGTCCTTTGAGGTAGTCCTGCATTGGCGTGTTGATCAACACGACGAGCAGACCTGTTGACCCGAAACGGTCGGGTTCCAGGCGCAGATCGCCCGCTCGATGGGTGTCGTGAGCGCCATAGGTCGAGTCCGAGATCCGGATTGTGTCGCCGGCCCGACGCAGGAGAGTTACCCGCTGACCTTGGCAGATAGCGGTGAGGCAGACGTCGACGCCGTCGGCCACGACCGACCAGCCGTATACGTCTTCGGCTTCGGTTGCCCCGCTGGATATCTTGGCCCCGAGGGTGACGGTCACCGACGCACCAATGTCGGCGTAGACGGTGCCGTCGATGTCGAGCGACAGCAGCCCGTCGTCGACGTTCTCGACGACGTTGGCAGTCGCCGGATCGTCGATGGTGAGCGGATCATCGGCCACCGCCGTAGCGGTGGTTGGCCGGGTCTTGCCAGCATTGGGCGACAACCGAATCCGCAAGTCGTTGATCAGATCGATGCCGCGACGGTCCTCAACAGTGGTGCCGTCGTAGTAATAGGTGAGGATCTGCTCGGCGGTGTGGCCGGCATCGGCTCGGCCGAGCGCTCCGTATTGGCTCATCCCGACACCGTGACCCCATCCTCCGCCAACAAAGGTGAAGATCTGATCGCCGGGCGCGGCGATCGCGGGCGCCGGCACGGCGACCGTGGAAGTGGCGACGAGGGCAATAGCTATCAAACGGGTGAATCGGCGTTGGAACATCCCGGTTCTCCATCGGCGGCCGCCCGCAACAGATCCGTAATTTCTAGTCGATCGACGGCCAAAAACCACGGCAACCACCCTAGGCGCTCGGTTGGCCGAACGTCGACATTTCGGGCGAGTTAGATGCGCGTGACATTGGTGCCGCTCAGCACCCCGCGTGTGTCGAGAATCGTTGCGGCTTTGTCGAGCAGAAGATTGTCGCGGAACACATCGTGGGCGGTCAGAAGGATCACCAGGTCAGCGTCGAGGACCGCCTGTTCGAGGTTGCTCACCGCAGTCAGCGAAACGCCGTCGACCTCGAAGTCGTCTACGAAGGGATCGTAGTAGCTGACTTCGGCTCCCATGTTCTGGAGTTTCGAGGCCACCGGTCGTGCCGGGGTCTCGCGGTCGTCGCTGATGTTGGCCTTGTAGGTGACACCCAGGAGCAGGATGTTCGAACCGTTGACCGATCGGCAGGCCTCGTTGAGAAGTTCTTGAGCTCGGAACCCGACATAGGAGGGTCGACGTCCGGTGATCTCCTGCGCCAGTTCGACAAATCGAAACTGATAACCCAGCGACCGCACGGCATAGCCGAGGTAGTTGGGGTCGATTGGTATGCAATGACCGCCGACTCCGGGACCAGGGTAGAAGGCTTGGAATCCGAACGGCTTGGTCTTGGCCGCCTCGATCGACGCCCAAAGGTCGATGCCCAGATCGTGGCAGAACACCGACATTTCGTTCATCAAGGCGATGTTGACGTGCCGGTAAGTGTTCTCGAGCAGTTTGGACATCTCGGCCTCGCGGGTTCCCGACGTTGGCACGACGGTGTCGACCATTCGGCCGTACAACTCCGCGGCGCGATCGGTCGAGTCCGAATCGATACCGCCGACAACTTTTGGAGTATTACGGATGCCGAATGTGGGGTTGCCGGGGTCGATTCGTTCTGGGGAGAACGCCAGCGGGAACTCTTTGCCGGCCACAAGCCCACTTGCTGCTTCGAGCAGGGGACGCACTACGTCTTCGGTGGTGCCGGGGTAGGTCGTGGACTCGAGAACGACCAGTGTGTCGCGCCTGATTTGTTGTCCGACGGTGGTTGCGGCCGCGGTGACCGCGCCGAGGTCGGGGACGCCATCGTCACGAAGTGGGGTGGGCACACAGATCACAACGGCGTCGGTGGCGGCGATGCACGACGGGTCGGAGGTGGCTCGAAACCCTCGGGCCAACATGGCGGCGATGTCGCCATTGTCGAGGTCGTCGACGTGAGACCGCCCGGCGGTGAGACCATCGACGATCGTGGCGCTGATGTCGAAGCCAACAACGTTGACGCCGCTGGCCACCGCCTCTTGGGCAAGGGGCAGCCCGACATAGCCGAGCCCAATAATTACCAAGTCCGAACGCATAGTTCAGATATCGGCACGGAGCGTGCGATTCTGAGCCTACGAACGGAGGTGCTGGCCCGGCCGGCGGCGAGTTTCGATCCCGTACTTCACGATGCATTGCACCGCCGCGACGCCGTCGCGCCAATTGATTTTCTTGCCCTCGGCGTACGTGCGTCCTGAGTAGGAGATTCCAACCTCCCAGACCCGCCACCCACCGGCGGCGACCTTGGCGGTGATCTCGGGCTCGATCCCAAACCGCGACTCGACCAAGTCGAGCTGCTGGACAACGTCGCGTCGGAACGCCTTGTAACAGGTTTCCATGTCGGTCAGGTTCAGGTCGGTGAACATGTTCGACAGGAGGGTCAACAACCGGTTGCCGATCGAGTGCCAGAAGTACAACACCCGGCGGGGTCGCCCCGACTGAAACCGCGAACCAAACACGACATCGGCTCGACCATTGAGCAACGGTTCGAGCATCAGGTCGTAATCGACCGGGTCGTATTCGAGATCGGCATCCTGCACGATGACGAATTCGGCGCTTGCTTCGGAAAATCCCCGACGGATGGCTGCGCCCTTACCCTGATTGCTGTCCTGAAGAAATACCAGGATGCGCGGGTCGGTCATGGCCGCGAGCAAGTCGCGGGTTTTGTCGGTCGATCCGTCGTCGACGACCAGCACCTCGGCGGTGTGGGGGCTGGCCAAGACCCGTTCGACAATTTCTTCGATGCTGGCGGCCTCGTTGTAGCACGGCATGACCACGCTGAGGCTTGGCACGATAGAGGGATCTGTCATCGGGCAGAGACGCTACCGCGAGGACTGGCTTCGCGGCCGCTTCTTCTCGCACTACCCTTGAGCCGCTGCCGGTCAGCGCCTTCTCATGCGTACTCATCCCGTTCCGATTCCCGACCTTGACGAGCCAATACCTGGTTCGGTTTTGCCTCGGCTGCGTTCTTTCGGATTTCGGTTCTTGCATGTTGTCGACGCCGTCTCGCTGTTCGCTCTGATGCACGTCATCACGACGGCGCGATTCGGGCTCAACTGGCCCACGTATCCGTACTCGTACTATTTCGTGGGTTTCAGCCTCGCGACCGCAATTCACCTGTCGATCTACTACTTCGGTGGGATGTACGAGTACGAGCAGCGCCTCGGCCGCCCTCCGTGGCTGCCCAAGGCCACGTTCCTCACCGCAGTCGCAGTGCTGGTTGGGGCGTCTACGGCGTTCATCACCGGTCGCTACCTGATGCCGCGTGGCAACCTCGGCGCTCTTTTCGTGGCCGGTTCGCTTCTTGTCACCTTCAACCGCTGGTTCGCCCGGTCGGTTAGGTTCCGGCGGTTCGGTGCCCCGAAGATCTTGTTGGTGGGAACTCCCGACGACGCCGGTCTGGCCAAACGACATCTTGGCGAGTCGGGCCGCGGCGAAACCGTTGTCGGCCATGTTGTTTCGACCGATCGTCTCGTTGCCCAGATTGACGAGGTCGACGCGACCGATGTGTTGTTGGTCAGTGGCGGGTCGCTCGACGACATCTACCCTCATCCCCTTGATGTGCTCGAACGGCGGCTGATCGGGGTGTACCGGCGCGTCGTGCCGGTCGACACCTTGCTGGGGTTGCAGCGCAGCCGCGAGATCGCCGGCATGCCCTTCGTTGCTCTGCGCACCCACGCCGTGCCGATGTATCGCCTGCGTCTCAAACGCATCATCGACCTCGCGTTTTTGATCGTGGCTTTCCCAATCATCATGGTGGTGTTCGGCGCTACCGCCCTCTACACGAGGATTCGAGTGGGGCCGGGCGTGATATTTCGTCAGGAACGAGTGGGACGTCGCGGCGAGCTCTTCACCCTCGTCAAGTTCCGCACCATGGGACACGACGCCGAGTCGGCGACGGGCGCAACCCTTGCTGCTGATGGAGATCCCCGTGTGGTTCGCGGCATGAGCTGGATCCGGTCGTCTCGTCTCGACGAACTCCCGCAGCTGTGGAATGTCTGGCGCGGTGAGATGTCGATCGTTGGGCCCCGACCGGAACGCCCCGAGTTCGTCGATCAGTTCGAGGAGCTCCTGCCGGGTTACAACCGCCGCCACGACATGCCCCCGGGTATCACCGGTCTCGCTCAGATTCGTGGTCACTACCAGACCGACCCTGGCTACAAGCTCGGCCACGACCTCCAATACATCGTCAACTGGTCGCCCATACTCGACGTGATGATCATGGCCGAGACCGTGGTCGTGATGCTGCGGCGATCGGCCCGCTGACTTTTCGATGACCAGGAAGATTCGGGATATCTCGGTGATCGTTCCCGCGCTCAACGCCCAAGAAACCATCAATGGTTGCCTTGGTGCGATTTTGTCTCAGGAAGTCGATCGAGCTTTTGACGTCACTGTCGCCGTCGGCCCCTGCGTCGACAACACCGCCGAGATCGTCTCCAAACTTGCCAAAGCTGACCTTCGGATTTCGAAGATCGATAACCCCAGCGGCCGCACCCCCGACGGTCTCAACCTGGCCATCGCTGCTTCAACGGGGGCGCTAGTGGCTCGGATCGACGCCCAGTCGGTAATCCCGCCCGGCTACATTCAGAGATTGGTGGACACCGCCGAACGCACGGGCGCGGCCAACGTTGGCGGAGTGCAAGTTCCGGTCGGGGACACACCGCGCCAATCAGCGATCGCCGCGGCTATGTCCTCGCCTTTCGGAGCCGGGCCGGCACCGTTTCGGGCCTCCGGCAACGAAGGGCCGGTCGACACGGTCTACCTCGGTGCCTTCGATCGCGAGGTTCTCGAAGAGGTGGGCGGGTTCGCGACCGAGCTGACCCGCAACCAAGATTACGAACTCAACTGGAGGATCCGCCAGGCCGGCTACGTCGTATGGATCGACCCTGAGTTGCAAGTCGAGTACCGCCCTCGCCGAACGTTTGGAAGGCTGGCGAGTCAGTATTTCCAGTACGGCCGGTGGAAACGCCACGTGTTGGTTCTTCATCCCCGCTCGCTTCGGGTTCGACAGTTGGCCGCTCCCACGTTGGTGCTTGCTCTCGTAGCCTCGGTGGCCGCGCTCTGGTTCGGGCACGAGCTCGGATTGGTTATGCCAATCGTCTATGTCGGTGCGGTGGCGCTCACCGCGGCGCGGATTGGAAGCCCTCGCCAATGGCGCCACAAACTCGAGGTTGCGATGGCGTTTGGCACCATGCATCTCGCGTGGGGTGCGGGATTTCTGGTTGGTCGTCGCCGCTAGCGGTTAGTCGCGCGTGGTGAGGGTGTTGTCGCCACCCGACGCCACGTGATCGAGATAGCTCCCTACCACCGATGTCGGGTCGCCGAGTTCGAGCAGGCGCCCGTGATCGAGCCAGCCGACGGTGTCGCACAACTCTTGCATCAGCACCGCGTTGTGACTGACCAGCACGATGGTTGTGCCTCGTTCGCGCAACATGTTCATGTGGTTCATACAACGCTGCTGAAACTCTTCGTCGCCGACCGCGATTACTTCGTCGACCAGCAAAATTTCGGGATCGACGTTCACGGCCACGGCAAACCCCAACCTCACGTACATGCCGCTCGAGTAGATCTTGACGGGTTCGTCGATGAACTCGCCGATTCCGCTGAACTCGATGATGTGATCCATCGAGTCGGCCATGTGTTTGCGGCTCAGACCGAGCATCGCGCCGTTTAGAAATACGTTTTCGCGGCCGGTCAGATCGGGGTGAAAGCCCGAGCCCAGTTCGAGCAGCGCCGAGAGTCGGCCGGTGGCGCTGATCTGGCCGACGCTGGGGCGATGGATCCCCGCCATGAGTCGCAGCAGAGTCGACTTGCCGCTGCCGTTGTGACCAACCAGGCCAAAAAACGATCCGGGTTCGACCGTGAGGTTGATGTTGCGCAGGACCCAGAAGTCGTCGACGTCGCGTGAGCGGCCGATGCGGAGCAGAGCTTCTTTGAGGCTGCTGGGCCGGTTGCGTTCGAGCCGGAAACGTTTCGATACGTCCTCTACGGCGATCTGCCCGATGGTCATGGTTCCTCGCTGATTTCCATGCTGCGGGCCCGGAAATAAACCCATCCGACGCTGAACGACACGATCGCCCATCCGGTTGCGGCTAGTAGTTTGGCGCCGCTGGGAGCATCAAGGAAGTAGACGCCGTCGCGGGCGATGCCAACAAAGAGGGCCGGAGGGTTCCACGCAACGAGCGTGCGAATCGGGAGTCCCCACTTGTGCTCGGGAACAAGATCGATGGTGAACACGATCGGGACAAGAAAGAACGAGACGTTGAGCAATATCCCCACGAGGTATTGGATGTCTCGATAGCGGGCGTTGAGCACCGACACGATAAATCCGATGCCGAGTCCGAAGGCCATGGTGAGGATCAGGGCGATGGGTAAAAACACCACGGTCCACGAGAGGTTTCCGAGCACCGCCATGATGACCACCAGCACAAAAGCCTCGAGGGCGGTTTGCACCGCGTTGGCGGCCGCGCCGCCGAGCAGAGCGGTTTCGGTTGGGAAATAGATCTTCTTGCGTAGGTCGCTCACGCTGGCCAGCCAGCCCATGCACCCGTTGACTACACCGGTGAACGAACTCCACGACACCAACCCACAAAACAGGAACAGGCCGAAATTCTGGGCATTGCCGTTGTCGGTGATCGGGGCGCGGGCGCCGTAGACGATGCCGAATACGAAGCCGTACACCGCGACGGTGGTGAGCGGATTGGCGAACGACCAGAACCAGCCCAGCAGGCTGCGCTTGTAGCGGGCCTTGGACTCGCGCTGGGCGAAGTTGTAGATGAGGTTGGTGCTCTTGCGCACCGCGGGCGAAATAGTCAGCATTGGTCGGTCCGCGCCATCGACGCACCGAGATCCTAGCGATCACGCTCGCAGCTACGATGCACCAGTGACTCAGAACCGTGGACGCGTTGGGTTTGTGGCGCTGAGCCTGATCGTGTTGTCCAATGGCCCGTTGTTTTTTGTCACTCGCAAGGTGTTTGGTATCCCCGACTCTTGGGAGGGTCCGTTCGTCAGACCGATGATCGTGGCCACCGTCGCGACGGCGATCGTGGTGGTATTGCTCGACCCTTATCGGCGTTCCGGGCAACGCCTACGTTCTCCATCGATGGTCGCGCTGGCCAGCGCCGTGGGCTTGGGCTGCTGGGCCGCGCTGAGCACGTTGTGGAGCCTGCAGCCCGAGATCACTCTGTGGCGGGGTGTGGTTTATGCCGGACTGCCGTTTGTGGCTTGGGTGATTGCCGATCTGGGCCGTGACGATTTAGCGCGGGCGGTGGCGCTGTTCGGCGCCGCGGTAGTTGTCCCAAGTGTCGGCTTTGTCATCGTGTGGTCGAGCGTGGCCACCGACAGCAACGATGATTGGCGCGGCGTCATGACCAATCGAAACGGTTTCGCGCCGATCTGCGGGCTGGCCATTCTTGCCGCGATGACCCTATTGTCGGGGACAGAGTTGTCCGAGCGCCGCCGACGACTCGATGTTGCGTTGCTTGGGTTGGCCGGCGTTGGTCTCTTGGGCAGTGGGAGCCGCACGGCTTGGTTTGCTCTTGTCTTGGCCCTGGGAGTTGCGACGGTCGTCGTGGTGGGAAGATACGAACACATCAGATCCCCGCGCCGAGGAGTTCTCGTCGCCTCGGCGGTAGCAGTGGGTGCCGGCAGTGTCGGATCTGTTCTTGCCTTGGCACGCGTCTGGAACGAATCAACGTTCGTTCAACGACGAACGATCTGGGACCTGGTGGGTGACAGAGTTTCGGAGCACCCAATTGGCGGGGTTGGCTGGGAGGCGTTCTGGTACACGCCCGAACTGCACACCCACGAATTGCTCACTCGTGGCAGTGCCCACGGATCGATTCCGGAGTTGCTGTTGGGCGTCGGCGTGGTGGGCCTGGTCCTTTGGGCCATCGTTGTGGGCCTGGCAATCTTTGGTGTGGTCAGAGCGGCGTGGCGCAATCCGTCCACCGAAACATGGTTCTGGCTCGCGGCGGTGACGTTCTTGGTAGTGGAGAACCTCACCGAGAGCTTTGTGTTGTGGTTCAGCTACAACTGGGTTTTGCTCATTGCCGCCGCTCTTCGATTCGGTGGCCGACGGCCCCGGCCAACCGCGCGACGAAACGTCGAAGCCATGTCAACGGCGATCGGGTGATCTGGTCGATTTCGGTGCTGGCGGCCTGCAGATCCTGCTCGTGACGGCTGCCGAGGCCAGCAACGAAGTGGGCGCCGGCGACTCGTCGGGCATCTCCGGGCGGAAGTAATAGCGGTCGCTTGGACATGGCGTCGATAACCATCGCGTGGGCCCGCTCCCATTCGCTGACCGATTCGGCGGTATCGGCGTTGGCATCATCGAGTCGGCGATAGATCGAGGTGCAGGCATCGATGGATGTGACTCCGCAAATCGGTGCCATTTGCATCAGGAAGTCCCAATCTTCGAGCACCGAGAGGTTTGGGTTGAACGTCGCGCCGGCCCACTCGATCAGGTGACGCGGAACCGCAATGCCACAAATCGGGGTTTGGTTTTGGCTGACATGAGCAAGTAGATCGAAGGTGGGGGCGAACGGTTCTTCGACGGCACCGGTCGGGCGGACCGGCTCGTCTCCGCCGTCAGTGGTCCAGGCCTGTGACGCGACCCGGGCCCGAATGATGGTCTCGGGATGCTGGCGGATTGCCGAGTCGAAACTCGATAACCATTCGGGGTTGGCCAAATCGTCATCGTCGAGAAAGCAGATGTAGTCCTTGCTGGCCAGCGCCAGGCCGGCGTTGAGCGGAGCGCTGCGGCCCGGCCCGGTCACGGCAGTGACTGTGAGCGGCGATGGGGCGGACGCACCGTCGAGTTGCTGGGCTACTTCGTGGGCTTTTTGAGGATCGTCATCGTGCACCATCACCAGGATTTCTAGGTTTTGGTGACTCTGGGCGGCGAGGCTTTCGACCGCGGCTCTTAGCGAATTGGGGCGACGACCCTGGGTCCGGACGATTACCGAGAACGAAATCGTCCCCTCCGGTTCCCACTCCGGCGGGGGTCGGTTCCCAAAGAGTTCACGCAGCGGGATGCTCATCGTCTCAGCCGGCGCAAGGCGGCGCGAGCGAAGCGCATCAGCGGGTTGCGGGCTAGTTCGGCCGAAAGATTTTGCACCGTGCGATCGAGCTCGACGATCTGTTGGTCCCGTTCGTTGACAAGATCGGTGAGGACTTCCTCACGTGCGCCGGCCCCTATGAGCAGATCTCGGACCCTCAAGATTTCGCGACGCAACAGATCGGGATCGTCGCGGTCGATTGGATCTTCGTCGTCGGGAGACGGCGTGGCGACGAGTTCGGGCACGGCCGGACCCTACCCGTTGGTCGGCGCCGAGTCGGACGCCCCGATTCGGGCATGGTGAACACGAGGGCGCAGGATCGTGTCGCGCGGCGTGGTGATGAACGGCGGCGATGACGGGTCGAGGTGATCGGCGTTGGCTCGCCGGTTGTGAGGATCGTCGAGACGGCGGTGTCCGGGGTGATACCACGGGTCGACGATGTCGCCCCACCGGCCAACAAAGCGATCCCATTCCCACTGGTTCGTAACCGGTGGCCGACTAGCGCTCTCGTGATGGATGAGTCGGGCGTTTGGTTCGACCACTACCCGCTGGCCCGATCGATGAAGTTTTAGGCACAGGTCGACGTCGTTGAACCCGTGGGGGAGAGATTCGTTGAATCCTCCGATCGCCAGGAGGTCCCGGCGACGAGCCAGCAAACACGCCGCGGTGACGGCGATGACTTCGGCGGCGATGTCGGCGTCGAAGGAGCGGAGTTCGTCAGCGGCTCGCCCTACAAACGAGTGCAACGGGTACGCGTCGTCGGTGACCATTCCCACGTGTTGCACGGTGTGATCGGGGTACAGCAACAACGCTCCGACCGCGCCGACTTGTTGGTCTTGAAGATGCACGCTCATCTGATCCAGCCAACCGGGTTCGACGAGTTCGACATCGTCGTTTAGCACCAAGACCTGCGGCTGAGTCGACGCCAGTATCCCCAGGTTGACCGACGCCGAGAAATTCCACGGCCCGGGCGGCCGCCGGACCAGATGGACGTCTTCGGCTTCGAGTTCTTTGGCATCGCCGGTGTATTCGTCGCCTATCACCAGCAGTATCTCGACCGGCGACTTTGCCGACCTCCTGACCGCGTTGATGGCTCGAGCCACCATCGGCACACCATTGCTATCGGTGGTGCCAGCGGTGGGTATTACGACTGATACCGGTTCGAGCTTGTTGGTGGAGAGGACGAATCGGCCGCGGTTTGTTGGGTCCGAGGTGGTCGCGTTTGGCAGCCGTTGTAGAACGAGGCGCTGGTGGGCCAGACGGTCGGCGTGGGTGAGTTCCACCGGTCGCTCAACGTGGACGAGGCCCGCAGGCAGATGAACAATGCGGGCCCGAGGGCCAAGTTCGGCGATGAGGTCGAGACGAGCGGCTAGGTCGGTGGCCCCGTGACTACCCCGCACAACCAGCAAGTCGAGGTCGGCGGGATTGCCGAGCAGGCGCGTCGGGGACCACGCCGGGCGGCGCACGCCGCGCCCGGCGACGACGGCATCGGCCACGATGGCATCGATAGTTGGGTCCCGGTCGAGCGCTTCGAGCACCGTTTCCACGGTGCGCGAGTCGAGGCGGCAATCGCCGTCCACGCATAGCGACGCGGTTACGTCAGGGTGGTCGGAGTTGGTCGTCCAGCGCTTCGAGGACTGATCGCTCAGCGACCGCAGGAGCGCGCTTGACGACGCTTTGGCGCCGGATTGTTGTTGCGTGGGGATGTAGAGCACGGCCATGGGCTTGGTGCGAAGGTAGCGTCCCGCCATGGCTCGCGTGGTGTCGTCTCGGAGGCTTCCTCTTCTGGTGATGGTCGCGCTCGTTGTTTTCATGTTCTGGCAGCCGTTGTTTGCCGGCGGAACGCTTGTGCCCCACGACCAGGCGGAGACTCATGCGCCGTTCGTTGATGAGCCGGTCGAAGGGCTCACGGTCGAGGTCGCCCCAACCGGGTCGGTAGGGGTTCACGGCTACTGGTCGAACGTCGGCGAAGCGCTGCGAAACAACACGTTGTCGTGGTGGGACTCTTCGGTCGTCGGCGGCCTTCCGACCATGCGCAACGGTTTCGCCGTGTTCAACGTTGTCTACTTGGTCGCGCCGGCGTGGTTCGCTCCGGGTTTGGTGGCGGCCCTGGCAATGTCGGCGGCCTTGCTGGGCCTGTTTGGGTTCATGCGGTCGCGGGGTCGCAGCAGACCTGCCGCGCTGACGGCGGCGGTGGCTTACAGCTTCTCCGGGTTCTTTGTTGTCTGGATTGGGTGGCCTCATGGACTCGCCGCAGCGGTTGTTCCATGGTTGTTCTGGGCGGTCGAAGTCTGTCTGCGCCACCCTCGACGTCGCGGCATCGCCGGTGTCGCCATCGCGGTGGCCGCGTTGTTGTGGGCCGGGTCGTTCGTGGTCGCGATTTGGGCGATCGTCGGGGCGTTGGCATGGCGGGTGGCTGGGGTTGGCGATGGAGTGCCGCGGCGGCAGGTCTGGGAGCGTGTCGGCCTGGGCATGGCGCTCGGAGCGGTGATGAGCGCGCCGCACTTGGTGGCATCCGTTGACTATTGGCGCTGGGCCGACACGAGCGGATTGGCGAACGGGGATACGTCGGCGCCGGTTGCCACGAGCCTCACGACGGCGCTGCCGAGTGCCTGGGGCAACGACGCGTTGGGCTCGCCGTGGTTTGGCGAGTCGTCGTTCCAGCTCGCCAATGTGCATGTCGGGATGCTGGTGACGGTTCTCGCCATTGTCGGACTCATTGCTGGATGGCGGATTCGGGATCGTTCGAGTTTGGCTCTTTCAGCGGTCGGGGCTCTTGCGTTCGCCGTTGCATTTGTTGGGGGTCCGTTCGATCGCGTTTCTGACTTATTGACGCTCTCGGCCGGCGAAGCCACTCATGCCCGAGTGCTGTTGGTACTGGTCTTGGCCGTTCTGGCTGGTGACGGGATCGATGCCGTGGTTGATGGCTCCCGAAGTGTCGGTGATCTCAAGAATCTGGCCCGACTCACGCTTCGCGGGATCCTTCTCGTGGCTGTTGTCGCCAGTCCGGCATTGTGGCAACTCTTCGACGCGTCCCGCGGCGCGGGCGCACTGCGGAGCACACTCGCCGACGCAACTGTTCCGTTGCTTGCCGTGATCGGCGCGGTGTTTGTGGTCAGGCAACTTGTCAGGCGGACATTGGATCCGCCGGCCGCCGGTGCGGTTCTGATGGCGTTGGTGGCATTCGAGGTCTTGTTCTTCGCCACCCCGATTCCAACGACAACGGCACGCCACGAACGGATTCACGAGACCGCCGGGCACCGTACCGTTCGTGAGTTGCTGGGCGAGTCGACCCGAATCGGCGCATCAGGTCAGGCCTTTTTCCCGGGGACCAACGCCGCGTACGGAATCGACGATATTCGTGGTCCAGGTCTGAGGTCTCGGCCGCTCGCTGCGCTCACCGAGTCGCTTGAACCCGTCGATGGGCCCTCGCTGGACGTTGGGGTGGCCCGTGCTTTGGGCATCGGTGTCTGGGTTCAGCCGGGCGGGGAACAAAACAACGTGTCACCGCCGCCCGGAAAGATTGTGGCTGCGGCCGGCGCGGTGATGCGGGTCGACCCGGCGTTGCAACCGCGTGTCGGTCATGTTCAGATACCGGAGAATGGCTTGAGAGCCGTGTCGTTCGACCTGGAACGAGAGTTCCCCGCGTCAGTCGAGGTGCACTTGCGGGGCGCGGGTGGCGATCTTTTCAGACGCATTTTGGTTCCGGCCGGAGAACAGTCGGTTTCGGTGGCGTTGGCCGCCGAGACGCTCGAGCCGGGGGCCGATGTCGCAGTAACGATACGGGTCGAGGCCGAGCCCGGCACGACATCACTCGGAGTTGACGGCAACGGCGAGGCCGTCATTGGCGTTGTCGGAGGCGACAATTTTTCGCACCTTGTCCTCAGCGATGGTCTCGCCTTGACAGCGATCGCCAACGCATCGCTCGTTAGGGTTGCCGGTTCGGCGGTGGTCGAGCACGACGCCGGCCAGATTGCCGCCCTGTTGAGTCATCGTGGCGGGTTGGATTCCCCCGCAGTTGTGGAGACCGAGATCGGCCTGCCGGGCGATCCCGAAGACGGCGAGCACACCATCGTCGACTCGACGGTCGACGGTGGTTCGGTCAGTGTCCGAGTCGTTCAGTCCACGAACGGGTTGGTCGTCGTGGCGATCAACGACTATCCGGGCTGGCATGCGAGCGTCGACGGTTCCGACGCCAAGATTGTCCGAGCCGATGGAGCATTCATGGGGGTTTTTGTTCCGGCTGGTGATCACGTCGTCGAGTTGCGCTATTCCCCGAGGCTGTGGCGCACCACCGCGCTCGTTGCGTTGCTGGCCGGGCTGCTCGCCATCGCCATGTGGTTCGATGGTCGCTCGCTGGACCCGTCAGCGCATCACGAGGCTGGTAGCGTCCAGCGTCGTGGCTGACCCCGAGGACGACTCCCGCATGCCAGACGAAGATCCGGTTGTTTACATCAACCGGGTCAGAGCCGAGATCGAGGCCGACGCCGAACTGAGGCGTCGCCGCGACCCCGAACTCCAGCGTCGCGAACGAGAGATCGAGCGAGCATGGATCGATGTTGCCCCGCCGGGAGCCGCTGGACCCCAGCGCGAGCTGCTACTCGATCGGGCCGACCGCTTGGCCATGATCGACGTCGACGCGCCGTTGGGCGCGCGTCCTGGCGTGCGCCAGGTCAAAGGGGCGATCCGAAAGGGCACCTACTGGTATTTGCGTTACGTCACCGATCAGGTCAACGCGCTCAACAATGTGATGACCCGGTTGGTCCGCAGGCTCGACGAGCGGATCGCCGAGGTCGAATCAGCCGTTCATCTCGACGAACTCGACACATTGATTGATGCTCCACCCGAGCCGTCGACCATCGTCGCCGACGCCGTAGCCGCGCTGGATTGGGCCGACGGCCGCATTGCGGTGCTGTCGTGCGGAGCCGGAAACGTGGCCCGGGCACTGCACGATTCGGGTCGGCAGGTGTACGGAGTCGACCAAGACGCGTTGGCCATTTTGCCCGGCGTGCGCGACGGTATCGATCTGCGATCTGGCGATCCAATCGTTCATTTGCGCGAGATCGAGGACGGAACTCTTGGCGGCGTAGTGCTGGCCGGGATGGTCGAGAACCTTGCCCCCGCGGTGATCTGGAACGTCCTGAACGGTGCTCTGAGAGCCGTCGGGCCCGGTGGCGTGGTCGCCATTGCCGCGGCATCGCCACGCGACCGCGACTTGGTCGAGTCGGAGCTGCGAGCGAGTCGCGGAATATCGGCCGAAACGTGGGCCCACTTGGCCGAACGGGCCGGTGCCGTAACCGAGATGGTGCCGACTTCTGATCCCCGGATCGCTCACGTCGTGGTTGCTCGCCGCGTCTGACATGGCTATCCGTGTTCACCACTTCACCGCGACCCTGAGCCCGCGCGACGCGGTAAGCCATCACACGCTCGAAGTCGACAGCCTGCTCAAGGAGTTGGGCTACGAGACGTCCTTGTATGCGGCGTCGGTTCACCCCGAGTTGCGCAACCGGGCCCTGGATTTTCGTGATCACGAGCACGCGCCGGCCGCCGATGTCTTGCTTTATCAGACATCGACCGGTTCGCCGGTGGCCGACTACTTGTTGTCTCGTCCCGAGCCGTTGATTGTCGACTACCACAACCTCACTCCCGCGGAGATGTTCGACCCGTGGGAGCCCCACGTTGGCGCCGAACTCGATCACGGTCGCCGACAGTTGGCCCGCCTGTGCCATCGGGCCCGCCGCGGCCTGGCCGATAGCGCGTTCAACGCCGCCGAACTGATCGACGGGGGACTCCACGATGTCGCGGTAGCTCCGGTTCTGTTCAACCCGCCAGCCGTGACTGAGCGACCGAACCGCGATCTTGGGTCCCCGCCGACCGCGTTGTTTGTTGGTCGGCTTGCGCCAAACAAGTGCCACGAAGATCTCATCGCGGCGACGGCAATGTTGCGCGAATGGCGCGCCGATGCCCGCCTCGTGTTGGTCGGAACGTCATCGTCGCCTCGATACGAGGAGTCACTGCGGTCGTTGGCCGATCGGATTTGCCCTGATGGTGTGAAATTTGCCGGGTCGGTTTCGGCGGCTGAGCTGGTCGAGTGGTATCGCACCGCCGATGTGTTCTTGTGTCTCTCCGAGCACGAGGGGTTCTGCGTACCATTGATCGAAGCCATGGCCACCGGATTACCGGTAGTGGCCTTCAACGCGGCCGTGGTCGCTGAAACTGTTGGCGACGCCGCGATTTTGCTCGACCACAAAGACCCGATCACTGTTGCCGCCGCGGTCGAGCGGGTCTACGCCGACCAAACGCTACGCGACACATTGGGTGAAGCGGGCCGGCGCCGCGCGGTCACCTTCGACCCAGCGACATCGGGTCAGATCATGCGACAAGAATTAGCCGCCGCGATTGGTGCACTCACGTGACCTCAGTCGACCTTCTTGTGCCCGAACTGGCTCCGCACGACGCAACCGGCACCCACACCATGTTGCTGCGAGACCTTTTGGTCGAGATGGGAGCCGACGTCCGGATCGTGGCCCAGACTCCGTCTCCGCTCGACGAAGACGTCATGCTGATTCGTGCCTGGAAGCCATCCGCAGAGCTGACGATCCTTCAGCACGGCATTGGGTCCTTGGTCGCCGAAGCGGTCATCGACCATCAAGCATCCGTCGTGCTCAACTACCACAACATCACTCCGTTGGAGTTCGTCGAGCCGTGGAACCCGGATCGGATCGCGGGTCTGCGGTGGGGTCGAGTCCAGCTTGATCAGCTTGCGCCCCTATGCCAGCTAGCGGTGGCCGATTCGGATTACAACGCGGCCGAGCTCCGAGCCGCGGCCTACCGCGACGTGGTGGTCTCGCCGGTGCTGTGGCGGTCGCGCCGCGACCAGATTGTGCGGTCGGTCGGCGATGAGCCGGTGGTGTTGTTTGTTGGACGGGTCGCACCCAACAAGTGTCACGAAGATCTTCTGGCCGCGTTTGCCATGGTGCACGAAGAGCATCGTCAGGCCCGGTTGATCTTGGTCGGCTCAGCGGGATCTTCGCCGTACCACGCCGCCCTCGAGGCTTACGCCCAGCGGCTCGAAATCTCGGCCGCGGTCGAGTTCGTGGGCGAGGTAACCGACGAAGAGCTGCTTACTCACTACGGGAGGGCCGACGTATTCGTTTGCTTGTCAGAACACGAAGGGTTCTGCGTACCGGTGGTCGAGGCAATGGGCGCGGGTATCCCGGTGATTGGATATCGGGCCGCCGCAGTGCCAGAGACTGTCGCCGACGCCGGACTGGTGTTGGCCGACAAATCGCCGTCAACGGTTGCCGCGGCGATCGATCGGGTCCTTACCGATACCGAACTCCGCGACCATCTCGCACTGCGGGGGATGGACCGAGCCGACGATTTCGATCTCGCCAACTCGCGGCGTCAGATGCGGACAATCCTCGAACCGTTGTTGGCGACGCCATGAACCGCACCCTCACTTTCGTTACTCCTCGTTACGGCGCCGACGTCCTTGGCGGCGCCGAGCAAGGGGCTCGCTCCTATGCGGTGCGAATGGTCAAGGACGGCTGGTCGGTGCGGGTCATCACGTCGTGTGCGCTCTCGCTGGTCGATTGGGCTGACGAGTACCAGCCCGGTACGAGCATCGAGGAGGGTGTCGAGGTATTGCGTTGTCGGGTGAGGAGACCGCGAGATCCTGACCACGACGCTCTAAGCCAGCGTGTCTTTGCCATGCCCGAGGTCGACGAGGCAACCGCGTACGACTGGATCGATCGTCAGGGCCCCGATAGCCCCGACCTCCTTGATGCTGTTGAGGCAGTGGACCAAGGCGTGATCGCGCCGTACCCGTATCTCTATCAACCAACGGTGCGCGGGATTTTGCGGGCCCGGGTGCCGACGGTCTTGCACGCCGCGTCGCACCCCGAGCCAGCGCTGAGGTTGCCGGTGTTTCCCAAGGTGTTCGCGGCTGCTGATGGGTTGGTTCATGGGAGTCGAGCCGAACAGAACCTGGTGTTGTCGAGGTTCCCGGTGGCCGCCACCAAGCCTCAAGTAGTGCTGGGTCTGCCGATCGAGATCGACGCGCCGGTCGACCCCGCGGCGGCTCGCTCGGCGCTGGGGCTGGGCGACGAGCCGTTCGCGGTGTATCTCGGGCGCGTCGATCCGGGCAAGGGCACCGACCAGCTGGTCGAACGGTTTGCTGCGTTTAGAGCTCAGCGGGGCCACGCCAAGTTGGTGCTCGCCGGTCCGGTCATAACCGCCCCGCCCGACACCGAAGGGGTTGTGGTGCTCGGGGCCGTTCCGGCCGAGCACAAGTACGGCCTGCTGGCCGCCGCCGAAGTGTTGATCAACCCCTCGCCGAACGAGAGCTTCAGCATGGTGGTTCCCGAAGCAATGCTGGTCGGCACGCCGGTGCTCGTGAACGGCTGGTGCGAGCCGATGCGTGAGCATTGCGAGAACTCCCACGGCGGGTTTTGGTACACCGGTCATGCCGACTTCGACGTTGCGCTTGGTCGGCTCCTCGACGACTCCGAGTTGAGGACTCGGCTCGGAGCGGCGGGCCAGGCCTATGTCGAGTCGATGTTTTCGTGGGAAGCGGTTCGAACGAGGTACGAAGGGCTGCTGGCTCGGCTCGCCTAGTCGACTTCGCTAATATCGGCAGGGCGAAGCCACGCCTTGGGTTTGCCAACCCGCACTATCAGGTCGGCGAGCAGGCCGATCGCCAGCAGTTGCAGCATGGCGAAGCCAAGTAACAGCGTGTTGGCCGCGGGGCGAAAATCTTTGTCGATGAGGTCGTAGCCCAACTTCGCGGTGAAAACGGCTCCCAAAACCGCCGCGATAGGTAGAACCACCCTCAGCGGGTCATACGACAACATCAGTCGAATGACTTGTAATACGTAGCGCCGGGTGTCGGCGAGCCAGCGGAACTTCGAGGTCCCGGCCCGTTTCGCGTAGTCGATCGGCACGTACTTGACCGAGTAGCCGTTCATCAGAAACGACATGGTGGTTGTTGTGACACAGCTGAATCCGGCCGGAAGTTCGTGAATGTATTGCATCGCGACGTCGCGGCGAAACGCTCGAAAACCCGAGTTGAGGTCGGGGATCTCGGTGCGAGTGAGGTAGGAAGCCAGGCGGCGGATCGCCCACTTTGCCGGCACCCGTAAGAGACGCAAAGCGCCACGCTCGGCCGTGCGAGCGCCGACCACCTGGTCGTGAGAGCCGAGGGCCGCAACCAGCTGGGGAATCTTGTTGTTGGGGTAGGTCATGTCGGCGTCGGTCCAGACAACGACGCGACCAATAGCGGCTTCGGTGCCGATGCGGCGGGCCGTTCCGACGCCGTTGTTTCTTGTTGATCGGATCAGTCGGACGGGGTGCTCGGCGGCGATTTCGGCCGAGCGGTCAGTCGAGCCATCGTCCACGACGATCAGCTCCCATGTGTAGCTCGATGCCGCCATTGCCTGGGTTATGCGACCCAGCTCCTCGCCGAGGTGTCCGGCCTCGTTGAGGACCGGTACCACGATGCTCACATCGACACTGGGTTGCGTATCGGTTGGGTCAGCAGACACCGCAACAGCTTAGGCGTTGGACCGCTGCGCACCGGAGCCGATAGTTGTGGGCTATCCTGCTCAGGCGCGCGGTGGTAATGACCGATGGAGAGTCATGTTCCGCCACTTCTACGCTGTTGTCGCTGTCCTCGGCGTCACGGGCTCGCTAATGGCCGCGGCTGCCCCCGCCAACGCGGCTCAGTTGCCCTATCAGCAGAACTGGGCCGTGCTCAACGGGTGGAATCGTAGTTCGTCGCCGGTTATTGCCGATATCGACAACGACGGCCAGAACGAGGTGGTGTTCGGCGCCCAAGACGGCAAACTCCGCGCTTACGAAGCCGACGGCACTTTGAAATGGGCGGTCAACGCGGTGCCCGGGGTTGGCCCCGGCTGCAACGCACAGTCGTCGCCTAGTTCTATCGACTCGAGCCCGGCGGTGGCCGACATCGATGAAGACGGCAAGATGGAGGTCATCGTTGGCGTTGGTTCGGCATGGCATTCGGGCCAGAACGGATCGGTGATCAGTTTTGACGGCGCGACCGGTGCGATCGAGTGGCGCACCAACGACAGCCGCGATACCCACAACATCTGGACTGGGTCACTGATCAAAGACGGCTGGTGCGAGGCAACGTTTGCCACCCCGGCGATTGGTGATGTGGACGGCGATGGACATCTCGACGTCGTGTTCGGTAGCTGGGATTTCTTTATCTGGGCCGTGGATCGTTTCGGCCAGCCGTTGCCAGGGTTCCCGGTAAACAACGACGACACGGTGTGGTCCTCGCCGGCCTTGTTCGATGTTGACGGCGACGGTGCGGTTGAGATCTTTATCGGCGGCGACAGCTCTCCGGGCGGCTACTTCGATCACCTTGGTGGTGTGTTCCGTGCTTTGAAATGGCAGAACAACCAGGTGGTCGAGTTGTGGAATCGCACGGCCAACGAAGTCATCATGGGGTCGGCGGCCATCGGCGATATCAACGGTGACGGCCGGGCCGAGGCGGTCGTCTCCACCGGCGAGTATTGGTATCTCACGTGTGGACAGGGATCGCCCCAGTGTTCGCCCGGTGACGGCAGCGACCGCAACAAGCTCTTTGCGTTTCATCTAGACGACGGGTCTACCGTTGCCGGATTCCCGGTTTCGGCCAATGGAACCATCAGGGCCAGTCCCGCCTTGGGCGACCTTGACGGTGACGGTTTGCCCGAGGTCGTGGTTGGAAGCCACGACACCTACGTGCGGGCTTGGCACGGTGACGGTTCGCTGATGTGGGCCAAGCAGACCACTCATGGCGCCGCCCATCTTGGGGCATCGCCGATTTCGGGGCACCCGATTATTGCCGACCTGGATGGCGACGGCGACCAAGACGTGGCGGTTGGTTCTCACACCGGTTTGGCGCTTCTTGACGGGCGGACCGGAGTTTCTCTGGAGAGCGGTGCTTGGCAATACCGGATGGGTGCCGGTTATTCATACGAGACCGCGCCTGCGGTTGGTGTGCTGGGCGGGCAACGAAAGATCGTGTTCACCGGGTTCGATACTCCCGGCAACCGCACGCGCGTCGCGGCCTTTGCTTTGCCGAGCAGCTCGGCGATCGACGCATGGCCAATGTTTCGTCAAAACGCGGCCCGGACCGGATCGGCGTTGACCGGCTTGTGTCAGCTCACTGGCGCCAAAGGCACTTTCTGTGACGTTGCGCCAGGCTCCTACTATGAGCTCGGCGTCGAATGGATGGTTAGAGCCGGAATCACCACAGGTCTTTCGGCCACGGCGTTTGGGCCCAACCTAACTCTCACGCGAGGCCAGATGATTACCTTCATGTGGCGCCAAGCCGGCGAACCGGGGGGGTATGCAGCCCCGGGTTTCAGCGATGTGTCCTCGTGGGACTTCTTCGCCGGCGCGGTCGCCTGGGCCAAGGCTGAAGGCATCTCTTCGGGAACATCAGACACCACTTTCTCGCCCCAGCAGCCGGTGTCAAGAGGCCAGATGGTGACCTTGCTGTGGCGCCGAGCGGGCTCCAAGCGTGGTCTTCCGAACCCCGGATTCAGCGACGTGCCGGCCGGCTGGTATTACTCCGATGCAATTGCCTGGGCCAAGCACACTGGTGTCAGCAACGGGATGACGGCAACAACCTTTGCGCCCAATCAGCCTGTGACACGGGGCCAGGTTGCCGCATTGTTGTGGCGAGAAGCGGGTCGACCCTAGCGGTTGGTCCGGCCGGCGATATCGGCGTAGATCTCGACCAAACCGGCCCCCGTTTGCCGCCATGTGAGCTGTCGTACCCGCTCGATTGCGTCGGACGGAGGGGCCTTGGCGTCCAAGGCCGCCTCAAGGGCATCTCCGAACGCGTCGATTTGGCCTGGCGGGGCAAGGCCGACGTGGCTTCCGATCAGTTCGGGCAAGGCTCCGACGGCGGTCGCGGCGACCGGGACCGACTCCAACACGGCCTCGAGCGGCGGGAACCCGTAGCCCTCGTAGAGCGACGGGAACGCCAGGGCTCGGGCGCCGCGCACAAGGGCGGCGCGGTCGCCATTGCTCACCTCGACAAGGCGAACAAACCGAGAACCGACGTCGCGTTGGCTGATCAATCCCTGGAGGTGGTCTTCGTCGTTGCCCGTGGGCCCGGCGATCACCACGACCATGTCTGAAGCAAGGCGCGGCAGCACCTCGACCATCGCGCCGAGGTTCTTGCGGCGCTCCACCGTGCCGAGACACAAGACGTAGTTGTCGGCGCCGGCCAACTCCCGGCCGCGCGTCGCTGACCCTTCGCCCAAGGGAGTCACGCCCATATGAACGACCTCGATTTGGGTGTTGCTCGAAGGAGGGAACCGACGCAGTTCGTTGGCTACCGAGTGGCTTGTTGCATGAAGCACAGACCCCGAGCCGAAGACGTGTCGCAAGGCGCGAGCAGTACGACGAACCGACGGTGCGACCCAATCGGGATGCAACAGTGGAGTCATATCGTGAATCGTGGCCAGCGACCGAGGCCCGGGCGGAACCAAGAAGTTGGGTCCGTGCACCACATCGACAGGGCCGGCCAAATGTCTCGCGGTGGGCCAACGAGAGTACGACCAACTCCACTGAGCGACTCGTCCCGGAATCGGCCGGTGATGTACCGGGATCGATACATCGACATCGTGGCGGTGACGGGAAAGGAGCCAACCGCTGAGCTCCACTTCCTTGCGGCTGGACAACTCGTCGACCAGGGCTCGGGTGTACTGGTGGATGCCGGTCGGCGGCCCGACCAACGGTGTCAAGTCGAGGCCGACTTTGATGGTGCTCACGGCACGTACACGCCGTTAAGAGCCAAGGTAGTGACGGCCACCAGTCCAACGGCCGAGGCGGTCGGGAGCCACCGGTCAAACGCTGGATGGCGGCTCGCGATCGCCGCGGCGATCACCAGAGGGAACACGCTCAGTGCGTACCGTTCCAGCGAGTTGAGGTTGTCGGTCGCTACCAGCACCAGCGTCGACGGCACCGCATATATCCAGAGGTCGGTCGAGAGGCGCTTTATCGCTATGACGGCCAGGCCAATAACAATGGCGGCGGCAATGAAGTGAAATAGTTCGCCTTGGTCGCCTCGAACACCGTCAATAGCAGCTCGTACGAGTCGCGTGACGGGCTCGGCACCGGTGCCCCGCAACTCCTCCTGGCGGTCGATGGGAGCACGCCAGTCGTGCAAGGCGAAATGGGACCAAACGAGAAATGTGATAGTTCCCAAAGGGGCTGACAGCACCGACAAGATCGCGGCCGGCTCACGCGTGTGACGTCCCCTCACAACGTTGACGAGCGCCGCAAGGGCCAAGAATCCGGCCACTGGACGGGTCAACCCGGCCAAAAACCCCAGTGCTGCGGCGAGCAGCCATCGCTGTGAGCGCAGGATCAGGATCATCCCAAGCGCGAGCGCAAGGTACAGACCCTCGGAGTAAGCAAGCACGAACACGAACGCCGGCGGAAACAGAGCCAATGTGCGCACGGCGCGGTGCGCGACTTTCGGATCGTTGGTTTCTTGCATCGCCAACCGGTACAGCAACAGCGCGGCGATCAGCGAAGCAACGTTGGCCAGCAGGATCAGCGCTAGCTCGGACCCGCCGACGAACCAACCTATCCATCGTCCCAGAAGGGGGAACAGAGGGAAGAAGCGCACCGCAGGGTCGGCGGCGTCGGCATAGCCGTGGTCGGCGATGCGTTGATACCAGGTGCCATCCCACGCCAGAAGTCCGTCCGACAGCGGGGTGAATGCCGGCGGAGGTTCGAGCCGTTCGAGGATTGCGTCGGTGACTATGAACGCGGCGGCCACGTAGAGCCGAGCCTCGAGCCAGGTAGCGATGGCGACGCGATACGAACGCCGAGCCTGATCGTTCATCGCGGTGAGTACCGGGTCGCGTACATGCCCTCGAAGAGCTCTTGAAGCCCGACGACCGCCTCACTCGTACGAACGGCGGCCAATTGGCCGTTGATGACTCCGCACGAATAATCGATGCCGCGATAGCCGACTCCGCTCACAAACCAGATTGATCCCGAGCCGGCATCGTGGTCGGCTTGGTTGGCGAATTCGACCGGATCGACTGATGCAACTTGGTCGAGATAATCCCGCCAGTCGACGGTCTGACCGTCGCCGGACGGAAACGCTCGCCGAGCGGTCGCCGCGGCTGCTTCGTCCAGGTAGTGCACCGTGGCCGGGCCGACCTGATCGGGACAAAACAGGATGAGGTCGTTGGCGGCGACCCGGGCGTTTATGGCGGTGGCTACTTCTTGGCCTTGGGACCGAGTGCGACGGGCCTCGTCGGCACTGATTGCCAACCCCAGTACCACCAGCAAAGAGAGGGCTACCACCCGTGCGGTGGGGCTCAACACCGCTACTCCTCGTCCGGCCATCAACAACACAAAGGGCACGGCAATGCCGGCGTAACGCGCTTCGAAGGCCCCACCGGTGACGATTGCGGTCGCCGCGCCCAACCCGAGGGCACCGACTGTGATGGCGGCCCACGGTCGCATCGAGGCGGCGATTGTGCTCCGAATCTCGATCGTGCGGTCTTGGGCTACTCCGACCGCGAGTGCACCAAGCAGAGCAAAAAAGGCCAACAAGATCCCAAGCGTTTCGCCTTCGAACCGGTTGTTTCCGCCGATGCCTTGCAAGGTCTCGACGAAGACCTCGGTGGGACGGGCCCGTTTGGCCCACGGTGTTCCGGTGTGGGCCAGTTGATCAACAAAGACCGGGACCCACACGATGAAGGTGGCGGCGCCGGCCGCCGCGGCGACCAGAATCGAGCGGGCGGTTCGCCGTTGGTCAGCGGGCTTGCGCCAGCCCGCGGCCGCTACTAGGACAAGCCCGGCGGCCACTAGATAAAACGTCCAGTAGTGAGTGTGCACGAGCGCGGCGGTGACAACCGAAACGCCGACAAGGCGAGCCGCGGTCGGCCGCCGCCACGCCGAGTCGACCAACCACCATGCGGCGGCAACCAAGAAAACGACGAGCGCGTACATTCGTGTCTCGGTTGAGTATCGGATCAGGTACGGAGACGTCGCCGCCAGCAGCAGCGTGCAAATCGTGGTCGGTCGCCCGTAGCGCCGGGTCGCGAGCCAGAGCACGGGCAGTGTCAAGACCCCCAGAACCCCTGACAGGGCCCGCACTGCGTGGTCGCCGGTCCCGAATATGGTGGTCCAGTCGTCGAGGAGGACGTAGTACAACCCCGGATGGCCGTCCTGTCGTAGTGCATCGCCGAGGCCCATTTGTCCGGTCGCGATATGAACCGACAGCGCCTCATCGAGCCACAGCGGTGATGTCGCCACGAATCGCAGGACGATCGCGGCGATCATCGCTATGGTGCCGGCGCCGATCAGGGCCCGGCGCTTCAACCCGCTCGACATGAGAGCCGAGTCCGCGTCGGGGTCGGCGGGCGAAGTCATGAGCGGCACCCTAACCGTCGCCTCGCGATGAGTGAGGGTCCTTCTACTCCTGGGCACCGTTCGGTTACTGCATCGAACTACCCTCATGCGGGTGAGAACACGCATTGTCATTATCGGAGGCGGTCCGGCAGGTCACAGCTGTGCAACCACCGCTGCTCGGCTAGGTGCCGAAGTTGTGGTCATCGAACGCGACACGATTGGTGGAGCGGCCCATCTTTGGGACTGTGTGCCGTCAAAGGCCATGATCGCCACCGGCAACGCTCGGTCGTTTCTGCGGCGGTCGCTTCGTATGGGGCTCAGCGAAGTTGTTTCCGAAGTCGATCTCGACCAACTCCGCGAGCGGCTCCAGAGCATCGAGGCTCGTCTCGAAGCCACTGTTCGCAATCTTCTGTCGAGCCAACGCGTCGAGTTGGTCGACGGCGTGGGCAGGCTCGACGGGCCCAACACCGTCGTGGCTACCGTGGCCGACGGGTCCGAACGCACCTTCGAAGCCGACGTGATCGTGCTGGCGACCGGTAGTCGTCCTCGGCTGCCCGAGTGGGCCCCAGTCGACGGCGATCGGGTCATGTCGACCCGCGACGCCTACCCGCCGAAGTCGTTGCCGAACCACGTTGTGGTTGTTGGTTCGGGCGTAACCGGGGTCGAGTTCGTGCACATGTTCGAATCGATGGGCGCCGACGTAACTTTGGTGGTCAGCCGCCAGCAAGTCCTGCCCCAAAAAGATGCCGAGGTCGCGGCCGCGCTCGAAGAGGATTTTCTTCGTCGCGGCGTGCGTCTTCTCAAGGGGGCCAAGGCGACGGCAATCGAGCGCGACGGCGACGACGTTGTTGTTTCCTGCGACGACGGCCGCGTGGCGCGCGGCTCGCACGCGCTTCTCGCCATCGGCTCGATTCCCAATTCGGACCTGCTCAACTTGCAAAGTGCCGGCGTCGAAATCGACCACGGTTACGTACCGGTCGACGACAAGATGCGATCCAGCGTTGCCCATATCTACGCGGCCGGCGACCTATCGGGTCGGCTGCCGCTGTCGTCGGTGGCCTCGATGCAGGGTCGCAAGATCGCCGAACACGCGATGGGCATCTACTCCCACACGCGGTCCCGCAAGATCGATTACGACAAGGCGGCGTCGGCCATATTCACCGAGCCCGAGATCGCCGACGTCGGACTGGCCGAAGCCGACGCGTTTGCCATGGGACGCAAGGTGAGGGTCACCAAGGTGCCGTTCGCCACTCATGCCAAAGCACTGATCAACGACGATCCTCGTGGTTTCGTCAAGATCGTGTCGGACCCCGCAACGGGGGTGGTCTTGGGGGGTTCGATCGTTGGGCGTCATGCGGCCGAACTCATCTCGATCTTGGCGATCGCGGTAACCAACGGTTTGTCGGTCACCGATATCCACGAGAGTCTTCTGGTCCACCCGACGTTGGCCGAAGCTCTCGCCGAAGCCGCCGAGTAGCGCCTACTCGATAACTGCGAGAACGTCTCCGCCGCCAACGGAGTCCCCTTCGCCGACTCGAACCTCGGTCACTGTCCCGGCCTTTTCGGCGGCGACGTTGTTTTCCATCTTCATGGCTTCGAGCACGACTATTGGGTCGCCCACGTCGACGGTATCGCCGATGCTGACGTTGACTTTGACAATCGTTCCTTGCATCGGTGCGGTGACGTCGCCGCTGCCGCTGGCGCCAGATCCGCCGCCCGCAGCGCCGCGTCGGGCTCTCCCTGCGGAGGGTGCGGGTGCGGTCTCAGGCACCCACATCGACACGCTGAAGCGCTTACCGTTCACCTCGACGTCGAGATCACGTTTGACCTTCGGTTCTTCGTCTTGTTCGGACGGGCCGGCCGTTGGGGTCGACACATCGCTGAGATCGAGAGATTCCTCGACCCACTTGGTGGAATGGGCCATGTTCTGGAAATCAGGATGTTCAAGGATCGCAATGTCGGCCGGAATCGTAGTTGCGACCCCTTCGATCTCGAGTTCGCCGAGGGCTCGAAGCGCTCGGGAAATAGCGGTCTGGCGATCGTGTCCCCACACGATCAGCTTGCCTACGAGGTTGTCGTAGAACTGGCTGATCTCGTCACCGGACTCGTAGCCGGTGTCGAACCGGGTCCCGAAACCGTCGGGTGCGCTGAGCTTGGTGATGGGCCCGGGTGACGGCAGAAAGGCTCCGCCGGCCGGGTCCTCGGCATTGATGCGGATCTCGATTGAGTGGCCCCTGATTTCGATGTCGTCTTGGGTAAACGGCAGCGGTTCGCCACTGGCAACACGGAGTTGTTGTTCTACGAGATCGATTCCGGTGATGAGTTCGGTGGCCGGATGTTCGACCTGTAGCCGGGTATTCATCTCGAGATAGTGAAAACCGTTGTCTTCGTAGAGGAACTCGACGGTGCCGGCGTTGACGTAATTGCACCCTTTGGCGACGGCCACCGCGGCTTCGCCCATGCGGGCGATGATGTCGTCGGCGATACCTGCCGCGGGCGCTTCTTCGATCAGTTTCTGATGACGTCGTTGCGCCGAGCAGTCGCGGGTCCCCAAGTACACGCAGTTGCCGTGGGTATCGGCAAGTATTTGAACCTCGACGTGGCGAGGGTTGGTCAGGTAGCGCTCCATGTAGCACTCGTCGCGGCCAAAATAGCTGAGCGCTTCGCGCTGAGCGGACGCTAGTTGGTCGGCGGCTTCGTCGGCGTTACGCACCACCTTCATGCCCCGGCCGCCGCCGCCGTAAGCGGCTTTGATGGCTATCGGCCAACCGTTCTTGTCGCCGAACTCGATGATCTCTGAAGGATCGGCGAGGATCTTGGTGCTGCCAGGAACGCCATGTACGTCGACTTTCTCCGCTGCTTCTCTCGCCGAAATCTTGTCGCCCATCACGTCGATGGCTTCGGGCGCTGGTCCTATGAAGGTCACGCCTCTATCGGTGATCGAGCGGGCGAAGTCGGCGTTTTCGGAGAAGAAACCGTAGCCGGGGTGCACGGCATCGGCCCCTGATCGTTCGATGGCATCGATGATTGCATCGGTGTTGAGATAAGAGTCAGCGGCGGTTTGTCCGCCGAGGGCGTAGGCCTCGTCGGCGAGACGGACATGCAACGCGTTGCGGTCGAGTTCGCTGTAGACCGCGACCGACGCGACTCCCAGCTCGCGACAAGCACGAATGACACGGACGGCGATCTCGCCACGGTTGGCAATCAAAACTTTGTTGAACACGTGCTATTGACTAGTCCAATGACACCCCTCAATGCGACACCTGAGCCCAATATGTTTGCCTCGAGCCGGATCGCGGCCGTGTCGGCGGGGTTCGAATCGTTCACCCATCTGATCGCCACGACGTCGACAAATGTCGTTCTGGGCGAACAAGCCCGTGACGGCAACACGGCTCCGGCGGTGTTGGTGACCGACCATCAAACTGAGGGCCGGGGCCGGATGGGGCGCGTGTGGCAAGACGATCCGGGCGCCCAGCTGTTGGTCAGCTTCAGGTTCGCGGCCGATCCGGCATCGGCGAGTGAGTTGGCCAGCTCGGTCGGCATTGCTGCTCACGAGGCCGCTCAGGAGGTGCTGGCGGTGAACGTGGGTATGAAGTGGCCAAACGACCTCGTCGTTGTCGACGGTCCGGCGCCGGGAAAGTTGGCCGGCTTGCTGGCGGAGTACATCTCTGGTCCTCCCGACACCGTCATTGTGGGAATCGGTCTCAACGTCTCGGCCATCTCGGTGCCGGGCGCGACGTCTTTGGCCGAGTCGGGGTCGGTCGCGACGCGTGACGAAGTGCTGGCCAAAATGATCGACGCGCTCGCCGTGCTTCGAGACGCCGGATCGTCGATCCGCCGAGAACTGGTGAGCCGGTCGGCCACGATCGGCACCGACGTGCGAGTCGAACGCCACCGTGACGAACTTGTTGGTCGCGCCGTGGGGATCGACGAGTCGGGTTGCTTGTTGGTTGATGACGGAACCGAAGTCCACGTCGTGAGAGTTGGCGACATAGTCCACCTCCGGTCCGTTCCCTGATACCGGCTTGGGCTTACAGCCGACTACCATCCGGCGCGGTGCCTGGCGAAGGAAAAGTGATCCTGAGACGAACGTGGCCGCAACGCCTCGTGATCGTCGCGTGCGTCGGACTTGTTGCCGCGGCCCTCAGCGCATCGTGGTTCGTTAGCAATCTCTACGTTGGTGTCGCTGAGATCGGCCGCATCGAGTTCCCAGGGGACTTGTTGGTCACCGAAACCCCGCCCACCGAACCGGTGAATTTTCTAGTGATCGGCATTGACAGCGCCGAGGGCATCGATGCCGACGACCCGATCCACATCGGGCGCAAGATCGATCCTCGTGGCACCCACAACGCCGATAGCATCTCGATAGTGAGACTCGACCCGGTCTCCGGCAAGGCGTGGGTTTTGTCGATACCGCGCGACTTGCTTGTCGATATCCCGGGCTCAGACTCGTGGAAGATCAACGCTTCTTCTCTCATCGGCGGAGCGCCGAAGTTGGTCGAAACGATCAACCAAACTTTCGATCTTCAGATCAACCACTACGTACAGCTCGACTTTCTTGCGTTTCGTGATGTGGTTGATCAGCTCGATGGTGTTCCAGTTTGGTTTTCCAATCCGGCCAAGGACGAAGCGGTGGGCCTCGATGTTCCCGTCGCCGGGTGTCGAGTCATGTCCGGCGCCGACGCGTTGAGCTACGTGCGATCCCGTCACTACAAAGAGTTCGTCGATGGCCAATGGGTGAGCGTCGGTTTGGCTGACGACCTGGGTCGGATCGAGCGACAACAAGCCTTCGTGGTCTTGACGATCGAGCGGGCGATCGCCCGCGGCGCTCGTAACCCGACCACGCTGGCCTCGCTGATCAGCGCTGGCGCCGAAAGCGTCGTCCTGGATCAAGGTCTCACCCCCGCGGAGTTGGTCGACTTGTCGGCAACGTTTGCTGACTTCGACCCAGACTCCCTTGCTCGATTTTCGTTGCAAACCGTCCCCTTCTACGACGACCGCCCGGGCCGTGGGGATGTGCAGTTGTTGGTCGCGGGCGCCAACGACGAAGTGCTCAATGTTTTCCGGGGTGTCGCCGACGGGCTGGCACTACGTGATGTGCGCTTCGCGATTGCCGGCAACGACCCCGAACAGCTCTCCGGGGATGCCGAGTTGTTGTTGTCGCTGGGATTCGACCTGACCGGCGAGCAACTCACTGTGTCGAACCTGGCCCAAAGTGTGATCGCCTATCCGCCCGGTCAGAGGCCTCAGGCCGAGGTGCTGGCCCGCTACATCATCCCGGTCCCGGCCCTTGTCGAAGATCCGTTGTCCACCGAAATGACACTTTTCTTGGGTGACAACCACGAAGCGGTTTCGTACTTCTACCCTCAAGACGTGAGCGACGTCGAGGCCGCGGTGGCCGCGTTCGGGGCCGTTACGGTGCCGACCCCTCAGACCGTCGCAACAGTCGCGTCAACCTCGTCGCTCGCACCAACGGACACGATCGCCGCTACCACGACCAGCGCGGCCCCAGTCAGCGCAGCCCAAACCCCAACTACGGCGGCGCCCACGACCACCGCGGCGATCGGTCGGGCGCCCGAAGGCGAGTCCTGCGGCTGACCGTGGCCGGAAAGTCGAACTCTAGACTCATGGCACTAGTCGATCTGCCGACACGGAAACAGATCGTTCTCTGGGAGCTCTAGACATGATAAATACCATCGCCGTTATCGGCACGGGCTACGTAGGCCTCACGACCGGTGCGTGCTTCGCCAAACTCGGCCACCGAGTTATCTGCGCCGATATCGTTCCCGAGAAAGTCGAGCGCCTGCAACGCGGCGAGATCCCGATACACGAAGCGGGTCTGGCCGAGATCGTTCGCGATGGGATCGACCAGGGCAACCTGACCTTCGTCCTCGGATCCGAGAACGCGGTTGCCGAAGCAGACTTTGTGTATCTGTGTGTGCCCACCCCTCAGTCAGCCGACGGATCAGCGGACTTGAGCTACCTGCAAGCGGCGGCCTCAGAAATCAGCACCAACCTGCAAGCCGGCACCGTTGTGGTCAACAAGTCGACGGTGCCGGTCGGATCGACCCTTCTTGTCGAACAGGCGCTGGGACGATCCGATATCCCCGTTGTCTCTAACCCTGAGTTCTTACGCGAAGGCACCGCGGTCGACGACTTTCTCAACCCCGACCGGGTCGTTATCGGCGCCGACGATCAGGCCGCCGCTGGTCGAGTAGCCGCGTTATACCTCGGAGTCCGGGCGCCGATAATGGTCACCGATCCGGCATCGGCGGAAACGTGCAAGTACGCCGCCAACGCGTTTCTGGCGACGAAACTGTCGTTCACCAACGCCATCGCCGCGGTATGTGAGGCGGTGGGGGCCGATGTGAACGATGTGCTGCTCGGGATGGGATACGACCACCGGATCGGGCACGAGTTCCTTCGGCCCGGACCAGGGTGGGGCGGATCTTGTTTCCCCAAGGACAGCAAGGCAATCATCTCGATTGCCGAAGATGCCGGTTACGACTTCGCACTGATGCGCGGTGTCGTAGCGGCCAACGAGGAGCAGTTCGACCGTGTTGCTCGCAAGGTCGAATCGGTTGTGTCGCTCGACGGCACGAAGATCGCCGTGCTCGGCCTTGCCTTCAAAGCCGGGACCGACGATGTTCGCGAATCGCCCGCTCTCGAAGTCATCAAACGGCTGATTGCCAAAGGGGCGAAGGTTCGCGCCTACGACCCCGCGGTGGCCGCAGTCGATATCGAGGGGCTCGAAGTTGTGGCCGACGCCTACGCGGCATGTGAAGAGGCCGAGGCGTTGGTGGTGGCGACCGAGTGGGACGATTTCAAATGGCTCGATCTCGACAAGATCAAGTCGTCGATGAGTTCCCACCACGTCATCGATGCCCGGAACTTGCTTGATCGTGGAGCCCTTCGCCGGCGAGGATTCACCTATCAAGGCGTTGGTCGTTCCTGATGGCCCGCGTTGTCATCACCGGCGGTGCCGGCTTTCTGGGCTCGCATCTCGCCGACGTTCTGGTTGGTCGCGGCGACGAAGTTGTGGCGATCGACAATCTCATCACCGGCAGCCGCACCAATATCGAGCACTTGTTCGCTACGCCCGGATTCACCTTCGTGGAACACGACGTGTCCAACTACGTGTGGGTGCCGGGCGAGGTCGACGCGGTGTTGCACTTTGCCAGCCCGGCGTCGCCAATCGATTATCTCGAGATGCCAATACAGACGCTCAAGGTCGGTTCGCTCGGTACGCACAACGCGTTGGGCTTGGCGAAGGCCAAGGACGCCACGTTTTTCATCGCGTCGACCTCTGAGGTGTACGGCGATCCGCACGTGCACCCCCAAGACGAGTCGTACTGGGGCAACGTCAATCCCATTGGTCCCAGGGGCGTGTACGACGAGGCCAAGCGGTTCTCGGAGGCCATGACCATGGCCTACCACCGCTATCACGGACTCGATACCCGCATCGTGCGGATCTTCAATACCTATGGTCCACGAATGCGCCCCAACGACGGCCGTGTCGTGTCGAACTTCATTGTCCAAGCTCTTCAAGGCCAGCCGCTGACGATTTACGGCGACGGGACTCAGACCCGGAGTTTTTGCTTCGTCGAGGATGAGGTTCGTGGCCTAATCGCGTTGCTCGACTCGGGCGAACACGACCCGGTCAACATCGGCAACCCCAACGAGTTCACGATGCTCGAGTTGGCCGAGATCGTGCTCGCAACCGTTGGATCGTCGTCCACCATCGAAATGCACCCGCTTCCGACCGACGATCCAACTCAGCGCAAACCCGACATCACACGGGCCCGCGAGCTGCTCGGTTGGGAACCCAAAGTGCAGTTACGCGAAGGAATCGCTCGAACGGTCGAGTACTTCGCGGCAACTATTGGTCACTAATTCCGGCGCGACTCCGCCAGTTCTCGGTTGGCTTCGTACCACTCGATGGTTCGGCGGAGCCCTTCGTTGAAATCGGTGGCGGCGGTGAAACCGAACGCTTCGTTGGCTCGGCTCGGATCGACCGAACGTCGGGGCTGGCCGTCGGGCTTGGTCGAGTCCCACACGATGCGGCCCTCAAATCCGGTGAGTTGAGCGATTACTTCGACCAGCTCTTTGATCAACAGTTCGCGGTCGGCGCCGAGATTGATGGGGGCCGGGTCGTCCCAGTGCTCGGCCGCCAGCACGACGCCTTCGGCCGCGTCATCAACGTAGAGGAACTCTCGACTGGCTGAGCCGGTACCCCACACCTCGATCTGAGCCTCGCCGGCTTCGCGTGCCATCACACACTTGCGGATCAGGGCGGGGATGACGTGGGAAACATCGGGATGGAACTTGTCGCCAGGCCCGTAGAGGTTGGTTGGCATTAGATAAGCGCCGCGTTGTCCGTACTGCTCGTGGTTGGCCTGGAGGTGCACGAGGTGAGCCAGCTTGGCTACGCCGTACGGAGCGTTGGACTCTTCGGGGTACCCCGTCCATAACGACGACTCTTGAAATGGCACAGGTGTGTGCTTTGGGTATGAGCAGATCGTGCCAACCACAACTGTCTTGTCGACGCCGGCAACACGCGCCGCCTCGATCACGTTGGTTCCGAGTAAAAGGTTCTCGAGATAAAGGGTCGCCGGCGATGCAAGATTGGCGCCGATTCCGCCAACTCGGGCGGCGAGATGGATCACGATGTCGGGGCGAGCGTCCTCGATAGCGCGGGCGGTGGCCCTGGGGTCTCGAAAGTCGACGGCGCTACTTGACGGCGCAAATACCTCTCGTACTCCTCGGTCGGCAAGCTTACGTTGCACCGCGGTGCCGAGAAATCCGGTGCCTCCGGTGAGGAGGACTCGTTGGGAACTGAAGGAACGAGAGCTATCCGGACCGGGACCAAATGATGTCGACATCTTGAGGAGATGGTAGCCCATCGTGCCAAACTTCGACGGTGGTTCGTCGGGTCGCTGCGGTAATCGAACAGTGTTGGCATCGTGTCCCGGGTGGCACGGCCACTTCGACGATCCGTTCGTTGGGCGCGATCGAGAGATCGGGGAAGTTCCGGGTCATGGGGCTAGCGGCACGCCACAGTGCTCCGGCGCCGATCGAAGATCAGATCGAGTTTCCGGTTGTGGCTTCTCGGTTGCCTCGGTTTGCTCTCTACGAGAGTTGGCATCGCTTCAGGCGGCCTGCGCTACGCCCGATGATTGGCGATGTCGACGTCGTTCACGCGACCGGGGGAGTGATTCCGCCAGCGGGACGGCGGCCGCTGGCGGTGACCGTCCACGATCTGGCTTTCTTGCGCACACCACAGCATTTCACCGAGCGCGGCGTCAGGTTCATGACTCGGTCCTTCGAGATTGCTCGCGATGAGGCGGCGGCGATCATCGTCCCGTCACGGCAAACCGCCGACGACTGCCTTGCCCACGGAATCGAGCAAGCCCGTCTGCGGGTAGTGCCCTGGGGCGTCTACGTTGCGGCCGTCTCCGAATCAGATCGAGCGCGGGTCAAACACGCCTACAACCTCCCTCGACAGTTTGCTTTGTGGGTCGGAACAGCCGAACCCCGCAAGAATCTGCGGGGTTTGCTGGACGCTCATCGGCTGGTACAGGATCGGCTCCCTCTGGTGATGGCCGGGCCGGTCGGGTGGGGCGCAGACCAAGCCGAGGTGTTGGCTTCGGCTGCCCCTAGTGCTCGCCACATCGGGCGGGTAGCAGAACCCGACCTTGCGGTCTTGTACGACCTTGCGACGGTGTTCGTTTACCCGAGCCTTTGGGAGGGATTCGGTATGCCGGTGCTCGAAGCAATGGCGCAGGCAACGCCGGTGATATCGACCCGCGATTCGCCGATGGACGACGTGGCGGGCGAGGCTGGAGTCATGATCGATGCCACCGACACGGAGGCGCTGAGCGAAGCTCTGCTGTCGGTAGTGAGCGATCCCGACCCGTGGCTGATCCGCTCGCAGTCGGCTCGTAGACGCGCCGAGTCCGCCACCTGGGATCGCACCGGGCACGCCATTGTCGACGTGTACGGCGAGATATGTCGATGATTCGCGTCGATGTCAACCTGGCGTTCTTGCTTCCGGGGATAGTGGGGGGCAGCGAGGAGTTCTCGGTTCGGCTACTCAAAGCGGTGCTCGACGCATCGCCTGGCGATCTCGAACTGCGCGTAGTAGCGGGCTCCGATGTCTTCGACGCTCATCCGGTTTTGGCGCAAGCCGCGGCGGCTCGAAGCCTTCGGGGTCCGCTCGACTCGCGGCCGTATCGAATTCTGTCCGAGTCGGCGTTGTTGCCGCGCCTAACAAGGGGCGCCGACCTGGTCCATCACTTTGGCGGCCGGTTGCCTGCTCGATCGAGGCGTCCGGCGATAGTCACGATTCACGACATTCAGCCGTTGGACCGCGCTTTGAACTTCTCGCCGCTCAAACGCGAGTTCATGCGACGGGTGTTGCCCCGAACCGCAAAGTCGGCCGATGTTGTGTGTACCCCCACCCGATGGGTCGCCGATCGAGTAATCGAGCGGTTGGGGGCCGACCCGGACCGAGTCCGGGTGCTGAGCCCCGCCTTGGGCCGTCGCCCGATCCCCAGCGAACGAGATCAACATGTCGGAGACCTTCGTTCTCGTCGGGTGATTCTTTATCCCGCCGTCACCCACCCACACAAGAATCATGGGGTGCTTCTCGAGGCCATGCAAGACGTTGCCCGCAGCCACCCCGAAGCGCTGCTCGTGTTGACGGGAGGGATCGGGGCTGCTCACGAGTCGGTGATGACCGCGATGAACCGATTCGATCCTCGTGGAAATGTTGTGCGACACCTCGGTCGAATCCCCGAACTATCGCTCGGCGGTCTGATGGCGAGTGCCGAACTCGTAGCGTTTCCGTCGCGATACGAAGGCTTTGGTTTGCCGGTTCTCGAGGCCATGCAGGCCGGCACTCCGGTAATAGCGGCCGACACCACTTGCCTGCCCGAGGTCGTTGGAGGTGCCGGCGAGTTGGTCTCGCCGGACGACCCCGAGGCGTGGGCGGATGCCATTCGCAGACTGCTCGATGATGAGCACCGCCGCACCGAACTGGCCGCGGCCGGTGCAATCCGTGCAGCAGAGTTTTCTGCCGATAAATCGGCGGCCGCGCTTATGTCGGTGTGGCGCGACGCCGTTGCATAGGCAAAGCTGCGGCGATGCGCGTGCTGGTGCTGTGTCCCCATTTCGATCCCGACGCGGCGCCGACCGGTGTGGTGATGACCGAAATCGCCGGGCGTTTGATCGATCTGGGACACGAACTCGAGATAGTGACGTCGCTTCCTTGGTATACCGACCACCGAATCGAGCCGGGTTGGGGCCGGCGGCTTTGGCGGTCTGAACGGACCGCTTGGGGGCGCATCATCCGGGTGCACCCGTTCCCTACAAACAAGACCAATATTCCGGCTCGCGCCCTTGGTTTTGCGGGGTTCACGGCCTTGGCAGGCTTGGCCGGCCTCTTTCGTCGCCGGCGGCCCGACGTTGTGCTCACGATGTCGCCTCCGCTCACACTTGGTCTCGCTGGATGGGTGGCGGCGCGGATCCGACGGGTTCCAATCGTGTTCAACGTCCAGGACATTTTTCCCGATGTCGCGATCGAGGTTGGTGCGGTTGAAAACCCTCGAGTCGTGTCGGCTCTGAGGTGGCTCGAGCGTTTCGTTTATCGCCGCTGCGATGCCATAACCGTTTTGTCGACCGATCTGCAAGAAAACGTCGCCGCCAAAATCGGTGATCAGCCAGCGGGGAAGGTCAGGGTGATTCCCAACTTTGTCGATATCGACCGCATCACCCCGAGCGAGCGAACCACGAAGTACCGCGAGGAAGTCGGCGCCGGCGATCAGACGTTGGTCATGTACGCCGGCAACATGGGTTTCTCGCAACCTCTTGACTTGGTGCTCGATACTGCTGAGCGGTGGCGTGACCGTGACGACGTTTTGTTTGTTCTCAACGGCGGCGGTTCGGAGCGGCCCCGACTCGAGGAACGCGCCCGCGCCCTACCGAACGTTCGTTTCATGGACTACCAACCCGTCGAACGTTTATCCGAAGTGCTGGCCTCGGCCGATGTCCACCTGATATTGCTGCGCCGAGGACTCGCTCGATCGTCGGTGCCTTCCAAGCTGTATTCGATATTGGCCGCCGGACGGCCTGCTCTTGCGTCGATCGATCCAGGCACAGAAGTCCAGCGTGTGCTGGCTGACAACGCCTGCGGGCTTGCGGTGGGTCCCGAAGATCCTGATGCCTTCGAATCCGCTCTTGATGATTTGGTTGCGGACCGGGCCGCGAGACAGGAGATGGGTGAGCGAGGTCGGGCGTTCGTCGAAGCTTGGGTATCCCCAACGGGCGTGGCCAAGTCCTACGCCGATCTGTTCAGCGAACTGATTGTTCGGTCGCGGCGCGGTAGCGGCCCACAACGCCGCTAACGTTGCGCCCCGTGGGTAAAGCAAGTTCGTCCAAGAAGGTCCAGCGAGCCGCCAAGGCTGCCGCGTCATCTCGTGGTGCTTCGGAGTCGCGCGAGCTCGGCTTTCCTCTCGTTATCGGCCTAGTCGTCATACTGGGCATCGCCATGGTATTGGTGGCTCGCACGAGCCGCGATCCGCTCTCGGCGCCCCGGATCAACGAAGACCACTGGCACGCGGCCTACACCATCTACGACTGTGGCAACGAGGTCGCAAACCTCACGAGTGGGGCCGACCCCGACGGTATTCACAGCCACAACGATGGGCTGATCCACATCCATCCGTTCAACAGTTCGTCATCGGGTGCAGATGCTCAGCTGGGTGTATTCCTCGAGGCGATGCGGGCCACCGTTACCCGCGATGCCATCGTCACTCCCGAGTCTGGCACTATCGCCGCGGCCGACGGTTGCGACGGCGAGCCGGCAGTTATCAAGGTCGCCCGCTACCAGGTCGACCCCGATGTATCGCTCACTGCGGTATGGGACGACAACTTCGACAGCATTCAGTTCCTGAACGACCGAGAGGCGTTTGTGATCGCCAAGGTTCCGGTTGGCGAAGACCCGCCTCCGCCGAGCGATCGTTCGCTGGCTCAGTTGGACGAAAGCACCGGTTCGCAGCAGATCTCCACCGACACGGTTCCCCTCGATACGGTGCCCCTCGAAACGGTGCCGCTCGATACCACGCCGAGTGACAGTTCTGGGGGCTGATCGCGACGAGCCGTGAGGCTCCTGCGTTGATCTCTTAACCAGACCTTCAGCGCTATTGACGCGCCGGTAAGTTTGCTCAAGTGCGCCGCAGTAGCGGCCGACTGGAACGATCAACCGCGCGCGAGCGCTTGACTCAAGGAGAACCAGATGAAGGCGGTCGTGCTGGTAGGCGGTTTCGGAACGAGACTGCGTCCGCTCACTCTTACTGCCCCCAAGCAGATGCTTGAGGTGGTTGATCGTTCGATGCTCGAGCACGTGATCGGAGGCCTCGCAGCCCACGGCGTCGACGAGGTGGTTTTGTCACTGGGCTACAAAGAAGACGTTTTTCGCGACGCCTATCCTGATGGCCAATGTGGCGGCGTGGCCTTGCGTTACGCAGTCGAACCCGAACCGCTTGACACCGCTGGTGCGGTGCGGTTCGCGGCCCGAGCGGCCAACATCGATGAGACGTTCATCGTGATCAACGGTGACGTTTTCACCGACCTTGACGTCGGCGAAGTGTGGCGCCGTCACCACGAGACCGGGGCCGAGGCCACTATCGCCCTCACTCCAGTCGAGGACCCGTCTCGCTATGGCGTTGTACCGACCGATGACGACGGGCGAGTCACCGGATTCGTCGAGAAGCCACCACCTGGCGAGGCCCCCACCAATTGGATCAACGCCGGTACCTATGTACTCGAACCTTCGGTGCTGGACCGAATCGATTCGGGCCGCAAGGTTTCGATAGAACGCGAGACTTTCCCGGCGATTGTCGCCGACGGCGGCCTCTGGGCTGTCAAGAGCAAGTCCTACTGGGTCGATGCGGGAACCCCACTGACCTACATCCAGATTCAACTCGACCTCATCGACGGCGTACGGGGTCCAGCAGCCAAAGGCGTGGCCGAGTCCGCCGTGGTGTCGTCAGAGGCCCAGATAGATCACTCGGTCGTGATGGCTCGTGCTTCGGTTGATGCCGGAGCGGTTGTCCGCGACTCAATCGTGTGCCGGGGAGCCAAAGTTGGCGAAAACGCCGTCGTCGATGGTTCGATTATCGGACCAAACGCGGTGGTCGAAAAGGGCGCCAAACTCACTGGCCTGACCATGCTCGGCGACGGTGCTCGAGCCCAGTCGGGCGCAGTATTAGAGGGCGTCAAGATTCCCGAGAGCAACTAGCGATGGCCGTTCTAGTGACCGGCGGAGCCGGGTACATCGGGAGCCACACCGCAATCGCGCTGCATGAGGCTGGCCGCGATGTGGTCATTGTCGACAACTTCTCGAATTCTTCGCCGCTTGCTCTTGATGCGGTGAGGGCCTTGACTACCCCGCATCTGACGTTTGTCGAGGCCGACCTTCTCGACACCGCGGCTCTGGACGCAGTGTTCGCTAATCACGACATCGAAGAAGTGATTCATTTCGCGGCCTACAAAGCGGTAGGGGAGTCGGTCTCGAAACCTTTGGACTATTACCGCAACAATCTTGGTTCAACGATCGGATTGGCCGAGGCGATGGTTCGCCACGGAGTGAGCAAACTTGTGTTTTCGTCGTCCTGCACGGTCTACGGACAGCCCGACGTAATCCCGGTTACCGAGGCTGCTCCGACTGGCGCCGAGAGCCCCTACGGTTGGACCAAGTACATGAGCGAGCAGATCTTGCGAGACGCTTCTGAGGCGGCGGACCTCGACGTTGTGCTTCTTCGCTACTTCAATCCCGTCGGAGCACACGAGAGCGGCACCCTCGGCGAAGATCCGAACGGAATTCCCAACAACTTGGTGCCGTATGTGATGCAGGTCGCGGTCGGTCGCCTGGATCAGGTGCGAGTGTTCGGGGGCGACTACAACACCTCAGATGGCACGGCGATTCGCGACTACATCCACGTCGTCGATTTGGCCGAAGGCCACGTTGCCGCTCTCGACGCCATGGCCAACGGGCTGTCCGGTTGTGAGGCCGTCAACCTTGGTACCGGCGTCGGCAGCACCGTCTTGGACGTGATCAACGCCGCCGGCGAAGCGGTGGGCTCACCAATCGCTCACGAGATCGTCGGTCGTCGAGCCGGCGACATCGAACAGATTTATGCCGAGCCGGGTCACGCGGCCGAGATCCTGGGTTGGCGTTCGAGTCGTGATCTAGCCGACATGATGCGGGATCACTGGAACTGGCAACGCCGCAACCCCAACGGCTTCGCCGGCTAACGAAACAGGTCTTCGGACGGGTCGCGTACGATTTCGTCGACGACGCCGCCCCGTCCGAACCAAGCGGGCTCGAGGCCTCGAACAATTGCCACGGCCACACCCTTGGCCTTGCCCATCACGAGATCGGCGGCGGCGGCGATTTCGTCGACGATGGCCACCTCGGTAACCATCAATTCGCGGCCTAGCGCGTCGGTGGTGCCGCGCAGGTCGGCGATGGCTTTGATTCCCGCGCATCCGATAGCGATATCGGTGACACCGCGTCGCCATGGTCGGCCGAAGGTATCGCTCACGATCACCGCAACCTCGACACCGTAGCGGGCCTTGAGACGGTCGCGGATGCCACGAGCCGAGCGGTCGCTATCTATCGGCAACAGCGCCGCTTGGCCCCGTTCGACATTCGACAGGTCGATTCCGGCGTTCGCGCATACAAAGCCGTGGGAGGTCTCGCTGATGATGAGTTCGCCGCGTCGTCGCACAACACGAACGGACTCCTGTTCGACCAACGGCTTGTGCGACAAAGGATCGTCGGGGTCGATCTCGACGAGTCGACCTTCGGCCTTGGAAACCACTTTTTGGGTCACGACGAGGCAGTCGCCACTGCGAACCGGCGCATCGGCGGCGGCGATGAGATCGGCCAGATCATCACCGGGTCGTACCTCGCCGATGTTGTTTATGGGGAGAATCTCGAGGGTCATGGCTTGGCTCCGGCAGCAGCGTGACAGGCAAGCGCGAGCGCTTTGGCCACGCCCGGCTGGCTCATGATGGTCGGAACCACGATGGGGTGCATCCCCTCGGCTTCGACGGCCTCGGCCAGGTCGGTGTCGACCTCGTCGATCACCAGAGTGGCGGCGAGGTCGCGGTAAAGCCGTGCCACGCCAACGACTGAGGAGTCGTGGCCCAGTTCGCGAAGCATCCGATCGGCCGGCCCTTTGAGCGCGGCACCGCCAACGATGGGCGAGACGGCCACTACCGAGTCTCGGCGGGCGCTAACCGCATCTTTGATGCCGGGCACCGCAAGAATCGGGCCGATCGAGACAATTGGGTTCGAAGGAGCGATAACCACCGCGTCGGCGCTCGTTATCGCGTTCATGGCGATGGCCGTGGGGGCGGCCGCGTCTGCGCCTCGGAAGTCGATCGAACGCACTGCGACGTTGTGAGCGCGGCCCACAAAATACTCCTGGAAACCGATCTCGCCGCCCTCGGCCAGCTTCACCCGCGTCTCGACCCGGTCGTTGGTGACCGGCACAAGGCGACACTCGAGTCCCCACGCGTTGGTGATCTCGGCCGTCACCTCGGTAAGAGTTGCGCCCGCGTGAAGCCGGGCCGTGCGGTACAAATGGGTTCCTAGGTCTCGATCGCCGAGACCGAACCAGTCGTCTCCGCCGTAGCGCCCAAGCTCGGCCATTGCTTGCCAAGTTTCGTTGACCAGCCCCCACCCTCGGGTCGGGTCGATCGCCCCCGCCAGCGTGTAGGTGCAGGTGTCGAGATCGGGGCTTATCGACAACCCGTGCAAGACGACGTCGTCGGCCACATTTACAACCGCCGTGACTGACGCCGGATCGAAGGCCTCGAGCGCCCCTTGGAGGTACCGGGCTGCTCCGACTCCTCCGGCAAGCACGGTGTGCATTTCAGCTGATGCTCCGCAGACGTCCTTCGAGCAGCGCGAGGTCGGCGTCGACCATCATGGTGACCAACTCGTCGAACGGCGTCTGAGCTTTCCAGCCAAGAAGCTGCTCGGCCTTGGTGGCGTCGCCGACCAGCAGGTCGACTTCGGCGGGCCGCATGAAAGCCTGATCGATCACAACGTAATCTTCCCAGTTGAGTCCAACGTGATCGAAAGCGACCTGGCAGAACTCTCGAACCGAGTGGGTTTCACCGGTGCAGATCACAAAGTCGTCTGGCCGATCTTGTTGCAACATGAGCCACATGGCTTCGACGTAGTCGCCAGCAAAGCCCCAATCTCGTTGGGCATCGAGGTTGCCAAGCCTGATCTCGTTGACGTGACCGAGCTTGATCTGAGCCACGGTGTGGCTGATCTTGCGGGTCACGAATTCGAGACCGCGGCGAGGGCTTTCGTGGTTGAACAAGATGCCGGACGTGCCGTGCAGACCGTACGACTCTCGGTAGTTGAGGGTGATCCAGTGGCCGTACACCTTGGCCACCCCGTAGGGGCTGCGGGGATGAAACGGCGTTGTCTCGACTTGTGGCACCTCGTGGACCTTGCCGAACATCTCTGAAGAGCTGGCCTGATAGAAGCGAATCTCGGGGTCGACAAGCCGAATGGCGTCGAGCAACCGGGTAACGCCGAGGGCAGTTGTTTCGCCGGTGAGGACTGGCTGCCCGAACGATGTCTGCACAAAGGACTGGGCCGCCAGGTTGTACACCTCTTGGGGCCGGTAGTTCCGCAGAATGTGGATCATCGAGATTTCGTCGAGCAGATCGCCGGGGACAAAAGTGATCTTGTCTTGGATGTGGGCGATCCGTTCGAAGTTGACAGTGCTGGATCGCCGGACCATGCCGAGAACTTCGTAGCCGCGGTCGAGTAGGAACTCGGCGAGGTACGAGCCGTCTTGGCCCGTGATCCCGGTTATGAGGGCACGTTTGGTCACGATGTTTCCTTCGACTGGTCGCCTGGGGCGGGGGTGGCACTCTCGGGACTTTCCGCGGCACGCTGCCGCCAATAGTTGAGCAAGTCTTCGAGGGTTGATTCGATTGGGATATTAGGTGACCAGCCAGTTTGGTGGCGGGTCTTGGTGTTGTCACCGCGCAGCACCTTGAGGTCGACGGGGCGAAAGAGATCGGGGTCCACCACCAGTTCGACGGGAGCGGTCGACTGGTTTACGAAAATTCCGGCCAGCTCGCGGACCGACCGGTCGGTGCCGCTGCAAACGTGGTACGCCTCGCCGCCGCGTCCGTCGGTCATTAGTGCCCGGTAAGCGCGGACGACATCACGGACGTCGGTGAAATCGCGCCGAGCCTCGAGGTTGCCAACTCGCACTGCACTGCGGCCGGTGCGTTCGCACTCGGCGATGCGACTGGCGATGGCCGAGGCCACGAAGTTTGCGCCTTGGCCAGGTCCGAGGTGGTTGAACGAGCGGACGCGTACGACGTCGAGTCCGTGTCCGAGGAAGGCCTGTAAACAAATCATGTCAGCGGCTGCTTTGCTCGCCGCATAGGGGCTCACGGGGCGCAGCGGCTGGGTCTCGCGCAGGGGAAGGTCAGCGGTTTCGATCATTCCGTAGATGTCGGCACTGGTGACCGCCAGGACTCGACCTATGCCAGCGAGGCGGGCCGCGTCGAGAACGTTCATCGTTCCTTCGGCGTTTACCCGCAGAGTTTGCACGGGTCGATCCCAAGATCCGCCCACGTCAGCCTGAGCGGCAAGGTGGTACACGGCATCGGCTCCCGAGCCAGAAAACTCAGCAATTACGGCGTCGCGGTCGACGATGTCGGTGCTGGTTGTGGCGACTGTGTCACCGGCCGCGACGAGATGGCTTATGAGATGTTGTCCGACGAAGCCGTCGGCACCGGTGACGAGTACGTGCATGCTTAGCGCCGGCGGCTGAGGGAGGATCGGACTCGCATCGGCCGCGACTCTACACAGTGTCCCCCCACGTCCCTGTCTCAGCGGTAGCCTCCGTCAACCGTGGAGGATGAAAGCAACGCGAGCCAGCGCTTTGACGCTGAGAAATCTGACGCCCGTCGTTCTCGACCGACTCCGGCGTCTAGCGAACCGCGGGCGGCAACCCCTTCAGTGACTGCGGTAGTGGTGGCCGCAGATCCCGGCGATTGGTTCGAGGAGACTCTCGATTCGATCGTCACTCAGGATTATCCCCGACTCGACCTCGTCGTTGTTGATGTCGCTGGGTCGCCGCTGCTTGCCGAACGGGTTCGTGAGGTCGCCCCGGCAGCGACTCTTCTCGACGCTTCTGATACCGACGGTTTCAGCGCGGCGGCCAACGCCGTGCTCGACACTGGTCTCGAGTCGGCCTTTTTGCTGATGTGTCATGACGACGTGGCACTGGCTTCAGATGCCGTGCGAGTCCTCGTTACCGAGGCCATGAGGTCCAACGCCGGGATCACCGGTCCGAAACTTGTCGACTGGGAGCATCCTGAGCGGCTGCAGCACGTCGGCTTCGACGTCGATCAGTTTGCTGCGGCAGCCGACAAAGTCGAGCCCGGCGAACTTGACCAAGAGCAGCACGATGCCGTGGCCGATGTGTTTGCGGTCCCGTCGGCTGCGGTGCTGATTCGTCGGGCTCTCTTTGACGCTATTGGCGGCTTCGACCCGGTCATGACCCGTTGGGGTGAGGACGTCGATATCTGTTGGCGCGCCCAGCTGGCCGGAGCACGCGTCATCGTCGCTCCCGATGCATTGGTTCGCCATCGCGGTGATCTCATTGCCCGTACCGGCGTAGACGATGTCCGACGGACGCGGGCTCGACATCAGGTCCGTACGGTGTTGGTGACCGGCAGCCGTGTTCGTCTCCTCCTGACCTTGCCGCTCATGATGCTGCTATTTGCAAGTGAGGCGGCGGTTGCGTTGGCAACGGGTCGGCTCCGACAAGTGGTCGATGTAGGTTCGGCGTGGATTTGGAATCTCAGTCGACTGGGCGAGATCAGGCGGCGGCGGGCCGGCTTACGTCCGAAGATATCGGTGCGTCACTCCGACCTGCGCTCGCTGCAGTTGGCTGGCAGCGCCCGCATCAACGCCTTCGTACGCGGTCAGATCGGACGCGGTGGTCGTTCGTTTGGGCGCGAACTGGTGAGTGCGATCCGTACCGGCACGGCTCGTTTCGCGGTGCTCTCATGGGCGCTGGTCGTGGCGTTCGTATTGTTCGGTTCGCGGTCGCTGATAGCTACGCGGGTTCCGGCCGTCGGCGATTTCGCGGCTTTCCCAGAATCTTCTCGCGACTTGGCGGCAACTCTGTGGTCGGGCTGGCGGGACCACGATCTTGGTTCGGCCGGGTCCACCCCTAGCGGTTTTGGCCTACTGGGACTGTTGGCAACACTGTTGGGTGGAGCGGTCGGCTTGGTGCGAACAGCGTGGGTCATCGGTCCGATCTTCGTGGGGTTGGCCGGTGCGTGGAGGCTCCTGGCGGTTACAGGCAGCCGCCGCGCTCAAATCGGTTCGCTCGTTGCCTATATGGCGATCCCTCTTCCTTGGGTCTCGATCGCTGCGGGATCGTGGGGTGGCATCGGCGCGTACACTATTTCGCCGTGGATCCTGCGCGGGCTGCTCGAACTTCAGGCCAGCGCTCCTTTCCGCACAACAGCCGGCCCGGTGAGGACATCTGGCCGAGCAGTGTTGAGCGCCGGCTCGGCACTGGGGTTGGGACTGATTTTTGATCAGCGCCTGGTAGTAATTCTGGGGCTGTTGGGGGTTGGGTTGCTGGCAGGGTCGCTAGTTGCGATCAATCCGACAGGCATTGTTCGTATTGTCGCCGGAACTGTTGTTGCGGCGTTCGTCGCCGCGGTTGTGGCTCTACCAATGGCCATCGATCAGTTGGTCGCCTCGCCAACCTGGGACGTAATAGCCGGGGGCAGCAGCGGTGATGTTTCTTCGGAGTCTCTGGGCCAGATTCTGCGGTTCGCGGTGGGACCACACCAGCCGAGCGGATTCCTTTGGGCGTTCGCGGTGCCGATGGTGATGCCTCTGCTCGTGGGGCGGGCCTGGCGGTTTGATCTTGCCGTCCGGCTTTGGTTTGTGGCGTTGGTCTCCTGGGGGCTGACACTGGCGTCTGTGTCTGGCTGGTTGGACTTTGGTCTGCCGACGCCCAGCGTGCTTCTGGGACCCGCCGCCGCGGCAATAGCGGCGCTGTGCGGCGTGGCCGTCGCCGCAAGCGAGCACGACCTCCGCCGAGCCGGGTTCGGATGGCGCCAAGCGTTGCTCCCCGTGGCCCTCGTCGCCTCGGTGGTGGCCGTTCTCCCGGCGCTCGGTTCGGCAACCTCGGGCCGGTGGGATTTGGGACGTGGCGACTACGCCTCCGTGGTGCCATTCCACGATCCGGAGATGGGCGGGAGTTATCGAGTCCTATGGATCGGTCATCCCGACAACCTGCCGGCCGAGGGATCTTCGTTTGGTGGTCAGACCGCTTGGGTTGCGACCCTTGACGGACTACCCACAATCGACGAGGTGTCCAAACCGCCTGATCCGGGTGCTTCGCCGTTGATCGGCGATGTACTGACCGCGGTAGCGCATCGTGATACGTCGCGAGCTGGACGCCTGTTTGCCGGTCTCGGTATCCGCTATGTAGTGGCTCTGAACCGCTTGGCGCCCGCGCCGTTTAGCTCGGTGGAGTCGAGTCGTCCGGTAGATGCGAACTTGATCGAGTCATTGGATACCCAACTCGACTTGAGACGGTTGGCGGGAGTCAATAGTTCCATGGAGGTCTACGAGAACACCGAGTGGGCGAGCGTGAGGGCCGCTGCAGTAAGTGGTTTCGACGATGGGGTCGACGACATTTTTGGGCTGCAGATTACGCCGTTGCGCGGCACCGCCGGCGTTCTTGCGGGGACCGGCGACAATCTCGTCGGAGTCATCCCTGACGGCACCGAGATATTGCTTGCGCAGACGCCAGATGCCGGCTGGGATCTCAGCGTTGACGGCGTAGCTTCAGCCCGACGTCAGTCGCTCGGTTGGGCCCAGTCCTTCGTGCCGGCCAATGGCGGGTTTGCAACTCTGCACTACGCAACCCCGCGTTGGCGACAGTTGGTTGTGCTGCTTCAAATGCTGATCCTCTTGGGCTTGGGCAGCCTGACTTTGCGTCGGACCTTGCAAGGTCGTGGATGATGCGTTCGCTTCGCACGGTGGCGTTTGTCTTGATCGGCGCTTTGTTGACACTGGCGGCCATCATCGACCGGGAACCACGGCTGACTGCGCTGTCCGATGCTCCCGCTCTCGGAGCGACACCGGTCGCTGGCAGCGGTTCGTGGTTTTGCGCCGGTGGGAGCGCCCCGGGCGGCATAGCCGCGGTGGGGCTTGAGGTTGCCAATCGTGGCCAAGCCGAGGCGTTGATCGAGGTCACCGTCGTACGATCCGACTCCGAGGCTGCCGCGTCGACCGCGATCATGGTGCCGGCTCAGACCCGAATCGCGGTGTCGCTCGCCGACTTGGCGGCCGGAAGTGAGTGGATCGGATCAATTGTCGAGGTGACCGACTCCGATGTTGTCGTCGAGCAGATCTACGAGGGACCCACGGGTACCGATCGCGCTAGTTGCGTGACCACGTCGTCTCAGAACCTGGTCTTTCCCGATGGCGCGACGCGGCTCGTGGCTCACGGCGAGCAAATGGTGATGCTCATCATGAACCCGTTCCAGGAGGCCGCGGTCGTCGATGTTCGTTTCGACTCTGACGTCGGTCCCGACAGCATCGAGGCTCTGGTCGTCCCGGCCCGTCGGGTAGTGGCCGTTGACGTCACCACCGAAGTAACGGTCGCGTCGCGGATCACCGCCGAAGTGGTGGCCAGATCCGGTCGCGTGATCGCCAGTCGTGTTCAAGTCCGAGACGCCGACGACGCTCGCGGGCTGTCGGTTACTCCCGCCGTCGCTCGTCCCTCAGCGGTGTCGCTGATCGCGTCGCTATCTCGTCGCGAGGGTGTAGTTGATCGGGTCCATGTGGCCAACCCTTCCGACACCGAGATCGCCGAGGTTGATCTCGAGATCATTACTGATGGAGGAGTTCAGCCTGACCCGATCGAGCTGACCGTTCGGCCGGGCCGAACCGTCGTTGTCAATATCGCCGCCGAGGTTCGTCTAGACGACGTCGGAGATTTCGCTCTGCTGGCCCGATCGCTGGGCGGTGTCCCGGTGGCGGTATCCCTCGAACGGCAGGTAGCCCCCGGCGGCGAGTCGGTTCCCGGCTCGGCTGGGTTGGGCGGAGTCGATTCGGCGGCGACCGAATGGACGGCGCTGGTCGACGGGGTTGACTCGCGATTGGCGTTTGTGAATCCCTCCGCAACCGCCATTGCCACGGTTTTAGTCGAGACCGTCGATCCTTCCGGGACCGTCACGGTGGCCGAATTCGAGTTGGGGCCCAGGCGCCGCCACGTCATCACGTCCGAAGAGCTCGTAACCGACCGCCCGTTGGTGGTGGTCCATTCGACCGCGGCGATTGTTGTTTCGCGAGAGATCGAGGGTTTCACTTCCCGCCAGCTCGCTACCGCGGTGGCTGGCGGTGAGGTGAGCTTGTTGGACCTGAACTCCTAGGTTCGTGGGTCTCTTAGGTCCGGGGTGAGCGAGGGGCTACTTGCGTTCTTCGGCTATGGCCGCCCATAGGTCCGCCGAGGTCACCGGACCAAGGAACGCTCGTTTGACCGCCCCGTCGCGGTCAGCAACGACCAGCGTAGGCACGCCATCAATTCGGTATCGGTCGTGTAGCTGCGGGTGGGCCTGAACCGTCAGCTGCTGTACGGCGACTTCGTCGGACTCGAGAAGAGACGCTCGATCCCAAACTCCCGCACAGGTGTCACATGTGGTCGAGCTGAATACCGCCACCAGCCAATTGGTTTCGGGGCGAGCGAAGTCGTGGCGGTCCAGCAACGCTGGCACGTGGTGGGTGTTGGTGGCCGGAGAGCCTGGTTTACGGCCGAGCACCGATGCGAAGACCCCGGCGATTGCGACCGCTCCGATCACCAGTAGCAGACGATCCACTGATCAGGAAGCGTTGTCGTCGCCGACACTAACCTCGGACGGCTGCGGAACGGACTCCTCAGCGGCTTCGGCCGGTGCGCCCTGCGACACAGCGAGCAACCGTTCGACTTCGGCACCCGAGATCGTCTCGTGTTCGAGCAGCGCCCGAGCAACGAGATCTAGCCCCTTGCGGTATTCGGTGAGAAGCAGGCGGGCCCGGCCCTCCATCTCCATCAACACCCGTCGGACTTCTTCATCGACGAGCTTGGCCGTATCGGGCGAGTACGACTTTGACTGCATCATGTCTTCGCCGAGAAACACCGGCCCGCCGTCGGACAAGGACATGGGGCCAACGAGTTCGCTCATGCCCCATTCGGTGACCATGCGTCGAGCAATGTTGGTGGCTTGTTGCAGATCGTTGGCGGCGCCGGAGGAGAACTCTTCGAACACCAGCGACTCGGCGACCCGTCCGCCCATTGCCATGATCATGCGAGCCTCAGCTTCGCGTTTGTCCATGGTGTGTCGTTCTTCGGCCGGAAGAGTCATCGTGACGCCAAGGGCCATGCCCGTAGGAATGATGGTCACCTTGTGTACAGGATCGTGGTTGTCTTGGGCCGCCGCACACAACGCGTGGCCGGCCTCGTGATAAGCGGTGCGCTCCAGGTCTTCTTGGTTTTGCACCATCGATTGCCGTTCGATCCCGAGCAACACCCGATCGCGGGCACTGTCGAAGTCTTCGGCGGTAACGGTGTCGCCGCCCCGGCGAACGGCAAACAGCGCGGCCTCGTTGACCAGATTGGCCAAATCGGCACCACTGAACCCGGGTGTGCCGCGGGCGATGACATTGACGTCGACGTCATCAGCGGAATGTTTGCCCTTGAGGTGCACGGTCAGGATCTGTTTACGATCTTCGAGCTCGGGCAGAGGCACGATTACCTGGCGGTCGAATCGGCCCGGACGAAGCAAAGCCGGGTCGAGGATGTCGGGACGGTTGGTTGCGGCCATCATGACGATGCCCTCGGTTGCTTCGAACCCGTCCATTTCGGCGAGCATCTGGTTGAGAGTTTGCTCTCGTTCGTCGTGGCCGCCACCGAGACCAGCTCCGCGTTTGCGGCCGATCGAATCGATTTCGTCGATGAAGATGATGGCCTTGCCCATCTTGCGAGCTGATTCGAAGAGATCGCGCACGCGGCTGGCGCCCACGCCAACGAACATCTCCATGAAGTCGGAGCCAGTGACCGACAAGAACGGCACGCCGGCTTCGCCCGCAACCGCTTTGGCGATCAACGTTTTGCCGGTGCCCGGAGGGCCAACCAGCAGAACCCCTTTGGGAATCCGCGCCCCGATCTCGGCGAATCTCTCTGGGTACTTGAGGAAGTCGACGACCTCGGTGATCTCTTGTTTGACCCCGTCGTAGCCAGCGACGTCATCGAAAATCGTGCCGGGTCGCTCGGTCGAGTAGGTCTTGGCCTTCGAACGGCCAATCGACATGATGTTGCCCATCTGACCTTGGGCCCGACGCTGCATCCACACGAAGAAGAGGATCAACAATCCGACGGGGATCAGCAACGGGATGAGCGACTGGAAGAATCCCGGCGTCGGGGTTTCGAAGTGGGTAGTGGTCTGGGAAGTGACCAGCGCGCTGTCGTCGTCGGGTAGCGGGACCGGTCCGACGGTTGAGAAGTCGGTGCCGTTCGCGTCGGTGAATTTGATGCCACCATCGGTGTTGTCGTAGGTAACGTCGACGATGTCTCCCGCGGTCACCCGGTCGATGAATTCGCTGTAGTCGACGTCTTCGGCGCTGCTGCTCGGCACGATCGCGGTGATCAACAAGATCGCCACGAGCGAACCCAAAGCAATCCACACCGCGTATCGCGACCACCCGGTTGCGGGGGGGCGCGATCCACCAGGCGAAGGGTCACCGTCGCGATGCGGCGGTGGGGGCGGAGGTGGGGGAGGAGTGGACGCCATGGCTTAAGGGTAGACGCCCGGTGCCGCGCATCCGCAGCGTGGCGTCATCTGATCATCGGTCCGCGCGCGACGATATTGAGACCGATAGGTTCAGCCCATGAGCCGTCGTTGCGCCCGCCCCGGATGTGGTCAAGTAGCCGATGCCACACTGTCGTTTGCCTACGATCAGCGCCAGGTGTGGCTTGACGACCGCTTGGTCGAGGATCACCCCGCAAATCACGACCTCTGTGGACGTCACGCCGATCGTACGCGACCACCCAAAGGTTGGGAACTTCGCGACCGTCGGCAGGCTACGGTCTTCGCCGATTTGCGCTACGCCAGCTAGTGGCGGCCGCGATGACGGCCAACGCTCCTACTCGGCGCATCGTCTTGGCCATTGTTTCTTTCGCCGCGGGATTGTTCCTCGCCAGTCTGGTCGGCGCTGCAGTGTTGGCTGCTACCGATTGGCAAGTGGGTGTCTCGAGCGCGGTCGGCGCCGAAGTCGGTCGAGCAGCGATGCAGATCGGGCAGGGTCTGGAGCTACAGGATTTCCGAATTCCGACTGCCGTGTTGGTGGTGTTCAACGTTCCGCTGTGGATGTGTCTCGTGGGTGGGCCGCTGCTGGCTCGGCGCGAAGGACTCGACTGGCACGACGATCTGGGGTGGTCGATGCGCCGCATCGACGTGCCCATCGGGCTGGCCCTGGGAGTTGGTGCGCAAGCGGCGCTCATTCCCCTCTACCAGGTTGTATTTTGGCTAGCCGGCGAGCAAGACGTAGACGGTGTCGCTCGCGACTTGCTGGCCTCGACCAAGACTCCGCTCGATGTTGTGGCGCTCGTCGTGATGACCGTGGTGGCCGCCCCGATCGCCGAAGAGATCTTGTTTCGTGGTCTGCTCTATCGCGGGATCCGCGACATGGAGTCGGTTGTGCATCGGTCGGGGGTGACGGTTGCGGTCATTGCGTCGGCGGTGGTGTTCGGCATTTCGCATTTCCAGTTGATCCAGTTCCCGGGGCTCATGTTCTTCGGTGTGGTCGCGGCCGTGGCGTTCCAGCGGACGGGCCGCTTGGGGACCTCGATCTGGACCCATGTCGGGTTCAACCTGACCACCGTAGTTGTGTTGCTCGCCGCTTGAGAGTCCCCCAAAGTGGTCGAGATTCTCACGTTTGGTGAGATTTGTGGCTGGTATCTCTCAACTCGGTTGGACGTCATCCGAAGGATTGATGACGGCCAAGCGGAGAGAACCAAATGCCTGATGCAGCGATGTCGAACAGCACGAGTACGGCTTGTCCCGCTTGCGGATCGCCGCTGGTCGCCATCACGATCAATGTTGGCGCCGGCCAGCGAACCATGTGCAGCTGTGGTCGCTGCGACCAACGCTGGTGGCAACGCGAGGGTCGCCTTACAACCCTTGACGGTGTCATTGGCGAGCTGGGTCAGCTCGAAGCACCTCGTTTGCGGTACCGGCCCTGAGCAGGCGGCGCGAACAGTCATCGTGGAGATGGCACCATGGTGCCCACGATGAGCGAGATCACGATCGACGAAGATGAATGGATGAGTGACCACGACGGGTCTGTCGACGACAACGACCCGTACGTGCGTCCGGGTCGCCCGGACTGGATGCCGTCCACCGAAACGTTGATCACCATCGCCTTGGTTGCGTTCGCCACGATTTTTGTTGTTTGGAATCTCCGACCGGGAGACTGGTTCAAGGACACCACTCCAACCGGGGGTGACATGGGGGCTCACGTGTGGTCTCCGGCCTACCTGCGCGATGTCTTGTTGCCGGATTTCCGGCTCACCGGTTGGTCGCCGGACTGGTACGCAGGGTTCCCCGCGTTCACGTTCTACATGATCGTTCCGTCCCTGTTGATCGTGATTGTCAACGTCGGACTCGGCGGAGGAGTCCTGGTTCCGGTGGCCGCGGCCGGGGGGTTGGCGGTTGGCGCGGCGAGGGCTCACAACCGGTGGGGGACATCGGTCGAACGGACAGCCGCGATTTACGGCGTGGGGATGTTCTTGTGGTTGCTTGTGGTGCCGGTGCCTTACGGCATTGCCATGAAGCTCGTGGTTGTCGCCGGAACGGTTTTGTTGCCGGTGGCGGCGTACAGCGCCGGCCGTCTCGGCGGTCTCAAGTTTCCCGGGCCTGCGCTAATGGCCGTCATGATGCTGCCGTTCCTGTTCGATCGCAGCTACAACATTTACGGCGGCAACTTGATGTCGACGATGGCGGGCGAGTTTGCCTATTCGCTTGGGCTGATGTTCGCCGTGCTGTACGTCGGCGTGGCGGCCCGAGGGATGGCTACTGGTCGCCACCGCGGCTTGGCCGCCGCGTTGTTGGCGCTCGCCGGGCTTACCCACTTGTTCGCCGCCTTCTTTGGACTAATTGTCACCTTGGCGTTGTACATCACGCGGCCCGGTCGGCGTGAGACCCGTTGGTTGATGGTTGTCGGGCCGCTCAGCGGACTTTTGGCGGCGTTCTGGGTACTCCCGTTCTTTTGGAATCGGGCCCTTCTCAACGACATGGGGTGGGGCAAGGAGCGGCGCTATGTAGCGGCGCTGTGGAATCGGTCGGGCAGTTTCGGCGATCAAACATTCCTGCAAAACGACCCCCCTATGCAGCTGCTGGTTGTAATCGCCATTGTTGGGGCGGTGCTGTGCGGACTGCGGAGGGTTCGGCTGGGCATGGCACTTTCGCTGGTCGCAGTGTTCTTCGCGGGCACGTTCCTGCTTTTGCCTGAGGGGCGGCTTTGGAACGTCCGGATTTTGCCGTTCTATTACTTGGCGATCAACATCATGGTCGCCATCGCGATCGCCGAATTCGGCCGGCTCCTTGTCGAGATTGTTCGTCCGATTCGAGGCCATACCCGTTCGACCTGGCTCGCGGCCGGTCCCGCCGTTGCCACGGCGATGGTCTTGTTCGTGTCTTTGGGGTTGCCGTTGCGGTCGCTTCCCGGTGGTTCGCTCAACCCGTCGGGAGAGTACACGTGGCTCGGTTTCAAGGAATCCGACCTCAACCTTGGCCCATCGTGGCTCAAACACAACTTCCGTGGTTACGAGGGACAGGCGGCCTATCCCGAATACTCGCAAATGATCGCAACCATGGATCGTGTGGGCAAGACCCACGGTTGCGGCCGCGCCCTATGGGAGTACGAAGCCGACCGGCTCGGGTCGTACGGGACACCGATGTCGCCCATGTTGCTGCCGCACTGGACCGACGGCTGTATTGGATCGATGGAAGGGCTTTATTTCGAGGCTTCGGCGACCACCCCCTATCATTTCTTGTTGCAATCAGAGTTGTCGGCGGCCCCGTCGAGGGCCCAACGCGACCTGCCCTACTCCGGCTTGGACGCGTCCAGTGGCGTTGCTCATCTTCAAGACCTCGGCGTGCGCTACTACTTGGCATTTTCCGACGCCGCAGTTCGCCAGGCTCAAGCCGAGCCGCGTCTGACCGAAATCGCGACCTCCGGACCTTGGGTTGCCTTTCTTGTCGAGGATTCGGATCTTGTGATCGGTCTCGATCAATTGCCAGTCGTGATCGATGGCATCAGGGCCGGCGGCGAGGAGTGGCTGGTGCCGTCAGTGGCGTGGTGGGAAGCATCAAACGTCGCTCTGATTGCCGCCGACGGCCCACAGACTTGGCCGCAAACGTCGATGGCCGAGATCGCCGAAGCGGCTCCCGATTTTGCCGCCACGATCGACGGCGAGGACCGCGTCGCCGAAATGCGTTCACTGTCAGCCGTGCTGGGTGACGTGCTCGAAAACAAGGCTGTCGATCCGGTTCAGGTGTCAGAAGTGGTCACCGACGAGTCGTCGATCACCTTTTCGGTAAGCGACATCGGTCGGCCGGTTTTGGTCCGCACCAGTTACTTCCCGAACTGGTCCGCCCACGGTGCCGACGGGCCATACCGTGTGGCCCCCAACCTGATGGTGGTGGTTCCCACCCAGACCGAAGTGTCTTTGACCTACGGGCGTTCGGGCATCGAGGTGTTCTCGATGCTTCTGTCGTTGATGGGCTTGGTGGGGTTGGTGTTTGTTGCTCGTCGGAAGTCGTCTGATCCAGATCAGGCTCCTTGGGATTTTGGCACCGTGTCGTCGCCGTCGAATGCCGCGGCCACAGCCAGCAACGCGCTCGTCGGACTGGCCGGATCGAGTCTGCTTGTGGGCGGCACTCTTATTGCCGCGGTCGTGGTGTCTCCGGGGGCCGATGAGTTTCTGCCGTCGCTGGTTGTATGGCTGCCCGGAACCGTTGGGTTAGTCGCGGCACTCTTTTCATTTCTCCCTACTTTGATCGAGCGTCGGACCGCACTCGTCGAGCCGCCGACAGATCTCGAGCGCGACGAGCGTCCGGTCGACGAACCTCCCGTCGACGAAGCTGCCGTCGACGAATCAGGGTGACAGTTCGACAAGGGGCGGGGGCGGGCCAGGGTCGCACGAACCCGCGGCGGTTTGTGTTGGTTGGTGCGTCGGCGACGGTGATCGACGTGGGGCTGGCCGTCGGCTTGGCCCACGCTGGGATTTCTCGTTCGCTTGCCGACTTACTGGCTCTCAGCGTCGCCGCCGTGGTGGCTTGGAGGCTGCACGGGATCGTGACGCTGCGCGGCGATACGGTCGATCGCTGGATCCGCCAGCCGCCCGTGTTTTTCACCGCGGCGGCCATCGCCGGCGCAATCGACCTGACGGTCTTTGTGGGCTTGGGAAACTTGCCTCTGTTCGGGGCCAAGGTGCTGGCCGTGGGCGTCGCGGCATTTGCTCGTTCAGTGTTGTACCGAGCCGTTCTTTTTCGAGCGGTAAGACGCGAACAATCGAGTCCGTCTCGGCGGTCGACTGCGCCGGGCGGACCTCGGTTGTCGGTTGTGGTCCCCGCCTTTCGAGAAGAGTCACGAATCGAGGCGACCGTTGCGACGATCCGAGCAGAGTTGGAAGATCTGCACCGCACCGGAGATCTCGAGATTGTTGTCGTTGATGATGGTTCCCCCGACGCGACCGCCGAGCGGGCCCGCGTGGCGGGTGCCGATCAGGTGGTGGTCCAGCCCAAGAACCGAGGCAAAGGGGCGGCTGTTCGGGCGGGTGTGAGGGCTTCGACGGGGCGGACGGTGGCGTTCACCGACGCCGACCTCGCCTACGCGCCGGGTCAGCTGCTGTCCTTTCTGGCATCGGTCGAATCGGGTTACGACGTAGCGATTGGCAACCGCCACCACCAACAGACCGCGACGCTTGCCGGCACTTCGGCGTTGCGTTCGTTTGGCAGCCGGGTCGTGAACATGGCCACCAACATCTTGTTGCTCGGCAACTACCGAGACACCCAGTGCGGGTGCAAGGCGTTTCGCAGCGACGCGGCGCGCATCGTCCTCGGTGCGGGCATGATCGACGGATTTGCTTTCGACATCGAAGTACTCCACCTCATCGAGCGTTACGGCCTCAGCATGGAAGAGCTACCGGTCGAGGTGGTCAACAGCGAAACCTCCACCGTGAGTGCACTGCGTGATGGAGTTGGGGTGTTCGTGGACATTTTGCGGATAAGGCGGGCCGCTCGTCGCGGGAGCTACCCATCACTCGGAGTGAATGCCCTCCCATCCGGGCACTAGCGGCCGACGGTATCCGCGACGGTGATATTGCCTGTGGCGAGAATGGATCTCGATGCCTAGGGCGGAAAGTGATTTGCTGTGACCGATTTCGACGCAATTTTCAAGGCCTACGACGTGCGGGGCACCGTTCCCGATCAGTTTGATGCCGACGGGGCGCGGGCCATCGGCGGCGCGTTCGCCCGCTTTGTTGCGGGCCAAGGCGCGACCTCGATAGTTGTTGGCCGCGACATGCGTCCCGACGGAGAAGAGTTCGCGACGGCCTTCGGTGACGGCGCTATGGCCCACGGCATCGATGTTGTCGACGTCGGGTTGTGCGCCACCGACATGATGTATTACGCCTCTGGGGCACTCGACATGCCCGGTGCGGTATTCACCGCTTCGCACAATCCGGCGGGCTACAACGGCATCAAAATGTGCCTTGCCAAAGCCGCTCCGATCGGTAGCGAAACTGGTCTCGACTCAATCAAAGCCATGGCCATCGCTGGTGAAGACCCGGCGGGGCATTCCGGATCCAGGACGCATCAGGACATGCTTGGGGGTTATGTCGAACACGTTCAGAGTTTTGTTGATGTGTCGGCGCTCAAAGCATTGCGCGTTGTCGCCGACACGGCCAACGGCATGGGCGGACTGGTCTTGCCTGCGGTGTTTGCGTCGTTACCGTTCGAGCTCGATCACCTGTACCCGGAGCTCGACGGGACGTTTCCGAATCATCCGGCCGACCCCATCCAACCCGAGAATCAAAAAGACTTGATGGCTCGGGTGTTGGCCAACGGTGCCGACATCGGGCTGGCGTTCGATGGCGACGCCGACCGCGTCTTTCTCGTCGACGAAACCGCCCGAGCGATTTCGGGGTCGCTGACGACCGCGCTGGTCGCTCGATCGATCCTGGCCCGCGAACCGGGGGCCACCGTGATTCACAACTTGATCTGCTCAAAGACGGTTCCCGAAGTGATTGCCGAAGGCGGAGGCACCGCGGTGCGCACCCGAGTTGGTCATTCGTTCATCAAGCAGGTGATGGCCGAGACCGGGGCAATCTTCGGCGGGGAACATTCGGGGCATTACTACTTCCGCGACAACTACCGCGCCGACAGCGGCCTGATCGCCGCGCTGGTCGTGCTCGAGGCCTTAAGCAACCACCCGGCCGGGCTGGCCGATCTGGTTTCGAGCCTTGATCGCTACGCCGCGTCTGGCGAGATCAACACCACGGTCGACGACTCGGCTGCGGTGATCGACAGGGTTGCGAGCGTTTATGGCGATGCCACTCAGGATCGTATGGACGGCCTGACCGTCGACTTCGGCGACTGGTGGTTCAACCTTCGCGCCTCCAACACCGAGCCGCTGCTTCGGCTCAACCTCGAAGCAAGTACTGACGAAGAAGTCGAGCGGCGCGTTGGTGAAGTCAAAGCCAATTTCGTGGGTTGACCTCCTTGGGCCGGATCCGCGGTTAACTAGTGACATATCCATCTGAGGGAGGCCTCATGGCGCTCGATAGCAGACTTCTCGAAATCCTTGCCTGTCCGATCGACAAGGGATCATTGCTGTACTTTGCCGACGAAGAAATTTTGTACAATCCGCGGCTCCAAAAGCAGTACAACGTGCACGAGGGCATCCCTGTGATGTTGCCCGACGAGGCCACCGACGTGGACGATCAAGAACACACTCGTCTCATTGCCAAGGCCGACGCCGACGGCGTGGCACCGACGTTCGCTGACTGAATCCTATGTCCGGCGAGGACCTCCACGAAGCAGTTCGACACCTGCCAGACCAGGTTCGAGACATCGCGGTCGCGGCCTCAGATGTTGATGGGCTCCCCAGCGTCGACGGGATAGAAAATGTGGTGCTCCTCGGGGTCGGCGGCGCCCGTGTTGCCGCCGACGTGGTCGAGGCGATCTGCGAGCTGGGCTCGAGTTTGCCCATACTTGCCAGCGGTGGTCGCTGTCCTACTTGGGTGTCGCCGTCCACCTTGGCGGTCGCGATATCTCAGTCAGGCGACGATGAGGCCACCCTCGCCGCGGCCGAGGCGGCTTTCGACGCCGGCGCTCGGATCATGGCCGTAACCGCGGGAGGCGAACTGCGCGAGAGGTGCAGTCGGTGGGGTGGCGCGGTTATCCCCGTCGATCCCGCGGCCGGGCCGGCAGCCGGGCTCGGCGTAACAATCGTGCCCGTGCTCGTCTCGCTGGAACGCCTCGGGTTCGTCACGGGCATGAGCAAGATCGTGACCAGCGCGGCGTCGCAGATCAGCGGTCGAATCGATCAAATATTCGGCGACGCCGACATCGACTCCTTGGCCGAAGACCTCATTGGACGAGTGGCGATCGTGTCTGGGGCCGGAGCTATCGGCAAGCACGCGGCGCGCCGATGGGTTCAAGAACTCGACCGGGTTGGAGAGATTGCTTCGGTTCGGCGTCGGGTGCCGACCGGACCACGCGATGTCGCAACCGGCTTACGGCTGGATCAAGCTTCTCGCAACGGTGCTGTTCTTATCGTTCTTCGCCACTCCTATGAGCCTGATGGTCTTGATGGCGGAGTCGCATTGGCCCAAGATGCGTTCCCGCGTCTCTACGAATTCGGCGCCGAAGGCGACGGCCCGTTGGCCCAGTTGCTCGATCTTGTCTTGATCGGCGACGCCGTTGTCGCCGCGGTGCTGGCCCGGACAGACCCATGGAACTGATCGACGGCCTGATCCGCAAATACGACTGGGGGTCGCAGTCGTCTATCCCTTCGCTTCTCGGGCGGCCCGAAGACGGCGACCCGTGGGCCGAACTTTGGCTCGGAGCTCATCCGTCGGCGCCTTCGCTGGTGGGCGCCGCGGCTATTCCGCTGACCGAGCTCGTGGCCTCCGACCCACAGTCGATGCTGGGCGCACAAGTGGCCGAACGTTTCGGTGCCTTACCGTTCTTGCTCAAGGTGTTGGCTGCTGCGGCGCCGTTGTCGTTGCAGGCGCATCCGTCGATTCCTCAAGCCGAGGCGGGCTTTGCTCGTGAGAACGCGGCTGGGGTCGCAATCGACGCCCCCAACCGGTCGTTTCGCGATCGCCAACACAAGCCCGAGCTGATTTGTGCTCTCACCGAGTTCGAAGCCTTGTGCGGCTTCCGAGATCCGGAGGCGACGCTCGATCTCCTGGGTTCTATAGCGACGCCCGAGCTCGACTCGATTCGATCGCGTCTGGCCGCCGACCCTTCTGACGAGGGGCTTCGCCAACTCCTCGAGTATCTCCTGCTGCTCGATTCGCAGACCGCGGCGCCGCTGTCGAACGCAGTGGTGGCGGCGTGCGCCGCGGGGTTGAATGGGCCATCGCCAAAAGGGCGATGGTCAAACGAGCACCGCCTCGCTGTCGGCCTTGGTGAGCGTTACCCAGGCGACGTTGGCGTGGTTACCGCGCTGCTGCTCAACTACGTGACCCTGGTTCCGGGCGAGGCGCTTTTTCTGGGGGCCGGGAATCTGCACGCGTATCTCCGCGGCACTGGTATTGAGATCATGGCCAACTCCGACAATGTGTTGCGCGGGGGTCTCACGCCCAAACACGTCGATGTTGCGACGTTGCTCGATGTCGTGGATGTCACCCCGATAGTTCCCGATATCCAAAGGCCCACGCCGGTCGATGGCGTAGTCAGCTACCGAATCCCAGTGCCCGAATTTTCGCTGTCGCAGGTCGAGGTGAGCGAGCGGGTGGTGGTTGGCCCCGGACCGGCAATCATTTTGTGCACTGATGGCGTCGTCAACGTGGGGTCGCTTACTCTCGACCGAGGTGCCGCGGCGTGGCTGTCGGCTGCTGACGGCGTGGTCGAAGCGACCGGCCGAGGCACGGTATTTTGTGCCGGCGTTGGGACCCTCACCCGCTGAAGGCTTACGCGCCCTACACTGATGCGCTGCGGGCTGCACAGAGATGGTGTCAGCTGACCCCGGCCCCGTCCTTCCATAACGGCTTTTCGGTTCCTCGCGAACTGCAAGCCATCTCGAACCAAAAACAGGAGGACCCTCGTGGGTACCACCATCAGCGGCGACTTCAAGGTCGCCGATCTCGAACTGGCCAGCTTTGGCCGCAACGAAATCCGTCTCGCCGAGCACGAAATGCCCGGCCTCATGGCTTTGCGAGCCAAGTACACCGACGACCAACCGCTGGCTGGTGCCCGCATTGCCGGCTCTTTGCACATGACAGTTCAGACCGCGGTGTTGATCGAAACTCTGGTAGCTCTCGGCGCCGACGTGCGCTGGGTCAGCTGCAACATTTTCTCGACCCAGGACCACGCCGCTGCTGCGGTTGCGGTCGGTCCGCAAGGGTCCCTCGATGTGCCATCGGGCACTCCGGTGTTTGCCTGGAAGGGCGAGTCGCTCGAGGAGTACTGGTGGGCGACCGAGCAGTTGTTCCATTGGCCTGACGGCGGCGGTCCCAACCTGATTCTCGACGACGGCGGCGATGCCACGATGCTTGTCCACAAGGGAATCGAGTTCGAAAAGGCCGGTGCCATCCCCGAGACCGAAGAGGACGCGTCCGAGGAGTACGGGGTCTTCCTCGAGCGACTCCGCGATATCGCAAGCCGTGATGCTGGGTTCTTCTCCCGTATAGCCCCCGGTATCCGTGGGGTGTCAGAAGAAACCACCACTGGCGTGCACCGCCTCTACCAAATGATGGAAAGTGGCGAACTGCTGTTCCCGGCGATCAACGTCAACGACTCGGTCACCAAGTCCAAGTTCGACAACCTCTATGGCTGTCGCCACAGTCTGATCGACGGCATCAATCGAGCCACCGACGTGATGATTGGCGGCAAGGTTGCGGTTGTGTGTGGCTACGGCGACGTCGGTAAGGGATGCGCCGAATCTTTGCGGGGCCAGGGCGCTCGAGTAATCGTCACCGAGGTTGATCCGATCTGTGCGCTTCAGGCCGCGATGTCGGGCTACGAGGTCAACACCCTCGAGGCCGTTCTGGGCATTGCCGACATATTCATCACGACCACCGGCAACAAGGACATCATCCTTGCCGGCCACATGGAACGTATGAAGCACCAAGCCATCGTCGGCAACATCGGCCACTTCGACAACGAACTCGACATGGCTGGCCTCAACCGGATGTCTGATGTCCAGCGGGTCACGATCAAGCCGCAGGTCGACGAGTACGTGTTCCCCGACGGGCACTCGATCATCATCTTGAGCGAGGGCCGTCTGCTGAACCTCGGCAATGCCACTGGTCATCCCAGTTTTGTTATGAGTTGCTCGTTCACCAATCAGGTGTTGGCTCAGCTCGAACTTCATGCCAACTCGGCCACGATCGAGATGGGTGTGCACGTGCTGCCCAAAGAACTCGACGAGGAAGTCGCCCGTTTGCACCTCGACTCTTTGGGGGTCAAGCTGACCACCATGACTCAGGACCAGGCCGATTACTTGGGCGTGGACCCGCACGGCCCGTTCAAGCCAGATCATTACCGATACTGAGCGCAGCTTCGGCCGCGGCGCGCCGCGGCTGGGCTAACGTCCGGGCATGTCGTGTACACGTGGAGTTTGGTTCGCCCCCGAAGGAATTTCGGGCGCTGAGGTAGTCGCATTTGGTCAACGGGTCGAGTCGTTGAACTACACGACGCTGTGGGTCGGCGAGACGTTTGGCCGAGATCCGTTCGCTCAACTAGCGGCTATCGGAGCGGCGACGTCATCGCTGACTTTGGCTTCGGGAATCGCCAACATCTACAACCGTCACCCAGGAGTGATGCTGCAAGGCGCCAACACGGTTGCCGAGCAAACCGGTGGGCGGATGATCCTCGGGTTGGGCGTGTCATCGCCGGCGATCGTCAACAAGGTTCGTGGGATCGAATACGGCAAACCGCTGTCGTTCCTGCGTAGTTACCTCGAAGTCATGGAGGGGGCCTTGTACACATCGGTGGCGCCTCCCGAACCAGTCCCAGTGGTGCTGGCCGCGCTTGGCCCCAAGATGTTGCAGTTGGCCGCTGAGAAGAGCGAAGGAGCTCACCCTTACAACGTGACGCCCGAACACACAGCCATGGCCCGAGAGGTAATGGGAGCCGACGCCGGTCTGTACGTCGAGCAGAAGGTCATGCTCACCACCGATGCCGAGCAAGCCCGAGCGACGGGAGCCAAGGTGCTCAAGTTCTATTCCCGAGCGCCGGGTTATCGCAACGCATGGTTGCGCATGGGGTTCAGCGACGAAGACATCGACGGTCTCAGCAACAAGCTGGTTGATGGGCTCATTGCGTGGGGCGATGCCGATCGCATCGAAACCCGTCTCGCCGAGCACGCCGAAGCGGGCGCGACTCATGTGTGCATCCATCCACTCCACCCCGAATCCGGCCAGGGGGCCGTGCACGACGAAGTACTCGCGGCCCTTGCCCCGCCCGCCTAAGCCATACCGTCCGACCCGTTAGATCTCAACCAGGAGTGCAACCAGTGTCGCAAGACCGAGTGACCGTCGACTTTCAAGATGGCATAGCCGATGTCCGCCTCAACCGGGGCGACAAAATGAACGCGATGGACGGCCCTATGTTCGCGGCGCTCATCGACACCGCCGACGAGTTGGCCCGACTGCCGGGGCTGAGGGCCGTGGTCTTGTCGGGCAACGGGCCCAGCTGGTGTGCGGGTCTCGACTTCTCGGGCTTCCAAGCCATGGCCGGCGGGGTCGGAAGCGATGAGTCTGCTGACGACGGATCAACCAGCACCGGTTCGATTGGGCGCGTCGACGAGGGCCGCATAACCCACCGAGCGCAGCAAGCAGTGTGGGGTTGGCACGAGCTGTCCGTTCCGGTGATCGCCGCGGTTCACGGTGTCGCGTTTGGGGCGGGCATCCAGTTGGCGATCGGCTGCGACATTCGGATTGTCCATCCCGACGTGCGGATGTCGGTTCTAGAGATTCGGTGGGGGATCTCGCCGGATATGACCTGCACGCAGATCCTCCCTGGTTTGGTTGGTAGCGACGTGGCCAAGGAAATGATCTGGACCGGCAAAGAGGTCAACGGGGAGGAGGCGGTTCGTATCGGCTTGGCCACCCGGATGTCCGTTGATCCCCACCACGAAGCGATGGAGTTGGCCCGAACGATCGCGTCCAAGAGCCCGCACGCGATCCAAGCTGGCAAACGTCTGGTCGACGGTGCCGCTACCCAGGACTACGCGGTCGGCTTTGCTCGCGAACGCGCCGAGATAGGCGCCCTTATCGGGTCGCCAAATCAGGTCGAATCTGTCTCGGCTTTCTTCGAAAAGCGCCGTCCCGATTACGTCGAGGTTCTCGACTGACCTTGGGTATCGGGTATTGGGGGTCGGATGTTGGGTGTCAGGGGTCGTCCGTACTGTGCCCAAATGGCTTCTCGAACCGACGAACTCGACGACTTCTTACCTTGCTGGCCGCATTCTGGTAGCGCCGCTCGCTTTGTTCGACAGCTCAAGTACCGAAGGTGCACCGCTGCCATCACCGTGATTGCCGATCACATGGCCGCGCTCGCACCCGTCGTAGATGTCGTTACCTGGAGCCCGTGCGCACCCCGCAACCGCAAGAGCCGCGGATTCGACCCAAGCGAGTTGCTGGCCCGCGCTGTCGCTCAGCGACTCAGGGTTCCCGCGGTCGGCTTGCTCAGCCGCCGCGACTCGACACCACAAACTTCGCGCAACCGCGAAGGACGTCTTCGCGGACCGCGACTGAGGGCGCGGCGGCGAACCGAGCTTCGGGGGGCATCGGTCCTGCTGATCGACGATGTCGCCACCACCGGAGCCACGCTGGCTACCGGGGCTGCTACTCTGCGCGCGGCTGGGGCGCGACAAGTGGTTGGTCTGGTAGCAACGTACGTCCCCGATCGGGGGGTCCCCGCTGCTCGATAGGACCGTCTAAAGTAGGGGGCACACCAACTAGCGGAGGTTACGAATGGACGTCTCCATCAGCGCACGACATGTGAATGTCACAACGCGACTGGAGGAGGTGATCCAAGAAAAAATCGGCACACTCGATCGTTTCCTCGACGGGCTCGAACGTTCCCAAGTCCATTTCGAAGAAGCTCGGAATCCGCGGATACAAGACAAGTGCGTTCTTGAGGTCTCGGTTGAAGGCGACGGCCACCTGCTGCGCTGCAAAGTGAACGCAGTAGATCCCTACACCGCGGTCGATGCCGCCACCCTCACTCTCGAACGCCAGATCCGAAAACTACGAACGAAGCTCAAGCGTCGTCAGCACGGCAGCGGCGACACAATCCGGGTGCAGGAGGCCCCTCAACTTCCCGAATCCTCGACCGGCGACGTTGAAGTCGACGACGAGCCGTTGCCTACCATTGTGAAGAGCAAACGGTTTCATCTTGGCCCGATGACCGCCGATGATGCGGTGCTGAAGATGGAGCTCCTTGGCCATGGCTTCTTTTTCTTCATCAACAAGGAAACCAATCGTTCGGCGGTCGTCTATCGCCGTGACGACGGTGACGTTGGACTAATCGACGAAGCTGGTTAACCAGTGCGGCGCCTCGGCCGACAGGAAGAGGTGCCGCATCAATCTCCAGACATCCGCGTCGTGGTCTGTGATTGTCATGCCTTGTTTCGTCGAGGTGTGGTCATGGAACTTGATGACGCCGGCGACATCGAAGTCATTGGCGAGGCCGCCGATGGCCGCGACGCTGTCGACATCTGTTCTCATCTCGCACCGGACGTGGTTTTGATGGACGTCTCGATGCCGTCTATAGACGGCATCGAGGCGACCCGTCGCCTTGGTGCGACGATTCCGTCCGCGAAGGTGTTGATGTTGACGTCGTCGCACGACGAGCAACACTTGTTCGAGGCGATTCGGGCCGGCGCGACCGGGTATCTCCTAAAGGAGTCAACGATTGCCGAAGTCGCTCCGATCGTACGAGCAGTCGCCGCCGGCGAGAGCTTCGTGTCGCCGGTGCTAGCCGGTCGTTTGTTGGCCGAATTCTGTTCGCTCAGTGAACGAGCCGAAAGCTCGTGGGGAATCGCCGCGGCGCTCACCGAGCGCGAGGTCGAGATTCTCGAGCGCATGTCGAGCGGGGCCGATAATGCTTCGATCGCGACCGCATTGGATCTCACCCAAAGCTCGGTAAAAAACCATGTGGGCAACGTCTTGGCCAAGCTCCAGCTCCATACGCGGACCGAAGCGGTGTTGTTTGCCGTGCGGGAAGGATTGGTCGACTCGTGACTTTCCCCAGCCCCTGCCAAGGCTCCCGAAAACTGGTCGGTAGGCTTCGCAAATATCTATGAGCATTTTCAGCCGAGTACTTCGTAGCGGTGAGGGTCGCAAGCTCAAGGCCTTGCAGGCGCTCGTTCCCGACATCAACGCCCTCGAACCAGAGACCGAGGCGCTAAACGACGACGCCCTTCGCGCCAAGACCGGCGAGTTTCGCAACCGCCTCGACAACGGCGAGTCGCCAGATGACCTACTGATCGAATCCTTCGCAGTGGTGCGCGAGGTCGCCAAGCGGGTGTTGGGCCAGCGGCACTACGACGTGCAGCTCATCGGCGGCGCGGCGCTGCACCTCGGTTGGGTCGCCGAGATGAAAACCGGCGAGGGAAAGACGCTTACCTCGACCCTGCCGATCTATCTCAACGGCATCACCGGCCGCGGCGTGCACGTGGTGACCGTCAACGACTACTTGGCGGCCAGAGACGCCGAGTGGATGGGCCAGATTCACGGCTGGATGGGTCTGACCATGGGACTCGTGCTGCCGGGCAACCGCGATTCGGCGTACAAACGCGAACAATACGGTGCCGACATCACCTACGGCACAAACAACGAATTCGGATTCGACTACCTTCGCGACAACATGGCCATGAGTCGGGCCAAGCAGGTGCAGCGTGGCCATCACTACTGCATAGTCGACGAGATCGACTCGATCCTGATCGACGAGGCCCGCACCCCGCTCATTATCTCAGGGCGCGTTGCTGATGCCGCCCAGTTGTATGTGAAGTTCGCTTCGATCGCTCGTGGCTTGCAGCGCGATGTGCACTACGAAGTCGACGAGGAAAAGCGAACCGTGGCACCACTCGAAGATGGCATTCATGCCGTCGAGCGGGCTCTCAATATCGAAAACCTCTACGACCAGGTCTCGTCCAACTTGGTGCACCAGCTACAGGCTGCGCTTCGAGCCAAGGAGCTGTATCGCCGAGACAAGGACTACATCGTCGATAGCAGTGGCGAAGTCAAGATCGTGGACGAGTTCACTGGCCGAGTGCTTGATGGTCGGCGCTGGAGCGAAGGTCTCCACCAAGCCGTCGAAGCCAAAGAAGGCGTTGGCATCAAGGAAGAAAATCAAACCCTTGCGACCATCACTCTGCAGAACTACTACCGCCTCTACGAACGACTAGCGGGCATGACCGGTACGGCCGAAACCGAAGCGTCGGAGTTCGTTTCCACCTACGGTCTCCACGTCATTCCGGTGCCTACCCACCGGCCTCTCGCTCGCCTCGACGACGGCGACCTGATTTACAAGACCGAAGCCGCCAAGTTCCAGGCTTGCATCGACGACATCAGCGAGAAGTCCGAACGGGGTCAGCCGGTTCTGGTTGGCACCATCTCGGTCGAAAAATCCGAGACTCTCTCCCGCGAACTCGAGAAGCGTGGTGTGGCCCACGAAGTTCTCAATGCCAAACAGCATCATCGAGAAGCCGACATTGTTACCCAGGCCGGGCGCCTTCACGGGGTAACGGTCGCCACCAACATGGCCGGCCGAGGCGTCGACATCTTGCTTGGCGGAAATCCCGAGGGGCTAGCGCTGCGCGATCTCGGTGCCGAAGGCGTCGACGCCAAGTCCGAAGAAGGCATCGAGCGGATGGCGGAATTGGTCGCCAAGCACAAACAAATCACCGATGCCGAGCGCGAAAAAGTGCTCGAACTCGGTGGGCTGTACGTGCTCGGCACCGAACGTCACGAAAGTCGTCGTATCGACAACCAGCTGCGTGGTCGCTCGGGTCGCCAGGGTGACCCTGGGGCCAGTCGGTTCTATCTATCCCTCGAAGACGAATTGATGCGTCTGTTCGCGACGGGAGCGATGAACTGGGTCATGGATCGGGCGTTGCCCGACGATGTGCCGATCGAGGCCAAGATGGTGACCAAAGCCATCGAACGGGCCCAAAATACCGTCGAAGCTCGTAACGCTGAAACCCGCAAGAACGTCCTCAAATACGACGAGGTGATGAACGAACAGCGCAAGGTGATTTATCGCCGCCGAGACCAGATTCTCGATGGCGCCGATCTCCGCGACGAAGCCCTCGAGTATCTTCAAAACGCCGTCGAAGGTGCGGTTGGCACCTACTGCGTTTCTGACATCTTCGAAGAGTGGGACCTCGAGGGTTTGGCCACCGAGATCGCCACTCTGTGGCCGTCAGAAGTCGATGCGGAGTCGCTGGCTGATGCCGAGTTGGTCACCGACCTGATCGAGACCCTTGTCGACGAAGGCACCGCGCTCTACGAGGCTCGCGAAACCGAGTTGGGTGCGGAAATCCTTCGTCAGGTCGAACGCCAAGTAATGCTGCGAATCATCGATCAGCGTTGGCGCGAACACTTGCGTGAGATGGACCTGCTGCGTGAGGGGATCCATCTGCGGGCGATGGGTCAGAAGGACCCGGCGACCGAGTGGCAGCGCGAAGGCTTCGAGATGTTCGGCATGATGATGACCGGCATCGCCCTCGATTTTGTCAAGTACGTGATGCATGTTCAGGTTGCTGCCAAACCCAGCGAAGCGCCCGACGAGCCTCAGCTCCAAGGCGTGACCGAGACCAAGAGCGATGCGTCGTCGGGTACTCCTTCTCGGGCCATACCCGATGCGGTGGCTCCGCCGGTCAAGCCCAACGAAGTTGTGTCTCGAACGCCGGTCATCAAATCGGAGCTCGAGAAGGTGGGTCGCAACGATCCTTGCCCGTGTGGCAGCGGCAAGAAGTACAAACAGTGTCATGGTGGTGCCGGAGCGGCCGAGTAGCGTCGCACCGCGCTACAGCGGAGACCGTCATGCAAGATTTCACCGATCAACTCGCGGCGATCCGGTTCCGGCTCGATGAGGCGGCTGGTTATTTGCGCGTCGCCGAACTCGAACTTCGTCAGCCCCAACTCGAAACCGAAGCCTCGCGCCCCGATCTTTGGGACGATCAGGACAAGGCCCGCAAAGTCACTTCCGAACTCGCGGCGGTAAACGAAGACCTCGATCTTTACCGTCGGCTTCGTGGCGATTTCGAGGATGCCGAAACGCTGCACTCGATGGCCCGAGAAGAGGGCGACGATTCTCTGGAACCCGAGATTTCCGACGCAGCTGCGAACCTCGAATCGACGCTCGACGAACTCGAAATGCGGTCGTTGTTCACTGGCGAGTTCGATGAGCGCGACGCGGTTTGCCAGATCAAATCGGGCGAGGGTGGTACGGACGCTCAGGACTGGGCCGAAATGCTGATGCGGATGTACAACCGTTGGGCCGACCGGCGTGGGTTCGAGGTCGAGATCACTGCTGTGTCGGAAGGCACCGAGGCTGGCCTCAACAACGTTGAGTTCATTCTCAAAGGTCGACACGCGTACGGGTTGATGCAGTCAGAACATGGCGTACACCGGCTGGTTCGAATCTCTCCGTTCAACAACGAGGGCAAACGCCAGACCGCCTTCTCGGCTATCCAAGTGTCTCCGTTCTTCGAAGAAGTTTCTGACGAGATCGAGATCGACGACAAAGAGCTCCGCATCGACACGTACCGTTCGTCGGGAGCCGGTGGCCAACATGTGAACGTCACCGATTCGGCGGTTCGAATCACTCATCTACCGACCGGTCTGGTGACCAGTTGTCAAAACGAGCGCAGCCAACATCAAAACAAGGATCGAGCTATGCAGATGATGGCGTCCAAGCTGCTGCAACTCGAGCGCAAGAAACGCGATGACGAGATTGCCGGCATTACCGGCGAGCAACAAAATGTCGGTTTCGGCAGTCAGATCCGCAGCTACGTGATGCAGCCGTATCAGATGGTCAAGGATCTACGAACCGAACACGAGACTGCGCAAGTGGATTCGGTGTTGGCCGGCGACCTCGACCCATTTATGGAAGCGTGGCTGCGGTGGACCCGGGCTCAGGCCGAGTCCGTATGAACCGGTCCAACCACTGGGCCATGCCCAAGATTTCGACCGGGCTGCTGCTAGCGTCTCGCCGTCGGGCGACTAGTTCTTCCACAGGATCGGCATGATCAAACTCGAGAACGTCACAAAGGTCTACAAGGGCGATCACGTCGCGCTTAGAGACGCCACACTTGATATCGCCAAGGGCGAGTTCGTTTTCCTCGTCGGCGCTTCCGGGTCGGGCAAATCGACTTTCATTCGCTTGCTTAACCGCGAAGAGGTGCCCGAGAACGGCACCATCTATGTCGCCGGCAAAGACATTGGCGGGCTCGGCAGCTGGAAAGTCCCGTACTTGCGGCGAAACATTGGCTACATCTTCCAGGACTTCAAGCTTCTGCCTACCAAGACGGTCGCCGAGAATGTCGCCTTTGCTCTCGAGGTCATTGGCAAACCCCGTCATGTGATCAAAAAGCAGGTGCCGGCCATTCTTGAGCTGGTGGGTTTGTCCGACAAATTGGCGAGCTTCCCAGCCGAACTATCGGGTGGCGAACAGCAACGAGTGTCGATCGCCAGAGCGTTCGTAAATCGGCCGCTGATTCTTCTCGCCGATGAGCCAACCGGCAATCTCGACCCGCAGACATCGGTGGGAATCATGCGGCTTCTCGACCGAATCAACCGAACCGGTACCACCGTGGTAATGGCCACCCATGACCGCGGCATCGTCGACACCATGCGTCGCCGGGTCATCGAACTCGACCGGGGAGTGATCGTTCGCGATCAGGCCCGCGGCGTTTACGAGTAAGGGCGAATCATGGCTATTAGTCCCGTCTATGCCTTGCGCGAAACCGGCCAAAACCTTTGGCGCAACTTTCTTCTCACCCTTGCCACCATCATCACAATTGGTGTGTCGTTGTGGTTGTTCGGCGCGTTTTTTCTCTTCAACTACGCGGTCGACAACGCCACACAACGATGGGAGGGAGGGATCGAGTTCGTCGTTTGGATGAACCCCGATGCCACTCCCGAGCAGATGGCCAACATCCTCGAGGCGATCGATTCGAGCCCGGAGATCCGCGACAAGGAATTTGTCGACCAAGACGCGGCCTACGAGGAGTTCAAAGACATCTTCTCCGACACCCCCGAACTGGTCGAGGTTGTCACCCCCGACGTCATGCCGCCTTCGTACCGAATTGTGCCGGTCGATCCCGACGCCGATGTTGTCGAGGAGCTGGCTAACCAGTTTGTTGGGCGGCCCGGCGTAAAGACGGTGGTATCGGCCAACGATACAATCCGCGATATCCAGACTCTGGCCGACGACATCGGCGTAAGAGTTCTCATAGGTTCGTTGGTGCTACTTGCCGCCGCGACTTTGCTGATTCTCACCAACATCGTGAGCGCGATTCGCAACCGCGGTCGCGAGATCGAGATCATGAAGGTAGTTGGCGCAACCAACTGGTTCATCCGGATCCCGTTCATGCTCGAGGGAGTGGTTCAGGCCGTTATCGGGGCGATCGGGGCTTGGGGCGGGTTGTGGATCATCGACCGCCAGATCGCCGAGCTCAGCCGTCCGGACAGCCTCGAGCTGATGGCTGGCTTCAAGGTGACTGATAGCGAGTTCCTGTCCACCAATTTGTTGGTGTTGGGCATAGCGATAGTTGTGTCGGTCATCTCGTCGGCCATAGCCGTCACCCGGTACCTCGACGCTTAACTTCGCTAGCCTCTCGCGATGGCTGCTCTGAAAACAATCCACGGCGGGATCGATTTTGGCGAAGGACCGCGTTGGCACGAAGGTCGACTTTGGTTCAGCGACTTCTTTCGTCGCGGGGTGTACACCCTGGATGACGATGGCCAAGAGGAACTGCAACTGCGGATCGATGATCGACCGTCGGGGTTGGGCTGGCTGCCCGACGGAACTTTGCTTGTAGTGGCGATGACGTCGCGGCAAGTACTTGCGGTTGACGCCAACGGCGACGTGAGCCAGTACGCCGACCTTCAAGGGCTGGCCGACGGTTACTGCAACGACATGGTCGTTTCCGAGCGGGGCGATGCCTACGTAGGCAACTTTGGGTTCGATATGGAGAACGGGGCACCATTTCGGTCCGCTTCCATCGCCCACGTCCGTCTCGATGGATCGGCCACGGTTGCCGCCGACGACTTGATGTTCCCGAACGGCTCGGTGATCACCCCAGACGGATCGACACTCATCGTGGGCGAGACGTGGGGCGGCCGATACACGGCTTGGGATATTGCCGGCGATGGATCGCTGGGCAACAAACGGTTGTGGGCGCAAGTCGAAGGGTCGACTCCCGACGGGTGCTGCCTGGACGCCGAGGGGGCGATCTGGATGGCTGACTTCATGGGTGGCCGTGTTGCCCGCGTGCTTGAGGGCGGCGAGATCACCGACATGATCGAAGTCGACGGGCGGGCGGTGGCGTGCGTGCTCGGCGGTGACGACCGCCGGACGCTCTACGTTTTGCAATCACCAGATTCTGTGCCAGAGCAAGTAAGCGGCAAAGGCTTGTCGACGATCGGTTCGGTCCGGGTGGACGTGCCGGGGGCCGGCCGGCCATAGCGGAATGAGACCAACGTCTGAACGCTGACTATCGTCTTGGCGTTCCGCACGATCTGGAGGACGCATGGCCATTGATTTCACCCTCAGCCCTGAGCACGAAGCGATCCGCGACAAGGTTCGCACGTTCATCAGCGAGGTGGTCAAGCCCGGCGAGGACATCATCGAAGGCAAAGGGGGTGACGCCCCACTCGAGGGGCGGGAGCGACTCGAAACTCTGATCGCGCTGCGTAAGAAGGCTTTTGAGGCGGGTTTGTGGCTGCCGCATATGCCTGAGGACTGGGGAGGCATGGGGCTAGGCCACGTTGCTCTGGCCATGGTGCAGGCCGAGGCGGCCAAGTCGTACTACGGGCCGTGGGTGCTCAACTGTCAAGCGCCCGACGAAGGCAATATGCATACGCTTTTGCATTGGGCAACGCCCGAGCAGGCCGATAAGTACCTCAAACCGCTTTGTGCCGGCACGCAATGGTCGTGTTTTGCGATGACTGAGCCGGAGGTTGCCGGTTCGGATCCGACATTGATCCGAACCCGGGGTTATCAAGACGGCGAAGAGTGGGTGCTAAACGGGCACAAGTGGTTCATCTCCAACGCTCATCGAGCCAACTTCGCGATCCTCGTGGTGCGTACCGAGGACGATCCCGACCTGCCGCAGGCCGCCAACACTGCGTTCATTATTGACCTGCCGGCCGAGGGCTGGACCGAGGTGCGCCAGATCGAAACAATGCATGGCGGCACGGGTCATTCGGAGATCTTGATCGAGGATTTGCGGGTCCACGAGTCGCAGATGCTTGGAGGCCGAGGTCAGGGTCACATGCTGGGTCAGTACCGGCTTGGCCCGGCCCGATTGGCCCACTGTATGCGTTGGATTTCGCAGGCCGAAACGGCGCTGGACATGATGGTCGAGCGGTCCCTTGACCGTTACAGCCACGGTTCGATATTGGCCGAGAAGCAGGGGATCCAATGGATGATCGCCGACTCGGCGATGGAGCTGTACCAAAGCAAGCTGATGGTGTTGCACGCCGCTTCAAAGATCGATGCGGGCGACGACTTCAAGTCCGAGGTGTCGATGGCCAAGCACTTCGTGGCTAATTCGCTTGGGCGCATCATCGACCGCGCCATCCAAGTGCACGGTGCGCTTGGATACTCGACCGATACTCCTCTGGCCCACATGTATCAGCATGCCCGCTGGGCCCGCTTTGCTGATGGCGCCGACGAAGTTCATCAGATGCGTATTGCTCAACGCACGATCGCTGCTTACAAGGACTTTGGCACCACCAAAGCCGCGACCGGCAACCTGCCCGTGTGATGAGTTCTCCTTTCGATCTGAGTGGAAGACTGGCCCTCATCACTGGCGGAGGTCGCGGCCTCGGTCGTGAGATGGCGCTGTCGTTCGCGGCCCACGGAGCCACGGTGGTGATCGCCAGCCGCAAGGCCGACGTCATCGAGGCATCGGCTAACGAGATTGCCGAAGCGACCGGTCAGACGGTGGTCGCGATGCCGTGTCACGTCGGCCGTTGGGATGAGGTATCGGCGTTGGCCGACGATGTCTACGAGCGGTTCGGTCGAGTCGATGTGTTGGTGAATAACGCGGGTATGAGTCCGCTCTACGACAAGCTCAGCAATGTCACCGAGGAACTCTTCGACAAGGTGATGGACGTTAACGTCAAAGGGCCTTTCCGACTGGGTTCGGTAATCGGCGAGCGAATGAAGCAAGCGGGGCGCGGCTCGATCATCAACGTGAGCAGCACATCTTCGTTGCGTCCCGGTCCGGCCGAGGTTCCCTATGCCGCGGCCAAAGCGGGGGTCAACGCGCTAACGGTCGGGTTGGCTCAGAGTTTTGGCCCCGAGGTGCGGGTCAACTGCATCATGCCGGGGCCGTTCCGAACCGATATCAGCAAGGCATGGGATTGGGACGTTATCGACCGGGCTATGCAGCGAGTGCCGATGGGTCGCGTTGGCGAACCCAACGAGATCGTCGGAGCGGCTCTGCTACTGGCTAGCGATGCCGGCGCGTACATGTCGGGTTCTATCATCAAGGTTGACGGTGGCATGAGTGGGATTGTTGGGAGTGGCTGATCTTCAGCCGGTTGATCCGGCGATTGTCGACGTCGGCCGGTTACAGAGTTGGATGGATTCGTGTGGGCTGGGTTCGGGTCCGCTCAGCGCCGTGCAGGCCCTGCGGGGCGGTACCCAGAACTTGCTTCTGCGTTTCGAACGGTCGGGCCGCGCCTACGTGCTTCGCCGCCCGCCGGCCAACAAGCGCCGCAACAGTGACGAGACGATGCGCCGAGAAGCGCGAGTCTTAGCGGCTCTGGCCGACACGCCGGTTCGGCACCCGCGGCTCATAGCGGCTGAGTCCGACGAATCGGTGTTGGGGGCGGCCTTCTACCTGATGGAACCGGTCGACGGCTTCAACGCCACCATTGAGCTTCCGGCCTGGCATGCTGCGAGCGCGGTGCGGCGTCGCGAGATGGGGTTGGCCTTCATTGATCAGCTACTGGCCCTTCACGCAGTGAACTACTCCGACGTAGGTCTCGAAGGCTTTGGACGCCCAGACGGCTACCTCGAGCGGCAGGTCGCGCGTTGGCAGAAACAATTGGATAGTTATTCGGATCTGGACGGTTATGGCGGCCCCGAAATACCTCACCTTGTCGATGTTGCCGGATGGCTCGAACAAAATCGTCCGCCACAGAGCCCATCGGGCATCATCCATGGTGACTATCACCTCGCAAACGTGATGTTTCGTCGTGATGACACCCAACTTGCGGCGATCGTCGATTGGGAACTGGCGACCATTGGCGACCCGTTGATCGACCTCGGCTTGGTGATGGCGATGTGGCCCCAGTCCGGCGAACCGGTCCAGGCCGCCAGCGTGCAGCCGTGGGATGGTTTCCCCACGATTGACGAACTCGTTGCTCGCTACGCGGCCGGTTCGTCTCGCGATTTGTCCTCGATTGTCTGGTACGGCGTTCTCGCCTGTTACAAGACCGGCATCATTTTGGAGGGCACGTATGCCCGTTCGGCCGCCGGGCTAGCGGCGAAGGAGTTTGGTGAGCTTCTTCACCTAACGACGGTGAGGTTGTTCGGCCGCGCCGCCGACTTCATCGATTCGGCCTGACCACGCACAGTGAATATCCATCAGTAGGTCCTGATCGTTTCGTACGTTCTTGGTCTGAGAGGTGATGGACATGGCACCTAGGCGGGACGTCATACAAAACGGTGGTAGGGCCACTGGCATTGTTTGTGAGGGCCGCGGACCAGTAGTGCTGGTCGTGCCCGATCCTCACCAACCAACGATCTCGTGGTTCGAGCCGACGATGGCCGGCGGATTGATCAACGACGTCACCTTGGCGGTGGTTGAGCTCGCTCCCGCGGGCGAAGCCGCCCCGGATTCGAGGCGGTTCCATCCCGAAGCGGTCACCGAAGACCTCCGCGAGGTGCTTCGCTGGTTGGACGTCGATCGAGTGGTCGCGTGGGGGTTCGCGGGCGGTGCGTCGTTTGCCGCGAGTTTGGCGCGCCGGCGCCCAGATCTGGTTAGGGGGCTGATAGTTGGTTCTGCATCGGTCGGCGACCCCCGAGGGCACTACGAAGGGTTGGAGTTAGACCGCGAAGCGCTCATCGGGCGACTCGTTCAGGCCCTTCGGGCCAACGACTGGGAGGCCTACTTCGACGCCGCGCCGTGGCACGCATCGGCGGAGACCCGTCAAGAAATCCTTGCCGAGTGTCGCGGAAGCGACATCGCGGCTGCCCTCGAAGGCGAACTATTACGCCCGAGCGGGCTGGTGCTACCGGCCTCGCCGTCGTTTGTCTATTGGGGTGACCGAGAGCCATTTCACTCTCTGAATACGTTGGCCGTCGAGTCGCTTCCGGTGCAGTGGACCACTGTTACAGGGCACCGCGGAGATGTGATGCGGGCCGGCCGTTGGCTTAGCCGAGAGATTCGTGAGTTCTTGCTGGAGACAGTTTCGGTGTAGCCGACTTGGGCCAAAACCGTTGGTAACCCGATAGCTCACGATTCTGGTCCGTGAAATATTTCGAGGAACTTGGTCGGGGCGATCCGTCGTTGTTCAGTCGACCCATCGCGTCTGTGGTGGGCGACATGGATGTGGAGGATGAGAATGACTCGATGGATTCGCCTGTTGGCGATTTTGAGTGCGGTATTGGTGCTGGGGGCGGCTTGTGGCCGTGACAGTTCGATCGCCGCGGCATCAGATGACGAAATGCCAGATGACGAGATGCCTGACGATGGCATGGCTGACGATATGCCTGACGATGACATGGCTGACGACATGCACGGGGAGCAGACATTTCGTGTGACGCTGACCAACACTTCGGACTCGTTTGCCTACGCCGCGAGTGGAGCGTCGGCGATTCCTGTCGGTGCAACCGAAGCCGGTCCGGCGTTTCCGGGTAGCGGCTACGAGTTTGTTGTACCGCGCGCGGCTAGCCGGTTGACGATCGCTTCGATGTTCGTTCAGTCCAACGACTGGTTCTGGTCATCTGGTCCTGAGGGAATTGCTCTGGTGGATGTCGATGGAAACCCAGTGAGCGGTGATGTAACGCACGAAGTATCGCTATGGGACGCCGGCACCGAAGCCGATCAGACGCCGGGCGAGGGTTCCGACCAGGCACCGCGTCAGGCCGCACCGAATACCGGTGAAGCCGATCCCGACCCGACGGTCCGTGCGGTCGACGGCTTCGACGCGACCGACTACGTGCGGGTCGTGCTGACCCCGAACGCCGACGGAAGCACGACCGTTGCCGTCGACAATGTCGGCGCCGCGGCCGCGGTTGTCGGTCCGATCGCGCCAGTGGCGTGGGCGGTGCACGGAGAAGGTAGCGCGCTGTTCACCCCTGGAGAGGCGGCCCCCGCCGGACTCGAATCGCTGGCCGAGGATGGCAGCCCGGCCGCTCTTGCCAGCTCGCTCGGGCTTCGGACCGGCACCACCACACCTTTTGCTCCAGTGGCTTTTGTGGTCAGCGAGGATCTCGATCCCATCTTTTCTCCCGGCGCGGTGGCGTCGGCGGGGCTTGAATCTCTGGCCGAGGATGGGAGCCCTGCGGCGTTGGTGCCGGAGCTGGTTGCTGCCGGTTTCGAACACGCCGGCGCCGCAACAAATCCCGACGGCGGACCTGATGCCGGACCAGCGTTTCCCACAAGCTCGTACACGTTTGAGGTCGACGGTGAACAAGGCGACCGGTTGTCGTTTGTTTCGATGTTTGTGCAATCCAACGACTGGTTTGTGGCCGGCCGGAACCTGGCGCTGTTCGACGCCGATGGCGTTGCGTTAAGTGGCGATATCACCGCGTCGTTGGGCCTCTACGACGCCGGGACGGAGCTCGATCAGGCGGTCGCCGCTGGTCCGGATCAAGCGCCTCGTCAGGCCGGGCCCAATACCGGAGCCGCCGATCCGGATTCTTCCATTCGGCCAATCGACTTCGATTTGGCCGGCCACCTGGTACTGACCATCGAGGTCATCGGCTAGTCGGTTCTAACTGTCTCGGAAATCTCCTGGAGATTCCTAACGTCGGTCGAGTTTCGGCCGATGGGGTGGGGAACAACCCCTCCAGGTTGACGCAGCGTCGGATTCGACCCTCAATGTCGAGCCGGCGCTGCACCGCGACGGGCCTGAATAGAGCGGTGCTGGAGAAGGCGGCGCAGCCCTAGGTTGGTTTGCTAGCGGCGAAGGCGTCGGTGATGAGCGTTGTCTCGACGGTCGTGACCTGCGATGCGGGCAGTGTTGGGTCGCGGCCGATCATCTGGGTCAGCACCGACCGCTTGGCCGCTCCGGTCACGATCCACAAGCGGTGCCGGGCTCGGTTGATGAGCGGGTAGGTCATGGTCATCCGGCGAGCCCCGGCGTAGGGACCAGTGAGGTCGATGTCTCGATCGACGGTATCGAGACTCGAGTCGTCAGGTACCAGCGACGCGGTGTGGCCATCGGCGCCGAGTCCGAGCTGCACAAGGTCTAGCACCGCGGGTTGCCCGGCCGCCTCCTCGATAGCCACCTGATACGCGCTTGCCTCGCGGGGGAGATCGTCGGTCACAACAGGCATCGGCGCATAGTTGCCGATGGGGCTGAGGTCGGCCAAGTGCTCTCTGATCATCGTGTCGTTTCGTGTCTCGGTGCCGTCGGGAGCGACTCGTTCGTCGACTTGAAACAGCTGTATACGCGGCCAGTCGATCCGGTCTGACTTGGCGAGTTGGTCCAGAAACCGGCGGGGCGTAGAGCCCCCCGATACGGCCCAAACGAACGTCCCGCGACGTTCGATCGCATCGGCGGCTAGATCGACGAACACCCTGGCCGCGGCCCGTGCGACGTGGTCGCCCGATGGTGCTCCTATGATCTTCATTGGTTCGGCGTGCCAGTTATCCAGGCCATACCCTTGGGTAGTACTCGGTCTTCGCAGTCGGGCCCCCAACTGCCTGGCCGGTAGGTGCAGATCTCGGGGGGATTCGATAACAACGGATCGATGATTCGCCAAGCCTCTTCCACTCCGTCTTGGCGGGCAAACAGGCGGGGGTCTCCGGCCAGAGCATCCCCGATCAAGCGCTCATAGGCATCGGGGCCGTCGCCGCCGAGAGCTTGGCCGTAGTCGACGGTGAGGTCGACGGCGCGACTGGTTAGATCCTGTCCTGGGACTTTGGCCTGCATGGTCATCGAGATGACATCGTCGGGCTTCATCCGGAAACGAATGCTGTTGGGGGCGGGGGAGTCGTCTCCGCCAAACAACATGGTGGGTGGCGGGAGCAGTTCAACGACCGCTTCGGTGACGGTTCCGGCCATGGCTTTCCCGGCCCGAATGCAGAACGGAACTCCGGCCCATCGCCAGTTGTCGATTTCGAACGTGACCGCGGCGAAGGTTTCGGTCGCCGAGTCGGGGCGCACGTCGGGTTCGCTCAGGTACCCGTCGTATTGGCCAAACACGGCCTGGTCGGGCCGCAGTGGTTTGATGGCCCTCATGACCTTGACTCGTTCGTCTCGAAGCGCGTCGGGATCATCGGAGGATGGTGGTTCCATCGCCAAGAGCGCAACCATTTGCAGCAGGTGGTTTTGCACGACGTCGCGAACGGCACCGACGTTGTCGTAAAATTTTCCTCGCCCTTCGATCCCAAACGACTCGGCCATGGTGACTTGCACGCTGGCGATGTGGCGACGGTTCCAGATCGGTTCGAGCAGGGAGTTGGCAAATCGAAACACCATGAGGTTCTGAACCGGTTCTTTGCCCAGAAAATGGTCGATTCGGTAAATCGCCGATTCGTCGAAGTGACGATGAAGTATCTGGTTGAGCTCTTGCGCCGAAGCCAGATCTCGTCCAAACGGCTTTTCCACCACGAGTCGACCGTGTTGGTGAAATCCAACCGAAGCGAGTCCCGTGGCGACATCGTCAAACAGGCTTGGCGGGATGGCCATGAAGAAAACCGGCAGTGAGCAGTCCCGAAGTTGGTGGGCGAGCGCGCCGTAAAGAGAGGCGTCTTGGTAGTCGCCTCGCAGATAACTGACTCGGTGGCACAAGCTTTCGACGACGGCCCGCTCGCGGTCACTCAAAGCATCGGCGATGTGGGCGCGTAGGTCGTTGTCGGTCCAGTCGCTACGGGCGGCACCGACGATCGGCAGGTCGAGTCGGCCCTCGGCCTCGAGTTCGTAGAGCGCGGGAAGAAGTTTCTTCTTGGCCAGATCTCCGGTTATGCCGAAGAGAACTAGGGCATCGGCCGAGCTCATTGGTCCTTCTCGTGGTGGCCGCCGAACTCTTTGCGCATCGCCGACAACGCCTTGCCGGCGTAGTCGAAGCGGTCGCGACTCGCGAAACGCTCGAACAGAGACGCGGCGATCGTATGGGCCGGGACGCCAACGTCGACTGCAGCTTTCACCGTCCAACGACCTTCGCCAGAGTCGCTGACTCGGCCGGCAAAACCGTCGAGGTTGGGGTCGGCGGCATAGGCGTTGGCGGTCAGGTCGACGAGCCACGAACTGATGACGCTGCCTCGCCGCCAGAGCTCGGCTATCGCGGCAATGTCAAAGTCGTATTGGTAGGCCCGGGGATCGTCGAGAGGGGCGGTTTCGGCGTCGTTTTGACGGTTGGCGGATCCGATATCTGCCGCATCAAGGATGGCCAACCCTTCACCCATTGCGGCCATCATCCCGTATTCGATACCGTTGTGAACCATCTTCACGAAATGGCCGGCACCGGCAGGCCCGCAGTGCAGCCAGCCGTGTTCGGCCGGTTGGCGCTCGCCTTCGAGGTTGGCCGTGCGTTCGACCGAGTCGGTGCCGGGAGAGATGGTGTCGAGCAGCGGAGCCATGGCCGAAACAATTTCGGGTTCTCCGCCGACCATCAGACAGAAGCCCCGTTCGAGGCCGAAAACGCCCCCGCTGGTACCTATGTCGACGTAGTGCAGGGCGTGTTTGGCCAAAGCGTCGGCCCGGTCGATGTCGTGGCGGTAGAAGGTATTGCCGCCGTCGATCACCACATCGCCCGGCTCGAGCAGGGGAGTTAGATCGTCGATCACCTGGTCGACAAACGCCGCCGGGATCATGATCCAGATGCGGCGCGGCGCCGAAGTCTTGGAGACCAGGTCGGCCAAGTCGTCGGCTCCCAACGCTCCTTCGGCCACAAGTTCGTCGACCGCGTCGACGTGTACATCGGTGACAACGCACTCGTGTCCGTCGTTCATCAAGCGGCGGACAAGGTTGGCCCCCATTCGACCGAGTCCAACCATTGCAAGCTGCATCTGTGTGCCTTCCGAACGGGGGAGTTGAGTGGCTACTCCCGTTGAGTGCCAACCTTAAGGTCTTTGAACGGCACACCCTTGTCGACGCTGATGTCGCGGGGGAGTCCCAGGACCCGATCGCCGATGATATTGCGTTGAATCTCGTTGGTTCCGCCGGCGATGCCGGCTTGTAGCCCGGTGAGAGCGGTGCGGGCCCAGCCGCCGCCGGTCGAGCCTTCCCAAGCAACGCTGTCGGCGCCCACGATTTCCATTGAGAGGTCGCGAGCGAAGTTCATGTTGTTGGTGCTGATCAACTTCCCGAGCGACCCGCCGGGACCCGGGGTTTTGCCGGCTTGGAGTTCGGCGCGTGTTCGCATCGAGATCAGCGACGCCGTTGTTTCCAGGGTGTAGAGCTTCATCAGGCCATCTCGAATTACCGGATCGTCGGCCTTGCCCAGCTTTTTGGCCTCGGCGATCAATTGGTCGGCCCGTTCGTGTCGGATGCCTCCAACCGCACCGGCGCCGATGGCGACCCGTTCGTACATGAGCATGGCGGTCGCCATGTTCCAGCCGTTGTTCAACTCGCCCAGCAGGTTCGCGGCGGGAATCTCGACGTCGGTGAAGAACACTTCGTTGAAGTGCATGCCCCCGTCGATTTGGTGGATCGGCCGGATCTCGACGCCGGGGATGTCCATCGGAACGATGAACATCGAGATGCCGGCGTGTTTGGCAACTTCGGGGTTGGTGCGGGCAATGACCACGCCGTAGTCCGAGACGTGGGCGAGTGTGGTCCAGACCTTTTGGCCGTTGATGATCCACGTGTCGCCGTCGCGTTCGGCTTTGGTTTGCAAACTGGCTACGTCCGAGCCGGCGCCCGGCTCAGAAAACATCTGGCACCACACGGTCTTGGCGCTGATGTTGTCGGCGAGGTAAGCCGCTTTTTGTTCGGGCGTGCCGTACTCGTTGAGCATGGGCAGACACATGCCATGGGAGATCGTGAGCTCGAATGTCATGTTGGGGTACGTGCCGTACTCTTCGCGCCAGATGCGTTCGTGGTCTTTGGTGAGTCCTTGCCCGCCGTACTCGACGGGATAGGTGAGGCCCGCCAGTTCGGCATCGACCAGAGCGGCTTGGAACGCCTTGCCATATTCGAGGCGGCGGGACCCGCGAGGGTCGGCGTCGCCGCTCATGTTCATTCCCGTGGCGTGCTCGTCGAGGAAAGCTTTGCACCGGGCGCGGAACTCGTCGGTTTCGGTCGGGGAAAGAGCAGGTGTGGACATCGGTTTCCTACAAGTTAGTGATCGTTTACATCGTAGTGAGGTCGAGTGCCGACTGGCGATCTAGGCCGCGGGCGGCTCGCCGCATTCGGCGCAATGGATGTCCTCGATTGGTTCGTTGTTGATGAACGCGGTCAGCCAGTCAACGAACCGGGCACCGTCGACGTTGAGGTCGTAGAACTCTTCCTGGAGGTCGATGGTGTGGTTGTTGCCCGCGGCGATGTAGGTCGGCAGGTCGATGCCGGCCGCCTCGATGTAAGTTTCGCTTTCGGTCAAAACATCAAGAACGGTGCCGCCGCCGCTAAGGCTGAACAGCGCGGCAAACCCGGTCTGGGTCGCGTCGTAAGCGTGGTCGAATCGGGCCAGGCGAAGGTTGTCGAACTGGTTGCCCGAGATGATGTAGTTGTCGGGGGCACCGAGCGTCGTGACGTCGATACCTTGGGTCGATGGCCATTCGGGGATTCCATCGGCGATCCCCCACTGGGTGTTCAAGAAGCCCATGATCGCAGGGTTGGAGCCGTAGCCACCAGCCCCGTCACCCATGGCCAAGACGTCGGCATCGGGGTAGTGCTCGGCTACCAGCCCGCCGATTATTGGCGTGGGAACCCCACCGGCCGATGACCCGGTCACGAAGATTTGCGAGGCGTCGGGGAACGTTTCGAACAGGTAATCAACGCCCTTTTGGGCGTTGATTGCACCGGTGTGGTTGATCACTATGTCGGGGGTGTACTCGTTGGTTCGTGTCCCCAAGAAGACGTCACCGGTGCAGTACGGCAAGTAGATGATGCTCCAGTCGGCGATTGGGTTCTCGGTGTTTTCGAAATCGAACAGGCCGAACCCGTTGTTCCCGGCTTCGGCAAATTCGATGTCGGCGGAGATGTTCGGTGAGTACGACTGGGCCGCTCCACCGACTTCGCAGGTTTCGGCGGTGAAACAGGCCCCGCCTGCTTGCAGGAACACCATCACCTTGTTCGGGTCGCCGGCCTTGGTCATGAATTTGTAGTCCGACCCGTCAGCACACATGCAGCCGGGTGCGTCGTGGATTTGCCAGTCGACCGCCCTCGCCGGCGCGGCGGTTGTGGTGGTGGGCGCTTGGGTTGTTGGTGCGGCCGTGGTGGCGGGTGCGGCCGTGGTTGTGGTGGCCACGGTTGTGCTGCTCGTTGATCCGGCATCGGTGGTTGATTCGGTAGTGCTGCCGCACGCCGCAGCAACGAGGGTCAAGACAACGATGAAGGGTGCAAGTTTGCGCAAGGGGTTCTCCATGAGGGTGTGCCAAGACGTTAGTGGCACGGGTCGATCCCGGCTAAATGCCGTCAGATCAGGGTCCATGGTTCGTCGCGAATCCACGCAAACATTTCTCGTCGGGTCACGAAGCAACCGCGGTCAGCCCGACCCCTTGGGCGTTCAACAATGTGAGGTTCGGGCCGGTGATCGAGATTGATACTTCGGCGGTATCGAAGAGCCGGTTGAACTCGGTGGAGTAATCGACATTGTTGCAGTTGTCGGGCCCCGAAGAAGAGTTGTTGTTGCTCATCTGGAACTCCAACGAATTGATGCCGAGGCTCGCGGAGATAACAAACTCGTGGCAGCCATCGAATCCGGTCATCGTGGCGTCGTCGGCGAAGGTGAACCATCCGGGATTGTCGATAGCGAACGACATGGATGCCTGAGGGTTTTGAAAGCCGGTCACTTCCCAGCGAGTGCCGATGAGGTCCCGGTCGGGGTCAGCGATCCGGCGATTGAGCAGCGTGATCGTGGTGGTGGCAGTGGCCATTGTGAGTTTGTCCCCAACGAGGCTGATACTGGGATGGGCCGACAAAAAGTCGATCACAAATTGGTCCTGGGCGTGGCGGTCGGGGTCACAACCCATTTCGGTGATGCCGAACTCGTTGGCCACGAGGGTGCCATCAACAATCTGGTAAGGCCCGCCTCCGCTGTTGCACCCAGCATTGAAGTCGAGGTTGCCCTCAACAAATCGAAGGACGATGTTTGTGCCGGTAACGAGTGGGCGATCGGCGCCCTCGTCGAGAACACTTGTCGACCAGAACTCTTGACCTTCGAGTTGGTCAGGCTCGTAGGTGGTGGTTGTGCTGTCACCGCAAGCGGCTCCAAACAAGCCAAGAATGACGAGTAGAGCGAACAGTGTGCGAAAGGTCATAACACTGTGACGCTAGGCGAGGAGTTCTGGTTCCCGCCGGGCCCGGTTCTCGCTGAGCCCTAAAACGACGGTTGGCCCGAGCAATGCTCGGGCCAACTTGAATGCACATCAGTGTGGAGCTGGAGGGAATCGAACCCTCGTCCGTCAGGTGGTCACCTGACGCGCTACGACCGTTCCCGTGGTGTCTGGCTCAGCGGCCGCCAGATTGCCGGGTCAAATGGACCGAAGTCCAGCCGCCGGATCTTTCTCCGATGTCAGCGGTCTTTGCCGGCTGTCAGTGGTCTTTCCCTACCGTCCACCACCGCTTCTGGTGACAGGCTGCGATGGTCAGGCCCCGCGTGGCATTGCTGCTCGCGATGACTCTCTACTGAGTTTTCTAGTTCAGAGAACTAAATCAGGCAGCGAGAGTGAGATCGTCCGTATTGGCGTCTCTGTGTTTGCCCTGTTTAAGGAGTCTGAGCAACTCCGGTCGCACGTCAAAGCATCCTGGTCCCAACGTCGAAACCGATCAGCCCCTTGTGCCGTCTATTGTCAAGGTGCGGCGACGGGCAAGCCCGTCACTGACCATGGTACCGCTCTGGCGTGACGCTGTCTCCCCCCACCCCGACAGACGGCGAGTCGATGCATGGCCAGATCCGACGACTTACGGTGTAGTGGGCTAGCGTCTGGCCATGACTGATACGGCAGCGGACAAAACCGGCGCAGTTCCTGAGGTAACCGAGGAGACATGGGCCGAGGGCGGGCCGGTCGAGGACTGGACTACCGACTACGACATTCGGGATCAGGCCTATATCGAGGACCCGGTTCCGATTTGGGCCGAGATGCGCGAAAAGTGTCCGATTGCTCATACCGACCGCCTCGGAGGGTCTTGGAACCCGACCCGATTCGACGATGTGCGGGCCATGGCCAAGCTTGTGCCCGAGCTGTCGTCGCGTCAGGTGTTGGTGATGCCCCCTCCGCCGGGTGCGCCCGAAATGTCGCGTTACGAACAAGAGATCGCCGCCGCTCCGATCACCGCTGATCCACCTATCCATTCTTGGACTCGCCGCATGCTGTTGCCGGCCTTTGCTCCCAAGAAAGTCACGCAGTACACCGAGTACACCGAACAGCTTTGCCACGACCTCATCGATGGTTTCATCGACGCCGGACAGTGTGACGGAGCGGTCGACTACTCCCAGCAGATTCCCCCTCGGGTCATCGCTCACATGATCGGGATCGACCCGGGAATGGCTGATCAGTTTGTGATCTGGGTCAACGGCGTGCTGGGCGAGGGTCTTCACGAACCCGAGCTGCGGCTGCGTACGCGCGACGAATTGCTGGGTTTTATTGGCAACGAAGTGCAGGCTCGCGCCGAGGACCCCAAGGACGATCTGCTCACCGAGTTGTTGTTCATGGAACTCGATCATCCCGAGGCCAACATCACACCCGCAGTGGTGGTTGGTATAACCAACTTGTTGATCGTTGCCGGCATCGACACCACCTGGAGCTCGATCGGCTCGGCGCTGTGGCATCTCGGCACCACCCCGTCGGACCTCGAACGGTTGCGTACCGATCCCGACCTGCTTCCGGTCGCGGTCGAGGAGTTCCTACGTTTCTACGCGCCGGTCACCATGGCGCGCATTGCCGACGTTGATGTCCAGGTCGGCGACGCATGTATCCATGCCGGCGACAAGGTCTTGATGAACTTCCCGGCCGCCAACCACGATCCGGAACACTTCGAGGATCCCGACACGTTCATTATCGATCGGGCCCGCAATCGCCATGTTGCGTTTGGTTCCGGGATTCATCGTTGCGCCGGCTCCAACCTGGCCCGCCTCGAGATGACCACCGCTCTCAAGGTATGGATCGAGCGCATCCCCAACTTCTGGGTCGACGACCGCGAGCCGATGAAATGGGCCGGTGGTCAGGTCCGTGGTCCGCGCGTTATGCCGATGTCGTTTGTCGCGAGCTAGTAGCGTTTGGCCGAACGGCCCGCCGCTCGCTGCGTTTCGCGTTCGGCGTCGCGTTTGGCGATGTCTTGACGGCGGTCGTGTTGTTTCTTGCCTCGGGCCAGAGCAAGGTCGACTTTGGCCCGGCCGCCTTTGAAGTAGATGGCCAGCGGGATCAGAGCCAGTTTTTCGCGGTCGACTCGGCTGCTCCACCGTTCGAGTTCGGCTCGGTGCACCAGCAGTTTCTTGCGCCGGTCGGTGTCGTGGGCGAACGCCGCGGCCGAATGCGAATAGGCCGAGATGTGTAAACCTTGAAGCCATAGTTCGCCTTGGTAGAAGATGGCGTAGGCCTCTTGGAGCTGCACTTTGCTTTCGCGCAGCGATTTGACTTCGCTTCCCCTCAACACGATTCCGCATTCGAGATTGTCGAGGATGTCGTAGTCGCGGCGCGCCACACGGTTGGTCGCTACTGCGACCGCTCCTGCCGGGATGTCACGCTTCTTTTGCGACTTGGCCATGACCGGCCACGGTACCGGGTCACCGGTAGCGTGCGCGTGTGATTTCGATCGCTCCAACCGCTCGCTCCAACTTGGTCGATCATTGTCGAGCCGAGCTGCCCAACGAGGCGTGCGGTCTGCTCATCGGGAACGCCGAGGACCAACGCATTGATCGTTTCGTGCCGCTGACCAACGTGGCTGCCTCACCCACCCGATTTGTGTTCGACGGGGCCGAGCAGCTCGCGGCCGAACGCCACGCGGAAGACGCCGGCCAGACAATTGTGGGAGTCGCTCACTCGCACCCCGAGGGCGACAACGCGCCGTCGGCGGTCGACGTTGGTGATGCCAAACGTTTCGACCCGTTCGGGGTGTGGTGGCATCTGGTGGTTTCGCCCCGGTCGGGTTCGGTGCGGGCGTTTCGGATCGGCCCCGAAACCGTGGTCGAGTTGGACCTGGCTTAGCCGAGAACCGTCGCCGATCGAGTCCGGGTGATGGTGGTCGAGCTGAGGTTGCCCGGCAGCGCGGGGGCGATGATGAAATCGACCCGAAGCTGAAGGGTCACGGTCACCACCGGTGGTTGACCGGACGCTTGGGCGATATCTACGGCTATAACGCGGGCCGATGGCAGCTCGCTCAAGGCAACCGAGTCGGCGACGATCGTTTGAGCACGGCTCGGGTTGATCGCGATCGAGCCGTTGTTTCGGAGGGCGGCGATGTCGAGCGCGGCGAGCGCGTCGTTGGCCGCCGACGACGCAACCGCGTCGAGTTCGCGCCCCCGCACCTGGCTTAGCGAGATGTCGATGGTGATGGCGCCGAGAATTACCATGATCAACATGGCGGCCGGAAACAACAACAGCACCGTTCCCCGCTCGTTCGCGGGCCCTGGTTGGGCTAGCACTGGGCTGGTCCTGGAAGGCCGCTACGGAACGGGTCGATGAGTTCGGTGTGGGTTGATTGCACCGCGGCGAGTTGTCCAAAGCCGCCGAGGAAGGGGATGGCCAGGGCGGGCACTTGGTAGCTGACGGTGATCCGTACGCGTCCGCACCGGGAGAAACCGGTAGGCAGAACCGGGTCCGCGATAGTCGAGCGTGGCCCGCCGCGCCCGTACGAGTCGAGCGATTCGGTGGCCCGCAGTCGGGCCGTGGCGACGCCGGTGGCGATATCGGGGGCTTCGACGAACGCACGAGTTGCTTCGCGGGCCGCGCTTGTGACGGCGAGCTTGGCGTCGATTACTCCCCAGACGTTGGCGAACAGCAAGGTCACGGCGACAAAGATCAAAAAGCCGAACGGCAACACTTCGATCCCGCCGACTTGGCCGCCGTCGCCCTTGCACGGTCGAGCGATCATCGCCATCCCTCGACCCGGACAACGATCGTGCGATCAAGGTGTCCCAGCGACAAGAGCCCGGCCATTCGTGGCGGAAGAATCGTTGGATGGTTGGCGACGATCCGAACCGATACGGCATCGGGATCGGTGCAAGTCCATTCGAGCTGTGCGTATCCGGCCCGTCCGTATTGGCCGAGGGTTTCGACGAACAACCCATCGGCCGCGGCCGTGGCGCCGCACCGGTCGGCGGACGCGTTGTAACCGGCGACGGTGGTCGCTGCTTCTCGAGCCGCGGACGTGACCATCGATGTGGCGTACAGGTTGAAGAGGATTTGCACGGCCGCGATCATCAACAGCAAGAACACGAGGAAGGCCGCGCTGAGGCCGACCATCCCGGTGCCTCGGTCGCCGATGAGACGAGGGTGACTCACCCGCCGGCGGTGCCGATGCGGTTTACTTCGCCTTCGATGCTCGTTTCGGCGTTGCCCCAGATGCGGTCGAACGCGACCCACATCGCTGCGCCGATGAATGCGGTTATCAGTACGGCAATGGCGGTGCTGATAACTCCTTCGCCTCGATCGCTGACCATGCGGCCGGTGCGTCGGTTGACGGCGCTGACCAGCATTTGAATTTCCATCCAGGTTTGGGTGGTGATGCTCATTTTGTGCTCCTCTTTCGAGATCTTTGATGGTTGGTTAGGCGCCGAACAATGTGAGTGCGTCGATGAAGGGCACCCCCATCAACAAAACGCCAGGGATGAGCGCCGCGACGGTCACAGGAATCCAGACCTGTTGGTTGCGGCGTTCTATCGATTCGATGAGTTCGCGTTGTACTTCCCGGCGAACTGAGCGGGCCTCGTCGGAGATAAGCCGGCCGAGGTCGGCGGCTTCTCGGTTGAGGGCGAGAACGGAGATCAGACGATCGAGACTGTCGACATCGGCAAGAGTTCCCCACTCTCGCAGGGCGTCGACCTCTGATAGTCCTTGGCGCATGCGTTGGATTACTCGGGCTAGGTCGGCCGAGCACGCTCCGGTGCCCCGAGACGACACGCGGGCGAGAGCGGCTCCGAGCGACCAACCGGCCGACGTGAGCATTCCGAGTTGTTCGGCGACGACCGGAAGCTCCAGAAACAGACGCCGTTGCCGTGCTGTCGAGGCCGCTACGACTTGTTGTTCCAAGAGAAGAAACGTCAGGATCGGAGCTCCTAGAACCACCAGCATCGCTAGAGCGGCCGGTGCCGCGAAGGCAACCGTGCCGAGCACGGCCAGCCCGAACACCGCGCTGGCCCAGCTGAGTTGACGCATCCGAAACGTGGTGACGTCGAGCGGCGAATGGATCCGTCGCAGGCGGGTGCCGAGCTCTTCGCTGACCCCGAATAGTTTGGCGAGCTTTTCGCCCACCGAATGCGACAGTGGCGCGATGACTTCGCGAAACGAGGCAACCGACAGCACGCCGAGATGACCGGAACGGGTGCCGACCGGAGCGAACGGGCTCAGCCGATCGGCCAACGAGGGACGGCGAAACCAACGTAACTCCGAGAGGACGAGGGTCAACCCGACAAATCCCACCAGGGCGCACAGAACAAGGGCACGACTCATCAGCGAAACACCCGGTCCTGCTCTGGCAGGCGCATAACGGCGCCGGCCCATGTCCAGCATCCAATTACCATCAACAAGGCGACGAGCACGACGCCTTGCCCGACTGCTGTTTGGTAGGCGGCGCGGCCGTTGCCGATCGACATTCCGGCCAGCGCCATTCCTGCGGGGACAGCCAGAACGAATACGCGTGCAAAGCGGGCACCAGCCTGACGAGATCGGGCGTCTTTGCGTCCCTGCACATCGCTCAGGCGATCGTCGGCGAGGGCTTCGAGGCGACGGTCCAAGTCGCCGCCGCCCAACTCGTGGGCGATGAGCAGCGTCTCACACGCCATGTCGGCAGTGGGATCCGAGAGCCGGTCTTTCAGGACTTGGATGGTCTGAACAAAGTCGGTCGTAAGGAGCCACTCGCGGTGCGCAGCCTCGAACGCCGGCTGCAGTTCTTCGGGACCGCGGCGTCCGACATCGAAAATTGCATGGGGGATCGAGCGGCCCATCGAACTGGTTTGCACGCGGATTTCTTCGATCATCCGGGGCCAAGCTTCTTGCGCCCGTTGGCGACGGGTCTGGCGGCGCAAGCGGTACGAGGCAACCGGAAACGACGCCGCGAACGAGCCGAGCACCAGGGCCGGGAACGGGCCGCCGAAGATGGCAAAGCCGACTACCGCTCCAAGGACAAACAACATGGCGACAACGGCAAAGAACTCGCGCGGGTCGACTTCTTCGAGGCCGGCCTGGTTGAGCCAAGCTCTCAGATCGTGGCGGCGGCGTTCTGGTTGGGCTTCGAGCCGAGGCCCAAATCCCAATCCGTTCCAGCGGTACGCCAGGGCGGTGTAGAGCCAATAGACGCCAAGGGCGGCGCTCAGAGAAACGACGAGTGCGGTCACGATGCCCCCAGCGCGCCGACGGTTTCGTGCAGGTCGATCCCGGCATCGGCGAACGAACGACCAACCCTGGTTGGTAGGTCACCGGACCATTCGAGGTTTCCGTCAACGCCCGACCGGACGAACACATCGGTTGCGGTGAAGTTTGTGGCCTCGGCTCCTGCGGCGCTGTCTTCTACGCAAACGATCGACCCGACTCGCGGTCCATCGGCCGTGCGCACACAATGAACAACAACGTCCACCGCTTCGCTCACCAAACTGTTGAGTGCCGACATGGGCAACTCGTTGCTGGTGTCAGATAGTTGGCAGATGAAGCGCAGACGGGTCAGGGCCTGTCGGGCCGAGCCCGCATGAATCGTGGTGAACCCTTTGACACCCGACGACAAGGTCAGCAGCAGCGGTAGCGCTTCTCGGTCTCGGACTTCGCCCACGATGGCCACGTCGGGGGCCATACGCAAGAACCCGGCGACAAGACGGCGTAGGTCGACTTCGGGGCGATCCGACCGGGCCGCACGGGTCTGCATGCTGGCAACGTTGGGGAGCGGGATGTCGGCCTCGAACACTTCTTCAGCCACGACAACGCGAAGCCCGGGATCTAGTTCGGCCGCGCAACAGTTGAGCATTGTTGTTTTGCCCGCACCGGGAGCCCCGGCGAACACGATCGTTTGGCGGGCCTTGACACAGCTCCGCAGAAACGTTGCCGCTTGGCTGGTCAGCATGCCGCGGTCGACAAGTTCTTCGAGGCTGCGAAAGGTCACGCCGGTGAACTTGCGGATGTTGACCATCACGTGACCACCGCGCGCTACGTCGCCATGGACAATGTGGAGTCGGGCCCCGTCGTCGAGTTGGGCGTCTTGAAGCCCTTCGCTCGGGTCGAGTTTGCGATGAGCGGTCGACGCGTCGTCAAGAATCTTGGTAAGCGTGCGGATCACGTGCTCGTCGTCGTGAAACACCTCGTCGTGGTAGCCGCTCGGACCGCTATGGCGCTTCACGAAGATCGCGTCGGGCGCGTTGATCATCACTTCCCAAACGTCGTTGTCGTCCAGCAGCGGCCCGAGGGGCCCGTAGCCAACGAGGTTGCGCATCGCTCGTTCGGTCACCAGGTCGGCATCGTTGAGGGGGTAGTCGCGTGTGCCCAGGCGGAACTCGTCGTTCCAGCGCGAGATTTCGTCGCAAACCAGGTCGTGCAAGATGGCTTGACTGGCGGCGTGGTCGAGATCGATGGCGTCGTCTTTGGCTCGCTGCTGAACGCGTTGTTCGATTTCGGCGAGTGGGGTAGAGGGACTGTCGATGATGCTCATTCGGAGTCCTGCGTCCATGACCCGAGCGAACCCGGCACCACCGCCAACGGTTCGGCAATCACCGCGGAAAGACGACGGGGGATGCGATCGAGCCGGGCCTGCACCTCGGCGTATAGAGATTTGCCGAGCGATGGCGGAAGCGGTACACCGTCGCGTAGCGCCATCTCGAGGTCGCGTCGTTGCGGCACCAGCACGGCCGGATTCGCGTTGTCTTCGACGCTGGCCAGCTTGGCCAGGGCATCGGCAGATTCGGCGCGGCGGCGTCGTGACCTTGGGACACGATTGACAACCGGCACCAGTCGCTCGGCGTCGATTCCGAAGGCTGTCAGCTCTCGTAGGTTGCGGGCCAGACTGTGAATGCCCTTGGTGGTCGCGGTTCCGACCACAATCACGAGGTCGGCTTGCCTCAGCGTTGTACGAGACAAGCTATTGCGGTCCTCCACGTCGATGGACCCGGTCTCTTCCTCGCCCTCGATATCGATGTCGACATCAGCAACGACCACGCGGTAAGCCCGAAGTAGCGCGTCGATGGAGGCTTCGAGAGCCCGAGGGCGTAGCACAGTCCAGTCGCGATGGCGCCGCAGGCCGAGCAAGAGGTGATAGCCGCGATCGGGGACATCGAACACCAAGTCGCGGACGTCGGCGATGCTCAGGCGCCCCCGTCGGTGAGCCTCGGTCAGTTCCTGCAGACCGGGAATGACCTCTTGGGTGTCGTGAAGCATCGCAAGATCAGCGTTGAGGGCGAGGTCGGCCAAGGCCACCAGCCCTCGGTTGCTGGCGTCGGCGCCAATGGCCTGAGCCAGCGCCATCGCCGCCGTTGACGAACCGGTTCCGCCGGCGCCGGTCACTGCTACCAATCGACCGCGCCAACCAATATCGGGTTCGACAACGTCGGTGGCGATGGTGGGAGCCACTCGGCTGATCGGAGGTGCGTATTCGTCGAGCGCGGCCATGAGATCGGCTCGCTCGAACTGGGCCGGTAGGTGGCCGCTGACCCCGAGTTCGCGCCAGTCGCGGTTGGTCATGGCATCGACCACGATCACCGCCGCGCCGGTTGTGACCGTGGTGTCGATCAGGTCGCGGTCGAGTCCGCCGACGTCGCCGCCCACCAGCAACGCCGAGAATGATCGTCCGCCCGACAATCTGGCTCGCACTTCGTCGGGCGATACGCACTTGACGAAGTCGACGGGCACCGCGGCGGCCGTTGACCAGCGGGCCAGTTCGCTGAACCACGCAGCGCGTGGGTGAGCGAGTCCGAGCACTACCCAACGATCTTCGTTCATCGGACCGGCTCCAGCTTGGTGCTGACTGTTGCTGGGAAGACATCGTCGAGAGCTCGGGTGGATCGCACGATCGTGATGTCGGCCACCTGGGTGAGATGGGCGATTTCCATCACTACGGCGGGGTCATCGACGCCAAGAGTCAGAACCCCTCGACCGCTCGACCCGAGCTGGTCCGGGGTTGTGTCGATGGCCAGCACTACTGCGTCCTCGACCGCCAGGCTGGTGGTGTCGGCGATAGTCGCCAAAATCGTGACGCGATCGCCGGCCAGCAGCGTCGGCGGGGTGCGATCGAGAGGAATCCCGAAACTGATCTCGTGGATCTGGCCCATGGCCGTGCCGTCGAGCATGGGGGCGGCGCTGAAGTCGGCAGTGGTGAGCAGCTCGCCCGGTCGGATATCACGCAATGCCGTGGCCCCTTGGAGGCCCTCGGTCGAGTTGAGCGCGGTAGCGGCGAGTTGGGGGCTGAGAGTCATCAGCTGAGCCTCGACCGATGTGAGCGACACCGATTCACCCACCGAAATCGCCGAGGTGGACACGAGATAGTGAGTAACCGGTCCGTCGGTACCGCGTTGGGTTGCGGCGAACGCGCCCAAGGCCGCGAGCGTCACGAGAAGGGCCCCGATCAACGCTCGACTGTTGGGCAGCGATCGCCGACCAGTGAGCACTCGCAGTGGATTGGGGCGTGAACTGTCGCCATCGGTGATCGGTATTGCCATTTGCACTCCCTCAGCGCCGGATCGGAGCAATTTCGCCACGCTCCGTGGTTATTCGTAAACCAAACCATACCGAAGAACATGAAATGGTGCTATACAGTCTTTATGCCCTACGACGAAGAGATCAACTGGCTGTCCACCGCGGCCGCGGCAGAACGTCTCGGAATCACCTCACGGACGCTCTATCGCTTCATCGACGAAGGCCAACTTCCGGCCTACAAGTTCGGCCGAGTCTTCAGGCTCAAGCTGGCCGACGTCGACGCCTATATCGAGACGTGTCGAGTCGAGCCGGGCTCGATCAAACACCTGTACCCCGAAACCGCCGCCGACTAGCTCAGGGCGCGATAGCGGCCCACCCACTGGCTACGTCAGGGTTGGCCAGCATCAGTGGATCGGTGGCGCGGCGACCCCACAAGTAGAGCAGCAACGATTGGGCAGGCCCGCTTATCGAACCGTCGGCGTCGGTCGCCACGCCGCGCTCTACGGTCAACGAGCCGTCCACAGCGGCAAAGGTCCAGCGGTGCCCAGTGTCCGAAGCGACAACTGCGAGTGAGTCGTCGGGGTACTCGATGGAACTGCCGTTTCCCCGAAACCGCATACCGACCGCGGCTAGTTCGTCGATGCCGTCCACGGCGAGATCTTCGGGTATCGGCTGAGCGAGACCGCCCGCGGTTTGCACATCCCAGCGGTGAATGATCGTTTCGTGAACCATACGACGGTGATAAAACGCGCCGTTTTGTTGATCGGTCCACGACCACACCGACTCATCCGGCGCGATGTTCTGTAGAGCGACGACCAGTGCTCTGAGGCCTTCGCGGCACCACGCCCACGGAGTGGAGGGATCGTCGGGGGCGCTATGGGGCCATTGGCTGGGCTGGGTAGCTCGGGTCGTGCACCAATGAGCAACGCGACGATGCACGCTGGTTGTGTGTATGGCCAGATCGGTGGTGGTCCATCCGGGGCAAGCGTCGACCAGCGCAAACGGGTTCGCTTCGCACCCGTCGATGAGCTGGTTTCCCTCGGCTTCCACAATGGAAACGGCGCGCTCTCGCCCGATCGACATGGCGGACCCTAACCCAAAATGGGTCGAGTGTCCCAGCTGACACCGGCGATGCCCTGCCCGCGGCTGGCTGAGGAGTGGAGCGGACGACGAGAATCGAACTCGCATCATCAGCTTGGAAGGCTGAGGTTCTAGCCGTTGAACTACGTCCGCGGAATGGCGAAGGCTAGCGCCTCGACGTCGCGTCGACTCATCTTGCCCGGACGTCCACCAGTCGGTGCTCGCGCCGTTAGGCTCCTGCGCGATGAAGAGCACTGTTGAGACCCTCGAAGACAACCGGGTAAAACTCTTGGTTGAGGTTGACGAAGCAGAATTTGACACTGCTGTCGACGCCGCGTTCAAGCGGATCGCCAAGGAGGTCCGCATGCCGGGCTTCCGGCCCGGCAAGGCGCCTCGGCGCCTACTCGAAGCCCAGTTCGGCCACGGCGTGGGGCGCGAAGAAGCGCTGCGCGAAGCCATGCCCGAGTACTACGCCAAAGCCGTGATCGAGCACGACGTCGATGTCATTGCTCCTCCCGATATCGAAATCACCGGCGGCCAAGAAACCGGCGTGGTCGAATTCGAAGCAGTCGTCGAGGTCAGGCCGTCGATGAACGCCGGCGGATACGACGGGCTTCGCGTCGAGATACCCAGCCCTCAAGCAACCGACGAACAAATCGACGAACAGGTCGACACGTTGCGCCGCAACTTCGCCGAACTGAACACGGTCGAACGTCCTGCCGCCGATGGCGACCATGTCACGATCGACATCGCCGGCACCCACGAGGACGAACCGGTTCCGGGTCTTACCACCAGCGACTACGACTATGAAGTTGGCAGCGGTGCCGTTGTTGCCGAGATCGACGACAACCTCCGCGGCGCGTCGGCCGGTGACGAGATCGAGTTCGATGCTCCCCACCCAGACCCCGAAGAAGAAGAACCACTCAACTTCTCGATCACTGTGAAAGAAGTCAAAGAGTCGGTCCTGCCCGAAATGACCGACGAGTGGGCCGCCGAGGTGTCCGAGTTCGAAACTGCTGCCGAACTGCGAGCCGATATGGCTTCTCGTCTCGGCGCCATGCAGGTCAACCAAGCCCAGATGGCCGTGCAACAAAACACCGCCGAAGCGCTGGCCGAACTCATTACCGACGAAGTTCCGGCCTCGATGGTCGACAACGAGATCAATGCCCGCATCCAAGATCTGGTGGGTCGCCTGCAACAACAAGGTATGGACGTCGGCGCCTACCTCGAGGCCGTTGGACAAACCGCCGAGAGTCTCGCCGAAGAGTTCCGTGAGCCCGCCGAACAAGCAGTCAAGGTCGACCTGGCCTTGCGTTCGGTCGCCGAACTCCAAGGGCTTGTTCCCGACGACGAGGCGCTCGACGAGTCCATCGCCGAAATGGCGGGCCAAGGCGGTCAAGACGCCGACGATCTAAAGGCCCGTCTGATCGAAGTGGGGCAGCTTTCGGCGTTGCGCGGCGATCTGGCCAAACAGGCCGCGATGGAGTGGCTCACCGAAAATGTCGAGCTGGTAGACCACAATGGTGAGCCAATCGACCGGGCCGCACTGGAGTTGCCCGAAGAAGATGCCGAAGACAAACCTGTCGACTCGGCCGATCAAGCCAACGATCTGAGCGAGGAAGAATGATGGACATAAATCCACGCAACTATCTGGTCCCGACTGTGGTCGAGCAGACCAACAGGGGAGAGCGGGCCTACGACCTCTACAGTCGCCTGCTCAAAGACAACATCATCTTTATCGGCACGCCGATCGATGACACCATCGCCAACCTGATCTGCGCGCAGTTGCTGCATCTCGAGTCGGAGAACCCCGACAAAGACATCAACCTTTACATCAACTCGCCCGGTGGCGATATCAACGCGTTGTTTGCGATCTACGACACAATGTCCTACATCAAGCCCGATATCAGCACCATCTGCTTTGGGCAGGCTGCGTCGGCCGCCGCGGTGTTGCTGGCAGCTGGTACCAACGGCAAACGTCTAGCTCTGCCTCACGCCCGGATTCTGATCCATCAGCCCTACGCCGGGGCTCAAGGTCAAGCCAGCGACATCGAGCTGATCGCCAAAGAGATCGCTCGGATGAAGTCCTCGCTCGAAGAAGTTCTTGCTCGCCACACCGGACAAACCACCGAGAAGATTTCGTCCGACACCGACCGTGATTTCGTAATGAGCGCGGCCGAAGCAAAAGAGTATGGGATCATCGACGAGGTGATCGACGTGCGTAATGTTGTAGATAACAGCGGTCCGATCACCGCTATCAGCTAGGGGAGACGACTGCGTGGCAAAGTTCGGTGAGGGTGGAGAACTTCTGAAGTGCTCCTTTTGCGGCAAGTCGCAAAAGCAGGTCAAGAAACTCATCGCTGGTCCAGGGGTTTACATCTGCGACGAGTGCATCGATCTCTGCAACGAGATCATCGAAGAAGAGCTGGCCGAAACCACCGATGTCAGCCTTGGCGAACTTCCGTCTCCACGCGAAATCTATTCGTTCCTCAACGACTACATCGTTGGCCAAGACACCGCTAAGCGGATCTTGGCGGTAGCGGTTTACAACCACTACAAACGGATCGAACTGGGCACCACCCTCGACGGCGACGTCGAGTTGTCCAAGTCCAACATCTTGTTGATCGGCCCGACTGGCTGCGGCAAAACCCTCATGGCCCAGACCCTGGCCCGCATGCTCAATGTTCCGTTTGCGATCGCCGATGCCACCGCCCTCACCGAAGCCGGCTACGTCGGTGAGGACGTCGAGAACATCCTGCTCAAGCTCATCCAGGCCGCCGACTACGACGTCAAGAAGGCCGAGACCGGCATCATTTACATCGACGAGATCGACAAGGTGGCTCGCAAGAGCGAGAACCCATCGATTACTCGCGACGTATCCGGCGAAGGCGTGCAGCAGGCCCTCCTCAAGATTCTCGAAGGCACCAGCGCCGCAGTCCCGCCCCAGGGCGGGCGTAAACATCCGCACCAAGAGTTCCTGCAGATCGACACCTCCAACGTGCTGTTCATCTGTGGTGGAGCGTTCGCCGGAATCGAAAAAATCGTCGAAAGCCGGATCGGCAGCCCAGGGGTTGGCTTTGGTGCTGATATTCGCCGTCCCGAAGACAAAGACCTCGGCGCGATTTTCAACGAGGTGCTGCCCGAAGATCTCACCAAGTTTGGCCTTATCCCCGAGTTCATCGGCCGTCTACCGGTGGTGGGAGCAGTCAACCATCTCGAGCAAGATGCCCTGGTCGAGATCCTCACCGAGCCGCGCAACGCGCTGATCAAGCAGTATCGCAAGATCTTCGAGTTCGAAGACGTCGAACTCGAGTTCACGCCCGAAGCGCTCGACGCGATTGCTGACGAGGCGATCAAGCGGGCGACCGGCGCTCGCGGCCTGCGGGCCATCCTCGAAGAGACGTTGCTCGAAACCATGTACGAGATTCCGGGGCGCGACGATGTCGCCAAGGTGATCGTCACCGCCGAGACCGTGCTCGAACGGGCCGCTCCGACTTTTGTCGCACCTGGCGCCGAAGGCCGCCGAGCGAGCTGATCGTCTAGCGCGTCATGCAATACCAAGAGGCGCTTGCTCATCTCGATGCGCTGACCAACTACGAGATCACGCCCCGAGCCGGAGCAATCGACGGATTGTCTATCGCCCCGATCCAGCAGATCATGACTGCCTTGGGCGATCCCCACACTGCTTATCCGGTCATACACGTAACCGGCACCAACGGGAAAGGTTCCTCGATCCGGATGATCGAGGGCCTTATTCAGGCCATGGGACTACGGGCGGGGAGCTACACGAGCCCGCATCTCGAAACCGTCAACGAACGAATTCGGGTGGGCGCAGAGACCATTGGCGACGAAGACTTCGCACGGGCCGTGGGCGATGTCGCTCTCGCGGTCGAGTCTGGCTTGGATGGTTCGGCGACGTGGTTCGAGACGGTCACGGCCGCCGCCTTCCTTCATTTCGCCAACGAGGCAATTGATGTTGCGATCATCGAGGTTGGTTTGCTGGGCCGCTTCGACGCCACAAACGTTGTTCGCGCCGATGTCGCCGTAGTCACCAACGTCGGACTCGACCACACCTCGGGCGAGGGCGATTGGCGAGCGAGAGTTGCGGGGGAGAAGGCCGGAATTATCGAGCCGACGTCGGTGCTGGTTCTCGGCGAACTCGACGCGGCAACGAGGCCGATATTTGATACCGAAGGCGCTCGACGAACGGTCGAACGAGGCACAGATTTTGAAGTAACCGAAGATCTGCTGGCCGTCGGTGGACGTCTGATCGGCCTGCGCACGCCGCGAGGCCTGTACGACGATGTGTTCTTGAACCTTCACGGAAGTCATCAGTCAGACAACGCCGCGCTGGCTCTGGCCGCGACCGAGGAGTTCTTCGATCGTGCGTTGCCCAACGACGTAGTCGAGGAAGCATTCGGGTCGGTCGAAATGCCAGGGCGCCTCGAGATCGTTCATCGTTCGCCGACGGTGGTGATCGACACTGCCCACAACGTCGCTGGTGCAACAGCTCTTGCTCAAAGCATCGAAGCCGATTTCAACCAAGGCGGGCGCAAGTTCTTGCTGCTTGGTATGCAGGACGGACGCGTTGCTTCGGACGTTTGCGAGGCGCTGAGGGTCAGGGACTATCACCTCGTCGTTGCCTGTACGGCGCCTACCCAACGCGGTGTTGACGCCCAAGCCGTTGCCGAAGCGGTCGGCGCAGCCGGCGGAAACGTCGACGTCGCGAGCAACGTCGAGGCGGCCATCGATCACCTGATGGCCCAGGCCGAGGACGACGATCTGATTGTGGTCGCCGGGTCCAACACCGTGGTTGGAATTGTGCGGAACATATCTACAGAGTTCTAGGGCTTCAGGAGAAATAGGTAATCCGGCCCATGAAGTCGCCATACGGGGGCGGTCGATAGTCCTCGTGTGAGATTTCTGTCTACTTTACGCGGCCGGCTTGGTCGGCCCCAGCGCGTTCGGGCCCGGCGCGCCCGCGGCGACAGGGGCGTCACCGGTGTCGAGTACACGCTGATCCTGGCGGCCATGGTTACCGGGAGCACCGCCACCTTCCAGCTGATGGATAACCGGGTCGAGGAGCACTACGTCAACACCGCCGAAGACGTGAGCCAGATCGACCTCGCCTATTTCGACGTGACCACCACGGTCGACCCGAACGCCGCCTCGACAACCACGACCGCGGCACCCACGACGACCACGACCGCGGCTCCCACGACAAGTGCCGCGGCATCGAGCACCACCTCCACGTCCACATCGACCACCACAACCACCGCCGCTCCCACCACTACCACCACCGCGGCGCCGACGACCACGGCGGCGGCCACCACGACTACCACTGTGGCAACCGAAAGCAGCGAGATCGATTGGTCGGATCGGTCGAGTTGGCGCAGCGGTTGCGGCTGCTATCGGGCGAAGACGAAGCTCAAGATCAAGGACGACGACGGCGACAAGCTCACCTCGGCCGACGTAGCGGTGATCTTTACGTTGAGTGATGGCAGCGAGTACGCCGGATCGGGCACAACAAACAGCAGCGGTAAGGTCGGTTTCAGCCTCAGTGGCTTGAGTTCTTCGGACTTCGACGTGGTGGTCACGATTACGTCGATTGTCGGCAACGACGGAACGACGTACTCGCCAGATATCGCGTCGTTCACCCTCACCACCTGAGCCGAGGGGCGATAGCCTCCGAACATGGATCGCACTCTTGTCATTTGTAAGCCCGACGCCGTCGAGCGAGGCCTCGTTGGCGAAATTCTGGGCCGGCTCGAGACCAAAGGTTTTGCCATCGTCGCCGCCGAGCTGCGAACCCTCGACCACGCCACACTGGCCCGCCACTACGAGGAACACGTTGGCAAGCCGTTCTATGACGGCCTCGTCGAATTCATGAGTCGCGGCCCGGCCCTGGTTGCCGTCATCGAAGGCCCCGAAGACACTTGGAAGTCGGTGCGCCAGATCATGGGTGCGACCAATCCACTCGATGCCGCGCCCGGCACCATCCGAGGCGACCTCGGCACTTTGTTCACCGAGAACCTGATCCACGGTTCCGACTCTCTCGAGTCCGCGGAACGCGAGATCTCGATATTCTTTCCCGGCCTCTGAGCCCCAGTAAGAGGCTGATCGCCGTCCCACCAAGAGTGAGCTGGTTGCCGCGCTAGGTAAAAGTGTTGCAATTTGGTGACCGTTTGCGCCTACACTTTGCCCAAGCGGCTGGAGACCCGACGGGTCATTCGTTCTTTGCCGCCCCCAATTTCTCTCATCGAGGCTTCTCCTATGGTTGCTGACCGTCTACTCCAAAGCTTTGGCGCAGTGGTAGGTCGCGACATGGCGGTCGACCTCGGCACCGCCAACACTCTGGTGTACGTGCGCGGCGAAGGCATTGTTCTCGACGAACCGTCCGTGGTCGCCATAAACACTGTGGACGGCAAACCCCTCGCTGTTGGTGTCGAAGCCAAACGAATGATCGGGCGCACGCCGTCAAACATTCAAGCGATTCGCCCGCTCAAGGATGGCGTGATCGCCGATTTCGAGATTTGCGAAAAAATGTTGCGCTACTTCATCCAGAAGGTGCACCAGCGCAAATGGGCGAAACCTCGCATGGTTGTCGCGGTCCCATCTGGCATCACCGGTGTCGAGCAGCGCGCCGTGCAGGAAGCCGCCGAGTACGCCGGTGCTCGCAAACCGGCTTACATTATCGAAGAACCGATGGCCGCGGCTATCGGGGCCGGCCTCCCGGTGCAAGAGCCGACTGGCAACATGATCGTCGACATCGGCGGCGGGACCACCGAAGTGGCCGTCATTTCTCTCGGCGGCGTAGTAGCGAGCCAATCTGCTCGGGTTGGTGGCGACGAACTCGACAACGCCATCATTCAGTACTGCAAGAAGGAATACAGCCTCGCGCTCGGCGAACGTACCGCCGAGGAGATCAAAATGCAGCTGGGTTCGGCGTGGCCGCTCGAACAAGAACTCAAGGCCGAGATTCGTGGCCGCGACCTTGTGTCGGGCCTGCCTCGCACGATCGTTGTTAGCACCGCCGACATACGAGAGGCTCTCGATGAGCAGGTCTCGGCAATTTGCGATGCGGTCAAATCCACACTCGACAAGACACCCCCCGAGCTCGCGGCCGACATAATGGATCGTGGTATCACCATCGCGGGCGGAGGCGCTCTGCTCACTGGCATCGACGCCCGTCTCAACGACGAGACCGGAATGCCGATCAAGCTGGCGCCCGATCCGCTTTACGCGGTGGCGATCGGTTCTGGTCAGGTCCTAGAAGAATTCGAAGCACTGCGCGGCGTGGTCCTGAGCTCGGGCGAGCTCTAACCCAGACCAATGGCGCTGGCCCAGCGCACGGGGCGATCTCGACGCCGACTCATCTTGTTGGTGCTTTCGGCGATCACCCTGCTGACCCTCGACCTCGGCAGCTTCGGCCCGCTTGGCTCCGCCCAGCGACTGTTCCGCGACTTTCTGCACCCGGTCACCAATGTGGCCGGAGCGGTGGCGACGCCGTTTGCCGACGCATGGAACGCGGTGTTCGATTACAGCGACCTTCAAGCCGACTACGCCGAGCTAGAGGCCGAGCGCAACGAGCTGAAGGGGCAAGCCCTCAGCGTTGAGGCTGAGCGAGCGGCCTTTCAGCGATTGCTCGACGCAACCCAGATCACCTATGTGACCGCGGTGGACAAGCAGGCCGCCACCGTTGTACGTGGTGCGGTGGGTAATTTCGACTCTGACGTGATCACCATCGACAAAGGCTCCCAAAGCGGTATCGAAACCGGGATGGCCGTAGTAACCGCCGCGGGGTTGGTTGGGCGTATCGATCGGGTCGACGCAACCACCGCGACGGTTCAGCTCCTCAGCGATCAGAATTTGATCATCGGTGTGCGGATGACCTCAACCGAGCAGGTCGGACTCGGTCATACCGACAAGAGCGATCCGCTGATCTTCGAAATTGACCAAGGTCTCGATTGGCCCGAAGACAACGATCTTTCGTTGTTGCCCAAGGTTGGCTCGGTCGTGGTCACCGCGGCCAGCAGCCGATATCCGGCCGAGATTCCGATTGGGCGGGTTATCGAGTCGGTGAATCCCGATGGCGAAGGTCTATCGCTCACCGTCCGGGTCGAGATGGCCAACGACGTAACCAACCTCGGCTACGTAACGGTATTGCTGGCTCCCGGGGTCGATCAGGTTCCTTTGGGTCCAGTTGTGCCGAGCACGAGCGTGCCTCTTGACATTGTCGAAAACGACGGTGCAGGCCAATGAGCCTTCCGGTCCGCGTCGGCGCGGTTTTGATACTGGCGCTGGTGGTGCAGCTCACGGTATTTGTTGATGTTCGGGTGGCCGGTGTCGCGCCCGAGTTGCTTACGTTGGTTGCGGTAATTGCCGGGTTCTTCGTCGGACCCGATCGTGGGCCGGTTATCGCCTTCGCCGCTGGCCTCATCTGGGACATGTACCTGCCGTCGCCGCTCGGAGTCTCTGCGGTCACGCTGGCTTTGGTGGCCTTTGCGGTGGGATCGCTCGAAGAGGGATTGTTTCATGACAGTCGGAGTCAATTGATTGCAGTTGCCGGACTCGCCAGCGCGGCTGCAGTAGTGAGTTATGCCTTGGTGGGCGAGTTGGTTGGTGTTCGCGGCCTCATCGACCTCGACATGTTGCGAGTTGCGCTAATCGTCGGGGTGCTCAACGCCGCGCTCTCGCCGGTGGCGGCCCCGATCATGGAGTGGGCCCTGCGGGGCCAGGCGGACCGCCGATGAATCCCGATCAGCAGCTTCGTTTGCGGATCTTTGCGTTCCTTGCCCTCACTTTGCTTGGCGGCTTGGTTGCCCGACTGTGGTACTTGCAAGGCATCGAAGCGCAGCGCGAGCAGTTCAAAAATGCCGCTCTGACCAATGTGTTGGTGCCGGTGCACGAAGAGGCTCCTCGCGGCAGGATCCTCGACCGCAACGGGCGGGTGCTCGTCGAGAACCAGGTAGTCCAGGTCGTCACCGTCGATCGGGCCGTGGTCGACGAACTCGACGCTCAGGTCCGCTCCGATATGTTCCTGCGACTCGCCATTGCCGTGAGTCGATCGGGTCGTCTGGTGAAGGTCGACCGGATACTCGACGAGTTCACCGATCTCTCCTATGGCCCGTTCGAGCGCATACCGGTGGCCGTCGACGTGAACCCGGAGCTGCTGGTGTTTCTGGGCGAACGCACCGACCAATTTCCTGGTGTCGAAGTCTCCCAGCGCACGGTTCGCAGCTACCCATACGGGTCGTTGGCCGCCCATATCCTTGGGTACGTCGGTCCGATAAATCGCACCGAGTGGGAGGCCGCCAATGAACGGATCGATCCGACCGCGGAGGGTGCCAAGACCTATCAACTCAACCACGAAATCGGAAAAACCGGCATCGAGCGAGTCTTCGAAGACGAGCTGCGGGGCACACCAGGGACCCGATACCTAGAGGTCGATGCGTCTCGAAGGTTCGTGAGCGAGTACAAAGATCGACGAGTCGAACCGATTCCGGGCAACGATGTTTACCTCTCGATCGATATCGACCTCCAGGCATTGGCCGAGGCCGAACTGCGTGACGGACTCGATGCGGCAAGGGCCCGAGAACACGATCCCGACGAGCCGCCGTTTGTTGCTTCGGCGGGCAGCGTGGTTGCTCTTGATCCCAAGAACGGGGACGTCTTGGCCATGGCTTCGTTCCCAACGTACGCACCGGCCGACTTTGTCAGCGGAATATCGGCGACGCAGTTTCATGAACTGACTTCCGAATCGAACTTTTCGCCGATCCTGAACCGGGCGATACAAGGTACGTACGCGCCTGGCTCGACCTTCAAGCTGGTAACGGCCCTTGCCGCGGTCGAGGAAGGGGTTATCGGGCCGGGACTCGAGGCCATTCGCGACACCGGCGAGCTCTATCTCGACACCGGCACCTACACCTACTCGGGTTGTTTCGAGGAATCCAGCACCTGTAAGTTTCGTAGCCCTTTCAGTGGCGAGCAGTGGGTCGACTTGGGGCGGGCACTGACCGTGTCGAGCGATACCTACTTCTACGAAATCGGCGGCGAAGGGTTTTGGCGGCGCCCCAACGAACCCGACCAAGATGGCAACTTAAAAGACGAGGGCATCCAAAAGTGGGCTCGCGAGTTGGGCCTGGGATTCGATTCGGGGGTGCAGCTGCCGTACGAACGTTCGGGTGCCGTTCCTGATAGGGCCTACTACGACCAACAATACGAGGACGGCGTGTTCGTAATCGACGGCTCTGAGTGGTTCGCCGGGGCCACGATCAACCTGTCGATCGGGCAGGGTGAGCTTCTTGTGACTCCTCTTCAGTTGGCCAACACCTACGCCACGTTCGGCAACGGGGGGCGGCTCCACCAACCCAACATGGTCAAAGAGGTCCGCACAACCAGCGGCGAACTGGTTCGAGCCTTCGGTCCGCGAGTGTTGAGAGACCTCGAGATCCCGGTCGAGTTCCATTCCGCTATCGAGTCGGGGCTGCTCGGAGTAACAAGTCGCCAGGGAGGCACGGCCCGTCGGGTTTTTGCCAACGCCGACTTCTCACTCGCTAGCTGGCCTATCGCTGGTAAGACCGGTACCGCCGAGGTCAGGGGCAAAGCCGATACCTCCATTTTCGCGGCTTACGGACCAGTTGCAACCGAGTCATCGGGTCTCCCCGCGGGGCGCGAACCCGACGTGGCGATAGCGGTCCTGCTCGAAGAAGCCGGATTCGGATCGGCCGCCGCCGCGCCGGTCGCGGCCGCAATTTTCGAAAGAGTTGCGACCGGTACCGTGCCTCATGCTCGATCGCTGGACGAGACGGCGCGCTACAACCAAGAACTCGTCGCCGCGGGATCAGCCGGAACCGCTGATGAGGTGGCGTTGGGATGACCGCATTCAGTGTTGAGACCCGACGACCGAGTGACGACCGCGACCCGTGGTGGTTTGTTGTTGACCCGCTGCTTATCGGTGCCGTTGGTCTGATTACCGCCATCGGGTCGTTGTTGGTGTACTCAGCAACCAGGGGACCGGCCACCGACATAGATCCCGCGAACACTTCGTTTTTGCAACGGCAACTCTTCTTTGCAGCATTGGGGGTCGCGCTTGCCGTGGCGACCGCGCTGGTCGACATTCGCCGGCTCCGGAGTTTCTTGGGGTTCGGCTACGCCGGTCTCATTGTGTTGCTGCTCGGTATTTTGCGGTTCGGGGCCGACATCAACGGGGCACGGGCCTGGTACAAGTTCCCGGGTTTCACGTTTCAGCCATCCGAACCAGGGAAGTTGGTGCTGATCTTCGCGCTTGCTGCGGTGTTCTCGTCAGAAGATCTCGGATTGTCGCGGCTCGTGCTCGGGCTATCGGCCGCCGGCCTCCCGATCCTGCTCATCTTGAAGCAGCCAGACCTTGGCACGATTCTTGTTTATGTGGCGATAACCGCGGCCGTCGTGCTGATGAGCAACATCCGTGTTCGCTACATCATCTTGTTGTTGTTGGCCGCGGTCACGGTGGTGACAATGGTGTTTCAGTCCGACGTGCTGGCCAAATACCAAAAAGACCGGCTTACCGTGTTTGTCCTCGACGACGAAGCGGTTGACAAGCTGGGCGCCGACGCCATCCGGGTGGCTTACAACGCAAGACAATCACAGATAGCAATAGGCAACGGCGGGATCAACGGCGAGGGTTTGTTCCAGGGCACGCAAACCAGCTCCAACCTTGTTCCCGAGCAGCAAACCGACTTCATCTTCTCGGTGGCGGGCGAGGAGCTCGGTTTTCGTGGTGCGGGTCTGTTGTTGGGTCTGTTCGGTCTGGTCATGTTCAGGATCTGGCGGACCGCGGTGCGAGCGACCGACCAGTTCGACCGGCTGCTTAGCGTGGGAGTCATGGCCATGTTCTTGTTCCAGGTGTTTCAGAGTGCCGGGATGACGATGGGGATAATGCCGGTCACCGGTATTCCCATGCCCTTTGTGTCCTATGGCGGTTCGTCGATGCTTACGTCGATGGTTGGCGTTGGTCTGGTGCTCGGCGTCCATCGTCGACGATTTGACTACGCCACCCGCAGTTAGCGCTATGCGGTGTCGCGGCCACCGGACGTAGCATTCACCCAGTACCGCGGGCGCGCCGATAGCCTGCGCAGATGTCCATGGGGAAAGCCACCACCGAGAGCTCGTCGCTCTGGTCGCGCCTCGAACCGTTGTTACCGCAGGTGCAAAAACCGGCCCGCTACATCGGTTGTGAAGACGGCGCGCAGACGCCAACTCACGGCGACGGTGTTGTCTCGTGGTTGCTTACATACCCCGACACCTACGAAATCGGCCTGCCCAACCAGGGCCTCCAGATTCTTTACGAGATCCTCAACGAGCGACCCGATGCCGCCGCTGAGCGGTCTTATGCGCCTTGGACCGATCTCGAAGCCCTGTTGCGCCGCGAACGCATCCCGTTGTTCTCGGTCGACACCCACCGCGCCGCATCCTTGTTCGACATCCTCGCTTTTAATCTCAGCGCCGAACTCACGTATACCAACCTGATCAACTGCATCGACCTCGCCGGGGTGCCGATACACGCCGCTCGCCGAGGCGACTCGGATCCGCTCATCGCGGTGGGGGGCCACTGCACCTACAACCCCGAGCCGATTGCCGACTTTGTCGACTTTGTTGTACTCGGCGACGGCGAAGAGGCCGTAAGCGAAATCACCGAAGTTGTCCGAGAATGGAAACGAGCGGGCAAGAACTCGGGGACACGCGAAGGGCTGCTGCGCGAACTCTCCAAGCTGGCTGGCGTGTACGTGCCATCGATGTACGAAGTCGAGTACGACGGCCCGCGCCTGGCCGCGGTGTCGCCGCGCTACAGCGATGTTCCGGCCACCATCGAGAAACGCACCGTTGCCGATCTTGCCGACTGGCCCTACCCCAAAAACCAGCTCGTGCCGCTCACCGAAGTCGTGCACGACCGACTAGCGGTCGAAGTGTTTCGTGGCTGCACCCGAGGCTGCCGATTCTGTCAGGCCGGCATGATCACCCGACCAGTGCGCGAACGGCCCGCCGAGCAAGTTCGCGACATGATCTCTCAAGGTCTGCGACGCACCGGTTACGACGAGGTTTCTCTTACCTCGCTATCCACCGCCGACTTTTCGGGCATACAGCAAGTTGTTGCCGACACTGTTACCGATGCGGGCTGTGACCAGGTTTCGGTCGCTCTCCCAAGCCTTCGAGTCGACGCGTTTACGGTGGGCATCGCCGCCGAATTGCAGCGCGCCCGTCGCACCGGGCTCACGTTCGCGCCCGAGGCCGGTTCTTGGCGGTTGCGTCAAGTGATCAACAAGCTGATTCGTGAAGAAGACCTGTACGGAGCGGTCGAGAGCGCCTACTCCCAAGGGTGGCGGCGCATGAAGCTCTACTTCCTCACCGGTCTCCCAACCGAAACCGACGAGGACACCCTGGGTATTGCCGAACTGGCCCGCAACTGCGTCGAGTTGGGTCGCGCTCACCACAAGTCTCCCTCCGTCACTGTTTCGGTCGGCGGCTTTGTACCCAAGCCCTTCACCCCGTTTCAGTGGTTTGGCCAAAATACCGAAGTCGAACTTCGTCGCAAGATCGAACTTCTCAAATCAGATCTCCGCGGGACCAAAGGAGTGCAGCTCAAGTGGCACGACACCCGCGCGACGCTCGCCGAAGGCATCACTAGCCGCGGCGACCGTCGACTTGGTCCCGTGATCGAGTACGTGTGGCGCCATGGCGGCACGTTCCAAGAGTGGTCCGAGCATTTCAGCATCGATCTTTGGCTGGAAGCAATGGCTGCGAACGACCTCGACGTCGACTGGTACGTGCACCGGCATCGCACCGAAGACGAGGTGCTCCCTTGGGACCACCTCTCCGCTGGCCTTCACAAAGATTTCTTGTGGCAGGACTGGCGAGACTCCCTCGAGGAACTTGGTCTCGAGGATTGCCGATGGACACCGTGCTACGACTGCGGCGCGTGTACCGGCTACGGAATCGAACACGTGGTGGCTTCGGCCACCCCTCCCGCGGGCGGCAGCCAAGGCACGGGCCTTGACTTGTCGGCGGGCGGATCGATTCCGGTTGTGTTGCAAAGCAGGCGACCCGTCGGGGCGGCCCGCGAATGAAGCTACGAGTTCAGTTCAGCAAGCTCGGAAAGGTCCGTTTCACTTCGCATCGCGATGTGGCTCGCATCTGGGAACGAGCGTTGCGGCGAGCTCAGCTTCCCGTCGCATATAGCGAAGGGTTTTCGCCCCGTCCCAAACTTTCTTTCGGGCTGGCCTTGCCTACTGGTCACGAGTCGCTCACCGAGTACCTCGACATCGATCTCGACTCTGAGAGAGCCGAATCGGTTGACGTCGCGGCTCTCCCTGGGCTGCTTTCGGCCGAACTCCCGGTAGGTATCACCGCGACCGAGGTCGTCGCTGTCGACGCACGGACGCTGTCGCTGCAACAGGCAGTCACAAGTTGTACATGGCAGATCGATGTGCGAGATATCGATGCCCAAACCGCACAGAGCGCCGTACACGCCGCCCTGGCGGCCGAAAGCATCGTTGTCACGCGCGAACGTAAGGGCAAGATGGTCACTGATGACATCCGGCCTCTTGTGTTCAGCGCGGCAGTCGATACGCCGAATGAACAAGTAGGCCCCGATCAGGGGTGTGTGAGGCTGTTGGCCGAACTCGGAACTCAACCGCGTGCGGTTCGGGTTTCGGAGCTCTTGGCCGCCCTCGAACCAGCACCCACCGAGCACAAGGTCCTTCGACTTCACCAATGGGTTACTTCCGACGATGGCCAGCGCACCGACCCAATGTCACTGGGCGCGCCATCTCCTGCACCAGCGAGAGTTTCATGATTGATCTCTTAGCGGTGCCCAATACGAAAGACGATAATCATGGCCGACGAACAGGCCCAGAAACCAGATCGCGGGCGAGACGACCGCTCCGCTGCGAACGACTCCAAACCGTCAGTCGGCGATAGCCGTCCGGCTCCAAAGATTGGCGATAGTCGCCCTGGCCCCGCCGGTGGACCGAGCGACGCGTCGGGTTCACCCTCCGGCGGTGCCGAAGGTCAGCCCAAGAAGCGCCGCCGCCGGCGCGGTGGCCGAGGCCGTGGAGGACAAGGCGGGGGCCAACAATCCGGCTCGAGCCAAGGCGGCTCGCAACCCAATGGCCAAAAGACCGGTTCTCAAAAAGCCGGTTCTCAAAAAGCCAGCTCTCAAAAAGGCAGTTCTCAAAAGGCCAGTGGCCAGCGCAACCGGGGCGGCAAGGGCGGCGGTGGTCGGCCTCCGACTCCTATTGAGGCCATCACTACCGACGAGGCAGTAGAGCTCGACGAAAAGACGCTCAAGCGTCGCCGCGGGCGGACCCGCAAGGGCAAGGCGGTTGGTCGGTACCTGATGTGTGTGCACGTTGGTCCGGACGCAACCCAGATCGCAACTCTCGAAGGCCGCAAGCTCGTTGAGCACCAGGTGTCGCGCCCGGCCGACGATGTGAGCCAGATCCACGGCAATATCTACATCGGGCGGGTACAGAACGTGCTGCCAGGGATGGAGGCCGCGTTCGTAGACATAGCGACGCCCAAGAACGCCGTGCTCTACGCCGGTGATGTTCAATACGATGCCGACGACCTTGACGGCGGCAAGAAGAAGAACAGCAAGCCTCCTCGGATCGAAGACATTCTCAAAGCTAAACAGGCCATTGTCTGCCAGGTCACCAAGAATCCAATTGCTCACAAAGGGGCCAGGCTCACCCAAGAGGTTTCGTTGCCGGGACGATTTGTGGTGCTGGTGCCCAACAGCAGCACCTACGGAATCTCCAAACGGCTGCCGGACGGAGAACGCAAGCGGCTGCGCGGCATCCTCGACAAGGCCAAGCCGCAACAACATGGCGTGATCGTGCGTACCGCGGCCGAAAACGTCACGGCCGAAGAGATCCAGCGCGACGTTGCCCGGCTCGTGGCGCAGTGGACCGATATCGAGAATCTGGCCAAGAAGACCAAAGCGCCGGCGCTGCTATATCGAGAGCCAGAGGCCGCGGTGAGGATTATCCGAGAGGAGTTCACAAAAGACTTCCGGGGCATCATCATTGACGATCGAGATCTCTACGAAGAGATCCGGGCCTACGTAGCCAGCATCACACCGGCTCTAGCCGAGCGGGTCGAGTTCTATGACGAGCAAGCCGAAGGGCTGCCGCTGCTCGAACGTCAACACATCCACGAGCAGCTGCACAAGGCTCTTGATCGCAAGGTCTGGTTGCGTTCGGGCGGGTCGCTCATTATCGAAGGGACCGAAGCTCTTACGGTAATCGATGTCAACACTGGCAAAAATGTTGGTAAGTCGAGCCTGGAAGAAACGGTCTTTCGCAACAATCTCGAAGCCGCCGAAGAGGTTGCTCATCAGCTCCGACTTCGCGATATCGGTGGCATAATCGTGATCGACTTTGTCGATATGGAGATTGCCAAGAACCGTGACGAAGTGATCCGGACTTTCCGTAATGCATTGGCTCGGGACAAGACCCGAACCCAGGTGTTCGATATCTCCGATCTCGGGCTGGTCGAGATGACCCGCAAACGAATTGGTGAGGGTTTGCTCGAATCGGTAACCGACTTGTGTCCAACTTGTGAGGGGCGCGGCCACGTCATGATCGAGTCGGTTTTCGACTAGTGAGTTAGAGCGCTAATGCGCCTTGGCGCCGCTACGATAGACGCTCTATGTACGCAGTAGTAAAGACCGGCGGCAAACAGTACCGCGTGGAAGAGGGCCAGACCCTCGAGGTCGACCGTACCGGCGAGCCCGGTGCCGAAATCTCCCTTCCCCCGCTTCTGGTTGTCGACGGTGAGACCGTCCTCGCCACTCCGGACCAGCTTTCCAAAGCTTCGGTCACGGCTCGTGTTGTCGAGGAGACCAAGGGCCCGAAGATCAACGGGTTCGTTTATAAGAACAAGTCGAATAACCGGAAACGATGGGGCCACCGCGCGGCGCTGACCCGTATCGAGATCACCGGTATCAAGAAGGGCTGATTCCACATGTCAAAGACAAAAGGTGGCGGTTCTACCCGTAACGGCCGCGATTCGAACTCCCAGCGCCTCGGCGTCAAGGTGTACGACGGCGGCGTTGTCAACTCTGGTGCCATCATCGTGCGCCAGCGTGGCACCCGGATTCATCCCGGCGAGAATGTCATGAAGGGTGGCGACGACACTTTGTTTGCTACCTCCGCCGGCAAAGTCAAGTTCGGTAGCCGCAAGGGCCGCAAGCTCGTCGACGTGCTTCCCAACTAGTCACGCTCTATCCGAGCCAAGTTTTTCGAGTGAGCTCTCGCTGCGGCGAGGGCTTTTCTCGTTTTCGAACGAGGTCCTCAGCCGGGGGAGTCGATGCCTCGGGGCAGGCCAGCGGGGTCGAAACCCAACCATTCCTGAGCGGCGTGGATCGCGTAGCGATCGGTCATCCCCGCAACCCAAGCCACGGCGGCGTGTTGGACGCCCGTGTCGGGGTTGTCGAGCAATCTCGCCGGAAGCCGGGACGGATTTCCGCACAGGAATTCGACCAAGGCTTGCAGGACCGCCACGACGCGGTGGGCCTGATCGCGTGAAGCCGGCCGCAGGTAAATGGTTTCGTAGTTGAACGACCGAAAGGCCGCCAGCGCTTCGGCTCCAGGGCCGGTCATCCCGATCCGACCGGTGGTTTCGGTCGCCTCGATCATCGCCCCGATGAACCCGGCTAGTTGTGACCGCCGAGAGGTCCCGCAAAACGCCTGTACCTCGTCGGGGAGGTCGTCGGCCATGACGACTCCCGCAGTTACGGCGTCCTCGAAGTCGTGGCACACGTAGGCAATACGGTCGGCCCAGCTCACAACCTCGGCTTCGGGTGTTGACGGTGCCGGTCGTGACCAGGAGTGGTTACGAATCCCGTCGAGAGTTTCGACACACAGGTTGAGCGGTGTGAGCGTCACGTCGGCGCCCCACACCGCGTGGTCGAATCCGCCGTCGACATAAGGGGTGAGGGCGTCTTCGCTGGCGTGTCCGCCCGGACCATGTCCGCAGTCGTGGCCCAGCGCTATTGCTTCGGTCAGCGACACGTTGAGCTCGAGGGCGCGGCTTACCGATCGGCCGACCTGAGTAACTTCGAGAGCATGGGTTAGCCGGGTGCGTTGGTGATCATCGGGGAAGACAAAGACTTGGGTCTTGCCTGCTAGTCGGCGAAACGACGTTGCGTGAAGGATCCGATCCCGGTCACGTTCAAAGCATGTTCTGGTTCGGTCGGGTGCTTCCTCGAGACTACGGTTCCCCGATCCGCGGCTGCGCGTCGCCCCGGTTCGCATGGCGGCATCTTCGAGTTCTTCTCGTGCCTCGCGTTCGAGACTGGTGCCGGCGTCGACGGCGGCGCTGGAGTCAAGGTGGGCAAGTTCGACCCCGTCGACACGGTGACCGTGCATGGTGGTGCCCCAATCGGCTTCCCGGTCGGTGAGTTCAGACGACTTGCTCATCACTGGAGCTTACGGTGCTCGCTGACTGGGTCAATTGACCTACGCCATCCAGGCTGTTTGGCCCTCAGCATCAGGACCCATTTCCTGAAGAGCATGGGGCTGAAGCTCAACTTTGCCGCCAATGTTGCCGAATGAAAGATGTTCGTCATCTGGTGGGAACAGAGGAATAGATGTTGGCTAGACGCCGCAGAGCGAAGGGCGATCGGGGCACCGCGCTGATCGAGGCAGCCATCATCACGCCGGTCTTTATGATGTTCCTCTTCGCCATTTTTGAATTTGGTTTTTCGTTCCGAGACTACCTCTCTGTAGCATCGGCGACCCGTGACGGGGCGCGTGAAGCAAGCGTGGCCGGCAACGTCGCCGATGCCGATTACCGCGTGTTGCGGGCCATCGAACGAGGCGCGGCAGCACTGCCCGATGGCGTCATCGACCGCATTGTGGTGTTCAAGGCGACCGGCCCCGATGATGTGCCAACGGCCGCGTGTCAGAGTGGTACGGCGACGACCAATGTCTGCAACGTCTATGTCCAAGAAGACTTCTTGCGCGACGGCTCTCAGTTCAAATGTGACGCAACGTACAACCCCGAACCCGACCCCGATCGTTTTTGGTGCCCGTATTCCCGGGAGGTCAGCGTTGGAAGCGGCCTTGACTATGTCGGGGTCTGGATGCAGATAACGCATGACTACATCACCGGACTGTTCGGGTCGTCGGTGACCTTTGACGATGTGGTCGTGCTCAAGGTGGAGCCTCAGGAACAATGATTCAACGCGCTTTGCATCGACGCGACCAACGACGCGCCCGGGGCGATGCCGGGCTTGCCATGGTCGAGTTCGCGATCGTGCTGCCCTTGTTGGCCCTGCTGGTAGGCGGGATCCTCGAGTACGGCACGCTGTGGCGAGACAACCTCACCGTGACCACGGCTACTCGGGCGGCGGCGCGAGTTGGTTCGAACCTCGGGAATGACTATCTCGCCGATTATGAGGCCATCCTCTCGCTGGACGCGGCGCTGGCGACCATCGATGGTTTCACGATCGAAGGGGTGCTGATCTACGACGCGTCGGCTACTGACGGCTCACCCAACGCCAGCTGCTTTGACTCGGCCGGCGACCCGAAGGGCGCGGCGGGTCAATGCAACTACTACTCGGCGGCAATGGTGGCGGCCATTTCGAACTTGGACTGCTCGGTCTCTTGTACTGAGTTTCCGAACAATGCAACTTGCGCCGGTGGGTACTCGGTCAACTTTTGTCCCGTTGACGATCGGGTCACTGATCAGTCAGCCGGCACGACGAACCTCGGGGTGTGGGTGCGTATCTACCGGACCTATTTCACCGCGCTGTTCCCTGGAGATGGCGTGACGATTACCGACCAGACGGTCATGCAGATCGAACCGGCGGCAACGTGAGGCGCGCTTTGGCTGTTGGGCGCTGGGTCCGCCGAGAGCATGGCTATGCCGCGATTTTTACCGCGTTGTTGATGGTGCCAATGCTCGGATTTGCCGGCTTCGCAGTAGACGTCGGGTCGTGGTACGCACGCGGATCGTCGTTACAGCGCGCCGCCGACGCCGCCGCTTTGGCGGGAGTGGTTTGGCAACCCGATTTCGCGGCCGCCGAGTCCGCGGCGCGCGCCGCCGCAACGCGAAATGGCTTCACCAACGGTGTCGACAACATCCAGGTGCTTGTGAGCGATGTGGGCGACAACCAGCTGCAGGTGCAGATAATTGACGACGACGTCGACCTCTATCTCGCATCGCTGTTCATCGACAATGTTGCCATCGGTCGCCAGGCCCTCTCCGAGTACAGCCAATCGGTGCCGCTTGGCTCGCCAGCCAACATTATTGGGGCTGGGGAACAGACGGTGTCGGGGATGTCGACGCCATCGAATGCCTGGGCCGGGATGATGGCCCATTGCAGCAACTCGAAGTGGGGTGACCTGCTCAGCATCTCGTCAACCGACTTTTCCAGCAGCTCGTGCGGATCTTACGACAGTCCCTACTTCGACCCTACCGGATACGAGTGGGTACTTGATGTGCCATCGACCCACTCAGGCGTGGTTGCGGTGCAAGTGTTCGATGCCGGCTACTGCACCTCACGCTCTGGCTCGAACTTGCCGCCGACCGACAAACGCAACGCAAACATGCGCTTCACGTTGTACGCCCCAGACAGCACCCCGTTGACTTTTGACGACAATCCGGTGTGGGGAATCTGGGAACCAACGGCGGGCGAAGGCTGCAACGCCTGGTCTACCAACGCCGCGTTGACGACCGACGGAACCACTGGGCAGTGGATGATTCGCACCGAGATACTCGACAGCGATGGCAACCAGGATTACGCCGATCGGGTGAACGAAAAAGGCGGTCAGAACTATTTTTGCGCTGTGGGCGACTTCGGCGTCCAAATCGGGTTATTGCGAAACGATCAGCGATGCTGATTGCCCTGGCATCTATGCACGCGAGTGGATGCCGGTCCGCACGTCGACGTCGGGGCTCGTGGCCCAGTTCTACCTTGCCGAGATCGGCACCGAGCACCAAAACAAGTCGTTACAGCTGAGTCTGTGGGACCCGGGTGAGGGAATGCAGTCGATGGAGATTCTGGATCCCAACGGCAACGCGGTGAACTTCACGTGCGAGGTCACGTACTCGATCGGCGGCGGTTACCCGTCTTGCGCTCCCACCTCATCTTCGTGCGTTAGCGCTTATTGTCTCGACGTAACGTCGAAAGTGTTCGACGGGAAGTTGGCGGTATTGACGGTGCCGCTGGCCGGTCTTGATTGGGCAACGTTCCCGGACAATTGGTTCGAGATTCGCTACACCCGCAGCTCCAGTGGCTCGTCGGTCGACTGGACCACCTGGGGCGTGCAGATCCTCGGCGACCCTGTCCGCCTGCTCGAATAGTCGCGCTGGTCGCCGCCGCGTTGGCGTAACCTCTGGTGGGTGTCTGGGTTCGTAGACGAGTGCAACATCAATGTGAAAGCCGGCGATGGCGGAGCGGGCTGCGTCGGCTTTCGCCGTGAAGCCCATGTCGCCAAGGGTGGCCCCGACGGGGGCGACGGGGGCGACGGTGGTTCCATCTGGTTCGTTGCCGATCGCAACGTCGCGTCGTTGCTGGCTTTTCGAGACCATCCCCATCGCAAAGGGCCGAACGGTTTGCATGGCAGCGGCCAGAATCGCCATGGAGCACGGGGCAAAGAGCTAGAGGTTGCTGTTCCCGAAGGAACCGTTGTGCTCGACCACGACACCCACGAGCCGCTGGCCGACCTGCTGCATCACGGCGACCGGTGGATGGCCGCCCAAGGCGGCGAAGGCGGACGGGGCAACGCCCGTTTCCTCACCAACAAACGTCGGGCTCCATCGTTTGCCGAACAGGGCGAGCATGGTGAGGAACGCTGGCTGCGACTCGAACTCAAGCTCCTGGCCGATGTTGCGATTGTCGGGTTTCCCAATGTGGGAAAGTCGACGTTCATCAGCAGCGTGTCGGCGGCCAAACCCAAGATCGCTGACTATCCGTTCACAACCCTCGAACCCAACCTCGGTGTTGTACGAACCGACGATGGTTTCGAGATGGTGCTGGCCGATATCCCTGGATTGATCGAGGGAGCGGCCGAAGGGCGGGGACTTGGGCATCAGTTCTTGCGGCACGTCGAGCGGGCTCGGGTACTTCTTGTTCTTCTCGATCTGGCCGGCTGGGACGGCGAGCCTCCCGAAGCTCAACTGGAGGTCTTGCTGAACGAGTTGGGTGCCTACCGGCCCGATCTGCTCGATCGGCCGCGGCTGGTGGTGGGGTCTCGGGTCGATCTTGTGGCCGAGCACACCTTCGATGGCCCTACCGTCTCGTCGGTGACTCGACAGGGGCTGTCGACCGTGATTGGTCAACTGGTGCGCCTGGTTGACGACGCTCGACGCTCGACCCCAGTCGACGAGGCCATCACCATCCATCGCCCAATCGGCAACGAGGTGTCGCTCGAACGTCTCGACGATGCCTCGTGGAATGTCCTCGGCCGAGCCGCTGTCCGAGCAGTGTCGCTTAGCGACCTGACCAACGACGAAGCGCTCGAATACGCACAGATGCGGCTCCAGCAAATCGGGGTCAACGCCGCACTGAGGCGAGCCGATGTGCGCCAGGGCGACACGGTCCGGATCGGGGATTTCAGTTTCGAATACGAGGAAGACGACTGATGGCCCGGTGCGTCGTCGTAAAAATCGGGACGTCGTCGATCACCGATTCCGAAGGCGTCATAGACCGTTCGACTCTCGCCAAAGTATGTGCCGAAGTGGCCGAGCTTCGCGGTCAAGGACGACGGGTGGTGCTGGTGACTTCTGGCGCTATTGCCGCAGGGCTCCCCGAGTTGGGACTTGGGGGTGAGCGTCGCCCGAGCGATCCCATCACGTTGCAGGCCGTGGCCACCGTTGGCCAAAGCGCGCTCATGGAGGTCTACCGGGCCGAGCTCGCCGGTCACGGCCTCGTCGCTGGTCAGGTGCTCCTGGTCCCGTATGACTTCATTGTTCGCACCCAGTATCTCCACGCGCGCCAGACTCTGGTGAGGCTGCTCGATCTCGGGGTTGTGCCGGTGGTCAACGAAAACGACGCCATTGCCGATGACGAGATTCGGTGGGGCGACAACGATCGAATCGCCGCTCTGGTCGCCAACCTGGTCGACGCCGACCGGTTGGTGTTGCTCACCGACACCGATGGGGTGCTCACCGCCGATCCGCGGATCGATCGTTCGGCTTCGCTGATCGAAGAAATCCGGCAGATAGATCAACAACACGAAGCGTTGGCCGGCGGGGCTGGTTCGATCCGCGGGAGCGGCGGTATGGCGTCCAAACTGGCCGCGGCCAAGATCGCCGCATGGTCAGGCGTCGACACGGTGATAGCGAGGGCCGATCGGGTCGGCGTGGTATCTGACACCGTCACCGGTGTTGCCGGCGTGGGCACCACGATCCGAGCTCGGTCGAACAAGCTCGCTTCACGCAAGGCATGGATCGCGTTTGCCGTAGTCGCTCGAGGTCAGGTTGTGGTCGATCTGGGAGCAAGGAGTGCGCTGGAACGGGGCCGGTCGCTGCTCGCCGCCGGTGTACGCGATGTGGTGGGGGATTTCGATCCGGGTGCGCCCGTCGAAGTAGTTGACACCGACGGGATCGTTTTTGCCAAGGGGCTTGTGCGCCATTCGGCGGCGGAGGTGCGTCGGGTAGCCGGGCACCGTAGCGACGAGGTATCGAATGGCGGACCAGCGATCGTGGTGCACGCCGACGATCTGGTCACGATCCCTGGTTAGTCGGCGTCGCCCTGTTCGAGTTCGCCGGCTGCGGTTTCGATGCCGAGCTCGGACTTGATCTGACTCAGGCGGGCCAGTGCCTCGACGCCGCGGGCGGCTTCTTCGACTTCGAGCATCCGTGATTCGACGCTGCTCTCGGTAAGTTCGGCGACCGCCGATGCTTTGGCGTACCGTGCTTCGATCTTCTCCCGTACCTGCTCGAACGTGGGCCCGTCGTCACCTACCGACTCGCCCAGCGTCGACATGGCCGAGTTGACGGTTTCTTGCATCTTGGCTTGGTCGAGCTTGCTGAGCAGAGCCTGACGTTCCGACAGCCGCTTCTGAAGGATCGAAGAGTTCTGACGGACCGCGGCTTTGGCCTGGTCGGCTGCTTCGCTGGCCTGGAAGTGCATGGACTTGAGACTCTCGACCTCCTCGTCGAGGGTGATGAGCCGGTCCGCGAACTGTTGCGCTGCCTGGGTATACGAATCGACCTTGGCGGTGTCGCCCGCGGCCTGGGCTTCTTCGGCCATCATTATTGCTTGGCGCGCGCTGCCGTTGGTCTTTTCGAGCTTGGCTAGCGCATCGTTGATTCGCATCTCGGTTTGCTTCTGGTTGGCCACCACGTTGGCGGCCTGCTCGCGGAGCCGTCGGTGTTGATCCTTGGCGTCGCTAATCGCCTGTTCGAGCTGGACTTTGGGATCGGCGTTTTCCTCGTGGCTCATGCCGAGCTTGGCCACGAGATAGTTCCAGCGCTTCTTCAGATAACTGAGCATGCCGCGATCGTAGACCGAACCAGCGGTGCGCGGGGGGCGCTCTAGCGCCAGATGACTCGGCGCGCCGGGCGCAACACCATGTCGGCTTCTTGCACACCGGTGCGATGCGCCGTCAGGACGTAGGTGACGCCGCCGACGCCGACCAGCACAAGGGTCGATACGAGCAGAGGAAGGTCGCCGACCAGGAGTTTCGCCCCAGCGGTGGCCAGAAAGGCCAAGGCGGCAGCGACGCCGGGGGCAACCAGGGTTCGAAGCGGCGATCGCAGATTGGCAAGATGGCGGGTCGTTAGCCGGCTGAGGAGCAAGAATTCGATCCACGCTCCTACTGCTGACCCAATGGCGAGGCCGACCGCCCCCATCCTGACTATGGATTCGTCTTGGCGAATCGACGGGGCCAGGGGCCCGGCGAACCCGAAGGCATCACCGAGGTTTTGCACGTGGCCAAGGGAGATGCTGACCCGATCGAGCGGGAACATGAACAAGAGACCGACGACTGCGGCCACGCTGAACCGGATGCCGGCGATGCGGGCCGGACCGCCGGGATCGCCGACCGCGTAGCACGCGTTTTGCAGCATGCGGCTCAGGCCCACCGCCGGCAAACCAAGGGCGTAGAACACTACGACCAACCAAACTAACGACGAGTCGGCTCTGGTGAATTCGCCACCCTCAAACAGCAATCTGACTACTTGCTCACCAGCGGCGATCAACAGGACCGACGATGCCAGCATCCAAAAGGCGATACGTCGCAACGCCGCTTCGGTGCGATGCACCAGAGCGACCGGGTCGTTGGCCAGTCGAGATATCTCAGGCAACTCGGCTGCGGCGACGCTCATGGCAAAGAGCCCCAGCGGCAAGGTGTAAAGAATCTGAGCCCGAAACAATGCGGACAGTCCTCCGGCGGCCAGAAAGGACGCCAGAATGAGATCGAAATAGGCCGATAGCTGGGCCGCCCCGCGCCCGACGACCGCTGGGCCGAAGCGGCGGCGAACCTCCCTTACCCGCGAGTCGTTGTTGTCGAACGCCATCCGGATCCCGGGGGCGAGGCGTCGAAGGGTGGGGATTTGGATAGCCAGCTGCAAGAGTCCGCCGATGCTGACGGCAATTGCGACTCCTCGGGCGGCGTCGGCGATCGACCACCCTCGCTGCCATGCGACTATCAAGCCCACGATTTGCACCGCGTTCCAAACGACCGGAGCGGCGTAAGGCAAGAAGAAGTTGCGGTGGCTGTTGAGCACGCCCAGGCACCACGCCGACATGACCATGAATCCAATGCCGACCGAAACTATCCGGGTGAAGTCGACGGCGAGTTCGAAATTGTCGCCGGTAAGCCCCCAAGCCAACAGCCGGGTGATTGGGCGCGCCGCAAGCACCAAGACCAGCACTGAAATGCCGGTGACGGCCATCAGCGCCGCTCCGACCGCGCCGGCCACCCGGCTGGCATCGTCTTGGTCGCCGTCGTCCAGGAGTTCGCTGTACACCGGTACGAACGACGCCGAGAGAACGCCGGTGCCCAACAGATTTTGCAACAGATTCGGAATGCGCAGAGCCGCGACCAGAGCGTCGGTGGGCCCACCGTTGCCGATCACCCGTCCGGCGACCATTTCTCGGGCCAAGCCCGCGAGCCGCGACATGAGGATGCCAACTCCGACAAGAAGCGAGCCCCGGCCGCTGGCTGACTCGCTCACGACTCACCCTCGACGTCGTCGAGTCCGGCGCGCAGAGCCTCGAGCTCTCGTACGGTTTGCTGGATCGACGACCCGGCCTCGTCGAGCTCGGCCAATGCTCCGGTACGGGTGACTAGTTCGGCCGCACGCGCGACAGCTTCGTCGAGGCGCACGCTGAGGCGATCCAGGTCGGCGCGCACGCTTTCTTCGCGCTGGGCAAGTCGGGTGTGACCGGCTATTTGAGCGTCGAGCGATGGGATCAGGTCGTCGCCGGGATCGAGGGCGTCGCGTCGGCGGACAAGCCGCTCGCCGTCGATGCTGCGACGAGCATCGGTGAGTCGTTGGCCGTGCTGAGCCGCTTCCCAACATTGGGCGACGCCGCGGTCGAGTTCGGCGCCGATCTCGGTGAGTCGGTCGCGTAGCGGCCCGACCGAAGCAGAGGCGATGGCTTCGGAGAAACGCCGGTGGGCGCTGAGGGCATCGCGTACAAAGAAACGCCAAGGTTCTCTCAGCGCAAACGGATCGACTCGTTGAGGCAACTGTTTGATCCGCTTCGCTACACCTCTCGCGATCAGAACGCGGCCGCCCCAAACAGCCAACCCCGCCGCGACCGCGCCGAACCATGGTGCGCCGGCGGTGATTGCCACGCCAATCGATGCCGCGACAAGCACAACCGTGATCGGCGAGATCATGGCTAAGAACACCGTGGGCTCAAGCCGACGTGACATCGAAGCGAGGCTAGCCCTGTAGCCGAGTACGATGGCGTCTCGTGACCGAGACTCCGAGTCCCATACCCGATCTGGCGCGGCGGGCAAAGACCGCTTCGCGCTCGGTCGCCATCGCGTCCAGCGCCGACAAGGACGCCGCGCTTGCTCTGGCCGCCGACCTGTTGATCGAGCGCCAAGAACAGATTCTGGCGGCCAACTTCGACGACGTGAACGCCGCCGAGCGTGATGGCATGGATCCAGGTCTGGTCGACCGGCTGCGGCTGGACACTGGCCGACTGGCGTCGATGGCCAATGGTCTTCGCCAAGTTGCGTCCTTGCCCGATCCGGTGGGCGAGATCACCGAAGGTTGGGTTAGGCCCAACGGGCTGAGGATCGAGAAAGTTCGAGTCCCTCTCGGTGTGGTGGCGATCATTTACGAGAGCCGTCCCAACGTCACCAGCGATGCCTTCGGGCTGTGTCTCAAGTCGGGAAATGTGGCCTTCCTGCGAGGCTCCGGATCGGCGATCAGGTCGAATCTCGCCATTAGCGCCGCCATCCGCGAAGGGGTTTGCAAGGCCGGGCTCCCCGCCGATGCGCTGGTGATGGTCGACGATATTGGGCGCGGTGCTGCGGTCGAGTTCATGCAACAACGAGGGCTGGTCGATTGTCTCATCCCTCGCGGCGGCCCTTCTTTGATTCAGTCGATCCTCGACAACGCAACGGTGCCGTTTGTTATCGACGGCGCCGGGAACTGTCACATCTACGTCGACGCGTCGGCCGACCTTGCTATGGCGCGCGACATCACCGTCAACGCCAAGACCCAGCGAATCGGGGTGTGCAACGCCGCCGAGAGCCTGGTGGTTCATAGCTCGGTCGCGGCGGAGTTTCTGCCGATGGTGGCGTCGGCGCTTGGCGGGGTCGAGTTGGTGGGCGACGATCAGTCTCGGGCTTTGGTTGCCTCGATCGGAGAGGCCCAGCCCGACGATTTCGCTCGCGAGTTCTTGGCCATGAAGATGAGCGTGCGAGTTGTTGGTTCGCTCGACGAAGCTATTTCTCACGTGAACGACACGAGCACCGGCCACTCAGAAGCGATCATCACCAGCGATATCGCGGCCGCCGATCGCTTTACCCGAGAGGTCGACGCCGCCGCGGTGTTGGTCAACGCGTCGACCCGATTTGTTGACGGTGAAGAGTTCGGCTTTGGCGCCGAGATAGGTATCTCAACCCAAAAGCTCCACGCCCGAGGTCCAATGGGGCTCGAACAGCTAACCAGTCAGAAGTTCGTGGTGCGCGGCGACGGCCAGGTCCGGCCGTGAGGGCGTTAACGGCCGCTAACCTTCGTCCTCATGTCCAACCGCTTCACTGACGTCGGATCTGTCAAACAAGATCTCCACGACGTCGACTATCTGTCCGACGACGGGATTGCCGGCGTGGTGTATCTCGCCGACCGTCTCGAAAAGCCGATCCTTGTCGAAGGGCCCGCCGGCACCGGCAAAACCGAACTGGCGAAGAGTGTCGCCAAGATCACCGGAGCCAAGCTCATTCGGTTGCAATGCTACGAAGGTCTCGACGAGGCCAAGGCGCTCTACGAGTGGAACTACAAGAAACAGCTGCTGCGGATTCAATCCGAGCGGGGCGGCCAAGACTGGGGCGATGTCTCCGACGACATTTTCTCCGACGAGTTCTTGTTGACTCGTCCGCTTCTCGAGGCCATTACCGCCGACGAACCGGTCGTGTTGTTGATCGACGAAGTCGACCGTGTCGAGGTCGAGACCGAGGCGCTACTGCTCGAGATCTTGTCCGACTACCAAGTGTCGATTCCCGAGTTGGGCACGATCGAGGCCAAGCAGATCCCGCTGGTGTTTCTCACCTCCAACAACACTCGTGAGCTTTCCGAAGCACTCAAGCGTCGCTGCTTGTACCTCCATGTCGACTATCCAGATATGGAACGCGAGAAAGAGATCGTTCTCACCAAGGTTCCTGACATCACCGAAAACCTCGCCGACCAGGTCGCCCGAGTTGTGCGGTCGATCAGGCAGCTCGAACTCAAAAAGGCGCCGTCGGTATCGGAGACGATCGACTGGGCCCAAACCCTGATGATCCTCGGCGTCGAGAAGATCGACGAGCAGACCGCAGCCGAGACCATCAATATCTTGCTCAAGTACCAAAGCGACATCAAGAAGACGCTCAAAGACCTCGGCTCGGCCGACGGCGTATCGGTCTGAGCTGATGACATTTACCGACCAAGCCGATGGGGAGGTGCCCGTCGGCTTGGGCGAGCCCATTCTCGAGCTGCTCAACGGATTCATTGTGCAGCTGCGAGCGGCCGGGCTTCCGGTGAGCCTCACCGAGAACCTCGACGCGATGGAAGCGGTCAAGCACGTCCCGCTCGGGGATCGCTCCACGTTCAAATACGCGTTGGCCGCCACTTTGGTAAAGCATCACAACCACTGGAAAGCGTTCGAGACGGTATTTGAGGTCTACTTCTCGTTGAGAGGACCAGAGTACGCAATCGGCGACGCCGCCGACTTGCCCGAAATCGACGAAGACGAGGACGGCGACCAAGACCAACAGGGGCAAGGCAATCAGCAAGGGGGCGGGGGAGAGAACCTTTCTCCCGAAGAACTGGCCGAGATGCTTTATCAAGCATTGATGCGAGGCGATCAGCCGATGATGCGAGGTGTCGCCCGTCAGGCCGTAAAGCGTTACGCGGGGATGGAACCCGGTCGGCCCGTAGGAGGCACCTACTACCTGTATCGCACGCTGCGAAATCTCGACCTCGACGGGGTGCTCGAACGCCTCCTCGAACAGGAGCAAAACGAAGACGGCGATGTTTCGGAGTTCGACCAGCGGCTGCAACGAGACGAATACCAGTCGCGAGTCAACCAACTACAACAAGAAATCGAGGCCGAGATCCGGCGACGCCTCGTAGCCGACCGCGGCGTCGAGGCCATGGCCAAGACCCTCCGCAAGCCGCTGCCCGAGGACGTCGACTTCATGCACGCGTCTCGCGAAGAAATGGCGTCGCTACGCAAAGCGATCTACCCGCTAACTCGCAAGTTGGCGTCTCGTCTGCAGCGAAAGCGGCGCCACGGTCGCCGCGGTCCGCTCGACTTTCGGCGCACCGTGCGGGCATCGCTCAGCTACGGCGGAGTGCCGGCCGAACCCAAGTTTCGTAATCCTCGCCCGCACAAACCCGAGATCTTTGTGATCGCCGACATCTCGGGTTCGGTCGCGGCGTTTGCCCGTTTCACCCTGCATCTCGTTTATGCCATCTCCGGACAGTTCTCCAAGGTGCGGTCGTTTGTGTTCATTGATGGCCTCGACGAAGTGACGAAGTACTTCGAGGGAGTTGACGACATCAACGAGGCCGTCCATCGGGTCAACACCGAAGCCGACGTGGTGTGGGTCGACGGCCACTCCGATTATGGCCATGCTCTCGGCGTCTTTTGGGAGAAATACGGCAAGGACATCGGCCCTCGTACATCGATCATGATCTTGGGCGACGCTCGCAACAACTATCACGCCAGCGAGAGTTGGATCGTCAAAGCCATGCGCGAAAAGGCTCGGCAGGTTCATTGGCTCAACCCCGAACCCAACAGTTATTGGGACACCGGCGACTCGATCGTGGGAGAGTATGCCCAGCACTGCGACGGCGCTTTCGAAGTGCGAAACCTGCGTCAACTCGAAGCATTTGTGGAGAACCTGGCATGACCGACCTCGATACCCGACTAGAAGATCGTCTGCGGGCTGCCCTGCCGGCCGATGCTGACTATGCCTCGGCTCGTCATGTTGTCGAGCGGGGATCGCACCTCGCGGTGCGCAACGGGGTGGTCGAACCCAGTTCGATCGCTCACGACGAGGGTGTGATGTTCTCGGTGTGGCGCAACGGCGGAGTCGGCTACGGCGCAACCTCTGACCTCAGCGACGAGGGGCTACGAACCGCGGTGGCGCAAGCGTCCACGTGGGCGGCCCGTACCTCGGGGCGCAGCGTGCTCGAAAGTGCGCCCCTTCTTCATTCGGTAGGAGACTACGAAACCCCTACTTCCGAATCGTTCGACTCTGTTGATCTGGCCGACCAGGTAGCGCTGCTGGTTGACGCCGATCGGGCGTTTGGCAACGACGATCGAGTTGTCGACCGCGTGGCCTCCCTTACCCGCTACGACACCGAATCGCTGCTCATCACCAACGGGGGAGGGCGAGTCGCGCAACGGATTCGCCAGGTCTTCCCCCATCTTCGGGCAACGGCCAACGAGGGCAGCAACACCCAGAACCGGACTTATGGGGCGGCATCGCTTGCTGGTCAGGGCGGCGTCGAAGTTCTTCACCGCCACGGTTTTTCCGAGGCCTCCCAACGAATCGCCGCCGAGGCGATCGCGTTGCTCGATGCCCCCAACTGCCCGACCGGCACGATGGATTTGCTGCTCGCCCCCGACCAGTTGGTGCTTCAGATTCACGAGTCGATCGGCCATCCACTCGAACTCGACCGCATCCTGGGCGACGAACGAAACTACGCGGGTACCAGCTTCGTTACCGCCGACATGTTCGGGTCGTACCAGTACGGCAGCGACCTGCTCAATGTCACCTTCGATCCGTCGGTTGATGGCCAAATGGCCAGCTACGCCTTCGATGACGATGGCACGCCAGCCGAGCGCACGTACCTGATCCGCGACGGAATTCTCGAGCGTCCTATGGGGGGCACGGTGTCGCAGGCCCGCACCGGCATGGCCGGCGTGGCCAACAGTCGGTCGTCGGGTTGGAACCGTCCGCCGATTGATCGTATGGCAAACCTCAACATCGAGCCCGGCGGATCCTCCGTCGACGAGTTGGTAGCTGGCATCGAGCATGGCGTGCTGATGCAAACCAACGTGTCGTGGTCGATCGACGACAGCCGCAACAAATTCCAGTTTGGATGCGAGCTCGGACGAGTCATCACCGATGGGGAGCTCGGACCCATTGTGCGCAACCCCAACTACCGCGGCATCAGCGCCACGTTTTGGAGAAACCTCAACGGGGTTGGCAACGATTTCACTGTGATGGCGGTTGGTAACTGCGGCAAGGGCGAACCCAATCAGCAAATCCGGGTCGGGCACGCCGCGCCGCATTGCCGGTTCAGCAACGTCGAAGTCTTCGGAGGGGCCCAATGAGCGCCGACCAGACCCGCCACTACTTCGACGAGCTTGTCAATTGGGCGTCGGCCCGACTGGCCAGCACCGAAACGTTGCTCGCTCATTTGCGAGGGGAACAGTCGGACTTTGCTCGCTTCAACCATGCCAAAGTCCGCCAAGCCGGATCGGTAACTCAGCAGTCGCTGTCTCTCGATCTCATCGATGGCCCCAAGCATGCCGAAGGTTCGGTCACCCTTACCGGAATTCGTTCCGACGACGAGGCCCGGGTCCGCTCATTGGTCGACGAGCTGCGGGCCCAACGAGCCGTCATGCCAGACGACCCCTACCTGCTTTACTCCCAGGCCGATACCCAGAGCGATCGCCTTGTGGCCGGCGACCTGCCCTCACCCGACGACGCGCTCGACGCGGTGGCGACCGGGGCCGCCGGAAACGATTTTGTCGGCATCTATGCCTGCGGCGAAACCTTCGAGGGTTTTGCCAGCTCGCATGGGCAACGCAACTGGTTCAGCGCCGAAACGTTCAACATCGACTGGTCACTTCATCAACGCGGCGACAAAGCGACCAAGAGTGGTTACGCCGGAACCCACTGGAACGCGCCGGAGTTGGCGTCCAAGCTCGACTGGTCGGTTCGCGAACTCGAGGCCCTCAAGCGCCCGCCCAAGGCGTTGCCGCCCGGCTGTTACCGTTCGTATCTCACTCCTGCCGCGATGCAAGAACTGATGGGAATGTTGTCTTGGGGTGGCTTTAGCTTGCGGTCCCACCGCACCAAGCAGACGCCGCTGTTGCGCATGGTCACCGATGGTGCCGCGTTTGATGCGTCGGTCAATATTTCCGAAGATATTGCGGGCGGTGTGGCCCCCGATTTCGGGTCTGGTGGATTCGCCCGTCCCGACTCGATAAGCCTGATCGCCGGTGGCACCTACGACGGTCATTTGGTGTCGCCGCGTTCGGCCCAAGAGTACGGCGTGTCAACCAACGGTGCCGAAGATCACGAATTTCCGTTGGCGATCGCTATGGCTCCTGGCCCGCTGGCCACCGACGCTGTGGTTGAGTCGCTTGGTACCGGTCTTTACGTCGGCAACCTGTGGTACCTCAACTTCTCTGATCGGGCGGCCTGTCGCACCACCGGAATGACCCGGTTCGGCACTTTCTGGGTGCAAGACGGCGAGGTTGTTGCGCCGGTGAACGTGCTTCGTTTCGACGACACGGCCTACAACCTGCTGGGTTCGAATCTGGTTGGTCTCACCGACAAGTCCGAGATGATTCTCGACGCGTCGACCTACGAGCGTCGATCGGTTGAGAGCCTGCGGCTGCCGGGCGCACTTGTCGACGACATGACCTTCACGCTTTAGGAAGCCGCGGCGGCCGGCGAAGCGGGCCTCAGCCTTTGCCGCGCAGAAGTTCCGCTACGCGAAACGCCAGGTCGACCGATTGGCGACCGTTGAGGCGTGGGTCGCACATTGTCTCGTAGGCCTGATCGAGGGCCGTCTCGTCGAGGCCGTCACCGCCGCCCACACACTCGGTCACCGAATCACCGGTGAGCTCAACATGGATGCCGCCGGGCCAAGTACCGATTTGACGGTGAGCGGCAAAGAAACCGCCGATTTCTTCGAGCACCTTGTCGAAGTGTCGGGTCTTGTGGCCCCCTTCGGCGGTGTAGGTGTTGCCGTGCATTGGATCGCAGGCCCAAACGACCTGATGGCCGGCATCTCGCACTGCTTCGAGCAGAGGTGGCAGCTGTTCTTGAACGTTTTCGGCGCCCATTCGGCTGATGAGCGTGAGTCGGCCCGGAACACGATCGGGATTGAGCGCTTGGCAAAGCCCGAGTACGTCTGACGGGGTTGCGGTTGGACCGACTTTGCAGCCGAGGGGGTTACCGACGCCGCGTAAGAACTCGACGTGAGCACCGTCGAGTTCTCGGGTTCGTTCGCCGATCCAAAGCATGTGCGCCGAACAGTCGTACCAGCCACCGGTGAGCGAATCCTGGCGGGTCAGTGCTTCTTCGTAGTTCAAGAGCAGCGCTTCGTGACTGGTGTAGAAGTCGACTTCGTGCAGCGCCGGCGTGGTGGTGGGGGTTACCCCACAGGCTGCCATGAAGGTCAGGGCCCGGTCGATCTCGTCGGCCATCTGGGCGTACCGTTCGCCGGCCGGCGACGACGCGACGAACTCGCGGTTCCAGCTCGAAACTTGAGAAAGGTCGGCGTAGCCACCGCGGGTGAAAGCCCGGAGAAGGTTGAGGGTGGATGCGGCCCGGTTGTAGGCGGTCAGCAAACGTTGGGGATCGGGGCGACGTTCGGATTCGGTGAACCCGACGTCGTTGACGATCTGGCCCAGAAACGATGGCAGTTCGGTTTCGCCTTGGGTTTCGGTTGGGCTCGAACGCGGTTTGGCGAATTGGCCGGCGATGCGGCCGACCTTCACAAGCGGAATGCCGCCGGAGTAGGTGAGAACGATCGCCATCTGAAGGATTACCCGAAGCTTGTCTCGGATCGAGTCGGCGGAGCTCTCGAACGATTCGGCGCAGTCGCCGGCCTGGAGAAGGAAGGCGTTGCCTTCGCAAACTTGGGCCAGCTGGGCGGTGAGGTTGCGAGCCTCGCCGGCAAACACCAACGGTGGCATGTCGCCCAGCCTCTTGAGGGCCTGGTCGAGCTCGGCTTCGTCGGGCCATGTCGGCTGATGCTTGGCAGCCGAGTCACGCCAGCTACGGGGAGTCCAGGTGGAAGTCACCCGACAAGTCTGGAGGTTGTGGACAAGGTTGCCAACCGATTATTGGGGAGAGCGTCAAAACGGCCGGTGCCCCGCCGAAGCGGGGCACCGAACAATGATCTCTACTTGCTTGCCGTTAGGCAAAAACTGGCTCAGGCTGCGTCGACCGTGTCGGCGATGCTGGCAGCGTGTTCACGAACCGAGTGGATGGCCCGCTTGACGAGACGACGAGCGGCTTCGGCAGTAACGCCGAGGTCTTCGCCGACTTCGCGGTAGGAACGCTTGCGACCATCGCCAAGACCGAAACGCTGCTCGACGGCGTACTTGGCCCGGGGGTCGAGAATATCGAGCAGGCCGGTGACCATCTCTTCTTCGGCTTTGGCCATAACCTCGACCTCGGGGCCGGGTTTGGAATCGGGCAGAAGGTCGACGAGTTCGTTCGAGTCGTCGTCGCCGATGGTGCGGTCGAGGCTGGTCGGGGTGGTGAGCCGATGCAGACGAGCGTGTTCGTCGTCGAGTTCGTCGCCGTCGCCGGAGACAGCACGAAGCGCGGCTCGCAGGCTGGCCGAACGGTCGCCGGGAAGGCGCACAAGGCTGGCTTTTTGATCGAGGGCTCGACCGATGGCCTGGCGGATCCAGAAGGTGGCGTAAGTCGAGAACTTGAAGCCTTTGCGCCAGTCGAACTTGTCGACCGCGTGCTCGAGGCCAAGGTTGCCCTCTTGGATGAGGTCGAGCAGTTCCATGCCGGGGGGCAGCGGGTAGCGGCGAGCAACGCTCACTACGAGGCGCAGGTTGGCACGAATGAAACGGTCTTTGGCAGCCGCGGCGTTGCGAATGGCGCGATCGATGTCGCGGCCCTTCTCGCCCGCTTCTTTGCGAGCTTGGGCTTCGAAGCCTTTTTCGATGACCTGGGAAAGCTGACGCTCTTCCAGGGCGTTGAGAAGGGCAACTGCACCAATCTCGTTCAAGTATTGTCCAACAGAATCGCTCATAGCATCTCAATCAACGGGACCCGCGCAGGCGGTATTCCCAGGTAGGTGGTATTTGGGGGGAGAAGAGGTACCGTGTCCTCGCAAGTTTCCATACGCGCGCAGCACTTCGGTCCAACTCGGACATTGTTGCACGTATGCCCTGTGCTTGTCTTGTGGTTTCTTTGTGACATGTGTCACGCGCATGACTTAATCCACTGGCCAACTGCTACTCGCCGGGTGGGGCGGTGACTCATGGCCCTAGACTCGCTCTAGTGAGCAGCGCGTCGGGCCATCGAATCGGAGTCTTTGGCGGCACGTTCGATCCTCCGCACCTTGGCCATATCGCCACTGCCCTCGAGGTTCGCCATACTTTGCGACTCGATCGAGTGTTGCTGGTTGTGGCCAACGACCCGTGGCAGAAGACCCGGTCGGCGCCCGTGACCCCCGCGCCGGTTCGTCTTGCCCTCACTCGTGCGGCGGTGGCATCGGTCGACGGCATCGAGGCGTGCGATATCGAGATAGTGCGTGGCGGCCCGACCTACACGGCTGACACTTTGCGCGAACTGGGCGTCGGCAGTCCCTCGTCGCGTTACTGGCTGCTGGTTGGCTCCGATGCCGCGGCAGGACTCGATACGTGGGAACGTCCCGACGATGTCCGCAAACTTGCGACCACCGTTGTTGTTGATCGCAAAGGTCGCGAGGGTGGTCGGCCGCCGCCAGGGTGGGCCCACGAAGTCGTTGATGTGCCGGCGCTCGAAATCTCGTCCAGCGCGATTCGTTCGCGGGTTCGCAACGACGAACCGATTCGCGGATTGGTGCCCGCGGCCGTGGCCGACATGATCGACGAACTAGAGCTGTACCAAGACGGCCAAGACCAGGACCCGACGTGAACAACGCCGAGTCCGAAACTCGATCGCTGCTGACCGACTACGACCCCACCGAGTCCCGAAACCGCGAGCGGCGCCGCCGTCCAGCCCCCAAAGCCCACCCGTTCTGGAGATTCGTCTTTCCGGTCGTGGTGGTGCTCGCCGGGGCGTGGACATTCAGTCTTTGGCGCGAAGGAACCAAGGCCGTTCTCGACAGCACCGACGGCACCGTCATCGAGATCGTCACCGATCCCACCCAGCCGGGTTACCAGGTCTTTGTCGACCCGACGCCAACAATGCTGTTGGCCCACGTCGACGGCGACGAGTTGGTTGGTGTCACGGTGCTGGCGCGTACGTTGCTGGATGACGGCGGCACCGCGGTGTTGTTGAGCGCCGGACTTTCGATCGATGGCCCCGGAACCTTGACGCTGGCCGATCTCTATGCGGCCGGGGGAGTTGATGGGCTCGAGGAACGGGTCGGCTTGCTGTTCGGATTTGGATTTCTCGAAACCGCGCCTCTGACCACGGTAGAGATGTCTCCATTGTTTGAGCTGGTCGCCCCGCTTCCGCTCGCCCTCGACGACGACCTAATCACCCTCAACGACGATGCCACTACGAGCCTTTGGCTGAGCCGGGGCGGTCAACAACTCGACGCCGCCGACGCCGCCACGCTGTATGCGTTTCAAAATCCCGGTGAGGCCGAAGCCAACCGCACCGTCCGCCAGCTCGACATTTGGAACAGTTGGCTCACCGAGATTGGTCGGGCCGACGACCTATCGGCGGCCGCCCTTCCGTTCGCCGATGGCCTGTCGCCATATCTGCGGGCGTTGGGCGGCGGCACGGCCGACGTCGAGATTGTCCCCGCCGATCCCGTAGTTCGTGAAGGAACCCCGACCAGTTACGCCCTCAACGAAGCTCAGATCCAATGGCTCCAAGAAATCACTCGACGGATGGTTCCCCTGCCGGTGGTACCCAAGGGCTCGGATCAGCCACTGATCCGGCTACTCGACGGGACCGGTGATGCTGCCGTCGCCGAACAGGCGAGGGAAGCCATGATCGACCTTGGTGCGCAAATCACAGTTCTGGGCAACGCCAGCCAGTTCGGGATCACCCGATCGACTGTGACCTATTACCTCGCCGAAAACGGCGACAAAGCGGCCAAACTGGCAGCTTCGATCGACGCCGACGTGGTGTTTGACGAAACCCCCGAGCAACCCGTCGATCTCACCGTAGTGATCGGCACCGAATGGACCACCAAATGACCGATACGTCTAGCCTGCTCGATTTGGTCAAAGCCGCGGCAGCAGGGGCAGACGACAAGAAGGCCACCGACACCATCATCATCGACGTCGGCGAAGTGTTCGCAGTCTCTGATTTTTTTGTGATCACCAGTGGCGCCAGCACTCGCCAAGTGCACGCCATCATCGATGGGGTCGAGGAGTCCGTCAAACAGATCGGTGGCCCGTCGCCGACCCGAATCGAAGGCTCCGACGAACACCAATGGGTCCTGATGGATTACGGCGCTTTCGTCGTGCACGTGTTCCACCAACCGCAACGAGACTTCTACCAACTCGAACGGCTGTGGGGCGACCGCCCCCGTGTGGCATGGGACCCCGTGGCCCCCGAGTTCGGCTCCTTCGGCCCCGCATCCTGAGCCCCCGCTTCCTGAGTCCAAAACTGCCGGAGAAGCTCGGGGCCTGCTCCGCAAGAACCCTGTGTCGGCGGTCCAGTTGCCTGCAGGTCTATCAGCAAGTAAGGAAGGCAGGGCCCTTACGCCAGCCCAGGGGAAGGTTCTCCTTTAGGCTGCCTCGACTCATCGGCTGAGCGCGCTCTGGGTCGTAATGCTGAACCTCGGCCTGCGACCCGGAGAGGCAGTGGCGTTGCAGTGGATGGATCTGGATCTGGATGAAGCGGTCGTGCATGTGCGCCGTAACCTGCGAAAGGTCAACCGGGTCTTTGAGATCACAGATGAGATGAAGACCAAGAAGTCGAGGCGCTCACTGGACATGCCGCCTCACCTCCCTGACGCCTTGCACCAACATCGGCTGCTTCAAAGTTCCGACAGAGTTGCAGCGGGTGAAGCTTGGGACTCTGGTTGGCCTGATCTCGTCTTTACTTCGATCAGTGGTACACCGCTCGACGCGTCAAACCTTCGCCGCGACTTCAAGGAGTTGACGGTGTCGGCGGGACTGGGGGAGTGGTCGCCCAACGAACTCCCGCACAGTTGTGTGTCCATCCTCTCCGCCTCTGGGGTCCGAGTGGAGCAGATCGCCGATCTTGTTGGCCACGATGGAACCAGGATGACAGCGAAGTTCTACCGCCACGCCGTGACGCCATCAGTTGACGCAGCGGTTGGCCCGGTGGAAGAGCTATTCGGTAGCCGACTGGAGTAGTTGATCCCGGTCGCAATTACGCCACTCTGGCGAGACTGAGCGTCACGTGTCCGGGCTTGGGGTCGAGTCGATTCGACAGCGAGTGGATCCGTCTTCAGTCCGGGGACCGTTGGCACCGCTCATAGACTCGTTCGCTCAGAATGTTGGCGCGTTCTTGGGCCGGAGCGGGGTCGAGTTCCCTCACGTAGATATAGCTGGACTCCCACGGCGACCTGATGAAGGCATTATGGATGTCTACAACGCTGGTGCTGGTCACTGTGTCGATCCAGAGATCGACGTCACTGATGTCCTGAAACTCATCTGACGAGCCGCCGAATCTGGCTACGCGGTCCTCGGCTGAAGTGCTCACTCGTTCCCACGGGAGGCAAGACCTGAGAGCCAGCGCCGAGTTCCGGAGGTTGGTGTCTTCCGCCTTCCGAGCTCCGAACGAGAACAACCCTCGACGGATGTCCTCCTCAAGCTCAAGCTTGTTCGAGACAATCTCAAACCAGTCCAGGCCTCCCCAGTCGAGTCCGGCGACGATGCGCTCAACGAACTCTCCGAGGACGGGCCCCATATACCCCTCATGATCGATCACCGCATGAATCGTGATTGCACACTCGAACGGGTGGCGGAGTCGCTCCAGGATCAGTGCTCGGCCGGTCGCGTAGTTAATGGAGATCTCGAGAGACCCGACCGAAGGCCCAAACGGATTGAAGATGCCAAACGTCGCTAGGAGCATCGAGTGCTGAAGCGCCCAGAGACCATCGAAATCTGGATCGGTGTCTGTCCACCGTGAGTGAGTCATCTCGTTGATGGTGCAACCGTCGGTTGCGATTGCAAAGACGGCTCGATCGTCTGTGAGTACCGAGTGGTGACCTGCATTTTGGCGTAGACCACGGAGTGCCCTGGTTGTCGGTTCGGCCCAAGAGAGGCCTGCTGCGTCTGGATGATCGAGACCGAGTGACGGTGTCGCTAACCGACCGACGGTGCAGTTCAAGATCCCGCCGATGGCCTCGCCAACTGTCGAACCTCCCCAGTACTGCACTCCCTTGACGGTCTCTCCTCTGACGAAGGTGCTGAGGTAGATCTGGCTCCGCCAGGAGGTCCACCCGGAAGTGCCGATGGCTGATCGGCACGATTGAGCTTCTGTCTGGTTGAGGTAGTTGGCAAAGGCCATGGCGCCGTAGGTCTCGGTTGGGGGACCGGTCGGTTCTGAGAGGTCCTCCAGTTGGAGTGGCGTTGTGAAGAGGATCTCGAGCCCTCGGCCGAGATCAGGATGATCTGTCTGTCCGAGTGAACAAGCGATCATCGCTTTGGAGGGGTCAACCTCTTCGGGTAATGACCAGACGCTCCCGGCGTCGAGGTCGAACTCGATCGCCAGATGCGTCGCCGAAAGTTGATCTTTAGGGAAGAGTTCGGAGTCTGCCCATTGGCCTGGATCGATCGCGTCGGGATACATGATCTGCATGAAGTGGCGGAAGCCGTCGATCTCAGACTCCGACCACCACAGCCCCTGGGTGGCTTCGGGCGCGGAGAGAGCCGCGTCGTGTTCTGAGACGAATCGGTCGGGTTCTTCCCGAGCGCCGTGAACGGGGTGAACTGTGAGGGGCACTTGACCGTCGACCATGGCGGCGAGCCTTGGAGCAAGCTGTTCCAACACACCGACGTTGAATCTCACGTCCTCCATGAAGCAGTGCACGATGAACCAGAGTTTCAGGTCGAGCGTTACCCAGGACGTCGCCCAGATTTGCTTGGTGTCGGTGTCTAGCCACACTGATGTCCCAAAGGACCGTTGGTTGAAGTAGTGCGCCATTGCCAGCCCGGAGGCCAGGTCATCTATCTCCTCAACGAGGAGGACCGACGAACGGCAGACCCACCGCTCGTCGCCCCTGATGTCGTTGCGGCGGATGACGTCAATCGAGTGAGGCAGTCGGTGAGGGAGCCACCAGAAACCCTTCTCGGTCTCTGCGCTCCATCCATCCGGCTCAAGCATAAAATCCATGAGACCCAAGAAGGTTGATCGAACATCGTCACCGGCGAGTGCGTCGACAAGCAGATTTTGATGAACATTGGCTTCCGGATGATTTACCTGGATCCTCGGTCGTTCTATTCCGACTTGATCCTGCTCGCTCCTTGTGGTCCGCCTTCGCCGTTCGTCTTGCTAGGTCCGCGACCGTAGATCCGGTGAGTTCTCATGCACGAATCGACCCATGGGCGGGGTGGACTGCTGCGTGGGACCTCGAATTCGCGGTTGACTTTCGGCCAACTGCGCGACTCTACGGAAGGCGGGATGCGGAGATCCATCCGGTGGGCTGAGATAGTAGCTATCGCCATCACTGGACCTCGGTTGGTCGGGATCACCTCAGGCCCACACGGTTTGGATGAGGGGTCCGAAGGTTTGGGCGTGGTGGTGGAGTTGCTGGCAGATGGTGTCGATTTCTTCGTCGTCGAGGGTGTCGAGGAGGCCTTCGGCGACGACGTGGACCTTGTCGTCTTGGTGCACGACTCTGCAGAGTTGGGCGTTGTTGTTGAGGGCGTTGAGTTCGGCTAGGAGCCCTGGGGTTTCGGGAAGTTCTTCGGCGATCCGGGTCGTGAATCGGGCGATGTTGCCGCGGCCGAACGGGTCGCTGCTGGCGACGAGTCGGACTCCGATGCTGGTCTCGCCCCATCCGATGGGGATCCAGTCATTGTCGTCGACCACCAGTTTGTCGGGGTCGAGGTCGAGGTAGGCAGCGATTCGACGTTCAAGGTCGGGTTGTCCTCCGTGGATCGCCATGAGTAGCCCGTGGAACCCGTTGTCGCTTCGGGCTCGGAGCGGCTCCGTTGATGTTCCGATGTGGAGGCGGAGTTGGTTGTCGCCGGCGGCGTCGAGGAGCTCTTGGAGATAGCTCGAGTTGAGGACGGTGTCGATCGGGCCGTCGCTGGTGGCTTGCACATAGGCGTGGGTGTCTGCGATATCAGGCCATCGAGCGAGGATCATGAGGGTGTCGTCGTTGACGGTTCTGAGGGCGACGGGGTGGCCGCCTTTGTCCTCAGCCGAGTCGTTGAAGGTGATGGTGGCGTGGATGGCGGCCCGCAACGTTTCGGCATTAAGTGTGAGCAGGGTCGGCGCCTGCTCCGGGGCATCGGAAACGAACGGTTCGACATCGGGATATTTGAGAGCGATGAGCTGTCGTGGCACGAGGAGTTCAGGCGTTTGTAGTTCGATGACTTCGTGCTCGTCGTCGACTTCGAAGGCGACAGTATCGAGTTCACAGCGGCGGGCGTAGCGCAGCGCAAAGTCAATCAGATCGGCCGGTATCAGGATCGATTCTTGGAGGTCGGTGCGGCCGGCGTGGACGTAGCCCAGCCGGTACGAGTCGGTAGTGAGCCAGCGCAGCCCGGCATCTGTGGGGGTTACTTGCACGGCTTCGAGTGCGGGGCGGTCCGCGTCTTGGCTGCGGAAGCCGAGGATGCAGGCGGCGAGGTGACCGAGTTCTTCGGTTTCGATGGTGATCGTTGCCATTTTGTCTCCAGGGTTTGGGCGGGTCACGCGGGCTCGGCGAGTGTTGCGTGGTTGGGGTGGTCGATGATGACTCGGTCTGCCACGATTACAGGCCGTTCGTGGTGGGTCGATTCGAAGATTTCGATGCTGTGACCGCTGGGTACGGCGACAACGAGTCGGGCGATGGCGGCCCCGGAGCTCACTCCAAGGCGTCGGGCGCATTCGGTGGTAGCTGGCTTGGTGGTGGGCCATTCATCGGCAAGTACCTGACAGCCGTTACGGCTGGTGTCGATGGTTGCCGGCGTTTCACCGGCCCGGGTGCGACATGCCACGTCGTGGGCGTCTCGGGCTCCAGCGCGTCGCCACTTGGCGGGCAGGGCGGGGTCGTCGATCCCGGCCCGGACCCACTCGAGCAGGTCGAGCACGTTGTCGTCGCCGCCGGGCTGGAAACGTTTGAGGGTGGCCTTGGTGTGGATGCCGAGGGTCAACATTGCGTAGGCGTGCAACGAGGTTGGGGCGTTACGGACCGGCCACAAGCTGGTGGTGGGCGCTCCCCAGTTTGCGAGGTCGGCCTGACCGGCGTCGTTCCATTTTGAGCGGCGAGCGGCCAGTTCGCCGTCGTCGAGTTTTGCGACGAACGGGATCGCCGGCGCGAACCGCCGTCTTCTGGAGATACGGCCACAGTCACACGCCGAGAGACGCAGCGTCGCCCAGACCCTCTCATCGTCGGACCCGGCTGCACGCGTGCCCGGCACTGTGCATTCGACTCGATCGTCGATGCGGGTGAATCTCAGGTTGACGCCACACTCACGACACAGCACCTGGATGTCGTAAGCGGGTCGGCCGTCCGCGTCGCGCTCAAGAATGGAGGCGGGGATCATGCGGCCTCTCCTTTCGAGATGTCGTTGATGACGACGGTGTGGATCCATGACGGCACATCGTCAGGGTTTGTGTAATGCCCGAGCAAGGCAGCGATCACCGGGATCTTGGGGGTGTGTTTGGGCCAGTCGACCTCGCCGTCGGTGATCACCACAACGAGGTCGGCTCGACCCTGTTGGGCAGCCTCGATGCCGGGGGTCATGTCGCTGCCGCCGCCGCCGTCGAGAACAACATCGTCAGAGTTGCGGGCGTGCACGACCGCGTTGACTTCGGTGTCACACGCGATCACCGGCACACCTTCGCCGCTCGTGACCGTGGCAAGGAGCTGGTCGACCTGGTCCAGCGCGCTGCGTAGATCAATGGAGGCCATTGAGCCCGACGTGTCGATCACGATCGCCGGCCGCAACTCGATTCCTCTCAGGCGAGGCAGCAGCACCCGGGCGGGACTGCGCCGGCTGGGACGCCGGTAGCAGTAGTCAGAAGCACCAACGATCCGACGCTTCGCCTGGCGGATGTGACGGGCGAGAACCCGTCGCCAATCCACCTTCTTGACCGCGGTGGACTGTTCGGCCCAGCGAGCGGCGTGGCCAGGCACCCGACCCTTATGGCTGGCCACTTCGGCCGCGGTCTCTTCTCGCAGGATTTGGATTCGGGCTTCGCTGAGCCCCGGACTGTCAGCTACGTCGGCGATCATCTCCCCGGTTAACGCCGGACAGTCGCACCCACCCGCTGCCTTGTTGTGTTCGAAGCGGCTGGCGCCATCGGCTTCGTCGGGGTCTGTCGGGCCTTCACCGCTTTCGGTTTCCTCCGGCGGTTGTGGGCGAAGCTGGCCGGCGTACCACTCCGCGGCGCGACCATCGGGCCAGCCGAACGCCGCTGCGGTCGGTAGATCGTCGGGAAGTTCGAGGTCGGTGAGATCGTCATCGATCTCGCAGTCACAGGCCACCGCCCACGACTCGCCACCGATCACCGGTATCCAGTCACGGCCACGATCAGCGTGGCCCCGAAGTAGATGCTCCAGGCCGTGAACGATCCGGGCCGCTAGAACCGCTACTGGCTCGTCGTTGATCGTTTCGTTCCACCAGAGCCGGCCTGCGGTGTCCACCGTGACGTACCTGGTGTCGCCGTCGGGGCTGCGGGTTGGTTCCAACGCAAACAATGCAGCCGAGTAGTACGGACGTGCAGTTGCGGCCACGAGACGGGCCGCTGCGACCCGAGTCAACGACTCACGATCGTCCCGGCGCTTGCCCGCAGCCACGCTCGTGACTCCTGGCGCTGTCATGCCGCCACCAGCGACACACCAGACAGGGTGAGCACCTCGCCCAACACACCGATGCCTTTCGGCGCTTCTGCATCGACGGGCTGGCATTTGACGAGTAGATGAGCAGCTCGCACTGCCAGGTCCTCGTTGGTCGAGGCCACCCTGACACACACGGCTGCGGCTTCGCTCCACCGCTCGGGACGGGTGCTGGCGACTGCGCACACCGCGCCCAGCACCGCCCACAGGCCATCAGAGGTGGTCGGAAGTTCGACTCCATCGGCGTCATCGAGCACATCGTCAGTGGCGGGAAGATCGGCTTGATCGAGCCAGGCCAGCAACTCCCACGCCGCGCCCTCACCGACCAGGCCACCGACCAACACCAACCGGACCGATTCATCGAGACCCGCAGCATCACAGGCCGCAAGCACCCGGGCGGTCTGCTCCCACGACCGCGGGGACGCCCACCCGCGAAGCTCATCGGAGTAGTCATTGTCGGGTAGGTCATGACACAGATCGCGGCGCCGATCCAGAAACGCCCCAATCCGGGCCTGATGCTCCACGACCCCATCGGTCCACCAGTCGGGCACGATCTCGGCGTCGATGGTCGGCCAAGCGCCGCTGAAACCGGCGACGACAGTGTCAACGTCCAGCGCCCAATCGATGTGGCAGAACCGGTTCGCCAACGGGGCGCTCAACTCGAAGGCCCCTACCGCCTGATCGGTGGGGTTCGCTGCTGCAACGATCGACACGCCGTCCCCGAGGGGCAACTCGCCCACGACACGATCGAGCACGACCCGCAACAGAGCCGACTGCACCGCCGGCGGGGCGAGGCTGATCTCGTCGAGAAACAACACCCCCTGGCCCGCTTCGGCCAGGCGTCGTGCCCACGCCGGCTCAGCGAAACGTACGCTGCCGTCGTCCTGGACTACCGGAAGACCCGAGAAGTCCGTTGGTTCGTGAAGAGCTGCCAGCACCGTCTCGATGTGACGACCCGCCGCGGCTGCAGCCCCCCCGATGCTTGATGTCTTGCCGGTGCCGGGAGCACCCCACAACAACACCGGAGTGTTGGTGGCGATACAAACGGCAACAGCCTGAATATTCGTGTGAGTACGAGTGGTGTTCATCATGATTGGACTCCGGTTTCGTATTGCAGATTGAGGTGCGGAAATGGCCCTGTTGTTGTTGACTCCGTCGGGTATGTGACTGCCATTCAGCTGACGATCCGCAGGTGCGGTTGGGCATCGAACTGGGTGGCGTCGAACAGTGACAGTTGGTTGTTGCAGGGTGCTGCGGGTGGCACGTCGCTGACACGGTCGATGAGGGTGTCGATGTGGTCGATCCGGCCGGTGATGGTGACCTGTTCGCCGTCGGCGGCGACGGTCAGGTTCTGCTGGTTGAGGGCGGCTGCTATGCGGACTGCGTTGCTGTTCATCTTGTTTCCTGGGTCGTTTGGTTTGGTTCTTGCTAGGTAAGGCGTCGGTTTTGATCCCTTTGGACAGGTTTGGAGAAGAAATCCGCAGAAACCTTCGGAATGTGCCTCCTGGAGGGGTCTGGTGGGACGGAGGCACTCGGCCCCTGCGGCTCAGCTGACGATCCGCAGGTGTGGGTGGGCGTCGTGGCCGAGATGCCTAACCATCCATGTGCCCAAGTCTCACGGCCGGCTGCCCCCCCTCTTGTTCTGTACACCACAGCCGTGACAGCACACGCGACATGCCGGCCGTTCGAAGCTCCCAAGAGGACAGATGGATTGAACCGTTAATGGCGGGCGGCGTCATGAGCGTTCAGGTCGGCTCAAAGGGCGCTCGGCAGCGTAAGTGGACGTCGTAAGCGCTAGTTGGACTGGCGGAACAGGCCGGCTTGGATTCGCTCGGCGAGGAAGGGAGGATCGTGGTCCCAAAACTTGCGTTCTTCTGCCCAGCTTTGGGTGAGTGCTCCCGCTAGCCGCTCAAGCTCGGACTCTGCGGTGGGCATCTCGATCAGGGAGTGCTCCCCCCACGGCTCAAGGTCAGCGCGCCACCCAGGCGCTTCATACATGTCGTCTACGGCTGGAGGCTCGAAGACAGGCGGCGAGATCATCGGAGGGTCCGGCATGCGGTGTTCGGGCGGAACAAGGCCCATCTGGCATGCCAGCCATGCGCGGTCGGGATCGCCGGCCTGCTTCCATAGTGAGGCGATTTCTAGCCAAGCATCTCTGTCGGTCTTGCCGGCGCGAACAGACCCGGCGTGTCGTCCGGCTTGGGCTGAAGCACGCAGCCACACCTCTGGTTGTTCCAGGTGAGGAGTATCTGTCAGCACAAACTGTGGGACGGTTTGAGGAGCGAGCACAAGCGCGGCCGACCCGCTGCACTCGTCGAGCCAACGAATCGGAGCCATCGCAACCAGCGAGTCTTGCTCGTCGTACGCCTTCATCCAGAGTTCGAGGCCGTTGACTCCGGGGCCAACGACGCGGATGCGAGACCGCCACTGTCCGGACTGATGGCCCACGGTTGAGACTTGTAGATCATTCCTACGAAGGGTGCCAGCGACCTTTGTCCTCCCTGACCGGAAGTTAGCGGCCCGTTCGTGAACCTCGCCGCACTGGGGCTTGGAACGTTGGAGAGCGTCCACGCCGGCGACTAGGTCAGCGCGAGCCTCGGTGTCAAGATCGACAGTCGGACGAGAGTGGAACGTCTCTGGAACCTCTGAATCCCAATCTGGGTCGTGAGTGAGACTGGCACGAAGCGCAGATCCGGTCGATCGAAGCAGAGACAGCACGGGACTGAGCTGCGCCTTGAGTTTTACTAGCTCCATCTGTGATGGCGGATAGCCGCGAAGGCCGGAGCCGTCCGCCGCCTCCGCTGCGATGAATGCGTAGTCGTCGATGGATCTACTCACGTAGTCCGCTATGTATGAGTAGAGATCGCTGGACACCAACTGCGGCTCGGGAGACGGCGGGGCGAATCCCTCTTGGGGCTCGACGAGTGCAGCGCAGGCCTCAGCTGCCCGGAGCTGAGGAAAGCGCAGCACAACGTTCAACGTGGCCTGTGCGAGGTCCACGGCCCATACATAGGCCGTGACGGTGCCAGGTGCAGCATCTCTGAAATAGTCGGCAGCCACGATCCACCGCCCTAACTCCATTGCTTCCACGCCCTGGACTAGAGCAGAATCCGGGTCGCTGACCGAAATGTCGGGCCAAATACTCTTGGCCAGAGCGATACCGGCGCTGTCGTTGGGAGCGTGGAGTCCGGTGATGACCCTCGGGTTGGCGCGGTCCGCTTCCACCCAAATGTCTCCTGCGAACTCGAACGCAACACTTCCCGCCACGCCACCGGGCAGGACGATGTCGATCGCGTCCATCTCACTCATGAACGACCCAGTCCAAAACATCATCGAGCCCAATTTCGAGCCCGAAGTCGTAAACATTGTCCCGAGCTCGATCGAGGCGTTTGTAGAGGACGGTTTGGCTGTTATCGGTGCTCAGTACGTCTGGTGCCGCCAGCCAGTACGCCGCTGACACTCCATCGGGAGCCTCTGTCGGTCGGCGGTCGCCGTCGAATGGATCAGCAACAGCGATAATCTCATTGAGAATCGCTGCTGCGTACTGAGCGGGGGTACGAAACATCGCATTGGCCGGGCCAGCCGGGTAGCTCCCCAACGACTCTGCAATCACCTTTCGCATTCCTCCGACGATCTCCGCCATGGCGAACTCCACGGCTCGCTCATGCTCGACGGAGTTCCCATCAACCAGGTCCTCATACGTCCCCAGATCTCTGAGCGAATCGGCGCTTACGACGTATCCGACTTGGGCTCCCCGGCGCCGAGCCTTGTGGTGAATGGTCTTCGCCGCGTTGGTGATCGCCCTCATCGCGTAGTGCTCAGGCTCTTCTATTACTTGGCCCTCATCGATCCTGCGCTGCGTGTCCGCTATCGCATCCCAGACTAGATCGTCACCATCGAACGAGGGATCTCTTCTACGTGCAAGCTGGGCCTTAGCGTGTGCTGTGGCATCTTGAAGCCACTGCTCGCTCCAAAATTGAATATCTCTGTTCGATCCCCGGCCTGCCCGACCCGCCATGTGCGTCCGCCCCGCTACTCCGCCAACTTGCACGGTCATTGTATCGCCCTTGGCGAAACGGCACAATGCTCAGCGCCGATTGCCGAAGCTATTGAGCGGGAGGTGAGGGGCCCCCATCTGCGAGGCCGCGGCCTCCGGGCGGCGTGTTTGCCAGGCCGCCCGTCAAGGGTGCAGTCGCTGCGAGGCTCCTCATGACCGAGAGCCCTCCATGAACAACGCCGAACACAAGAGTGGAGGTTTCCACAATGGCGAGCGGCAAGCGCGAGTCCATTCTTAGCAAGAGAAGCGCCACCGCCACGACGACGCCGATCCAAGGAAACGCGATGCTGCTAATCAGCACCACGATGGTTCCCACGAATGCGCCGAACGCGGTTGCGCACCCGTGCTTGCGCTCCCCCAGCCACTCGAGGATTCGTACCAGTCCGCGCAACATCTGGATGCCAAAACACACTAAGAACAGGAAGTGCCAGCGAACGTCTCCTTTCGGTTGCCAGAGTCCGCTATCAGAGCACCGCCGAGGGCGAAGGTTGCCGCGCCGGTCGCGAGGTCGCGGCGGAGCGGATCCCCCCGGATCCAGCGCAAGTCCCATAGAGGGATTGGCCAGCGTCTGGCTTCTGTTTGGAGCGTCAGTTGATCGGTCAAGTGGGCTCCATCCCAGTACCTGGGCCAGGGACGCGGACGAGTGGGATACTGCTCGCTGGCGTCGCTTCGCCTCCGCTCATCCTCGCTCCCGTCATGGCCCAACCGTCAGAGTCCGGTCATCTACCAATTGCATCATCGACCCAACAATCGGCTGACCCTGGAGTCAGCCGCCGTAGGCACTACCGGTCCCAGCGGCTTTGGTGCGCATGCCACATCAGCGGAGGGTCGCCACGTTGTCCACCGATTGCTCGACCGCGTGGATCATGCGTAACCAGCGGGCTCAGTGTGGGTTTGGGAGCGTCGGATCATCAGAGTCAAAGACACCTACATGGCGACCGAGTACGAATCGAAGAGGCCCGTGTGGCATGGGACCCCGTGGCCCCCGAGTTCGGCTCCTTCGGCCCCGCATCCTGAGCCCCCGCTTCCTGAGTCCTGCGTCCTGAGTCCAAAACTGCCAAGACCCCCGCTTTGAGGCGGAGGTCTTGGGTCACAGAGTGGAGCTAAGGGGAATTGAACCCCTGACCTCTTCCATGCCATGGAAGCGCTCTACCAACTGAGCTA